>TARA_R110002110_G_scaffold214702_11_pt1 | contig 11482 bp, 10 predicted proteins | sample TARA_R110002110 | Tara Oceans TARA_R110002110 (sample SAMEA4397330) | marine metagenome | biome: Polar Biome; feature: [SRF] surface water layer (ENVO:00010504); material: water (ENVO:00002006), including particulate matter (ENVO:01000060) such as... | depth 5 m
GGCGACATCACCTGGTTCCGGGGCGAACATACCGAAGATTTCTTTTCCGACCCGAATATGCCCGCGACCTGGCGCACTGACGGGCGCGCGAACGGCACGATGGGCGATCTTGCACCGCATATGATCAACGCGGCGCTGGCGCTGATCGGCCCTGTCACCTCGCTGATCGCCGAAATCGAGACCGTTCACGCCACCCGCCCCGGCGGCACGGTGACCAATGATGACCAGGCCCAGATGATGTGCCGCTTTGCCAATGGCGCGATGGGGCAGATGCATTTCAGCCGCATCGCCACCGGTCGCAAGATGGGTTACGCTTACGAGGTGACGGGAACCAAGGGTGCCATCCGCTTTGACCAGGAAGATCAGAACGCGCTGTGGCTCTACCGCGCCGAAGGCCCCGAAGCGACGCGCGGCTATGTCAAGATCCTGACAGGCCCCGCCCATCCTGACTATCTGCCGTTTTGCCAGGGCCCCGGCCACGGCACCGGCTATCAGGATCAGATCATCATCGAGGCGCGCGACTTCCTGCGCGCCATTGAAACCAAAACCGCCATCTGGCCGACGTTCCGCGACGGGCTTGCCGTCATCCGGATCGTCGAGGCCGCCTGGGCGTCGTCGGACGCAAAGACATGGCAGACCGTAGACAACTCCTGAATATCCGAAAGGTGTGACTGACATGAGCATCCGTATTGGCAATGCGCCCTGTTCCTGGGGCGTCGAATTTCCCGACGATCCGCGCAACCCGAACTGGCGATCTGTCCTGAAGGACTGCGCAGCGGCGGGCTACAAGGGGATTGAGCTTGGCCCCGTCGGCTTTATGCCCGAAGACCCGGCGATCCTGGCCGAGGCGCTGGCCGAGCATGACCTGACGCTGATCGGCGGCGTTGTGTTTCGCGCCTATCACGACCCCGACGCCTGGGAAAACGTGCTCGACGGCACGCACCGCACCTGCAAGGCGCTGGTGGCACACGGCGCAAAGCACCTGGTGCTGATCGACAGCATCAGCCCGCGCCGCGCGCCCACCGCCGGCCGCGCGGCTGAGGCCGAACAGATGGACGCCGCCGAATGGGCCGCCTTCCGGGGCCGCATCGCCGAAAGCGCGCGCATCGGGGCCGAAGAATACGGGTTGACCGTCGGCATCCACGCCCATGCCGCAGGCTTCATCGACTTTGAACCGGAACTGGAAAAGCTGCTGAATGAGGTCGATGAAAAGATCCTCAGGATCTGCTTCGACACCGGCCACCACTCCTATGCCGGGTTTGATCCGGTTGCCTTCATGAAACGGCATATGGACCGCATTTCCTACATGCATTTCAAAGACATAAACCCAAAGGTTAAAGCCGCTGCGATTGCAAACCGCACCGGATTCTATGACGCCTGCGGTCAGGGTATCTTTTGCAACCTCGGCCAGGGCGATGTTGATTTCCCCGCCGTGCGCCAATTGCTGCTGGATGCCGGCTTTGAGGGCTGGTGCACGGTCGAGCAGGATTGCGACCCGACGCTGGATGTGCGCCCGGTCGATGATGCCCGCGCCAACCGCGAATATCTTGAATCCATCGGCTTCAACTAAGGATAACCGCCATGACAAAACTGAATTGGGGCATGATCGGCGGCGGCAAAGGCAGCCAGATCGGGCCGGCACACCGCCTTGGCTCTGGCCTTGACGGGCATTTTGAATTCGTCGCCGGTGCGCTCGACCACCGCGCCGACGCGGGCCGCGCCTACGCGCAGGAACTGGGCATCGCGCCGGACCGCGCCTATGGCGACTGGCAAGAAATGCTGGCGGGTGAAAAGGGCCGCGCGGATCGGGTGGACCTGGTCACCGTCGCCACGCCCAACGCCACCCATTTCGCGATCACCAAGGCTTTCCTGGAAAACGGCTTTCACGTTCTGTGCGAAAAGCCGATGACCATGACGGTTGAGGAAGGCGAAGATATCGTCAAAATCTCGCGGGCGACCGGGCGGATTTGCGCGGTGAACTACGGCTATACCGGCTATTCGCTGGTGCGCCATATGCGGGCGATGGTGGCGCGCGGCGACCTTGGCAAAATCCGTCTGGTGAAGGCCGAATTTGCCCATGGTCACCACGCCGACGCCGCCGATGCCGACAACCCGCGGGTGCGCTGGCGCTATGATCCGGCGCAGGCCGGGGTATCGGCGCAGTTTGCCGATTGCGGCATTCACGCCATGCACATGGCCTCGTTCGTGACCGGGCAAGAGGTGGAAAAGCTGTCTGCCGACACCGTGTCGTGCATCGCAAGCCGGGTGCTGGAAGACGACGCGATGGTCAACTTCCGCATGTCGGGCGGCACTGTAGGGCGGCTGTGGACCTCGTCTATCGCGATCGGGCGTCAGCACGGGCTGACGATTCAGGTGTTTGGCGAAAAGGGCGGGTTGCGCTGGGCGCAGGAACAGCCCAACCAACTCTATTGGATGCCGCTGGGGCAGCGCCTTCAGGTGATCGAGCGCGGCGAGGGCAACCTTTCGCCCGAAGCCGACCGCAGCAGCCGTGTCACCGTCGGCCATGCCGAGGGCATGCCACTGGCGTTCGCCAATATCTACGCCGATCTGGCCGAGGCGATCCGCGCCGAAAAAGCGGGCCGTCCGATCGACAAGGCGGCAGATCTTTATCCGCGCGCCGAGGATGGTCTGCGCTCCATGGCGGCGGTGTTTGCCGTGGCGCAAAGCGGCAAAGCCGATGGCGAATGGGTAGACGCCCGCCCGCCGATGTTCCGCTGAACCATGGTCCGGGGGCGCTAGGCCGCCCCTGGCCCACTCCCGGCCCGCTTCAGGAACCGCTCAAACGCTGCGAGAGTGACGTCAGTGACGTAGTGCTCGATCCCTTCCGCGTCCAACTCGGCATTTTCTGACGGCACGCCGACGGCAATCAGCAAATCCACCACCGTGCGATGGCGCGCGCGCACCCGGTCGGCCAGCGCGCTGCCAGTATCCGTCAGGAAAACACCGCGATATGGCCGCGCCACGGCCAGACCTTCGCGTTTCAGCCGTGCGACAGCCTTGGTTGCCGTCGGGTGCGTGACCCCCATGCGCACCGCAATATCGGCGATTCGCGCCTCGCCCATTTCCTCGATCAGATCGCCGATCATCTCGGCGTAATCTTCCAGCACAGCGACGGCCTGGGCGGCACGCGCCTGGGAAAAGCGTTCGGGCTGGGCCGCAGTCAGCGGCGGCGGCGTTTCATCATTCATCCGGTCACCTTTCGGGGCCTGTCCTATATTGCACCAACCACCCGGCATTTGCAATTTCAGGTTCAGAATACAGGCATGTCTACACTTTATGAAAAGAAGACAGGTCACACAACGCCGTGACTGCAAATATATGCCTATTGACTTAAGTGTAGCCAAGGCTTTATTTGAGCCGATATCAAAATAGCCTTTTCCCGGATTTTCAGATGACAACAACCAAACGCACCCAATCTGCCATGTCAGAGGTCCTGGCCGGCACCCGGCGCGGCCCGCGTTCGGCGCTGTTGTTTGCCGGGCCTGCCGTGATCGCGTCGGTTGCCTATATGGATCCCGGAAACTATGCGACGAATATTCAGGCCGGGGCGGGCTATGGCTATGCGTTGCTTTGGGTTGTCTTGCTGGCAAACCTGATCGCGATGCTTTTCCAGGCGCTTTCAGCGCGCCTTGGCATTGTCACCGGGCGCAACCTGGCCGAACTTTGCCGCGACCATTTTCCGAAACCCCTTGTCCTGGTGATGTGGGTTGTCAGCGAAATCGCGGCGATGGCGACGGATCTCGCCGAGTTTCTCGGCGGGGCGATCGGCCTCTCGCTGCTGTTCGGCATCCCGTTGATGTCGGGCATGGCGATCACGGCAATTGTCACCTACGGCATATTGCTGTTCGAGGCACGGGGCTTCCGGCCGATAGAATTGATTATCGGCGCGCTGGTCGCGGTGATCGGGCTGAGCTATGTCGCCGAGATCTTCATCGCGACGATTGACTGGGGCGAAGCGGCCATTGGCTTGGTGACACCCTCGTTGCCCGACAGCACCGCCCTGACCATCGCGGTCGGGATCATCGGGGCCACGGTGATGCCACATGCGATTTACCTGCATTCCGGCCTGACGCAAAATCGCGTGATCATCCGCAATGACGAAGAACGCCGAAAGGTTCTGCGGTTTTCCAACCAGGAGGTCGTGATCGCCCTCGTGCTGGCCGGCCTTGTCAACATGGCGATGGTGATGATGGCCGCCAGCGCCTTTCACGCCGGCTACAGCGACGTGGCCGAGATCGAAACCGCGTATTACATGCTGACGCCTCTGCTGGGTGCCGCTGCGGCCGGGGTCTTTCTGTTGTCGCTGATCGCATCGGGCATTTCATCCTCGGTCGTTGGCACCATGGCCGGGCAGATGATCATGCAAGGGTTCATCAACCTTCGTCTGCCAATCTGGTTTCGGCGCCTGGTCACGATGATCCCGGCATTCGTGGTCGTCGCGATGGGCGTCAATGCAACCGAGGCACTGGTGATGTCGCAGGTCGTACTCAGCTTGGCGCTGCCGGTGCCGATGATCGCGCTGATCGTGTTTTCGCGGCGCGTCGATATCATGGGCACGTTCCGGACCGGGCCGCTGGTGTGGGGGCTGGCCGTCATCGGCGCGACGATCGTCTTGTTGCTGAACTTTGTGTTGCTGGCACAAACCTTCGGCCTGGCAGTACCCGGGCTGGCCTAAGCCGCCGGCCTTGGCCGCAGCGTGCCCCGCTCGATCACGGTGCAGGGGAACAGCCGCGCCTCGGGGTAGCGGTCGGGGTCGTCAAGCATCGCGACCATCAGTTCGACCGACGAGCCGATAATCTGGTTGATCGGTTGTCGGATGGTTGTCAGGTTGATGTTTTCCCAGCCCGACATCTCCATATCGTTCAACCCGATGACACCGACATCCGCGGGCACCCGCCTTCCCGCTTCCTGAAGCGCCGACAGCACGCCGATCGACAAGACATCGTCACCGCAGAAATAGGCCTCGGCGGGGTCACCTTGCAACAGGCGCATCATCTCGTGTCGACCGGCGCTGAAGCTGTAGGCCTCGGCAAAGCTGTGCGTCATGCAAATTTCGGGGGTCAGCGCCATTTCTTCGGCGAAACCCTTGAGCCGGTCCTGGGTCGAGGTTGCCGCTTTGGGCCCCCCCAGGAACGCCACGTGGCGATACCCCCGGGCCTGCAACTCGCGTGCAGCGATCCGGCCACATTCCACATTGTCGATCCCGACCACATGCACCTGCGGCGAGGACGAGTGCCGCCCGAAGCTGTGAACCACCGGCACCCCCGCATCGCGAAAGGCCTTGGCAAAGCCGGGCGGCAGGGTTGACGAAGCCACGACAACCCCGTCAACCGAGTATTGCCGCAGCATTTTCACCGAATGGGCGGGATCGGTTTCATCGGTCAGATTGACCAGAAGCGGCCGCAGACCGCGGTCCTGCAAACCACGGGTAAACAGATCGAACACTTCCAGAAAGATCGGGTTGTGAAAGTTGTTCGAGACAAGTCCGATCAACTTGGTGCGCCCCGTTGTCAGGCTCGACGCCAGCGCATTCGGGCTGTAGCCGAGGTCCATCGCCGCTTTTTCAACTTTTTTGCGCATTTTTGGCGAAACCGAGGCCCCGTCCGTAAAGGTTCGCGACACGGCCGAACGCGACACCCCGGCGCGTTCGGCGACATCTTTCAACGTGAAGGCCATGCTGTTTCTTTCCCTGGGTTCCGGTCTTTTTACCGGATAGCCCGGCATCTTGCAGCAGTATTTTTTCAGTGTCTTTTTGCAACCGGTTGCAAAATTAATTGGTTGTTGTATGGTGTTCCCCGAAGAGCGGTGAGGGGCCGCTCCTCAATCGCTGACAATCTTTGGGAGGAAACAATGACTTCACTGAAAACCAAACTGATTCTGGCCGCGACCGTTGCCATGGCGCCACTGCTGGGCGCAGGCACCGCCTTTGCCGAGGGCGAGCGCTACGTCCTGGTCAGCCACGCCCCCGACAGCGACAGCTGGTGGAACACCATCAAGAACGGTCTAGCCCTGGCGGGCAAGCAGATGGATGTGACGGTTGAATACCGCAACCCGCCGACCGGCGACCTTGCAGACATGGCGCGGATCATCGACCAGGCCGCCGCTTCGCAACCCGATGGCATCATCACCACCCTGGCCGATTATGACGTGCTGTCCGGGCCAATCAAGGATGCGGTCGCCAGCGGCATCGACGTGATCATCATCAACTCCGGCACCCCGGCACAGGCCCGCGAAGTCGGCGCACTGATGTATGTCGGCCAACCCGAATATGACGCCGGTTTTGCCGCCGGCCTGCGCGCCAAGGGTGACGGCGTCAAAAGCTTTCTGTGCGTGAACCACTATATCTCGTCGCCGTCCTCGACCGAGCGGTGCACGGGTTTTGCCGATGGTCTCGGTATCCCGTTGGGCAACCAGATGATCGACAGCGGGCAGGACCCGGCCGAGATCAAAAACCGCGTCATGGCCTATCTCAATACCAATCCTGACACGGACGCCGTGCTGACCCTCGGGCCGACCTCGGCCGACCCGACACTGTTGGCGCTGGAAGAAAACGGCATGGCCGGTCAGATCTATTTCGGCACCTTTGACCTCGGCGAGAATATCGTGAAGGGCATCAAGGCCGGCGTGATCAAGTGGGGCATCGACCAGCAGCCCTTCCTTCAGGCCTATCTGCCTGTTGTCGTGCTGACCAACTATCACCGCTACGGCGTTCTGCCGGGCAACAACATCAACTCCGGCCCCGGATTTGTCACCAAGGACGGCCTCGGGATGGTTGAAAAGTTCGCCGGAGAGTTCCGCTAGGCGCAAGACCGGGCGGGGCCTGCGGGCCCTGCCCTTCCACAGCCATCCATCCCCACAACATCCGAGGTTATAGCCATGTCCGACGCAGCCAACCTGCCCGGCACTGATGAACGCATCAAATCGCAGTCGCGCCTGCGCAAAGCCCTGATCCGCCCCGAGTTGGGCGGGATCTGCGGCACCATCATCGTCTTTGTCCTCTTTGCCATATTTGCGGGCGACAGCGGCATGTTCAACGCCCAGGGCATCATGAACTGGTCTGTCGTCTCGGCGCAGTTCATGATCATCGCGGTCGGTGCCTGCCTTCTGATGATCGCGGGCGAGTTCGACCTCTCGGTCGGCTCGATGATCGGCTTTGCCGGGATGATGATCGCGATTTTCGCCGTCACCTTGGGCTGGCCGGTCTGGCAGGCGCTGCTGATCACCTTTGCGCTGTGTCTGGCGATCGGGGCGCTGAACGGCTATATCGTCGTTCGCACCGGACTGCCGAGCTTTATCGTGACATTGGCGACCCTGTTCATCCTGCGTGGCTTCACCATCTTCCTGCCGCAACTGATCGAGCGGAAAACCATCATCGGCGGCATCGACACGGCAGCGCAGGGCGATTGGCTGGCCGCATTATTTGGCGGCAAGGTCCTTGGCAGCCTGTTCGTCTGGATGGGCGACAATGGCTGGATCGGCGTGTTCGAGCGCGGCACCCGCAAGGGCCAGCCGATTGTGGACGGCATCCCGATGCTGATCGTCTGGGCGCTTGGCCTGGTGATCGTCGGGCATTTCCTGTTGACGCGTACCCGCTTTGGCAACTGGATTTTTGCTGCGGGTGGCGACGCCCAGGCCGCGCGCTATGTCGGCGTTCCGGTCAACAAGGTCAAAATCCTAATGTTCATGGCCACCGCCTTTACCGCCACGGTCTTTGCCGCCAATCAGGTGATGGAGTTCGGATCCGCCGGTGCTGACCGCGGCTTGTTGAAAGAGTTCGAGGCGATCATCGCCGTGGTCATCGGCGGCGCGTTGCTGACCGGCGGCTACGGCTCTGTCATCGGGGCAGCCCTTGGCGCGCTGATCTTTGGCGTCGTGCAGCAGGGGCTGTTCTTTGCCGGGGTCGAAAGCTCTCTCTTCCGGGTGTTCCTCGGGGTGATCTTGCTGTTTGCCGTGATCCTGAACACCTATATCCGCCGCATCATCACAGGGGAGCGTTGAGATGACCACGCAACAGACGCCCATCATCCAGATGAAGAATATCGAAAAGCATTTCGGCTCGGTCATCGCCCTTGCCGGGGTGTCACTGGATATCTTTCCCGGCGAATGTCACTGCCTGCTGGGCGACAACGGTGCCGGAAAATCGACCTTTATCAAAACCATGTCGGGGGTTCACAAAGCCACGAGCGGTGAGATCCTGTTTGAAGGCAGGCCGATGCATTTTGCCGATCCGCGCGACGCGATCAAAGCCGGAATCGCGACGGTGTATCAGGATCTGGCGATGATCCCGCTGATGTCGGTCAGCCGCAACTTCTTTATGGGGAATGAACCTGTCCGCAGATTTGGCCCGATACGGATGTTCGACCATGAACTTGCAAACCGTGTCACCATGGATGAGATGAGCCGGATGGGCATCAACCTGCGCGGCCCGGATCAGGCCGTCGGCACCCTGTCGGGCGGCGAGCGTCAGACCGTCGCCATCGCCCGCGCCGTGCATTTCGGTGCCAAGGTCCTGATCCTGGACGAGCCGACATCGGCACTGGGGGTCCGCCAGACCGCCAACGTTCTGGCCACCATCGACAAGGTGCGCAAGCAAGGCATCGCCGTGGTCTTCATCACCCACAACGTCCGCCACGCCATGGCCGTGGGCGACCGCTTTACCGTCCTGAACCGGGGTCAGACCCTTGGAACCGCGCTGAGGGGCGATATCACGGCCGAAGAGTTGCAGGACCTGATGGCGGGCGGGCAGGAATTGGCAACGCTCGAAGGGTCGCTTGGCGGCACGGTCTGATTATAGCCGTTGCGTGGCTGTCAACACTACGTAGCTGTCAAAGATGCGTGGCGGGGGGTGACGGGGTTCGCACCTTCCGCCGCAGCACATGCTCGCGCCAGGTGATATAGCTGACGGCGGCGATGATGATCCCGCCTCCAAGCAGCACTAAAGGGTCGGCCTTTTCGCCGAAGATCAGCGTTCCCAGCAATGTGGCCCAGACAAGTTGCAGAAAGATGACGGGCTGTGTCACGGCCATCGGGGCTGCAGCAAAGGCGCTCGACATGCAATAGTGCCCCACTGTCGCAAAGCCCGCGACCAGCGCCAGCAGGCCAAGCTGCACAAGGCTGACCGGTTGCCAGACCGCAACCGCGAATGGCAACAGCCCCAGCGTCACCATCAACGACAGCATCGCCACCACCGACCCGGCCCCCGCGACCCTGGTCAGGCGCTTGGCAAAAAGATATGATGCCGCAAAGAAGAACGCGGCTGCGATCTGGGCAACATGGCCATCCGTCACCTCGCGCAGGCCGGGGCGCAGCACCACCAGTGCACCGAAGACCGCCACGCCGATTGCCAGCATCCGGCGCAGCGCCAGCGCCTCGCCGAACAACAGCGCCGCCCCGACCGTCACCAGCACCGGGTTGAGAAAGCCGATTGCCGTCACCTCGGCCACGGGTATTCGTGCCATGGCATAGAACCAGAAAAGAACCGCCAGGGTGTGCACCATACCGCGCCCCAGTGAAAGCCGCAAAAACCCCGGCGGCAGGCCGCGACGGGCCAGCGACACCAGGCTGGGGCTCAGAAAGATCACCCCCCAGAGAAAACGCAGAAAGGCCGCCTGCGCGGTCGGCAGGTCGGTGCCGAGATAGCGCACCACCCCCGTCACCCCGACGAATGACAGGCCGGAGGCCAGCATCCACAGCACACCCGCGACGGGGCGGGCGGCGGCTGCGTCCAATTCTGAAGGTGACCTGACCATGGGCCGAAGAAATCCTGCCGCAGAGCGGATTGCAAGCCCTGCCCCCGCGGTTTTGCGACAACTTGGGGCGAAGATACACTTCTTTCGCCACCGCTCGCCGTGACCACCCGGCAGACGGCCAAACGCGGCTTACTTGTTGAAATGCCCGGTTTGCTGCCAGCGCCAGGCGTCTTCGATCATCTGGCGCATATTCGATCGCTTTGGTTCCCACCCCAATTCGCGCGTCGCCCGGTCGCTGCCCGACACCAACCGCACGGCATCACCGGGACGGCGTGGCCCGACGACAATCGGCACCGCTTTGTTCGTGACGACGCGAGCCTGGTCCACCACCTCGCGCACCGAAAATCCGCTGCCGGAACCAAGGCAGAACACCCGGTTTTCGTGCCCGTCGGCCAGCCATTTCAGCCCCGACACATGAGCGTCCACCAGATCCATGACATGGACATAGTCGCGGATACAGGTGCCGTCGGGCGTCGGGTAATCGTTGCCGTGCAGCGTCAACGCCGCCCGCTTGCCCTCGACGGCTTCGAGCATCAGCGGGATCAGGTGGGTTTCGGGGCGGTGAAACTCGCCGACCTCGGCCTCGGAGTCCGCCCCCGCGACGTTGAAATAGCGAAAGATCACCGAGCGCAACCCGTGCGACGCGCCGAAATCGCGCAGCATGTTCTCAATCGCGCGCTTGCTGGCACCATAGGAATTGATGGGTTTCTGCGGTGTGTCCTCGTTCAGCAACACGCCGTCATGGTCGCCATAGGTGGCGCAGGTCGATGAAAACACTATGTCCAGGCACCCCGCACCGATCGCCGCCTCGATCAGGTTCAACGACCCGCCGACATTCACCCGCCAGTATTTGCCAGGATCGGCGACGGCCTCGGCCATCTGCGAAAGGGCTGCGAAATGCATCACCGCAATCGGTGCCCATTTGGCAAAAACCTCATGCAGGCGCGGCGCGTCCAGCAGATCGCCCTGCTCGAACGGGCCGAATTTGACAGCCTCTTGCCATCCCGTCGTCAGATTGTCGAAGGTGACGGGGGTATAGCCTGCCGCGCGCAGCACCTTGCAGGCATGAGAGCCGATGTAGCCAGCGCCACCCGTAACCAGAACATTTTTCTGCATTTTATCCTTCTATAATCCGGGAAAGACCGCGTGCCTTTCAGAAAAGAAATTGTTGCCCCGACTTTCCCTGTTTCAAACACCCGGTGTCAACCCGCAAGCCGAACGCCGCTTCGGCCTTCCTGTCAGCGGCAAATCTGGGTATGAACGGGACAACCCCTGCCCTGCCAAAGGTTTCCGATGCCCTACGACCGCACCAGCACCCCCCGGCCGACCGTCATACAGACCGCGCAGCGCGTGCTGCGGACCGAGGGCGAGGCGTTGCTCGCGATGATCGACCGCCTGCCGCCGGATTTCGAACCGGCTGTTGCGAAAATTCTTGCCGCGCGGGGGCGGGTCATTCTGTCGGGTATCGGTAAATCGGGCCACATCGCCCGCAAGATAGCAGCAACCCTGTCGTCAACCGGCACCCCGGCCTATTTCGTGCACGCGGGCGAGGCCAGTCATGGCGACATGGGCACCATCACGCCCGCCGATATTGTGATTGCGCTGTCAAACTCGGGCGAAACCGCCGAGTTGGGCGACCTGATCGCCCATACCCGCCGCTTTGGCATCGTGCTGATGGCAATCACCGGGGCTGAACGCTCTACCCTGGCGCA
>TARA_R110002110_G_scaffold28764_5_pt1 | contig 11481 bp, 8 predicted proteins | sample TARA_R110002110 | Tara Oceans TARA_R110002110 (sample SAMEA4397330) | marine metagenome | biome: Polar Biome; feature: [SRF] surface water layer (ENVO:00010504); material: water (ENVO:00002006), including particulate matter (ENVO:01000060) such as... | depth 5 m
CGTCAACTACTCGGATGCAGACCGGTTACGAGCGCATCGACCTCAGTGTCGAAGACGTGTTCCAGCCTGCCTCATACGAGTGGGCGCACGTTGTTCGTCCCATCGCAATCTCTTCCGAAGAAGAGCTTATCAACCAAGGCGATGCCGCGATCCTCTCGATTCTTGAGAGCCGCGTCAAGATGACCGCTAACGCTCTGAAGCGTGAGTACGTCAAGCAAATGGTTCAAGGCTCTGTTACTGGCTGGGAAGACTGGAATACCCTCAACGGTATCGATGTCACTGGAACCAGTGGAGGATTCCTTGAGAAGGGCGCTTACGGCTCTGGCCAATCCAACACCGTTGGTGGTGTCGATAAGTCCACCTACAAGGACAAGACTGGTTGGAACAACCAACTGTTCGACGGTGCAGGCTCGTTCAACTCGAACGGTCTTGCCGGACTGTACGACCTGATGGTCGAGATCAACGCTGTGTCGCCATCTGGCCCACCCAACGTGATCCTTGCTTCCCGCAGCGGGTTCAAGAACCTGAAGCGCGCCCTGTCGGCTTCTGAGCGCTACATCGACACTGCCAAGCTTGACGGTGGTCGCGTATCTCAGACTTGGGACGGTGTTCCAATCGACGTTGAGTACTTCATGCCCAACGCTGGTACTGTTTCGATTCTTGCCGATCAGGAAGCATCGTTCTACATGTTGAACATGAACGACATCCACACTCTCTGGGACCCTAAGGGTTACTTCGACCTGTCGGACTTCGAGACTGTGTCTGGTGAGTACGATGTTCGTGCCGCTAAGCTCCGGTGCCGTGGTCAGTTGATGGCCAAGCACCTTGGCTCCAGCGGTCTCGCAATCGGATTGGACACGTTCTAATCAAAAGTTTGGGTGGGGGTCGTGTTGATCCCCACCCTTTTTAATAGCCATATAGTCAAAAGAGGGAGGACAACATGGCAGTACATAAAGTAGACGGCGTCGATGGCGTCAATAATTTTCCGAGGAAGTTTGTGACGCTTTACACGGCGGCTACGTCCATCACTAAGGGTCAGTGGGTCCAGATCGATAACGGCGACACTACCAATGGTCTTGGTGGTTCTGTAAAGCTTGCGACAGTAGGCGCCAATTCAAACGAATCTGGTCCTATGTGTTTTGGCGTTGCTACTGAAACAATCACTGCGGCTGGAAACATCACTATTCAAACTGCTGGTAAGTTTGAAGATGCTTACGTCGTAAATGCCGCCGACAGCGTTGTCGGTCATGCACTTGTTGGCCCGCTCAACGGCGCAACCGCTGGAAGCGCAAGCGCGCAAACTGCTGCTACATTTGGTGGTTCAGTAATTGCATACGCTCTTGAGGTTGAGGGTACAGGCGGCACCGAATCTGGTACTGCTCTTCGTTGCGATGTCATGATCGTCGATCAAGGCTTCTTCTAGGCCATAATCGCTACCGGGCCTCGGTCCACTCTCGGCTGCTGGGGTATACTACTTCAGCAGCCGTTTTGTTTTTTAGGGGTCCAAAATGAATCTGAAAGATCTAACTCAAGAAGTCAACACAGCGCTCGATTACAACCCCGACCTGTCTGCATACAAAGATCAGGTGGCGCGAGTAATTAATCGGCACTATTTGCAGATCTCAAGCCAATACCCCTGGCTCTTTCGGCAGAAGACGGAAAAGCTTACGCTCCGCGCTGATATTGCTGGCAACGCAACAACCAATAAGCTCAGAATCGGCATCGACGACAGGACCTACGACACCAGCAATATCGGAGTTTTTGTCGGTGACGAGAACACGCTCTCCACAAGAGAGATGCTCGGCAACACGCTCGTTTTTGACTACACAAGCGAGAATAAAACTCAGACAAATAGACTCAGCTACGGCCACGGAACAAGCGAGCTAGAGTTTACCATTACAGGCATCTTTGACCGCTCCGAAGACGGCGACGGCTATGGTGGAGGCCACGGTGACGACAGTGATGGAGGCCTGGGTGCCAGATACGGTGGAACCGCTTCTGATGAGTGGCCTGATGGGTATGCCCCTGGCTCATTTCAGACATGCGGAATCGTTCTTGATCGGCCCATTATTAGCCCAAGTGTCGTTGCTACCGCTTCAACTGCGGTGTTAGATGACGATAGTCGGCCGATTGGTGGCTCATTCACCGATGCGTCAATAACTACCAAGTACTACGATGATTGGAAGATTGAGTTTCGCCAGTACTATCTTCCAGCGGACTGTATTGAGGTTCTCGGCATTATGGACAGGGGCCTTAAAACGCCCGTCCACACAGACCCGGCTGGCAGTGGGGCCACGGTTACGGCAATCAAGACCGCCCCAAAAAAGGGTAATCTTGTCTTTCTTGACTCAGCCAAAGAGGAGTACGAATTCTTAGACAGAGATAGCCCTGGAGACCCTGTTATCGCTGTTGAGGGGATGGCTGTTCACCATGATGCGCCGATGGTGCCTCCTATTGTTCGTTTTTACGATGAGACGACGTGCAGGGATGAAGACCACGCAAACGCTAATGCTTCGTTTCGCCTGTACGGAGGAGATACGTATGAGTATTGCTACACGTTCGTGTACGCCGGTATTGAGTCTCCGCCGTCACCGGTCACAAAAATAACTCTACCCAATGACTACGATTATTATGGAGCAAGGCTAACATTTCAGTCTATTGAGGGTGTGTTCAGGAGAAAGAGTTCATACGGGCCGACATCCGCCGATAAAGATTCCGATAGATCAACCAGGGCCTGGGATAAGGCGGACGTTGGGCATCGGATGACTGGCAGAGTTGTCCGCGTCTATAGAAGAAAAGTCATGGAGCCTGGAGACGGCCCCAGTGCCGTGTGGCAGGGCCACCAGCGGTGGATGCATATTGGCGACAATTTTACTGATCAGAGATGCTGGGATCGTGGCCGCAAACAGAACGATTGGAACATAGAAGGTGAGGGGGCTAAAAACTTTTACAACGAGATTGTGGGTGAAGGCATCGAAAGAGGTGCGCTCCTCGGGTGGCCAGAAGCGTTCTGGATGAGACTCGGCCTCTGGACCTACCACGATGGTGAGATGTCCAAGATAAAGATTCTTGATGAATCTGGCCCAAGACAAACCATCAAGGTGTATCGCCCACCAAGCCAGGACATGGACGTTGAGATTCGCTACCTGTCCCGCCCAAAACGCCTTGTGGCGGACGCTGACACTCCTGAATGGCCGGTTCAGTATCATCATCTTCTTGTTTATATGTGCCTATCTGATATTTGCCTACAGCACGGTATGGCGACTCAGTCTCAGTTGTATGAACGAAAAGCAGAGGATTTGCTAGAAAGAATGCGGCAGAAATATCTAGCCAGAGCAAATCGAAAGTATATTCGAGGGTCATTTGATCGCGCTGTATTTTCCGGTGAGCGCTGGGGAACACCATCTAAGATTGGATAAACCATGAACACTCAAACGTTTCAAATATTCAGCCTTAGGGGTATGGATGAGCGATGGATAACCGATCCTCAGAATGCTCTTTATATTCAGGATATGACGTGGAACTCAAACGACTCTTGGTCCACGTCTGGCGGATGGTACCCGTATTTTAGATTTTCGCCCTACTATGGCGCCGGGGAACAGAGATATTATCAAAGCCCCGGTTACACAATAGTGGATGGGGAAAAAGTATACGAAACAGATGACAGGTGGTACCAAACCGATAAATATATTTATCCGCACGTTAGAAGTATTCATTGGTTTGCGCAACACAACGGAGCAAGGCAATTCCTTGTCTATGAGCAACAAACATGGGACGAAAACTCTAACAACATAGATGAAAATCGATTAGAGTTGCGCTATTTTGACGGGTCAAGGTCATACTGGAAAAAAAGCAGCGAGAGCGGGAACAATGAGCCATCAAGGCTCTTGGTTGGATTTAAAAGAAACAACGACAACTGTTTTGGAAACTCTGACATAGGTAGAGATCTAAAGGCTTTTAATAACAGGTATGATTCGGGCCTATCGGTTCCAACCCAATATCAGGCATGGGGGGACCGGCTGTACATCGTAAACGGTTACCAGGAGCCGCTTGTTTTTAATGGAGAGTACGCCGAGGCTGCTGGGTTTGTTTCAAAACCAGCACAACCACGGGCGCAGGATGGAGACTGGTACGACACAAACACATTCCCTACTGGGATTGGCTTCAAAGACTGGGGAGGGTTTGACCTGCTGCTCGCGAACACTGAGAAATGGAGAGGCGAGCAAGATTTTCTCCACGGTCGTTTTATGGATTACCCGTACCACGGAATGGGTCCAGGGAGTTTTGCTAAGTATAAAACTGGAAAGTATAGGGCTGTCCACTTGTCTGCCCTTGGGGACTACTTCACAGAGGCAAATGAGGCGGATGGGTCTACGATAGCGACCTCTGACATGGTGGACTTTCCAGACAACGATGTTCTAAAGTTTTCACTTAGATTCAATAAGCAGATGAACAGGAGAAAGGTTGGGTGGATGTATAAGGTCACCTATGTAAATGAAAGAGGTCAGGAATCTGAGCCGTCTGACGCGAGCAACCTGGCCAAGTCTTTGAACGGAACAGGCACACCCAACCATCATGGTGCATGCTTTATATCTGTTGACATTCCAAGAGGCCCATCAGAGTGTGTAGCGAGGCGAGTATACAGAACTAGGAACCTGTTCAACTCAAAAGGTAAGTCTGTGTCCAGGGGAAAACAGGAAAGATTTTACTTTTTGAAAGAAATACAAGACAACATGTCATCAAAGTTTGTTGACTCAAATCCTGATTCAGCACTCGGAAGCCTTTTAGCGACACGAAAAGTTGGCTCTTTCCCGTCAAACCCAAGGTTTATAGCCAGCTTCAAGAATACAATGTTTGTTGCTGGAAACACAGACAACTTTATTCGTTTTTCTGTACCAAACTTTCCAGAAGTTTTCCCAAAGAAAAACAAGATCAACATTGGAGACGGGGACGGTGGTCCAATTACTGGGGTACGGGCAACAAAAAACGCCTTAGTCGTATTCAAGTCAAGAGGAATTTACCTGATAAAAGGAAACGCCCGTAAAGGGTTTTACGCTGAGACCTTGACTCGAGATGTTGGAATGTGGGCGCCAGATAGCGTTGCAGAAATACAGGGCATGGGGCTTGCGTTTTTGTCTGATAAGGGAGTGTACATATTAGAGGGCGCCCTTGAGAACACAGGCACGATTACGCAAGTCGTAAAGATATCCACTGAAATACCAAACCAATTTGAGCTAATAAACACGTCTGGGTCTATTCGGGCTGTGGGGCTTATAAATGAAGCGGACAACGAATACTGGTTAGCGGTGCCAATAAACGGTTCAAAGGTGAACAATATTGTGTTTGTTTACCACTACTTGGTTGGCTCATGGAGTGTAAGGGAAAACTTTCCAATCTCCTGTGGAACAACATCCAAGGACCATAGAGGGTACTTGTTTTTTGGCATCGAGTACGACAATAACGTAGCAGTTACTGGAATCGATACATCTCCTGATGCCCCTTCGGAGGAAAGACTTATGACTCGGGACGACCTTGAGCATCTAAACAAGGTTGGAATCGGGGTGTACTCTAAGGGGTACAGCAAGAAGGGAGCCATTTGGGACGTTGACCCAATATATAAAACTCACGACCACTCTTTTGGCGCGGTTTTCAACTCTATTCACCCGGCCCACGTATGCGCTTATGCTGTTGGGTATGGCGACAATAAGATGTCTTTAAACTACAGGGTTAATCGGTCAGTATTCGACGTTAGAGACCACGAACAAGCTACAGGCCAGCAAGACCCGAATGAAAGATACCCTGTCTACGGAAAAGCAGTATGGGGTGAGGACTATTGGAGCGAATATCGCCCTACAGTCTTAAGGTACGATGTAAGCACGACCCACAAGGGTCCAGTAAGAGAGTTTGGGGTAACGTTTGCTAAATCAGAAAATGCTGAAAGTGGTACAAAAATAGAAATTATCGGATACGACATTGAGGCTAAGGTTGGCGAACAGCGTAAAATTAAACCCCTAAATGAAGCCTTAAAGCCAGACCGGAGATGAGATGACCTGGAAAATAAGGCAACGAAAAGTTTTAGATGGGGAAGTGTGTGAGCCTTCTCCCTGGAGAATTAATCAAAACGAAATCGCTTCAGAATTCAATGGCTTTCTTGATAATGACAACCTAAAAAATCATGGTTTAGACTGTAATTACGTAAAAAGAGACACGTTCAATCAAGTCTTAATCAACCACAAGTTTGCCCAGTATTCTTACATATTTAGCCACCAGCAAAGCGGCTGGATGAATGCCGGTGATTTTCTGGGAGCAGAAAGTGGTGACACAAAATGGAACAGCATTGGACACACTAAACCGAGAATCGAAATAGCTGAGAAAACTTTTGGCACGATGGTGACGAGTGCGTTCCCCAGAATAAGCAAGGTGGACACCGGCCAAGTTGCGACTGCGCATAGCCTAGGCTTCGACGCCCCTGATGGCTATCCACTGCTTAGGCATAGAGAAGAGCAAGGAAGCAATGAGGCCCTTATTCCAAAGGCTGGCGCTCCATATGGTTTTGATCAAACCACAAAACTTCCGTTCTACAAGTTTACAACAGAAACAGACTCTTTGCTTATCGCTGAGCTTAGTGGGACCTTGACGTGGCTTAATTATTTAGGCTCACTGCATGATGACGATGACTACTATAGAAGCATTTGGTACCATTGGATGGGAGACTCAGCTACGGGTTGGGATGGCTCCGACCTGAAAAAGGCCTACGGTAGAGGCAATCCGTATGAGTTCAGGTCGCCCACGGGGACCCGCAGGAACACAAGAGTACACATACTTTGCACCTCTTTCCGTATTGTTCTTGATGGCCGAGAAGTGGCGTCAACCGGACTCCTTGGCCCAGAGATGATCCACCAGCCTATCTATTTGTGCGGCGCTGAGCCTATCCCGGCAGGGGATCATGTGTTGCAGGTTGAGGCTAGAACTGTATGGTACAACCCTGTGAGATCGTGGGTTGGAAGCTCTTCTTCTTATGATCACTACCATGATGAAATCGACGATAAGAGAGAGTACGTAAGAATAGACTCTTGCCTTCGTTTTCCAAATTTAATAGCGCAAATTAGGAGCAGATAATGTCAACTGTTACGGGTGGTGGAGGCTCTGATGTATTCATCGAGAAAATTGAAGAAGGCGGGGAATTAGACAAAAGTAGCTTAAATCGCACCAGAGACTCTTGGGATAAAGCTGACGGAGACATCACTGGCGGAAACATCAGAGAAGAGGGGTTAGACCGTCGCGTCTTCTCGAGCAGTGCTACTTGGTCGGATCGTCTATCAGCTACTGCCCGATGCCAGACAAGCCACTTCCTCCAGGCGAGAATGCCTCGCAAAGACTGGGAGAAATTTAGATGGCTGGACATCGAAGATGGTCACGCGATTCCTGACTTTACTGGCGGCTACGGCGACGGCTCTTACCCTGCGATAGAATGGGAATGGGACCCCCAAGAACATAGTTACTGTATTTTGCGGGCCAGCTTTTATTTTGAGTGGGACATTGGCGTCATAGGGGACCAGGGTAGATTCTCCAGGGACCAACTCCTTGGAACCCCTCAAGACATGCGGTCGCAAAGGTACGTTAAGTTTGGAATATGCGCAGGAAGAGACTTGGATATGTTTGATGGCGCGATCAAAGGGACTAGAAGGCTGGACAACACCGAGGGAAACATTCATTCGCAAGGACAGATGGGCCTAAACCGTGATTGGAGCACCTATACAAATATGGTCGGGCCGATACGGAACAGCTACGATAGAAGGGCCAAGATGACATCTTCTTTTACTCTTATTGCTGGCGGATCTTCTGGCGAAAATCGCCATACATATGACCTCACAGACAATGCATGCGCGTTAGATATGTCAAAAGCAGGCACATACAGGGCGCATCTTTGCTGGAAGGGTCACTCTATCAATGATGGTGAAGACGGAAAGGGGCCTATAAATACAATCGATGGGTCAGGGTTTAACGGGAAGCTTGTTTACCCCAAGTTTGGTCACCTTCAATTTTATGCTCAAGTTTTTAGGAGATAGACCATGTCTGGATATGATTGGGATGGAATCCCGGAATCAAGAGATATCGTTGAAGCCGATGATATTAACGATGGGACAGAGAACGCTGAGCAGTTCATCAATAATGGCATCTCCGATAGCTCTTTTAGGGATCAACTCGATCATGTGCCAGAGATAAAAGGCCTAAGTGTCCGCAACACAGGCGACGCCGATGCTGTTTATCACTCTGGCTTCAAGGTTGATGGTTTCATTGAGAAAAAGCACATACTAAAGCCAAACTTTTACTCAAGCCCGTCCCCCAGGTTTGAAGGTGTCAGCAGCCAGGTTCACTACCGGTCTGCTAATAGTTCACACAGGGAATCGTGCATCTTTACACCCAGCACCAGCGGGGGCAGTTGGGACGTAATCCCAGGAACAGCGTCAAGGCTAAAGCTTAGAGATAACGCCAGGGTATACGTTTATGCGTCTTTTTATTGCTACGAGCTTGGTGGGGTGCAGCATACCAAGTCAATCATTGGTGATGATGATTTCAGTGATACTGACTACTACTCTCATGGCTACCAATCCAGGTTGGCTGGGATTGCTGCCATCTCTGTTCAAGGAAAAGATGGATCCCAAGCCGAGAAATTTAGCTCAACAAAGCGAAGAATATACACCACTTTAACCTCCCCAAGAGCAGTCTCTATCGGTGGAGACTCTCGCATTGTAAATGATGGTAGACTTTTGTTCCACATGCTCGGAAGAAACCAGCACAGCATTGCGATGACCACAAGTTTGAATGCGGGAATATATGATGTTGGTATGGTCTTTAGATGTTCCTCTGGAGACGGCTATACTAATAGCTTCAGCCCAGTAGCGCTGGATGAGGACGCTAAAGGTGGAAAGGTTAGAAGGAACAAAACGGTATTCTTTAAGGCTAGAAATTTAGTCATTGATGTTCAGTACTTTGACAGGCCGTCCCCTGCTGGTGCCGGTCTTGAGGACTGGAGAACAAAGGTTGAGTTTGACGAACAGAGGCTCTAATTATGGCCATACCTTTTGAAAGTAGAGATGGCGGATGGGACAGTTCAAGTCAGCCTTGGAATAAGCCAAAAGATGTCAAGACTGAAGACGATAAAGCCCTTATTGAATCTTTGGAGCCAGAGCAGACGTTAGCTCCATTTGTACCTACGACCGTTTCTGAGAGAATACTGGCCCAAACTATCGAGCCAACAGACTCAAAAGTAAAAGGCATATCTATAGGCCTTTCAAGATCCTCCAAGTGGTCAAAATACTTCGATGAAGCAGAGCGCAAGAACAGTCTCCCCGAGGGTTCACTTCTCTCGATTGCCGCAGTAGAGTCAATGGGGGACCCAGGAGCCGGTAGTCCCGCTGGCGCGGTTGGTTTAATGCAGATGATGCCAGATACAGCCAGATCGCTTGATTTAACAGTAGACGAAAGGCTTGACGAGAGGCTTGATCCTGTAAAATCAATAGATGCTGCTGGAAGGTTTTTTGGGAACTTAGTTAGAAAGTCCGGGGGGGACCTAAACGAAGCGCTAATGAAGTACAACTGGGGCTGGGGCAACGTCTCCGGTTGGAAGAAAAATGATCCAGACACTATGCCGAAGGAGACCGGCGAGTACCTGGGGAGATGGAACGCAGCAATGAGGCTTCAGGAGGAATCTAAAGCTGGCATCAATTCACCTAAGCCTTAACTTGTGAAATCGGCTAAAATAAAAAAGTTGGAGATACGATGAGTCAAGTCTACGAAGACACATACGAGGCGGAGTTGAGAGCAGCGGGTAAGGCTGGCGAGGCTCAGGGCCGACTGCGCGGAAAGCGAAAGGCTCAGGCTACAGGATCGATGGTAGGCGCGGGCGGTGGCGCGCTCGCTGGTGCAGCCGCTGGTGCAGCTATTGGCTCAGCCGCTGGCGGTATTGGTGCTATTCCTGGCGCCCTTATCGGCGCATTGGCTGGGTCTAGCCTTGGTCAATCTATTGGTGGGTGGCTCGGGTTTTCAACTGGTGGAAAAGAAGCAGCCGCAAAAGCAAAAAGAAAAGCTAAAAGAAAAGCCGACAAGAGATACCAACAAAGGCACAAGAACTACCAGACTGCCGTTGCTTCAGCGGACGCAAAAGGAAGGTCTGCTCAAGCGAAGGCGGACAGTGCCGCAGTATCGAAGAGCAGAGCAAACAGAAGCATGGTTACGTCTCCTGGTGATGTTTACGCTCAATATGCTCCACGCCAAGAGGTTGTGACATCAGACAGTCATTTTGATTCATGGGAGCGCGGGAAAGGCTTTAAGCCATAGGAGGCCCACTATGGGCGACAAAGATACAAAAGATCCAGCATATGAAACCGGCACGATAGTCGCTGATAACTATATCGGTACCAACCCCTATGGGGGCAGGTACGCCAGAAACCAGCCTGGTTCCCAGTATTACCATCCCAGCGGTAGTGGCGCGTACTACGGTATGGGTCAAAAGGCGATGACGGATAAGCAAATAGCCTTGGCTGGCGGAGTTGGCCTCCTTGGCCTGGGCATTGAGCGGTACCTTAAAGCGCAAGAGGCAAACACTGCGGGCGTCAGATACGCCGAGCAAGAGCTTGCTCAAGCTAAGGCTGACTTAAAAGCGCCAACACCTAAGCTTTCCGGGGATGAAAAAGATGCGATCAGAACTAGTTACCTTGCTCCAGCAAGAACGGAGATTGAGGAAATTAAATCTGACGTTGGCGACTACCTTGCATCTACAGGAAGAACAGCAAACGTTGAAGATATTATTGCCGCAAGAGAGGTTGGGCTTCAGACTATAGCGGACAAGGGTCTCGAGTCGGAAGCTGTAATAGCGGACACAGACCTTAAGAAGATGCAGGCTGATGAAGTAAGAAAAGCTGCCGCTCAGGCCCGAGCAGACAACATGGTTCAAGTCTTGGAAGGTGTTGAATTGGGCCAGATGAAGGCCGACCAAGCTCTTGTTGGTGACATTTTTAAAGTTGGACTTGAAGCCGCAGCATACAAGGTTGCTCAAGACGACCGGCCCGCGATGGAGCGGCTTCGCTCCAAGGGCGTACCGATGGGGGATATCGAGATCCTTCACAGGAAAGCCACCGCTGCTGGGTACATTCCAGGCACACGCGCCTACGATGTATACATGATGTCTCACTACGAGGGTCGTGGCGGAGATACTAAAAAGCTGAACAGAAAGCAGAGGAGGGCTAGTTCGGCCAAAGTGACCGCAGAACCGTTGCCACAGCCAGAGGAAGGCCCCCCGCCAAAGGAAGGGGGGCTTACCCAACAGGCAGCTATCAATGCGCTGACTCAGGCTGGATTGGGCGATGACTTTCCAAGTCAGTCACCGGGAACCGGAATTGGCAATCTGCTCAGAAACGTGACAACAGGCAACACCATCCCCGCTGCCGAGCCACCTGCGCCACCTGCGCCACATGAAGT
>TARA_R110002110_G_scaffold53787_4_pt1 | contig 11476 bp, 6 predicted proteins | sample TARA_R110002110 | Tara Oceans TARA_R110002110 (sample SAMEA4397330) | marine metagenome | biome: Polar Biome; feature: [SRF] surface water layer (ENVO:00010504); material: water (ENVO:00002006), including particulate matter (ENVO:01000060) such as... | depth 5 m
ATCTTACAAATAAAAAAATTATTTCATTTAAAATCCACCACCTGGTGCTGCTGGGCTTCTTGCTTGAGCTTTCTTAGGGTTTAATAAAATATAAGTACCTATTGCTGTTAAGGCAGCGTATTTACCATAACCTCCTATTTTTTTTATTGCTTCTTTACGTGTAATATCGTCTTCTTTTTTACTTTTTTTCTCGCTCTTCATAACTCTATTTATTCTAAAATTATTTTCTTATTTATTTTTCCTTGCTCGGTCTTTAACTGTATAATATATAATCCCTTTCTTAAATTAGGTAATGAAACATTATTCACAGACTGACCTACAAAAGTTTTTTCTAATACAGTTTGCCCTAAAAGATTGTACATTCTTAAAGAAGTTTCTCCTTTATTTAAGCCTACAATTCTTAAATTAGATTCTGATGTCTTGTAAAGACTTATATTAGTTATTCCTAAGTCATCAACACTTAAAACTTGTTGTGTATCTGTATGTAAATAAAAACGTCCAATACCCGTAAGACTTGAGGTTAATGTTGTTGTGTATTTTGCATCTGTAACATCTAACTGTGTAACTGTATTAGTACTTTTATCTTCTAGATAAACATATAAACCTTCCGGAATATTTAATGATTTAGCAGTAAAAGTAATTGTAGTTCCTGATACAGCATTTACCCCAACAGGAATAACCATTTCTTTAAAATTAGAATCTGGTAAAGATTGAATCCCTAAATTTTGACCTTGACTATTTGCTAATAAATGTGTGTATAACTTAAAATCATTACTAACTCCACTAAAAATAGTACTGTCATATCCGTTATCAAAACCTAAAGTTGTTCCATTTATATAATATATATCTGTAGTAGATACAGCAGTTCCATTTGATATTTGCAATTGTATTTCTGGTCTGCTACTTAAACTTTTACTAAAAACATCTGTAACTTGATGACTTTGCATTGCTTCTGTAATACTAAATGTACGACTTCCATTTGCACTTACAAAGAAACCTTGTCCTGGTGCAATAAATCGAGAAGTAGCGTGATTTACTGGAACATAACCACCAGTTCCTGTATTTGCAGATTGATCCCAAAGCCAAATGGTAGATTCTGATAAAAAATCATTATCAGTATCATTTGCTTTTAAAACATTATTGGTTGCATCTGCTGAGTTTGTTGCTGCAATATATGAAGGATATGGATTTCCAACTAGATTAAAGGCATTCCCTGCACCAACACTAATGGGTGTCCCAACATCTGTAAGTGGCATCGTTCCTGAAAATGAAACATCTACTGCAGTAGTTAATTTAGTAGCAAATCCTTTAGCTGATACAAAAGTATCTGTTGTGTCATCTCCATTGAGTCCATCTGTTAAACCTACGGTATAATAACTCCATTGATTAGTAGCTACTACCTGTGTATTATCATACAGAGCCAAAGCCACATTTTGTGCAACTCCTGCTCCACTACCCAATGCTAATGTATTGTTAGTGGTTACAAAATTTGGCACACTTTGACCAACTACAGGGCTTGATATTAAATACCAATTTGTTGTGGCTAAATTTCTTTTATATGTTAAGTTAAAAACAGTACTATTTTTGGTTATTAATGAAGAACCTGATTCTAAAATAATTGGATTTACTGTTGTTACATTTCCGGTAACCGTTAATGCAGCTCCTGAATTTAAAACAAGACTTTTTACAGAAATGTTACTACTTGCTGCAGGTTTATTAGCAGTATTTGTTATTAACACATCTGTTGTTCCTAAAGGAATTGAACCCAATGACCAATTGGTTGTTGTATCCCAGTTCGTATTTGTAGCGCCTGACCAAGAATTTGTTAATTTATTTTCAAACCATGACAATTCATCTGATTGGGCCGTAGTAACAATGTCTAAATCTCCATCTCCATCCATATCTGCAAAACGTACTGTACGAGCCCCACTTAGTGTATTGGTGATTATTTTCTTCGTAAAAACCTCACTACCATTATTTAAATACAAAGCAATAGTATTGTCAGTTTGGTTGGCAGACAAAACATCGATATCTCCATCACCATCTACATCTGCTGCAGTTACATCATGAGCTCCATTTGCACCTGTATCAATATCAATTTTTGTAAAAACTTGACTTCCATTATTTTGATACCAAGAAACGGTATTGTTATCATAGGAAACTGAAGCAAAATCCATATCACCATCACTGTCAATATCTATTGCAAAAAGACTTCTCACAGAATCTGTAGTAGTAGTTATGCTATTTTTTGTAAAAATCCCTGTCCCATTGTTTTCATACCATGCTATAAAATCTGTATTTGTTCCTGAGTTTGATGACCCAACAACAATATCTAAATCTCCATCTTTGTCCATGTCAGCTGCGCTTATCCCCCAAGCTGTATTTATAGAGCTATCAATAAGTTCAGATACCGAAAACACTAAAGATCCATTGTTTCTTAGTAGAAAAATATAACCAGAAGTATAACTTTGAGCTATTAAAATATCTTTATCACCATCACTATCAAAATCACCTGCAACCACATTTCTTGAAATAGCAGTTGTAATTTCATTTTGATATTGTCCAGTTGTAAAGACCTGACTGCCATTATTTAAATAATAAGTTAGGTTTTTTGTAGCTGTTCCATATGTTCTTGAAGTAGCAATAATATCCATATCTCCATCATCATCTAAATCTATAACAAACAAACCATGCAAAGCATTTACAGAAGTACCAGAAGCAATTGTACGAACAGTGAAACTTTGACTTCCATTGTTTTCGTACCACAATAATTTATCTCCTGGGTCAGAAACACCAACAATATCCATATCTCCATCTCCATCTAAATCTACCGGAAATGTAGATTTTATACCTCTCGCATCTGTTGTACCTGTGGCTATTGTAGTTTTAGTTGGAGTAATTGGCAAACTAAAATAATCTATTGCAGCAGCACTTACTGTAAATTGAAAGGTACGAGCACTTGACAAAGCTTCATTTGTTGCTAAAGACTGCAACCCTGCTAAAAGTGTAACGGTGATTAATTCACCTGCTTTAAAATCTGTTGTTGGGTTTATCGTTATCTGGGTAGTTCCTCCTCCACTAAAACTTGCAGCAATATTTCCGGTTTGGCTTCCGCTAACTTTAATATTAGTTGCGTTTACTGTTCCAGTTAATACTGCTTCATTAAAATTTAATACAATATTTGCGCTTCTAGATATTCCTAATGCACTATTAGCAGGCACAGAAGAAGTAAAAGTTAAGACACCAAATTTTAGCGTTTCATTTTTGGGAGGAATCAGTAACTCGTTATTGATTAAATTATCTTCATTATTTAAAGAAGAAATACTTCCTTTTTTTCCTGTATCATTTGCAAGAACACCAAAAATAGTAAGTGCAAATAAACATGTTGTTAAAATACCTCTTTTTAAGACATATTTTGAATTGTAGTTTTTTTTCATATGTAAATATTAAATTAATGATTATGATACTTTAATTTGTTTTGTAATAAAATATTTGGTAGGCAAAAAATATAGAAGAAAATAATTTGGGAGATATTTTTCATTATAATTGACAGTAATTTTAAGAAAGCTTAACACTTGTTTAAATTTATAAATAAAAGAAATGCACTTTATTAAAAGTAACAGGTTTGTTCTATTTATAGTTAAACAATATGTAATGATACAAAAAAAATCATTCAAAAAAATTATTTTGTTAACATTATTTTAAGAGTGAGTTCTTTTAAATAATTTGTAACTTTCAAGCTTAATCAATTAATCATAACCTCATGAAAAAATTATTCTCAATCCTTTTTCTACTAGCAACAACTGTACTATTTTCTCAAGAATTCTCTATGGATTTAGTAAAAGAGATGAAACCAAGAAGCATTGGCCCTGGTGGAATGAGCGGACGTGTTACAGCCATAGACGTTGTAGAATCTAACACAAATATTATGTATGCAGGAACTGCTTCTGGCGGTTTATGGAAATCTACTTCTGGTGGCATAAAATGGGAACCAATCTTTGAAAAAGAAGCAACTGCTTCAATAGGTTCGGTAGCAATTCAACAATCAAACCCAAGTGTAATTTGGGTTGGAACTGGAGAGGGAAATCCGAGAAATAGTTTAAATGGCGGATTCGGAATATACAAATCATTAGACGCAGGAAAAACTTGGAAATCGATGGGATTAGAAAAAACTCGTCATATTCATCGTGTAGTTATAGATCCTACAAATCCAGATATTGTGTATGCGGCGGCAATTGGTTCTCCCTGGGGAGAACATCCAGAACGTGGCGTTTATAAAACTACAGATGGAGGAAAAACTTGGAAACAAATTTTATTTAACAATAACAAAACCGGAGCTGCAGATTTAGTAATGGATCCATCAAATCCAAACAAACTAATTGCTGCCATGTGGGAACACAAACGTGATCCTTGGTTTTTTAAATCTGGTGGTGAAGGAAGTGGAATGTATATTACATATGACGGAGGAGAAAACTGGAAAAAAATTACTGATAAAGAAGGTTTTCCTAAGGGAGAACTTGGAAGAATTGGAGTTGCTATTTCAAGAAGTAACCCAAATACAGTTTACGCATTAGTAGAATCAAAAAAGAATGCATTGTATAAAAGTACAGACGGTGGTTTTAAATGGAAAATGATAAACAACAAACCAGGAATTGGAAATCGTCCTTTTTATTATTCAGAAATTTATGTAGATCCACAGAACGAAAACAGATTATATTCTGTTTTTACGTATATAAATGTTTCTGATGATGGCGGGAAAAACTTCCGTCAATTAATGCCAGCTTATGGTGTAGATAATGGTGTGCATCCAGATCATCATGCGTGGTGGATTCATCCAAAAGACGGAAACTTTATGGTTGATGGAAATGATGGAGGATTAAACATTACACGCGATCATGGAAAAACATGGCGCTTTGCTGGAAACATTCCGGTAGCACAATTTTACCATATCAATGTAGATAATGAATTTCCTTATAATGTATATGGTGGAATGCAAGATAACGGTTCTTGGGGCGGACCAGCGTATGTTTGGAAAGCACAAGGAATTCGAAATTCTTATTGGCAAGAGCTAGCTTTTGGTGATGGATTTGACGTTGTACCAGACAAAGACGATTCTCGCTACGGATACGCAATGAGCCAACAAGGATCAGTAGTAAGATACGACAGAAATACAGGATATAGTTATAGTATTAAACCAACACACCCAAATCCAAAAGTAAAATTACGTTTTAATTGGAATAGCGGAATTGGTCAAGATCCATTTAATAATGCTACCGTTTATTTTGGAAGTCAGTTTGTACATAAAAGTACAGACAAAGGAATTACTTGGAACATAATTTCGCCAGATTTAACAACCAACGATCCAAATAAACAAAAACAAGCAGAAAGTGGTGGTTTAAGTATGGATGCAACCGGAGCAGAAAATCACACAACAATTTTAGTTATAGAACCATCTCCAATAGAAAAAAATATGCTTTGGGTTGGTACTGATGACGGAAATGTACAAGTAACCAAGAATGGTGGTGCAACTTGGACCAATGTTTCTAAAAATTTAAAAGGATTACCTGAAGGAAGTTGGATTGCCCAAATAAAAGCATCAAATAAAAACAAAGGAGAAGCGCTATTAATTGCAAACGATTATCGTCGTTTTAATTACACTCCTTATGCCTATAGAACTAAAAACTACGGTAAAACTTGGACACGAATTGTTGATGAAAATGATGTAAAAAGTTATACGTTAAGTATTCTTGAAGATATAGAAAATCCAAATTTATTGTTCTTAGGAACTGATGATGGTTTATACATTTCTGTAAATGCAGGAGAAAAATGGACAAAATGGACCAATGGTTTCCCTACTGTTCCTGTAAAAGATTTAGTAATTCAACCTAGAGAACACGATTTAGTTATTGGAACTTTTGGTAGAGCCGCATGGGTTTTAGATGATATTAAACCTTTAAGAGCATTGGCAACAAATAGCAAAAGTTTTGCTAAAAAATTGCAATTGTTTGAACCTCCAATTGCATATCAAGCAAATTTTTTACAACCAACAGGAAGTAGATTTGGAGCAGATGCCTTATATCAAGGAGAAAACAGAAGACGTGGTGCTCCAATTTCATTTTATATAAATGCTCCAAAAAAAGAGAAAGAAAATAAGGATGTAAAGAAAAAAGCTGCCGATAAAAACACCATTAAATGGGATTCTATTAAACTAGAAATTTTTGACGGAACTCGACTTATAAGAACTTTAAAACAAAAAACTCCAAAAGAGAACGGAGTACATAAAATGTATTGGTTCCTAGATGAAAAAGGTGTTGCAAGAGCTTCTAGAAGAATTAGAAAATCGAATAGAGAACCAGGCGGAGTTAGAGTAACTCCAGGAACTTACAAACTTAAAATGAGTTTTGGGAACCAAGTTTCTGAACAAAATATCAAAGTTGAATTTGACCCTAGATTAAACTATTCTAAAACAGATCTATCTACGCGTTATAAAATGAGTAAACAACTAGAAGCAAATAGCAAAACAATTGCTGAGGTTGTAAAACAACTGATAGAAAGTAAAAATTCGGTAAAAGAAATTTCTGGCAAACTATCTAAAGCAGATAAGAAAAAGTACGCTTCTCAGATAAAATCATCTAAAGAAATTACGAAAAAAATTGATAATTTAATTGCTCTATATTTAGGAAAAATAGACAAAAGACAAGGAATTACTAGAAGCCCAGAAATTACAGTAAACCAAAGATTAGGAGTTGCTGGTAGATTTATAGGTTCTCGATTTGGAAAAATAACCAAAACAGAAACTGAACAGGTAAATAATTTTAAAGATGCATTAAAAGATGCGCTAAATAAAACAAATAATTTCTTTACCACAGATTGGAAAAAATACAAAAGCGATGTTGAATCAATTCAAATTTCGCCCTTTAAGAAAACGAAAAGTTTTTCTGCAAACTAAACCAAAAAACGAAGCTTAACCGCTTCGTTTTTTTTGTGCTTATAATTTTAATACTTTAGCAAAAACTAATAAATTATGAATAAAATTTGCATTTTTTTTTGCTTCACTTTTTTATGCTTTAAAATGCAAGCTCAAAATTCTCCTGAAAATAAATTAGGAACTTGGTATATGTATAATGGTTCTCATCAATTATCAGAAAAGTATTCGTTAAAAACCATGGCTCATTTTAGATATTACGAAGTTACTAGCCAGTTTCAACAAGAAATTTATAGATTAGGCGTTAATTATGCTTTTAACCCAAAAACCAATCTTACTTTAGGATTAAGTTATTCTACTGCAGATACAGAATACGATATTTCTTCTAGAAATTTATACGAATATCGTTTTTATGAAGACTTAAATTTAAAATCTATTTGGGGTAAATTTACCGCAAAACATCGTTTTAGATTAGAACAACGTTTTATTCATAAAAATATAATAATAAATCAGTTTCAAAATTGGTTGCGTTATAATTTAAATGTTAGTTATCCTCTTTCAGAAAAATTTAGTGCGTATGTTTTTAATGAAATATTTCTAAACTTAAACAGACCTGAAACATTTGCTCAAAATTGGACAGGAGCAGGTTTTCTATACAAACTAAATAAAAATATTAAATTAAAAACAGGATATTTTCAAATAAAACTACCAAATGCAACACTAAAAAGATTACAATTAGGTGTTATTCTTAATACAAATTTTATTAAAAAAAGTAAATAATGATAGAACCAATTTTTACAAATGACGCCATTGTTTTTGGTGTTTTAATGATTAGTTTAGGATTTGTCTTTTACACAGAAAATATAAAATCTGGGTTTTGGCATAAATTTTACAAAATAGTTCCAGGATTGTTTATGGCATATTTTGTCCCAGCAATATTTACAACTCTTGGCATTATTGCTCCTGAATGGGAAACTACAAATAACATTGGAGAAACGGTAAAACATAGCTCGAGTTTGTATTATGTTTCTAGTCGATTTTTATTACCAGCTGCTTTGGTATTAATGACATTAAGTATCGATTTAAAAGCAATTTTTAATTTAGGTTCAAAAGCATTAATAATGTTTTTTACAGGAACTGTTGGTATTATTATTGGTGGTCCAATTGCTATATTATTAATATCAATTTTTTCTCCAGAAACTGTTGGTGGCGCAGGTTTTGATGCTGTTTGGAGAGGCCTTTCTACCTTGGCAGGAAGTTGGATTGGTGGCGGTGCAAACCAAACAGCTATGTTAGAAATTTATCAATATAATCCTGCAAAATATGGCGGAATGGTTTTTGTCGATATTGTTATTGCTAATGTTTGGATGGCTATTTTATTAATTGGAATTGGTAAAAAAGACAAAATAAATAAATGGTTAAAAGCAGATACTTCTGCTATTGAAAATTTAAAAGATACAGTAACAAAATTTACTCAAAAAGTAAAGAGAAATCCCTCGTTAACAGATTTAATGATTATGCTTTCAATTGCTTTTGGCACTGTTGGTTTTGGGCATTTCTCATCTAAATATTTAAGTCAATTTTTTGGTGGTTTAATAGCCACAATAGAATCTCAAACCATTAAAAATATGTTTACATTTTTAGATTCTCAATTTTTCTGGTTGATTAGTATTTCTACACTTGTAGCACTTATTTTATCATACACAAAAGCACGGAATTATGAAGGTGCTGGAGCTAGTAAATTAGGTAGTGTTTTTATTTATGTATTAGTAGCAACTATTGGAATGAAAATGGACTTATTAATGATTTTTGATAACTTAGGTTTAATTGCAATTGGGGCTGTTTGGATGACTATTCATGCAGGATTACTGATTTTAGTTGCTAAAATAATTAAAGCTCCGTATTTCTTTTTAGCGGTTGGTAGTCAAGCAAACGTTGGTGGTGCAGCCTCTGCTCCTATTGTTGCACAAGCATTTCATCCATCATTAGCAACAGTTGGCGTTTTATTAGCTGTATTTGGATATGCCATCGGAACAATCGGCGCCATTGTCTCTACAATTTTACTAGAATTAGCATCAAAAGTATCATAGAAATACGCATATTTGCAAACGCAAAAATTATACTTTACAGATGAAAAAATTACTTGTTTTAGGTTTTGTACTACTAATTGCTTCTTGTTCTTCTAAGAAAGAAGGAAACATGATTGTAAATGGTCAAATAAAAGGATTAAAAAAAGGAACGTTGTATTTACAAAAAATAGAAAATGACACTCTTTTAAAAACAATAGATTCTGTTGCTGTTTTAGGAAGTGATCAATTTACATTGACTGCAAATATTGAAGAACCAGAAATGTATTATGTAACTTTTGATGGAAATACCACCAACAAATACATTACCTTTTTTGCTGATAAAGGAATTATTAATATTACCGATGATGTTTCAAAATTTGGAATAAATCCAGTAATTACAGGTTCTAAAAATCAAGATATTTTAAATGATTACACAAAAATATCTAGACGTTTTAATAACCAAAATTTAGATTTAATTCAACGTAAATTTTACGTACAAAAATCGAATAATAAAGATTCTTTAGCAATCATTCAAAAAGAGTATGAAAACTTATTAAGAAAACGTTATATGGTTACTGTAAATTTTGCCTTAAATAACAAAGAAACAAATGTTTCTCCTTATATCGCATTAACAGAATTAGTAAACGCAAATGTAAAATGGTTAGATACCATTTATAAATCGTTAACACCAGAAGTTAAAAACTCTTTATATGGTAAAAAATTAGAAAAATTTGTTGCTGATATTAAAAAATCAGAAACTAAAAAATAGTTTCTATTTTTATAAAATATTCGAAGCCGCTACCATTGTAGCGGCTTTTTTAGTACTTTTATTTGTTTGATAATTTAGTTTAAAAACATCTCGATACATAAAGCAGAATCAAGAATAAGAAAATTGGTTGATTAAATTAAAACGATTAACTTGCTCAAAAAGTAATCGATAAGTGTAAAAAAACCAAAACCTAATTGACATTAATTTAATAAAACAGCATTCATGAAAAATTACTTAAAAATATTAGCAACAGTAGTTGTCATATTTACAAGTTGCGAAAGTGACACTAAAGAAGCAGTTGAAGTAAACCAAACAACCATCGGAAAACATATTGAACGCTTGGCTTCCGATGATTTTATGGGAAGAAAACCTTTTACAAAAGGAGAAGTAATTACCGTAAATTACTTAAAAGATGAGTTTGAAAAACTAGGACTTCTACCAGGAAATGGCGATAGTTTTTATCAAGATGTTCCGATGGTAGAAATTACTGGAACTCCATCAGAAAATATGGTAATTTCTGGCAAAAAAGGAAAATTCAATTTAAAAGCATTAAAAGACTTTGTGGCAACAACCAATAAAGTTGAAGAAAACGTGAGTCTTAAAAACTCAGAACTTGTTTTTGCAGGTTACGGAATCGTAGCTCCAGAATATGGTTGGAACGATTATGAAGGCATCGATTGGAAAGGAAAAACTGCGGTTGTTTTAATTAATGATCCTGGTTTTAAATCTGGAGATTCTACTTTATTTAAAGGAAACGAAATGACCTATTATGGTCGTTGGACGTACAAATACGAAGAAGCAGCAAGACAAGGCGCAGCAGGATTAATTATCATTCACGATACAGAACCTGCTTCTTATGGTTGGAATGTAATAGAATCTGGTTGGAGCGGTGCTCGATTGATTATAGAAAGTGATGCTCCGCAACTTAATGTTGAATCTTGGGTTAGTGGGGAAAGTGCAACAAAAATGTTTGATGCATCAGCCATGAAAGGAAAAGATTACAAAAAAATAGCTAGAAAAAAAGGGTTTAAACCAGTTTTGTTAGCTGTAAATGTTTCGGTTGATATTAAAAACAACATAAAAAAAGACGTTTCTAAAAATGTGGTTGCCATGATTCCGGGAACCGACAGGAAAGATGAATATATTATTTACTCTGCGCATTGGGATCATTTTGGAATTGGAAAACCGATTGATGGCGATTCTATTTACAACGGCGCTGTTGATAACGCGTCTGGAACGGCAGGTTTATTAGCAATTGCAGAAGCCTTTAAAAAAGGAAAAGCACCAAAACGTTCTATTGTGTTTTTAGCGGTTACAGGAGAAGAACAAGGATTGTTAGGTTCTGCTTATTATGTAGCGTATCCAATTTTTAATCCAAAGAAATCTGTGGCAAATATTAATATTGATGCACTAGATAGTCCAGGGAAAATGAAAGATTTAACGATTACTGGTTTTGGACAATCTGAAATGGACGAATACGCTAAAGAAGCTGCGTTAAAACAAAACAGATATATTATTCCAGATCCTGTGGCAGAGAAAGGTTATTTCTTTAGATCTGATCATTTTAATTTTGCAAAAATTGGAATTCCTGCTTTGTACGCAAGTGGTTCTTATGAAGGATTTGACAAAAGTATTGAAGAAATAAAAGCCTACAACGATTCTTATGGAAAAAACAAATACCACCAACCTTCTGATGAATACAATGCAACCACA
>TARA_R110002110_G_scaffold86265_2_pt1 | contig 11472 bp, 13 predicted proteins | sample TARA_R110002110 | Tara Oceans TARA_R110002110 (sample SAMEA4397330) | marine metagenome | biome: Polar Biome; feature: [SRF] surface water layer (ENVO:00010504); material: water (ENVO:00002006), including particulate matter (ENVO:01000060) such as... | depth 5 m
GTGCCCACGTTCATCTGCGAAGATATCGCTGGTGGGCAGTGACAGCCGCCCCGCTGCGCCAATGTGATTGGGTTCGTTGTGGTTCCATCAATCACAGCAGCGGGGCGGCATTTTCATATAGGGGGTGAGTGATGGGACGCCAACAGCAGAAGAAGCGTGAGGCCAAGAGGGCAAAGAGGAAACTCGCCCAAAGGGAATCAACGAAGGCGAACAACGCCGCCAAGACGGGAGAGAAGAGGGGGGCTCACCTCCTGTCGGAGGGCCGTAGCAAGGCCAATCGGGTCACCCTTTCTGACTTCAGGAAGAGCGAGAGAGGCTACTGAGCGACGAGGGTAGCCTTGAGGATAGCGATGGTGAGCCCGACACCCACAACGATGCCGCCTCCTCCCCATAGGAGGCGGCTCTCGTACCAGGGCTGGGGCTTGGCCAAGCTGAGCCCCTTGATGACGGCCTCTGCGTGGGTGATGCGTGTCATGAGGATGTCCTCCTCCTGAGATGCAGCGTCCAGCTTGATAGCGCACGTCTTCTCTGACCGCTCAAGCTCAAGCTCACACGTAGGCAGGGCCACACGAGCACAGTGAAGTGCCGTTAAAGCGTCCGCAGTGGGCACCAGGAGGCCCTCACAGGGACTTTCGGCCCCTGAGGCGAGTGAGTGTGCCTCTTGGCAGGGGGAAGCCGTTAGAAGGGCAGCTATGAGGGTCAGTGTAATCAATCAAAAAATATCGGGGAAGGGGGGGAGACCAGGTTCGAAACTCCTATTCGGGTAGGCTCTGCCTCCGGTTGTAGTGTGACCGAGTCCCTGCTCAATAATATCACTGTTCAAATCCTCATTGCCCCATGGATACCCTTCTGCCTTCAGTCTATTAAGCACAGTCCGCCAATCTTCTATGTCAGTCGTGTTGAACAGAGCCTTGTTGCCTTCCCTGTATCTTGGCAGGAAGATTCTTGCTGCCTCCACTTCCTTCTGTTTCTCAGCAGCCGCCTTCTGTCTGTTCTCGGCCACTCTGCGCTTCTCCTCGGCCACTCTGCGCTTCTCAGCGGCCACCTCCATCCTGCTGTTCCTCTCCTCGCTGTATCCCGGCGAGTGCTTTTTGGCCGCCATTGGCTTCCGTCTCACCTCCCTCTCGCCGTAGGGAGACCCAAAGAGCTTCTCCACCGCAGCGTCCCTGGCCGCTACTGCCCTCCCGGTCATTTGGCTTGGGCCAGGGTCACCAGGCCCTCCCGTGAGGGGGTCTATCCATGACTGCCTCATTATCTTCTGGTAAGGGGAAACGGCCCCCTGCTGTGCGGCGGCTTCCTGCCTGGCCAGGTCCAGCGCGTACTCCGTATCGGCGGACCTCCCGGCTGCGCTCTGCCCGGCTGCGCTCTGCCCGGCTGCGCTCTGCCGGGCTGCGCTCTGCCTGCTCACAGGCGCTTCTCCCAGCATAGCCCGGATGGCCATGGCCTCTATCTGTTCTGGTGTCATAGATTCCCTTCCTTGGCCTTCTTCTTCTTGAGCATGGCCTTGGCTGCTGCTGCTCTAGCGTACCCCTCTTTGGTGTATGCGTAGTGCTTGTCTCCTACCTTAGGCATCACTCACCTCTCATGAGGAGGAGGATCTCTCTTTCGGCGGCTTCCTTTTTGGCCTGTCTGGCCCTGTCTATCTCTGTGGCCTTTTCCCACGCAGCCGCGTCTCTGGCCTCCTGGTAGTCGAGCAATTCTGCCCTCTGTAGGGCGGGGAGGCGCGGGGCCGCGTAATTTTCCGCGTCTATTCGCATTGATCCCGCACCCTCGCGGGCCTTAAAGGCGTCCGAAGTGGGCACGTGCCAGGAGCCCACGTATGGCTCTCCACGGTCGCTCAGTGCTCTGTTTCTGCGCGTATGGTCTGCGGTCAACATGACGACACCCCCAGGCAACTCCCCTCCATATCCGCTAGGCGTGCGCCAGGGCGTCACACGTTCAGGAAGATCTGGGCCCTGGTCCCAGTGGCTGTCGGGCTTTGGCCACTCCATCGACGTGTCGTGCTTGCGAAACTGCGGCAGTCTTTGGAGTAGATCCCGGCCACTCCACCCATGCTCATCCGCAGCCACAAGCAAGTCCGTGACATCAAGACCTACGTCAATCGCTATTTGAGACAGCGCCTCAAGGTCATCCTCAGACATGCCCCCGATATTCGCAGCCAGCGCCCGCGCCCCCTCTGGCACGGGCGCTGGCTTAACAGACGGCCCCTCCCAGTGCTGGCGCTGCATCGCACGAGCCTGCCGCCATGCGCCCGGATCAGGGCCAGTCTCGCGCGCTGCCGACGCCGCCCGTTGCCGCGCCTCTAGGTCTGGACTGTACCTCTCAGCCATCACTCACCCCTCTTCTTCATCCACTTGTTCCAGAGCCCTGCAATCTTCTCAGGCTCACCATCTGCATCATCGAGTTCTATGCGGCTCTTCTCTAGCTTGCTCAGGGCTTTGCTGTGCTCGGCCATGACATCGGTGAGGCGTGCCTCTCGTGCCTTGCCCACCTTCTCAAGGTGCTCGGCTGTCTGCTGTGCTGACTCAGCGTTAGCCTTGAGGGCTGCGGCCTTGCTCTCTGCGTCTGTCCTCTTGGCTCTCTCTCCCCTGAACGCCATGAGCGCCATGCCCAGGGCAGCTACGAGGGCTGCGACTATGGACACGAAGCTGCTCACTGCTCTGCTGCTTTCCTCTTAATGACACCCTTGGTGGCAGCGACGATGGCTGTGCTCAGCCCTCCACCCGCTGCCCCTAGCACAGCACCAACTTCGTTGGCACCCAGGTAGTAACCTGAGAGCGCGCCGGCCAATACGGCCAGCCCACGCAATAGACCTCGACGCCACCACGCTTTCTTGTCGAGCCCCCTGAAGAGGAGGTAAGCGCCCAGGGTTTGCCGGACAACTTCGGTGGCTGCGGAGGAGCTAAGAGCGCAGACTACAAGGAGGAGAGCGGCGCGCTCCCAGGTTACTGTGTCTAGGTCAAGAGTCACTTGTTGCCTCCAGTGCGGCGACCTTACGGTCGATGGCCCTGATGTTCGACCACTGCTCCTTGGACTCCTCTCGGATGTCCTTGAGAGCTTCATTGACGTGGGAGAACTTGGTGTCCATGTGTCGCCTCAGGCTGATGTTGCCTATGATGAGGGTGGATACCAGAACACCAAGTTGCCCTGCCATGTTGGGGTCGAACTCCCACATTAGAAGAACACCGCCACGCTGGTAACAGCAGCCGAGGTGTACTCCAGCCCCGCAGCAGCGCCACCCTCGTAGGGGAGGTAGAGGCTCTGGCCGATGGGGATGTTGATTCCGACGGCGGTGAGCGGCGCTCCCCCGTTATCGGTCATGACCTGGCAGGTAACGGTATCAGCGCACACCAGGAGGCCCTTCCATGTGGACGGGTAGGTGTGGGTGACGGCGGCACCTACAGCGGTGACGGCTGTGGTGACGGCTGAGACGAGGTTATCGTTGGCCCCGATGGGGAGGATGACGACAACGAAGTTGCCATTGACTACGGGCGTGGCTCGTTGGGCCAGCCCTCCTTGGCCGAGTGACATGATTATCTCCTATGGGGTGAGTGTGAAGGGACTGGGAAGGAAGCCTGCTCGTGACTTGAGTACTGCGCCGCCGCCACCGCCACCAGCAGCAGGCGTTTCTTCATAGCAGCCTCTGGACGGTGGGTTGTTGTAGTTATTGCCATCAAGGTCTGGGTCGACAATCTTGGCGTAGTCTCCGTTCTGGTACGCCAGCCCCAGTGGGTTGACATGGGCATCGCCTGTGGCGGCGTCGACCATCAGATCTTGACCTGACGCCTGGGCCATGGCTGTGGTGATGGTATTAGCCTCAGCGACAGTGCCAGAGTAGAAGTCACCCGTTATGTTGGGGCAATTTAGTGAGACATGGGTGTGAGACGACATCGCCCTAATGCCTTTTGCCGAGGTCGTCGCATTGGTCTCCAGCGAGCAGTTGAATATTTCATCGCTCGTGATAATTGCACTGAACACTGTATAGGTTGTCGTTGGGCTCAGGATAAATGAGCAACTCTTTGTGTCAGCGCTCGTCATATACCCCCAGTACTTGACGTCATGGCCGTAACATCTGTTGTTTGTCCACGTTCCCTTTCCGTCCAAGGACCCAGTGGTCGCCCTATAGCCTCCATGGATGTTGTTTACGGATATGTTGCACCTGTTGTAGGTGCTAGTGGAGCCGCTCCCATATACGCCACAGTGGTTGGTGACGATGATGACGTTGTCGATGACGTAGCCGTTGTTGCTGCTGCTGTCAGACCTGATAGCGAACCACATCGTGGTGCCAGTAGAGGTGGCATCGGGGTTTGTGATTGTGAGGTCTTTGACAGTGATGGACCCTGTCTGGAGATGCAGCGTATGGTATGTGCCGTTGCTGGCGAGGATGACGTCAGACGCTGTTCCTGTGGCCCCTTGGATTGTGATCTCAAGATTCACGTCCTGCTGGGCTGGCACCGAGTGCGTGCCCGCTGCGAGGTTGATGATGTCGCCATGGGCGGCTGCGGTGTAAGCCAGGGCCAGGGTTGCTTGGTCTGCTGGCACGTTAATGGTGGCCATTAGGAGCTATCCTTGCAGATGTCATAGATGCGATCGAACTCTGTGCGCTGTGATGGGGTGAGCGTCCCCGCGTCAGCCGCATCCAGTAGCTCACCGGCTAAACTCGCATCCTCTTCACTGAGGACGTTTAGGTTGGGGATGATCATCGCAATCTTCTCTTGGTCAGTCATTCTCAGCCCTTCCACCTGGCCCGGTTGCCCCGGATATCATAGTGAACGAAGTTCTGCTGGGGGTATGTGCCGATGCCCCCTTGGATGATAGCACCCTCTTCGATGAGACGCTCAACAGTTGATGCCAGGTCAGCAACGGTGATGCCTGCGATGCGTATGTCCGCTGCCTTTCCGAGGAGGTGCTGGCTGTTCTTGGAGCCCCCGCACCTCTTGTTGTACTCAGGTGTGCGGTATGCGCTGATCACCTGGATGGGCGCGTTGAACTCACCCCTGATGCGCTCAAGGCAGGTAGCCAGTGCCATGGTGTAGCCCCTGAAGTCCTCCGGGACCTCTGTGCCGTCCTTGCACTTGAACTCGTCGAGTGTGAAGTGTCCTGTGATCTTCATTAGTCCCTGCTTGGTCTTCTTGGTCTGCTTGGCCTTCTTGGCCTGCCTGGCCTCCGTCCCGCTGCGCCCTTGCCCTTGTCCGGGTAATTCTGGGCCGTGACGCCGAGTGAGTCCAAGATGACAGGGACGATGCGCGTAACGAACGCCTTCTCCTCCCCGTTCCACGAGTCCCAAATCTCCGCAGCGGCTCGCTGGCCCATGATGGGAGTATAAGCGCCAGCGAATGGCAATATATATCTGAGGGTGACGTACTCAGCGATTGTGTTTTCGTCCAGGTTGGCGATCTCCTTGCCACGGTAGCTCTCGTTGAGCAGCGCCATGGACACAGCCCCCTGAAGCGGGGCCAGCTTGTTCCTCATTAGCCTGCCAATACCCTCAAAGTATCGGTCTTTGCTCTTGACCACGTCTGTGCTCAGTCCGTCGTAGACGAGGTCTCCGAGCTTGAACGCAAAAGGGATGACGTACCGCACGGTGGGCGCAATACCGCGCGTCATGTCAAGCCGGGTGTCGCCGATCCTCCACTTTAGGAAGTCGGGCCCCGGCGTGAACATAGCGTTCATGCGCTCCCGCATCTCGTCGCTGCTCAAGCCTTCAGCAAGCCCAGCAGCGATGGTCAGCAGTGGCACGGCACCAAGGACAACAGCGAGGTCTTTCGCCACGACCTTGCGTATCTGATTGCGGGCCTCTGGGGAGATGTTCTTGTACTTCCCACGGCCAAACATGAGTTGCGTGTAATCGTGCAGGGTCTGGAACCTGGAGAGGGTGAACCTTGGGGCAAACATGACGTGCCTCAAAAAGTTGGCCCACGCGCCCTCGCCACTCACCCAGCTTCCGCGACCAGTCGTCACGTTGATGAAGTGGCCGACCGCCTCAGCGTCAGCCTTCGTCACCACCTTGGCAATCTCCTTCACGTCCTCCGATGTCAGCGAATCAGGGTCTGTCGTGGAGAGGTCCGCCCCCTTGTTCGCGGCGATGTGCATGAGGTACTTGTCGTAAGAATGGTTCCTCATACGGTTTGCCGTCAGGCCGAAGGCGTTCTCCGACGGCTTGGTCAGCAGACCTTCGAGCATTCCCAGGTCCAACGCCGTGAACATGAACATTTCCTCTCGCGAGTGAATGCCGCCCCTGTTGTTCGCTGCGCCAACACCCTCAACCTCTGTCCTGTCCAGGTCTCCGAGCACTCGCAACGACTCCTGCGGCTGGTTGAGCATGGACTCCTGTATCTGCATCGCGTTATCGCGGTTCCCCGCTGTCCAGGGGGCCACCTTATTCGCGATGTCCGGGAGCGTCTTGCCCGCAGTAACTGGACTCTGAAGCGCCAGCAGCCCCACCTGCCTGCCCAGCGCAGAGTCGTCCCCTGCCGTAGACATAACCAGGGACGTAGCGAGCAGCTTCCTATACCAGGCGATCCACGGGTGGGCCACGGCGTCTGCGACTCCGGCCTTGGCCCTCTTGGACTTCCGTATCTCGCCGCTGGCCTTAACGACAGCGCCCTTGCTGTACGCCAAGTCCTTTTCAGCCTCCTTAATGCGCGCTTCTGCCGCCTTGATGCGGCGCGCTGCCTCAGCCTCAGCCGCCTTCCTCCTGGGCCCGGCGAGGTCGGCGTCTATGCTCATGGCGGCCATCGTCTCAGACAGGATGGCATTGGCTCTATCAATCTTAACCTGAGCGTCTACAGCGGACGCCATCATCTCGTCGTAAAGGGTGGGGTTCATGTCATCGGCAGTCATGGTCTCCTCTGAGATGTCTACCGTTGATAGCTGCCCCATGGCCTGGCGGATAGACGCCTTAGCATCATCCAGTCGCACACGCTCTACGGTGCCGATATTGACGCCATACCTGTCCATGACCTCCCCAAATGCGTCTGCCAGCATGGCGGCGTCCTCAGCTTCCCTTCGGGCCTTCCTCGTGCTCGCCTCCATTGAGATCTGCGCCATGCTCTTGCGGAGGGGGGTCACCTGGGTATCCCCGTCGACACCGGACATGGCGGTGGCGGCGCGGCTCCTGCCGCGCACCCTCACTGGTATTTCCGTAGGCGTTGGAGGTGTCCCCTTCTTAGCCCCGGCGTCTCTGGGCCTAGAGGGGAACCGGACATCTACGATGCCCTCGTTTTCAGCAGCCCTCTTGGCGGAAGCGGCACGGGCGCGCTCCGCTCTCTTCGCCTTCTGCTCCTCGGTCAACTCCCTTGCTTTCCTCTTGGCCTTCTTCTTCTTGAAGACGCTCTCCACCTCTGGCGCAACACCCTGGACGCCTTTCAGGATGGCCTGGGCTTTCTCAAGCTCGCCCTTCGCCTTGCTGATGTCCGCCGCCGCCGCGTCCCGCGCCCTCTTGGCCCCGTCGAGGGACTTGGCTGCTTCGGCCTCCATTGCCTCAATCTTGTCCCACTTGTCCTCGATGCTCTTGACCTGCTCCTTGGTCAAGCCGGAGACCCCTTCGATCGCCTTCAGCCTGCCCTTGGCTTGGGCCAGCGTAAGGTCTTCGTTGAAGAAGAACTGGCGAAACCGCATGGCCCTCCCCAACTCGCCGCCACCGGACTTCATCGCAGCGAGCAGCAACTCAAGTTTCACCTTGATGCGCTCCTGGCTCCTCGACAAGTTCTGCACAGCGGCGTCACTGTCCGCTGACTCAAGGGCGTCCCCGATACGCCCCCCGGCGCTCCTGAGGGCAATGACGTTTTGCAACAATCCGGCTGTCTCGGAAGTGGACAGTGGCCTGTCGCCTGAGATCACGTCCTCCGCAACGGCTATCATGCTGTCTGGAACGGTCACAGACATCGGGCTGTCGATGGCGGGCGCAAACCCCGCTGCCACGGCAGCGTCCATTGTCTGCTGGAAGCTGACCCTGTCAGATTTGGAGAAGCCCTCTATCTGCTCATCCGTGTGACCAAGGTCCCTGAGAGTGGCGTAGGTGGAGGCGTTAGACGCAGACGTGGCCCCTTCCGGGTCAACGTGCGACATGTTGGCCTTCTCACGCATGATGGACGCATGAGCTATATTCGCCGCCCTGATCCAGTCATCCATGTTGACCGTTGGGTCAACAGAGGCAAGCAGTTGCTCAAGCGCAGCCTGTCTGGCCCCTGGAAGCTCCACCGGCTTCGGGCGCTCTGCCTTTGGCGTTGGGGGGCCTGCGGTTGGCCTTGGCGCTGCCCTGGCCTCCGGCGGCAACTCAGGAGGAACGGCCTCCAATGCGTTGATCCTGTCGATGATAGGGGTGAGCCTGCCCTGTATTTCGGCGGCCTCTACCTCCTCGCTTGTTGGCTCTATATCCTCAACGCTTACGACGTCAGCCTTGGTCCGGCCAACGCTCTCAACCGTCGCCTCGACTTCGCCCACCACCTCTACTGGCAACTCAGGGGGGAGAACCTGCTCTACCTCCCCATGCACTGGGCGCATCTCATCCATCGGCTTAATGACAACAGCCTCAACAGCCTCCGATGCGTCCATTGGTATTGGAGGTGGGGCAACCTGCTCGTAGTATCCAGGCCCTGTGGGTGAGGTGGGAACAACGACACCCTCTACCTCAGCCTCTACCTCAGCCTCTACCTCCATGGGAGTCGCCGTGGGTAGTGGGTCTGCCTGACCGCGCCGCCTATCGGCACGGTGCATTTGAATCTCTCTCGCGCCCCTGACGCCAGTGCTCACGATTGGCGCAAGAACAGCCGCCTCCTTCATGCGCGGCTTTAGCTCCTCCCAGGAGGCTCCTTGCTCAGTTCCAATGCGCTCTGCCGCATACTGCGCCACTTCCTGTGGAACCTCTGTGGCGGTCTCCACCGCCGCCGCTGTCACCACGCGACCTGGGACGCTTGAGCCGGTCTTATCTAGTATCTTCTTTGCGACGCCAGTGACGTGCTTTCCGCCGCCAGCGACCTTGAGTCCGAGCTTCTCTGCCGCAGCGATAAACCCGGACGCGGCGGCTGCTGCGGCGACATCCGTGACGCCGACTTCGTCCCTTCCGTCTGCGCGGGCTCTCTCCCTGGCGATATCTGCGACGAGAGAGATGGCATACGCTGGCATCGACGCCCCGGCGGCGGCCATCCCTGGACCCATCCTGGCAAGGCTCTCGCCTACCCACACGAGGTAGTCTTCTGCGCTCTCGGACTCTTCAAGGCTCATTGACCTCTTGAAAAGCGCGGACTCCCCCTCACGCCATTCCTCAAAGAATGGCTCTGCCCCCGGAATTGGCACCCCTGCTGCCTCAGCGACAACGGGAACTGCTTCCGCGAGGCCACGCACAACCTGTGACGAGCCCTGTGCCACAGCGCCTGGGATTGCCCACGCTGGGTGCATTGGCTGCTCTGCGCCTGTTTCTCTTGGCTCTGCCTGCTGTGGGGCGGCTCTTTTCTGGCCTGCCCGTCGAAAGAGTTCGTCGATGACAGAACTGTCTGGCGGGCTTGGTCCTTCTACCTTGATGGTCCTCCCGTCTGAGGGGCGTGTGATCTGATAAACGGGCATCTACGGCTGCTCCATTATCTCCGTTATTACGTACTCATCTGCGCGCGCGGGCCTCCCGGCTCCGTCTTCGATGGCGTCCGCTGTCCCTGGTGGCAGCGACACCAGCAGCGCCTTCATCGACTCCAGCAGCGCCTCTATCTCGTCATCCTCTGCATCCAGGGCGAGCAGGTTGGCCACCTCGTCTGAATTGCCATCTTCCTTCGCTTCCCAATAGGCACGATCTCCCGCAATTATTACTTGGCGAGTTTCTAGGCTGGGGGGGAGGCCGCGCTCTGCCATCTTCTGTCTCACCCTCTTCTCTACGGCGTCCTTCCTCTCTTCGCCTCTTACTGACGCTGCTACTCTGGAGTGCATCTTGCCCTGGGTCGAGCGTGCCTCTGAGACGACGTTCTTGTTGAAGCCAAGAGCGCCCGCCTTGGCGGATAGATTCGTGTGGTCCGCATCGGACATGGACCTTCCGTCAGGTGCCGTCGTGATGCTCCTCCACTTCTGCTGCCTCCTTGACTCAGTCTCCTCTGGAGACAGCGACATCCCGGCCTCCTTCTGGATGGCATCATCGGAGAAAGCGCCGGTCTTGCCTTTGTAGTCGTCGATGTTTCCAGCGGTCGCGGCAATGAGGGCGTAGCCGATCGCGTCATCCACCTTCCCCGCCCTGCGACTGCCGCGTGCCTTCTTCTTCAGCTTCTTGACCTGTGCCTTTATCTTCTTCACCCGCAAGGGCCTCATCTCTGCCTCGTGCGCCTCCTTGGCTACAGCGCGCCCCTCTCTTGCTGCATCGCGCTTCTCCTTGGAGGCGTCGTACATCTGCTTGAGGAACTCCTTCTCTCCGGTGCTCATGCCCTCAAACGCGACCTTCTGGGCCTTCTTGCCCGCAACCCCGGTGACGGCCTCTATAAGGCCATCTGGCTGCACATCTACAGCACCACGGGCTGTCTCCATGGTGTTGCGGAGTTGGTCAATGATGGCGGCCTTCTCCTCCTGCGTCTCTGCGCCGACGAGTGCTCGCTCTAGCTCCCTGACCTGGAACCTGTAGTCTGCCAGCGTGCGTGGCACAAAGGCCATGGGGATGGCCGATGCTTTTTCGGCAGTAGCCATCCTCTCTCTGGCTGCTGCAAGTTGCTCGGCGGTCACCTCTTCTGGGATGGGCGGGGCATGGCCTGTCACGTCGAGGGGTGGCGTAACCCGGTACTGCCCCTCCCCCCCTGCTATTGCGGGGTCGTACCCTGGCTTTTGCTTGGCCTGCCATGCGGCGTAATAGGCTTCCGGGTCCTGTGCCTGCGCAAGTCCTGCATAGAAAGCCTGCTCTGGGGTGGGAGGGGGGGACACGGCCCTCTGCCTTGCCTCCATAGCCGCCTCAAAGGCCACGGGGTCTTCGTTTATGGCCGCCATCGTCCTGGCCCACTCGCTCTGCTGAGGAATGGCGGCTCTGGGAAGCCCTGCGCCAACGGTGCCTGCAACGTCTCCCATGGCGGCGATAGCCTGCCTTCCGTCCTCTGGTGCGCCGCCAAGAATCCCGGCGACGGTGCCGCTCATGGCGTCAATCGCCTCACCCTGCTGAATCCCCGCGAGGTCGGCGCGTTCCATGGCTCTCATCTGAGCCTCACCTGCCGCAGCGATTTGGGCGGCGCGCTCTTCAGCAGCGGACATCGCAGCAGCCCTGGCGGTCTGTTGCTCCTGGAGGGCCGAGAGTGCTGCCTGTGCCTTGCGCTCTTCGATGTCAGCGGCAGCAACCTTCTGCTTCTCAGCGTTCAGCCTGTCTCTGTAGTCGAGTTCATCAGCGATACGGCTGATACCGGCCACTGCGAGGTCGGTCACAGGGCTCTCGATGACCTCCTGAAGGCGACCGCCGAACTTCTCCCGCTGTGCAAACTGGATGTTGGGGAGGTCTGTGGCCTCTCCAAATACGCG
>TARA_R110002110_G_scaffold33932_4_pt1 | contig 11469 bp, 5 predicted proteins | sample TARA_R110002110 | Tara Oceans TARA_R110002110 (sample SAMEA4397330) | marine metagenome | biome: Polar Biome; feature: [SRF] surface water layer (ENVO:00010504); material: water (ENVO:00002006), including particulate matter (ENVO:01000060) such as... | depth 5 m
GCTATGAGTTTTTTGGTGGAAAACCACTTCCACCCGACAATCAAATACGTTGGATGATATTCAAGGTTAAACAACGTGCAGCCGTAAATTATTATGCCCAAACAAAAGATAGTTCTGACGCTCCAACGAATAGGATTCCAGCCTTCATGAGTCTCTATTCAAATCCAGTGGGTAATTTAGACTATAGTTACAACTGGCCATATGACAATTTCTCTTTAGTTGAGTTGGCGCAAGTTGAGCCTATAGAACGATTCTCCGGCCCACCCACAAATTTGACTGTTCGAGATGAGCCACGACCATTTGCTTCAATTACGGCCCAATTGGGAGATATTCCAGGCTCTGAGATCGGTCCAGCAAAAGAAAACGTCCCATGCTCCGACAGGACTGTAGAAAACCGAAATCAGAGGTTAGCTTCTCAACTTACGGCACAAAGCGACGATGGTGATGATCCAGTTGGAGGGTATTAATGAAATTTTTTAATAAAAAAGAGCAGGTCATAGATCTTCAGCTCACACAGTATGGAAAGCATTTGCTTTCTACAGGCAAATTTAAGCCAGTTTATTACGCTTTTTTCGATGATGGTATCATATATGACTCCAACTATGCCTATGGTCCACAAGAACAAAAAGATATACAAAAACGCATAAAATCAGACACTCCACAATTGGAGGGTCAATATAATTTTCGCGGAGTCGAATCCGCTGTCAATAAGGTCAATAGAGATATAAGATCGCAGTATCAGTGGAGGACGAAAGTTTTTATAGATCAGACACTCGGACCACCAGATACGATGACGGATAAACAATATGCCCTTCAAAGCATTATTGGAACCTCTGATCTAAATGCTCGTTATGCGCCTGCATGGGATATTAAATTATTAAAAGGCAGAATCAGCAGTTCATCAGAAGTTACTTCGTGGATTAAAGACGACACTGGCAACACAATTCACATCCCACAAATTACACCAAATGATATCGTCTATAAAACTTTAATCAAGAAAGTGACAGCAGGGGAAGTTCTGACTGGAAGCCGCACCGACGTTTACGGAAACGAATACATTAGTGTTTATACTTCCAATCAAGGACTATTGTTTGATATTGGAGAAAAGAATTCAGAGTTTGGAAGTGAAAATTTTGAAATTGAAGTATATGAAGTTGAAGAAGAATCTATTTGCAACGGAAAAGGCGGAACAAGAGAAAATTTAATTCCTTTATATTTCACCAAACAAGCCGAACAAATTAAAGATGGAATCTTACAAGATCCCGAATCATACCTAACACAGCTCGATCAAGGAAGCAATACACTGGTAGACCCAAGCTATGTAGAATATTTTCTTGAGATTGAAACGGATCATGAAATAGATAAGGATTTACTATGTGAACACACAGTTGATCGCTCTACAGCCGTTTATGGAACAAGATTTTTAGATTGTGAGGAATCCGATAGGCAGAGAGAAATAGATTCGCGTAATATTTATAATACAGACGTTACTGAAGAAGACGTTGAAGGTTGTTAAATGGCAGATTATATTTTAAATATTGATGAAGTTGTAGGGCAAATTGTTCCCAATGTTTATATTGGTCGAATTACTGTGGATAACAATGCAGGTTTCGCTCAAGGAGCATTCCAGCAAAATCCTCATATTGATCCACCAGCAGGAAGCAATCTTATAGAAGGTCAACGAACAACCAATGAGCAACTATCAGTTACTTTAAACTTAACAATCAAAGATATTACTGGAAACAATTTGAGTAAATGGTTTTCAACCCCGAACACTTCTATCACTTCAAAACTGACCGGCCAAGCAAAAACTTTAAAGGACTATGTGGTTGTTCATGTTGTTCGTGCCACAGCTATCGACTCAATCAATGAGTGGGTAAAACTTTCTAACAATCCTGCAATTATACCTTCGATTTTTCGTATGATGCATGGTGTTTCTAGTACGTCATTCTCCTTGAATGATTTTCCGGTCAACGAAACTGATGCGACAACCCACTACAAGGAAATGGACGCGGCAGGAAACGCTATGCGCGTTGTAACGAAAACCGTTCTTGACAGTGATTTTAGCTCTCCCATTACCAACGATACACGCAATTTGGCATACTTTGTGTGGTCAGAATTTGATATGCGACAACTGGCTCTAGATTTCAATTTTGATGGATCTCGTATTCCAGAACTGCAAACGATGGCTGCAAGCTGGCTTCCAAAACCAAGCAAGATAAATTCTGATGTAGTTTTTAAAAATGGTGAAATTGTTAAAACTGGATATGTCTTTTTCGAAGGAACAGTAAATCCAGGAGACAATAAAGTAGCTAAAACTAATAAGTTGTGGATTGGTCCTTATCATTATATTAAACACTTTGCCTATGATAATGGCACAAAACAATATACAGGATGGAAAGGTGGCGCAGTCCACAATCCATCTGCACCAAGAGAGGAACAGCCATTTCTTTTTAGACAAACAGTTCCCAACACAACCATTCAAGATTTTAGAATAGTTGATCGCTTGGAGAAATTAGATTTAAGTTTTGCAAAGTTAGAAAATAAATTGATGCGGATTGTAAGCAAGAATCCAAGAAACGTTATCAATGATGCAAAGTTTTCTTATTTTACGGATCTGTTCTTATCTCGCGACAAAAATAATAATTGTCGATTTATGTTTGGCATTGATTTAAAAAAGATGGTGCGAGAGAACTCAGTTTATGGAGGGTTGTTTAATAATCCTGAATGGTTACAGAACGCCATGGCTAGTGTTAGAATTGCCTCGATGAAAATTTACCGCCGAAGAACCGAAGGAAGTCCAGAAATCGGATCAAAGGCTTTTAATTTTCCATCAAATCAAGCATTCGATCCTATGACTAAGTTGAAAGATTTCGATAATGCATTACGCAGAACAGATCGAGTTTTTCGAGATACTGGAGGAACTCAAACCCAAACCTCTTACAATCCATCAGATGAATGGATCATCAGCGCCCACGAACTTCGTGACGGAACGAATCCTCCTGTTTTTATGAATGATTATAAACCAGATGGCCAATCTTTAATTCGTAATATCAACAACTTACATGGAGCGCCTGATCAAACTTATTACTATGCTGGTACAGATGCTGGTATGAAAAATTTAACAGATGGATATTATCAGTATAAAATTGATTTAGAGATTGAAGATAATACGGTGGATTGGCTCGTGCAACAAAGAAATGATGTGGCAAAAAGTATTTTAGCTTTACATCAATATTTTAATGTTGGATCGCAGACAGGAAAAAAACATGCGTCTAGAGATGCGCAAGGAAAACAAATAATAGAATCATCCAATTTCGATCCAATTCTTAATCGATTTACAGAGGCGTTTATAAGGAATCCTGATAATGGTTGGAACATCTCTCAGTCCGCAACTGTTACATTTGGAGCCATTGACGTACCACAAAAATATGTTGATCACCTCTGCATGTTCACCAGACTTGAGGAATCCGACAAGAACGACATTCGAGATATGTTAAAAAATTATACCAATCCGCAAAACGGAAATCTCCAAGGGTGTTTGGTATTATTAAGACTTCTTCAGGACTTGATGTCCACTTACAATAAAGCAATCGGTGTTCAGTTGGAAATTCCTGTGGCGCTGCCTTCCGATGCGGGCGAAGCTATGAACTCCACAGGTCAATCAGCTAATGTTTTTGAAACAAACATAGAAAAACAAGGAACTCCCAAAGTTAGAACCTTTACAATGAGTCATACTTTTTCGGCTTATTACAATGCAAATCTTCCTAGAAGGTCAGGATATGATTTCCTTGGAACCGGAATGAACGGTATTGATGAAATACCCACAGAATCAGGGATAAGAAACGTTTCACAAGCCGATTTTGTGAATACTATTGTTCCCAATGAAATCCAAAAGGTATTTAAAAACCCACAAGTTGTGGTGAATATGCCGGGGTTAAACTCTCGCGGTCTGACCAATCTCAATAACACATTGCAGTTTACCGATTTTTCATATTTTACGCCAGCAATTGTTTTGAACGGCATAAATAAAGGCTCTTACAATACAATCGCAAACGAAGCAGGAGCAACGGCGAATACCCCAACAAGCCAAATGGTGGGAACTGTAGTTGATGCCTCAACCTTTGCAGTTTCCGACTTTGGTAATGTAACTGGTGTTTCCTTAGTCGAACAAACTGCCGATTTCTTATCATATAATTATAATTTAACAGCCATTCCACAACCAAATGTCAGCAGCCCGATTTATGAACCAGGATCAATTCCGCCAGATAATTCACAGGCCGATCCTATCGCTGAATACAACAATACAGAAACAGCTCAAAATAGTAGTAATAATAAAGCTTTTGATATATTTTGGGATCTTATTTCTAGTGGCATGATTGCTCCTGGTACAAGAGGTGGTGTGATCCCTTCTGAACCTTTTGGGCAAAAATCTGTAAGTTATTATGATGCATCTTCTCAGACTGGATTTTATAACCAATCTTTAACTTCCGAGAAAATAAATGCGTTACCGAACCAAATTAAGGCACTTATCTATCACAGTGATACAAATTCTTCTCTCACTTTGCAATTTTCTCAACCGCTTAAAGATGAAATAGACAATTTTTTAAGTGCGGAACCATTCCGCAGTCCAACAGAAAAAGCCAAAGCATCCATTCTTTTTGACACAATTGGTGAAATTGAAGTATTAACTGGTTTTGGTGATGTGAAATATGGAACAGAACAGAAAGAACTCCAGATATCTCAACGCGGCTCACGCGGAAATTATGATTTTGCATTTAATCCAACTGATTTAGCTAATATGGAAATTACGGAAAAAGCATTAGCGCGACCCCAATGGCAAAGATTAACAAGGCAACTTTATAATGCCGCTAATGGAAGCATTCTTTTGTGTCGCATCAAAGCATGGGAAAGTCCTGAATTTAAAGTAAAAAGGCGCGACGGAATTAATTTACCCACTTATGAAGAATATTTCTTACTTGATGCGGGATCTGTGCCTGCTGCTACAAACCGCCGCAATCCACCACGCATAGACACCCCGATTTCATCAAGAGGTCCAACAACCGTAGAAACGATTATGAGCGAAGTAGATTTCATGACAGATCCAAGATCGGATTATATATCCTCAACATGGGATGCAGTAAATCCAAATAATAACTTGGGAAATAATCCACCACCAGGATTATCAGGCGATGCGCCTTCACAACCAGGAAGGGATTTGGGCGGCGTCCAAACACAACAAGATGAATCTCGGTCTTCCCAAGCCGGAATGAATATTAATCCACTTGAGGGGTATGGCGAATAATGATATATGGAAATCCATTACATGAACTCGATATTGACTTACCGGGATACGAGCGCAGGTTAACTGCCCCCACGATTCCCGATACTGATCACCCTCAACCAAAAAAAATAACTCTTTATAACGTCACAACCTTTGGTGGTGATGTGTCCAACAAGCCCGACCTTGAATATTCACCCGCAGATCCAATTGATTTTATGCGGTTCCGCTTAGGTCGTACTTGGATAAAAGAAGTCAACTCCAATGCTGGTAGTTTGCGACAAGACCCGCCGATTGTACCCGGAACTCCTCCTCTCCCCGGCACTACAGGATATGGTGTTGAAACTCTCCCGGACCCTCTTCCGTTTGGGACTAAGTTACGGGAAAAGATAGTCATTGAACCAACGCAAGAAGCAATAACTGCGGCAGGAAACATACCAACACCTCCAGCTTTAGAAACGCCAACTCTCAGCGATAAAAATAAATGGCTAAAAGCATTAGATTCTTCGATTGTAACCAATCCTTCCCATGTTGATCCACATCAAATTATTTCTACATTTTCCCGACTTCAAGAAGTTGAGGGAAATCCTAATACAAGCATCTGGTTCGAGGATCATGTCTTTCAATACGATGCACCTCTTTCAACTAAGGAGATCGGTGCCAACTATTATGGCTCATTAAATGTAATGGCCGCACAGATAAAACCAGTTTATAACTTTTATGTGCAATCTTATGAATCTATATTAACGAGAGATCAATCAAAACCCACACCTCCTGAGAGTATTCTTCCGAGTCTGTACTCATTCTTAAGTGTGATCCAAAATGATGATAACAAAATAACACAAGACCAATCTGGCCAAACAGTAACGGATACAATATTTGAACGTCACATTACGTTAGGCGGCACGATTCAAGGAACTCGCATTGAACAGCAGGTTATGAATAATAGTGGTCAACAGATTTTAACCGAGATCAGCAAAGGCCAATATTTTGATAAATATTCTTATGCGTTTGCGGAACAGGCGAAAGAAGCAATCCCAGTATGGTATCAGGTTCCAAATAGTCAAGGTCGAGCGTCTTCTCTTGCTGGTCGTTTTCGTAACCAAATTCTCCCTACATCGAATCTTGAACTATTTTCTACACCCAATGATGCAGTTAATCGGTTTCCAATGTATTGTGACATTACTTTTTCAACGGACTCCCGCAAGAATAAAATGTTAACAATATTGGAAGAAGCAAAGATGACTACAATGTTGATGAAAGATTTTGTGGATGGCAATTTCACAGCTAACAGTGAAATGAGTTTCAACTTCTTATCTTCCGATGGTTTACCATTTCGTCCTGCAAATTATCAAGAAACACCATACAAGTTTGACACTGAAGCTCCTTCGCAACTCATTCCTTCTGGGACTTTAGAATGTTGGGATGTTTTAGGTTGGGCCAATGGACTTACTGCACGTAATATAGATAATATCTACGGACAAACAACACAAGGCGTCTTTCTTGGGAAATTTGATGAAGAAGTGATGATGGCTGGTTCGTCAGCATTAGAGCGTTCTTTAATGTCTATGTCCCGAGCGATGTCACAAACAGTTTTCATGGCCAAATTTAATGATTTGGTGACTAACGAAACGCGAACGTGGAATGAATTAGGTTCCGAAAAAGCATATCACGAAACTATTTTTTATAAAGTAGAAAAATGGGAATCATCAGTCGGTGGAACATTAGTCGGTAATGAACCACTACAGAATTTTTACTTCCCAAATTCTACAACGTTACAAGAACACAAATTCACTGATACACAAGTTAAGTATGGTAAGCGTTATATTTATCGTATTTTTGCTTATGAAATGGTGTTTGGAACCAAGTATAAGTATCAAATGGATAACTCTCCAGCAGCTGATTTATTTGATCTGGTACAGAGTTATAATATTGAAGAAAATCAAGCAAGAGTTTGCATCATCTCAAAACCATCAGTTAAACTGATCAAGGTTCCTTATTATTCCAAACAACTTATTATGATGGACAGTCCACCAGTCTGGCCCGATGTCGATGTTATTCCTTATAGGGGAGTAGAAGATAAGTTACTATTTTGGCTTAAGGGTAATGTTGGAAATTATGATTTAAATCCGATTGCAATTTTACCATCTGATCAAGAAGAAATCTCATCAATTCGATTGGCTCAAGACAAAACACCAAATGAATTGGTTAACTTTAAGAGTGATGATCAAGCTAACAAGTTTGAGGTTTTCCGATTGACGACCAAACCAACGCGCTATTCTGACTTCATCGGAGCAAAGATTGCAGAAATCGACAGCAGTGCAAATCTTGGCGAAGCCTGCAAATCTTCAACATCAGGAGAATGGGTGGATAACATTGTTCCAAATCAACGATATTATTATCTTTTTAGAACTATAGATAATCACAATCACTTTTCCAATCCATCACCAATTTATGAAGTGGAGATGGTTCATGATGGTTATGCGCCATTTTTGGTGAGAGATGTTTACTTCTTGGAAGATTCGCTCCAAGCTCCACAAACACCAACCAAGAATTTTGCAAAATATCTTTATATCAAACCGGCTTTCAGTCAACGATCCATTAACGAAGTTAATTCTGGCTTAAAAAACGAGCAAGGCGAAAAGCTTTGTGACACTGCCGATTGCTTGACTGCGAAAGGTCCAAAGGGTGATTGGATTCAATTAGGGACGACGAATCAGGCTCTATGGGGCAAGAAGATGAAAGTTAGAGTAATCTCTAGGAAAACTGGAAAGCGAGTAGATATAAATATTAAATTTAATACGAAGCACGAGGAATTGAATGTACAGAACAATACTAACAATAATTTGTGCTAGAACTCAAAAAACAAACTATTTATTTAACGATAGGAGAAATTTATGGCATTTTTAGACAATAGTGGCGACATCATTCTTGATGCGGTATTAACAGACACTGGCCGCTACAGATTAGCAAAAGGCGACGGGTCTTTTAAGATCACAAAATTCGCATTAGGAGATGACGAAATCAACTATGGCTCTTATAATAAGAACCATCCAAGTGGTAGTGCTTATTACGACTTGGAGATTTTGCAAACTCCAGTTTTAGAGGCGTTCACGAACAACACCTCGACAATGAAATCAAAACTTATCTCAATCGCGAGAACAAATTTACTTTACTTGCCAGAAATTTTGATCAATGATAGAATTGAGATGTATAAGCAGTCTGGAAGTGACGGAACATATCAGGTATCAGCGGTAGCCGTGGATAGTAATACAGTAGAAGGAACCGGACCAACCGGGACGGATGCTGGTTTCTTAACAAATAATGCGGGAGCTGCTAGCAGCAATTCCACAGGAATATTAAATGGATTTGACCCCTCACAGGGAAATAATGCCATTCGCGTGGATCAAGGTCTTGCTACTAATGAAATTCCAAACTCCAACACAATTGATGCTGAATTAAACGAGACACAATATATTGTAGAAATGGATAATCGATTAGGATCCCTGGTTGACGTACACAATGGAAATCCTGGTGCCATATCATTTATTGATGATGATAATATAGCAAGTTATTATTTTTCTGCGGGAACTGATACGGGTTGGGTTGGGAACATCGCCACTGGTGCGCCAGCCAATTTGACACCCATTTTGGGACCAGCTGGAAGCTATCTTCACTTTAAGATTCGTGCTTCCACCGAACTTCAAACTAGTACCTATCTTTTTGAAAAATTAGGAACGACTGGAACAATGATTAATCAGGCAGGTTCCGCCGCAGATATCCGGTATATTGACACTATTATGAAGATAACTGGTGCAACAACTGGTTATAGCATTGATGTGGCCGTCAGATATATTAAGAAGAACTAAGGAATAAACCATGGCAACAACTTTTAAAACATTTTTAAATAATGACATAACTTCGACAAAAACTCTTTTGCACGAAGCCATCCCTCTCACGGGAACAATAATTTCAGGAACTTATAACACTGGAACTCCTGATTTGGGAAATGCCACAAACATTAAAAATTATGCCCATGGCATGTATCAAAGTGTTTATGATTATCCATATCTTAGTTCCTCCGCAAATCACATTTTCGATTTAACTGTTGGTTATGCAAGTTCTTCGGTTTTAAGTGGCGCTGCCAGTGTTCAAAACGCCAAAAAAATTAATATATATAATCAAATGGCACAAGTTCTCGTCGGCTATGACCAAACCGGAAGTATCCGGGAGTTTGATGAAGACGGAAATTTCACAAGCGGCGGCGGAACAAAAATGAAGCAGTGTGTCTTCATCAATGTCGCTCGTTTATTGGCAAAAGACGAAATTAAAAAAGGCTCCTTTACTCTTAAAATTGGAACTGGATCTTATGATAATGCTTTTTCTGGCACAACTCACAATGGAATTGTTACTGTTTCTGATTCTGGTAAAGAAAACGATTATAGAGTAAACTCTCCTGCTGGTGAGTATGCAATTTTGTCTGCAACCCTGGGTTATAATAAAGTCACTTTTCCCAATCTGGCTCCCGCATGTGGACTCATTTATTACCAAGCAGGTATTATAGTTCTTACTTCTTCCCTGTTTTCCAGCGGAAGTGTGGCAGGTGGATATAATGGGCTTCTTTCAGGCGCGGCAGAAAGCCCTGTGTGGGCTGGTGGTGCGGTCGCGGCTGGTGGCCTTAATATCACAGCATCACTGACAGGTTCAACAATCAGTGCGTCATGCAATAATTTTAGAAACCGAATATATGATATGAGCTTCAATAATACGACTGAATTGAATTCTACAATTCATTTTGCTCGCATTAATCATAATGATTTTAATTATAGTTCGAACCCAACTTATTTAAGCTCTAGCAAGATTGTAGTCAAAAACAACAGTCTTGATGCGCCGATTTCATATCTTACCACAGTTGGTCTTTATTCCTCGGATAACGAACTTTTGGCAGTTGCTAAACTTTCAGAGCCTTTAAAGAAAGATCCTACGAATGAAATGACAATCCGCGTAAGGCTTGATTATTAATCGCAAACTAATTAGAGGTAGACATGCCTTTCCATAAGTTTGGCCAAAATGATGTTTTTTATAACAGGATGGAGACTCATCCTCAAATAAATTTTATCATCTATGACCAAAAAATCTATTATAACAACAAGCCTCAAGATTCTGGCAGTTTTGTAAATAATGCTGGTATGGTTCCAACGGGTTATATTAGTCTTTATGAGATGAACGTTGATCGGCAAGCATCTCAAAAAATATATCCTTTTGTTGTGAAAGATGGAAGCCTCTATTCTTTCAGCACAATTTCTACCCAAAAATTTAATACTGATTTTTTATACGGCGACACCATAACTGGAAGCTATCCCATGTCAGCAAGCATATCCTCAGATCGTTATGCCCAAGGCCAAACTAGAAAATATATAACAGCTCTTAGGACAGCGTTGAATTATAACAAAGTGCTAAGCCCTGCATATGCTTATAGTTCCAGCTTGGGAAATAAAGCTACTCAAGAAATGCGCCTTGTGAGTGTTCCATCCATTTTTTATGGCTCCTCACTAGAAAAGGGAACAGTATCTTGTAAATTTTTTGTATCCGGAACATTGATTGGCGAGCTAAAAGACGACATGAAAAATGGTGAACTTCGTCAAGTATCCACTAGCACTGATGGTGCGACTACAACTGCAAGCGGAAGTGTTGCTGGTGTTGTGATGTATGATGAGGGTTTTTTGATTTTAACGGGCAGTTGGCCTCTCTCATCTCATACCGAGGCTTATGTGGTTGGTGAAGCTGCTCAGAAGCCCCGTTGGATTGATTTTTCAGGCACAGGCTCTGCGAGCGAAAACATTCCTTCTTCCAGTTTTTCTTTAAACTTTAGTGGCACACAGTATATCCCGACCTTAACAATGCTTGCACAAGCGCCACTTGCGTCAGTTAACTACTCAAACAATCCCACGGCTTTGCAATATGGTGCGACTCGCTTTCCTTCGTCATCGTTTAGCGGATCGAATACTTATTTTCAATACGACAAAAATAATATTAAGAATATTGTGTCCAGCTCATTTGATGATCCTAATGCTCCATTCAAAAGAGTGGTTTATATAAATTATGTGGGAATATATGACGAGCATCGTAATTTAATCGGCGTTGCAAAAATGGCAAATCCAGTTAGAAAAAGAGATCAAGATGATTTT
>TARA_R110002110_G_scaffold25106_3_pt1 | contig 11458 bp, 9 predicted proteins | sample TARA_R110002110 | Tara Oceans TARA_R110002110 (sample SAMEA4397330) | marine metagenome | biome: Polar Biome; feature: [SRF] surface water layer (ENVO:00010504); material: water (ENVO:00002006), including particulate matter (ENVO:01000060) such as... | depth 5 m
TTGCGAAGCTGTTTGCTTTGTTTTCCGCTCATACACCATTATCGAACAATTCGGCAAAAAGTCCAACTTTAACCTTGATTTTTTCCCAAGACGGCGTATTATAAGGGGACTATGAGCAATAAAGCGAAACAGATGACAGCAACACAGAAGCAAAACCTCAACCGTCTCCGAGGTTCGGCTGGACGTTTCATCGGAGTTCACACTAAACAAGGCTTGGCGATCAATGCTAAGTTTATCCGTGAAACAGACAATTACGTGCTTGTTTATGACCGTAACAAGTTCATGGATCGCAAGATCCATAAGAACAGTATTACATCGGTTGTAGGAGGCTAAACACTAACAACGAATAAGAAGAGGGGGCGAAAGCCCCCTCTTTTTTGTGCCTATTACCAACAACGAATAAGAAGAGGGGGCAAAGCCCCCTCTTCTTTATGCCTATTTCAAGTCTTCGTATTTCAGATCTAGAGTAGTTTGTTCACTAAGGGTAGCCTTGGATAAATATTTCAAGATATTATCGTTGAAAAATTCAGACAAACTCTTAGGGTTCTTCTTATTAAGATTATTCACGCAATCTTTCAGGAAGCTCAAACTGAATCGAAGGTCGAAACCGTTCAGCAAGAGGTTCTTTCTGGTCTTTTTCAGGCTAGCCAACAGGATCTTCTTTAAGTCATGTTTTGTAAGATTGTTAAAAACGATGGAGTGATCTTTCGAAACTAAATCCGAGTCTTTAAAAATGTGTTCGCCAGTGTCTTTATCGCCTAGAAACCCCATGCTTTTTGGTTGAGGTTTAGTTTTGCAGGACAGGAAAAACTTACAGTTAGAGAAGTCAATTATCTCTCCCGACTCAGACTCTAGCTTTCCGTTTTTAAAGATATCAGCGAATATATCGAGACAGTATTTGTTTACTAGATCGAAATCATCAATAAAGATGCTCGCGTTCTGACTGACCTTGACTCTCTCGCATAGGGAGTTCTTGCTTGGATCATCAGATATGATTCTGAACCTATAAGCAGGTTCAGCAAAGAAAGATCCATTATAAGCGATAGTGTCTCCACCTTCCCTATCTAAGCCTTCTGCAAATTTCTTCATAAAGAAAGACTTACCGCAACCCTCGTCCCCAAAGACGAGAAAGACATTACTTTTACTCTTGTCAAAATTATCGTTTGTATAGAGGTTTGAGCAATTGATTTTCTCTTTTAGGGAGCTTAGAAGTTTTCCTGCTCCTACGGTTTCTTTGGCTATGCCATCGAATATAGAATTTATAGACTTTGGGCTTGAAAGAATATTTGTTTTTTGATCTATGAACATTTTCAAATGCTCGATTTCAACCTGCGGAACCTTGTCCCTATTCTTTTCAAACCAATCAGATATTTTGTCCTTGAAGTCATTGAAGATCTCTTCGTGTTCAGATTCATCTGCTTCGTCAAGTCTTTTAGTGTGTTCTGCTGAAATGGATTTGTCGATACGCCAAAAGTCTACCTTAGCTTTAGCTGCACACTGATCCACTACATCAATCGCTTTATCTGGATATCTTTTGTTAGGTAGAAAGTTTTCACAGAAATCCAAAATAGATTCTCGAAAATCCTCCGCATAGACTACTCCGTGGAACTCTTCGTAGTGGCTGAACACAACAGGAAGGATCTCCTGCATTTGAAATCTTGATGGTTCTCTGACAAAGACTTTTTCGAATCTCCTGTCTAGGGCAGCATCGTTTTTAATCGAAGACTTGTATTCCTCGATTGTCGTAGCTCCAATACAACTGATAGTTCCGCGAGCAAGTTCTGGTTTGAGAATGTTGGATGCTTCCAAATTACTGTTAGATCCTCCACCCGCTCCAACTAAAGTATGGATTTCATCAATGAAGAGGACAAGGTTGGAATACTTCTTAGCTTCATTCACAAAGTCTTCTAGGCGTTTTTCGAATTGCCCTCGATACTCTGTCCCTGCGACCATGCTAGACAGGCTTAACGAATAGATTACCTTATTGGAGAGGAGTTCTGGAGCCTCGCCTCTAACGATCTTGGTAGCCAAGCTTTCGACTATAGAGGTCTTTCCTGTCCCTGCTGGGCCGACTAGGATAGCATTAGGTTTCTTCTTCCTGCAAAGGATAGTGGCGATTTCACCAATCTTATTGTCGAAGTCAACGATTTCATCGAACTCTTGATTAGCTGCTTTAGCGTTAAGATTTTCTGCGAACTGAGAAAGAATAGGGTTGTCGTCAAACATATCAATCCAATCTTCAGGAGTATCAATTCCCCTGCCACCTTCGCCGCTTTCTTCGAAGCTCGGGTCGTCTGGGGTTGGAGCGTCCAAGCAATAGACTGTAAATTCCTGAACCAACCCATCAAAGAACACTGAAAAAGCTTCTGGCTCTTTCTTGTTAAAAATCTTTAGAGCTTTCGGCTGGTGGTCAGAGAAAAAGGAAAGGAAAATACATTCTGGCGGAATGTAATCAAGTCCAAAAGAGTCAATAGCTAAACGAGAAGCATCTGAAATAACAGAAAATACATCTTCGCGGATTCTGGTGCTTGTCTTTTTAGTAGGCTTCTTTGAGAACGCTATTTCTTGTGATACGCTTTCTAAAGCGTCTACAAGATCGTATTTCTCAAGGAACCTATTAATGAAGGCTGTTTTTTTTCGTAGGAATTCATAGAAAAACAAATCTATATCAACGCCGTCTCTTTCGAGTAAAGTTGCGAGATTTTTTGCGTCTTCTATTATTCCTTGCGTCTGGGGTGTTAGATTGAATTCATCCATTGATAAGTTCAGTCTAGCAGTTATATGATAGATTGCAAGTATTTTATAGAATTTTCTACTTTAGCTCTCGGGTATTCAAAAACACCTTGGTTTCAACAATTTTTACTTCGTCTGCAAAAACCGTATCTCCACTCTTACTTCCTCTGACACAAATAATATCGAGTTTTTTAATCGTGTTGTTAGCAGTAAATTCAGAAAGCGCAGATTTTCTTCTATTGTCCATTAGCATTACGCCAAGCGAACCTCTACTGTCAGAAAGTTCCATCTTCATATATTTGTTGCCAGCACCGCTTGTCTTCTGGAAGAAATCCTGAACTTCGCCAACCGTAGTGAACGATTCGCCTTCTTCCATATTGTTTACTTCTGAAATTTCAGAAACAATGCCAAACTCATTCTTAAAGCAATCTTTAAGTTTGTGCGAACAGCTGTAACCAAGTAGGTGATTCTCATACCTCCAACAAGAAAACATTTCGTGCTTCCTGTTTTCAATGTAGAGGCTTTTATACTTCTCAAAGTTCTTTTTAAATGTAACGAACCTTTTTTCTGTAATTATTGGCTTGCTGTTTTCTCCAAGAACCTGTCTCTCAACCACCTTAGAGATACAGTCTAGAACGTCAGAACCGTATTCTTCTATGATTTTAGAGATGTTCCTCTTCTCCCTCTCTGTAAGAAGGTTGAATGCTTGAGCCTCAAGAACGATTCTACCTCGGTTCTCGTCTCCGACGCTTAAAGCCCCCGCACGGATCAATGCCGCCAGCACAGAGATACTCAGACCGCATTCTTTTGCCGCCAAAAAGACTTCAATTTTAGTTTCAAACTCTGCTCCCCTAAACTTGACAAGATTTTCCAAAGATTTCAAAGAAACGCCCTTGATAGAATTCAATCCATAACGAATGTCAGCCCCTTCAATAGTGAAGTTCATTTTGGACTTCATTAGATTCGGAGGTAAAAGATTAATGCCGAAATCAGCAAGTTCTTCGTTGACTTTTTTAACAACCTGTAACGGGTTAGGGTCTGAGTCGGCGGATTCAAGGACAGAGATAAAGAACTCTTGAGGGTGCTTATATTTCAGCCAAACGGTTTTGGCAGCTAGATCGGCATAACAAACGGCGTGGCTCTTGTTGAAAGAATAGTTACCAGCCGCCTTAACTACCTTCCAGAAGAACTCTGGAATTCTGGTTTCAAACCCTAGCTTCTCTGCGGCAGAGAAGATCTTAGCTTCCCAGAAAGGGATCTTATCGAGCTTCTTCTTACCTACGTCGCGGCGGAGTGTTTCCGCTTCTTCTAAGCTCATTCCAAAGACCTGATTAGCCACTTGCATAAGAGTTTCTTGAAAAAGGAAGACGTTTTTAGTCGAACGAAGTAGTTCGTCCATCTTTTCGTTCATCCCTAAAGGTTCAAAATGACTCTTCTGTGAGATATACTCGTCAACAAACTGCAAACTCGCTGGTCGTGCCAGAGCAACAACGTCGGACAGTTCTTTTAGGTCAATAGGTTTGACGTTTTGAGCTACTTGGAAGTTTGTCCCAGCCGAAATTTGGAAAAGACCAGTAGGGTGTCTAAAGTCCTGCAACACTTGGTAGATGAACTCGTCGTGAGGATCAATGTCATCCATCTTAACACCTACCATTTCACAGGTATGGTTGGCGATTGTCAGAGTTCTCAGTCCAAGAATATCAAATTTTACCATAAGGTCAGCAACATCATTCATGTCATAACCTGAAACAAATTCGCCCTCCTTGGTTCTTTGCAAAGGAACAATATCTACGATCTCTTGAGAAGAAATGGCGATTCCTGATGGGTGAACTCCAGTGTTTTTAATTAAGCCTTCTATCTTGACGGCATTTTTATAAAGAGAAGGGTTGAGTTCTAAAAATTCTTTTAGCTTTTCGTTTTCTTCTACTGCGTTTTCAATTGACAGGACGATGCCGTGAGATTTAGGAACCATGTCGCTAACCTCGTTGGCTTTATCTTCTTTCAACTCAAGAAAGTATTTAGAAAGTTCTCTTAGGCATAGCTTGGATGAAAATGTATTGAAAGTAAGGATCTTAGAAGTTTTACCTACGTGCTTGCCTTCGATGTATTTAATTACCTGATCTCTGTTTTCGTAAGAGATATCAGAATCAACATCTGGTAGAAGGTCGCCCACCAGAAATTCTTCTCCACTGTCAGAATAAACTTTCTTGGCGCGAGTCTTCGATACAAACCGTTCGAAAAACAGATCGTGTGGAATGGGATCAATGTTAGTAACCTTCAATAGATACAAAACCAAACTACCTGCGGCTGATCCACGACCACTGCCAACAGGGATTTTTGTTTCGTGACAAAAGTGGAGAACGTCCCAATTCAAGAGAATGTAATCTACAAACCCCAACTCATCAAAAGTGTCGATCTCTAGAATGATTCTGTCGTAGTATTTTTCCTTGTTAGGGAGTTTGTCGATTCCCTTTTGGGTAACACCCTTGCGGCAGAGGCTTTTGAGAATGTCTACATTACTACTATCCTTATTAAGCTTTCTGTCGATTAGCTCTAACTCCTTTTCAGAGACAGAGATTTTCGGCAGCTTAACACCGCACGGCTCAAAGTTTTTGTATGCTGTGAAATTGTCTAACATTATAGTTTAAGTGCTTTTTTAAGGTTTTTGAAAATCTCGAAACACATCAACGAATCATAATCTGCGTCATGCAGTTTGTTTTCGTCAAATGGAATTTGGAGTAAGTTAAGAAGGAACTTCTGGGAGGCCTTGCTTTTTAGAGATCTATCGTTGATAATCTTATATTGCCAAGACAGGAAATTTCCTTTTGGCTTTTCGAGTTTCTCTTGGAACGCTACGCCGAGTGGTCGCGTGTCTATGATGCGATCCATGTATGCGTTGTTAAGCTTAAAGCCTAAATCTTTCTGCATAGATGCCAGAATGAAAACATCATAATTGATAAGGTTCTGGCCGACGAAAACATTGCGAGGATCGTTGATCTCTTTTTCGAAAGCTTTGTAAACGTCTATCGCAGGTTCTTTGAGCCTGTCATATTTGGCTTTGTCGAATTTAGTAATTCGTTTGACAACATCACTTAGTTGAAGATTGGGAATGTCGATGAACCTGTTTTGGGTTTCAATCTTTCTTTCTCCTTCGAAAATCGTCCAAGCCAATTGCCAAGGCTTAGAATAGCGTAGGTTCAGGCCTTCTGTTTCAAAATCCCAAACGCAGTATCTTTGATTGTATGGTAACATCTAAAGTTAGGATACGATGAATCCTGCTTTTGTCAACAAAAAAAACGAACGATCACCTCCGCCGAATCCTTCAAACACGCCCATAGGCTCCCGCGATTGCAATTCGTTGTTTTTTATGATCCATAGTCTTTGATTCGGTGTTATACTTTTTCCTTATAAGACTCCCAACAAAATTCCTCAGAACAAGAACCCTCGATTCTTGGATTCTGGAAATTAGGCTGGCGACCCATTTTTCTTGAAGTCAGTGAACGATAAGCTTGAGCAGCCATGAAGTCCTCCCTCTTTTCATAGCAAATTGTTTTTACGGCTTGTTGGTTTTTTGAAACCTTGTCTAGAACTCTTTGGATCATAAAATCAAACGGATGATCGTTACTTTCTGACAGGTATATTGGGTTATGCGACCCAAAATCAATGTCATGGAACCCAAAATTAAAAACATTCTGATAAATGAATGAATCATAAAAAGGGACAGCAATTTGAACATTATCTGATATTTCGGAAGCTGCAAAGGCCAGCGTCTCACCCTCTGCACAATAGCACTTTGAATAGAGTTTCCGAATTTCGTCTACACCCTTGTCGTTCTTAGCTAAAAATACTAACTTGCTTGGACTAGTGGAAGTATTACTAATGACTGGTAAAGAAATCCCAAATACAAAAGGCTGTTTAGCTTCTGCAAAGGCTTTTGCTATCTTTCTAAATCCATAAAAACTGTCGTCAACAATTGTTGTGACTGCCTGCCCAGCTTCTTTCGAGAGTCTGAGAACGTCTTTTTCTGAGAGGATAGACTTTCCTACGCTGAATTTTGTTTTGAATAAAGGTATCATCTTTGTTTTTACTTCCACAATAAAGTGACTCTATAACAAATCACTATCATCGTCAAGATTAAAAGCGGGACAACCTGCATATTTTCTCTTCTCAACCTTTTTAAACTCTGAAAGATCCTCTTTTTTATGAGCAGACTTGGTGATTACTCCTTTTTCATCCAGAGCAACAAAATAATCAAACCCGAATTTAAAAGGGCAATGCCACATTACGTTTCCGTCTTTTTTAAGTTGACCTTTGAATTTGGCGAAGCCACAAACAATCTTACCTGCAAAACCTTCTTCTGGTTTCGGGTAGCCTTTGGCGTGAGCCATATTTTCTTGAGCGTCTTCTTCTGTGAAGTTATCAACTAAGGCTTGGATTTCTGTTAAAAAGTGTTCAAATCCCATCAATTCATAATCTGAGATAGCAGCCATCTTTACTACGCCAGAATTAATACTAGATTCTTCTTTGGAGTGTTTTTTGCTTGAGTCTAATTCAAACTTCAAGAACAAAAATTCGCTTTGCCTATTCTTGTATTCTGGGAATAGTTTTTTAACGGCAAGGCTATACATCAAGTCTTGCAAATTGTCATCCACTTCGTATGAGTTGAACGCTTTCTTGCTACTCTTAAAGTCGCGAATCAGGGCGTATTTTTCACCCTTATACAAGAAAAGCTTGTCGATGAACCCTCGGACGCTGTATTTAAATTCGCCATCATCCTTTTGGATTGCAAACGCGAGTTCGGATTCATGTTTTTCTGGGCTACAGTGGGTGTCCCCGAAGAAATCGTAAAGAAGACCGTTGAGGATCATTTCTTTCATGGAAAGAACGTTCTCATCGTCGTCAACACTTTCCCTGATGGCGTGTTTCATAATCAGGCGTTTGATAGACGGTTCGCAAAAAACGTCTTTCTTACTCAGGATGTTGTTAAACAAATTTTCCCTTCCTTTTCTACCAAGGACTTCAAAAACCAAGTGACAAATAGACCCACGCTTAGAGCCATCGTTGCTTGTATCTGGCAGCTTTAACGGGCCATATTTGCACCAGTATTGCCAAGAGCAAGTCTGTAGGGTTTTTATTTTTGACGCTGATAGCGGTTTACTCTTCATAATGAAATTTGTATAATTTGGTGATTTTTTTGAGGTTTTTTTCTGGAGTTACTGTTCTCTTGCCATCTGCACGGAGTTTTTGAATAATCAATTCAGCTTGGTCTATCATCATCTCGACTGAGCGTTTGTTCTCCATGATATACGATTTTTGTTCAAAGTCAAGTATTTCTTTATTTGACATGTCTCCGAAGTCTCCCTTTGGTGGGGGATTGTAAAAAAGGGAAGTGATATCCATCGACTCTATCAGCTTTTGAACAGCCCTAACAGCCCCGTTGCAGCCTCTGTTGTCTTTTGACTCTGAATCATTGTTAAAACTTACGAAGACTTTCTCTACGCCGATGTTGTTTAGGCGAGAAACGAACTTTGGGGATAGGTTTAGACCGAATGAAACTAAGACGTTAAATACGCCAGCATTAAAAAGAGCCATACAATCTCCAATAGACTCGACAATAAAGACACTCTTCTTCTTTAGAATTGCACTCTTACAGCGAGGAGATAGGAAATAAGGATAAAACCAATCTGCGGTCTTTCCTAAGTTTAGCCATTTAGGTTTGTCTTCGTTTGGGGAGACATTCCTACCTGCAAAACCAATGATCCTTTGATCTTGGCGGAAAATCGGAAAAACAATCCTCTGATACATTTTTCCTGAGACTGCCAAACCACATTTAAACTCGTCTAAAACGGGTTTGGTAATGTTCCTATCTTCATAGAAGTCAAGGTGTGGCAATAGCTTTTTCAAGCATGACGGGTTATGTGTTGTTTCGCTTTTCAAGAATCTAAATTGTTTGGTTTCTTCTGTTTTATTAGGATTGAAATTGAAGCTTTTACCATCAATACCTATCTTTTTCATTAAGACTTCAAAGGGTAAAAAACTTGAGTCCTCTACATAATCCCTCCAAACTCCCGTGTCTTTATAAATCTGGATTGCATTTGGATTGTCACCGTTCCTGAAAGCGGCATTTGAAGTCCAATACGATCCGTGGTCATTTAGCCTAAAACCATTTGAGGCTAAAATTTCTCTTCTATTCATATAGGTTAGACGGGACAGATCCATCGTCCTCTTGTTCGTGTAGTTCTGTGCTTGTCTGTGCGTGAATCATATCTACAAGATCGCCCTTCTCGGTGATGGCGAAGTTTTCGAAGTTCAAGTTAATGAAATTCTGTTTCTTGCTTCCGTCAGCGAGTTCTACGGCTTCGATATGCCTCATAGCATCTTTACCCAAGTGTCGAGCTTTAACGCAGATGAGCTTATGTGTGCCAAACGATTCTCCTTCTGACTGTAGTTCTTCCATCACCTTCTTTCTGAGAATGAAGCCGTGAGAGATAAAGTGGATAATGTTGTCAGAAAGAGACATGATGCTTTCGTCGTCTACAATTGAGGCGGCTGCGCGATTAGTTGTAATACCCAGCCTGTTAGACTGAACCGCTGTCATCATAGATACACAAGGTTTGCCGTCAAAACATAGTTCACGGTGAATGATTTGCTTGAATTTGTTCACCATTTTACCGACGAGAAGCCAACTATCTTCTTTTCCCCCAGCATTTCCATAGTCGTTTTTAATGTAATCAAAACTGAAAATCAAAGGCTTGCCGCGACCAACTTGACCATAATAAAAACGCTTCAATGCAGCTCCCATTTCGTCAACAGACATACCAGCTACGTTCTCGTAGTAGAATTCCATGTGTTTAATCTTGTCCCAAGCAGATCTGACTTTAGCTACAACTTGTGCTGGAGACATATTCTTGTAAGAACTTGTGCGCCATTTTCCGCTTTGGAGAAGGTAGACAGGGATTCCAGTCATAGCAGAACACTGCCTGAAAATAAGCTCCTCTTCGCTCATTTCCCCGTTATCAAAGTGAAGCACCTTGACTTTAGCTTTGGCTGCGACCTTTGTGCAGTAATCCATAGCAAAGGAACTTTTACCAACTCCTGCTCGCGCTACAATACAAGTGATATTTCCTGCTAGAAGGAGAGATCCATAGATATCATTAATGCGCTCATGCGGCCCCATAAGGCCAACCTCCTCTGTAGGGTTGTTGCCCCTATCTTCGATCACCTCTTCCATTATAGAGAAAAGGTTAACTGGAACAGCGTCTCCCATTTCGAATTTACGAATGTTTTCGTTATACATCGAGTCAGCATGATCGACTAGTTCTGTATATTTAAGAGTTGGATCAGGTTTCTTAACGAAAAGGCAAATCTCTTTGCACGAATCATAAATCCCGCGACGAGCAGTAAATTTCTTCAATTCCTTAACTGAGGACATAAACACTTCCGCGCTAATCTTGTGGAACGAAAGCGAGAAAACATATTCTGCAATGTCAATAGAATCAGGGAAACTAATGCCAAGCTGTTTGATGCGTTGGAGCAAAATCGTTTCGTCAATCTTCTCGGCTCCATCTAAAGAATTACGCATAAGCTTAAAGATCGAAAGATTTACTTTCGTGTCTTCAGAGTAAAAGTCGTTGTCAGAGAGGAAGGAAGAAATTTCCTCCCACCGCTCTTTATGTTGCATAATCCCTTGAAGGACCCTCTTTTCTAAATCGTAGGAAAAAATCATATTGGTGAATCTATGTAAGCTTCGATCATCTTGTCGATAGCTAGTTTGACGCAAGTGTTTTCTGTTTTTGGGAGCATACTTGGTTCCCCCTTTTCGTTAACGAAGAAAAGAATAAATCCTTTTGTTCCTTCTGATTTAGAGCCTGTCGCATCGTAGAGTTTTTCTAGCAATGATTTGGGCAGTTTGACTGGCGATTCTGAAAATTGGCTCATATAAGTTCTAATTTTTCAAGTAAGGTTTGGTTGATTTCTTCTTTTTCAAATATTCTTATTAGTTTGATATCGTTTGTTTTGCAAAAGACTTCCTTTTTATCGTCCCGATCTATCTGTTGGAAGAATTTCTGACGGCTCCCAGCATGGAAAAATTTGTTGTAATTGTAATGCTGGTTGCCATCTACTTCTAAAGCTATTCGTTTGTTGGAGTTATAAAAATCAAAGGTCATTCGACTGCCTACAAGGGGCATCTCTTCAAACACTATATCATACATCCAGAACGGTTGCAACAAAAGTTTTACCTTTCGCTGTATTTTGCTGCGAGATTTAGCGTCCCAATCAATTAAATATCGAGTTGGAGTTTTAAGCTTCTTCTTTGCTCCGTTGAGTCCAATAAAAATCATTTCTTCAGGATTTCGATAGCAACAAAGTTTCTAGCTACCGTCGTAGAGTTTTCGTTAGATTCGAAGTATTCGTAAATTTTCTTCAACCCTTGGATTGATTTAGGGAGTTCTACTTTCTCTCCTTCACAGAACTTCCTGAATTCAGGATCGAAAACATACCAAGAACTTCCTGCTTTTGTTTTTTCCACAAAGCCCCACATTACAAGCATTTCCACGATTTCTCGTTCGACCCAGATTGATCGCCCGTTGGTTCTACCGTATATGATTGGATACCTGATGATTTGCCCTGTAGTCTCGTTAGTAGATTTGCAAATACGAACTTTTGCGTAATGGCCGATCTTTTTGTTCTTAGACGAAAATTTAGCGGCGGGATCTTCAAGAAT
>TARA_R110002110_G_scaffold1531_9_pt1 | contig 11452 bp, 21 predicted proteins | sample TARA_R110002110 | Tara Oceans TARA_R110002110 (sample SAMEA4397330) | marine metagenome | biome: Polar Biome; feature: [SRF] surface water layer (ENVO:00010504); material: water (ENVO:00002006), including particulate matter (ENVO:01000060) such as... | depth 5 m
GGAATTGTCGCCATGCGCGACCATTCTGGAGCCGCAGTTTCACAAGACGGCACCGGGCGGAAAATCCTATTTGCGCTCGGCGGGTCGCGCGGTGTTTGGCGTCGAAGTGAAGATCGTCGACGAAGACATGACGGAATGCGCGCGTGATCAGGTCGGTGAAATCGCGGTGCGCAGTCCGGGAACGATGTTGGGATACTGGAACCAACCGGAACTGACGCAGAAGACCATTGTGGACGGCTGGCTGCGCACGGGAGACGCCGGATACATGGACGATGAAGGCTTCGTCTATCTGGTTGATCGCGTGAAGGACATGATCGTCTCCGGCGGTGAAAATGTTTTTTCAGCCGAGGTTGAGAACGCTTTGGCGGCGCATGAGGCGGTGGCGGAATGCGCGGTGATCGGGGTGCCGGATGAGAAATGGGGTGAGCGGGTTCATGCCATCGTGCGGCTGAAAGCCGGTTCGGCGGCCAGTGCCGATGAGCTGATCGCCCATTGTAAGGTGTTGATTGCAGGCTACAAATGCCCGAGGACAGCCGAGATACGCACCGAGCCTTTGCCTTTGTCGGGTGCCGGAAAGATTTTGAAGGTCGAATTGCGCAAACCTTACTGGGAAGGTCAGACCCGGCAGATCGGCTGATTTGCATGAATATATTTAGCCGATAATGTATATTATGGAATTTTCGTATTCCAAAAAGTCTAACGAAAACAAAGGCTCATTAAATACTTGCGCGAATACTTCAGCCCCAAATGTGTCTATAGGGGCAAAAAAAGTGCAAATTCGTCAGAAAATCGCAATTAATTCGATGTTGGCCGAGGCCGAGGCGCTGGAGAACGCCGCTCACAGGCTCAGGCGCGATGCCGAGCAAGCGGAAATGAGCCTCAAGGCCGAAGCTCGCTACAAGCGGATGCGCAGCTCATGGCGCGTCGTTTTGGGTTTCATGGAGCAAGGAATGTCTGAGGCGGTCGCCGTGCGCCAGGCGGCAAACAATCTCGCCTTGGGTGAAGAGACAATTCAGGCGCATTGGGATCAGGCAAAAAAGCGCCGCGCCATCGTCAAAAAATGGTCCCGCGACAGAGAGATTTTCAGGCTCGCGCACACCCAGACAAACGGCCAACTTGCCGCCACATTTGGAATATCTAAAGTCACCGTCTCCCGTGCCATCAGAGCAGCCCTAAAAAAGGTCCACATGCGCAAACCGATCATCGCCCTAGCCGTCGCCTTCCTTTTGGCCGCGCCTCTCTATGACGACGCTATGGCCGCTGAGACGTGCCCCATCGACCATGCGATTTATTCGGCCAAGGAAGCGCCGGAATTCAAAATAACATTCTTTCCATATCAGGCCGATGGTGAAGAAAGCCACGTCATTGCCCGCGTCACAGATCCTGCAAAACAGGAGCTCGTGAGCATGACGTTCACCTTCAATAACGGCTACTCGCTGGAATGGGCCACACCGGTTAGCAGCTATGTGACGCGCCCCCAAGCTCAAGCACCCAGCATCAACGTTGCCTTCTATGAGCGTGATTTTGGCTATACCGGCATCGGCGGCAACGCGGGAGATGGGCCAGCACCCTACGCGCTTTCCGTGGGCGAGCTAGGCCAATGGCTTTATTACGGTTCCATGCCCAATTCAGTTTTGCTGCCCCTTGGCGCGTGGATACTCACCGACTGCCGGAAATAGATGACAAAAAGGCGTGACAGGATGCTGTCACGCCTTTTCGATACCCGAAGCCCGAGCTAGTTATCGGCGCTTCTTTGCCTTCACGACGCCGCCGCCTTTTTTGAAGCGAAAGCCTTTCTTGAGAGTGCCATTTGCCTTGAGGCCAGCGGCCTTACGTTTCGCCATCAGCTTTTTCCTTTTTCACGCAGAGTTGCGGCCAACACGCCGCCGAGAATGAGCATCGTTCCCGTTGTCCAGTCACCACTGGAGAGCGGCGCACCGGCATGTTCGATCGCTTGCGCGATAGCCGGCGCTTCATTGATCTTTGCGAGGTTGCCGACGCCCGCGACGACGAGCGCCAGACCGCTATAGGTTGTCGGCTCACGAAGCCGCGCCAGAAGCCATTTCATCATGTGAGTTTCCTTTCGATGATCGACAGGCGGCGCGCATGATCCTTTTGCGTCCCCGTCAAAATGCCGATGCGCGTGTAGATGCCGCCTAGGCCGAGCAAGGCCGCGCATTGAAGGGCGAGAATGGCCCAGAAGAGATCACCAACGTCCATGCCGTCACCACGCCTTGAGTTGCTTGCCGACGATGTAGAGGCCACCCAAGACCGCTACAGCGAGCGTCAACTTGCTGAGCGCGGATGAGCTTTCGACAACCGCCTCCTCCGCCTTATCCAAGACGAAATAACTGGCGACCGATCCGGCAAGAGCGACACCGCCCCAGACTAAAAGTGGCATTAAGGAACCCCCACACAAAAAATATGTTGACCGATTTGAACGCGAGACGTTGCGGCTTTATCCCAATACGGAATTGGTCCGACGGCATAGTAGTGGCAGGCCCCGCCGGTCAGATCACCCAACGCACCGCTCACAACTTTTGCGGCAACATCAACCGCGCTCGCAAATGAGGCCGTCTTTATAGTGACGGTCTGAGCCTGAGCACCATTTGCATCACCCCAAGCGTTGAACTGATAATAGCCTTTGGCATCTTTTTGCTGGCAAACCCCCGCAACGGTGCGTGGCCAACGTTTTTTCCGATCATTCTTTCGGTTCATCACCACGTTGGCGACGGCTTGCATCCCAATAGCGCCCTCGCCCCGCGCCTCTGCCCAGATCGTCCGTGCAAGGATGTCAACGTCCGTGGCCGAATTGCCTATAACCGAATTTAGACCGCCACCTGTGAACCCCAGAAGATTATCGAATGCGTTTCCGCCCGTTCCCGTCGCGCCACCAAGGCCGAGACTTGCCGCTTGCGAAAGAAAATCACCACCCTGATTTGATTGTGTTGGCGTTGACGTTTGCGGCGTGAGCCAGCTTGAGGAAGCACCGGCATCTTCTTCATCGTCATTCCAGAATGAAAAAAGATCAGACCAGTTGAACAGCGCATTGGCGACCGGCGACACGCGGTCGCGCGGGATTTCACCGGTGGCGCTTGTCGAGGCTTGCGCAGACGAACCCGTCAGCCAGATATAAATCCCGCCGAAGGTCAATCCGATCATCATCAAGCCGCCAAGCGTCTGCCGGTCCATCTTGCGACCTCTACACAGGCTCGAAAGGTGCGCGCATGTCGTCAATCGACGTGCCGAGCGCAGGCACAGCCCGCTTGTCGCCCGTTGCCCGCGTGTATGCAATGAGGCCCCAGACCGGCACAGGTGCCTCAGGATCAACAGAGCCGTCAGGAAGCTTCACAGGATCAGCCGCCGCGAATTCGCGCACTTCACCGGACGGAAATTTTTGCACGTTGCTTTGCATTGTGACCTCTATGCCAGATCGTATGTGAAGCCGAGTTCAACCGTGCCCACGATGACCACAGTGAGAGCGAGGCCAGCCGGAATAAAAATCTCAGGCGACTCCGACAGGCTTTGGCCGTAGACGTATTTCAGGAGAATGCCACCCGCGCGGAGTTCAAAAGAGGATGCGCCGGTGACCTTGTAGCCCAACGTGCGCATATAAATTCCGCGCACGTTGCTTGCTCCGCTCACGACCGTTCCCGTGGCCGACACGGTGGCGGTTGATGCGCCTAGCGGTGTAATTGATCCGCCGTCTGATGATTTCCAAGCAGCCATATCACCACACCTTTTCAGAAACAACAATGCTCTGCGCGAATGCCGAATGGTTAGAGGCGTAAAGAGCGCCGAAAATTTCCGCCTCGTAACGCTCGCCCGGACGCAGCATCACGCCGTTCTTACCCGCCGAAAAACTGCCTTGCGAATGGAGCCACATGGTTTCTGTTCCGATATGCTCAAGAACGACCGAGGCGCGAACCCCAACGCCCACAGCGGCAATCAAACCCGCATAGTTTCCCGCAGCGACCGAGACTGTCGCGTTTCGATTGATAGCCTCCGCAGACGTGGCCTTTTTGAGTTGCAGGTCGGAGTTGGTAAAGGACCAAATCTCACCCACCTTCGGCTTAACCTCAACCGCCTCGCCTACATTTGTTATGACCGGCACCGAGCCGACGCCAAACACGGCGCGATTGTCGAGAATTTCACCGGTCGATGCCTGCACCCGAATGATGTTTGGAGCACCTGAATTGTTCTTGACACTGATAGACTGGAAGCGCGGACGCTCACCCGTCGCAGGATCAGGCTTGCCAAAATACGAAAGGCCGGACTGCGTTGTGAAGTAAGCGCCGCCGTTAAAAGACAGATCGAATTCCGCCGATGCCGAAATGATCGCCAGCAACTCGCCTGTGATATTGACGTTCGCAGTTTCGCCAGCGGCCACCGTGATTGTCTGATCCTGAATGCGCGGAAAGTCGCTCATGCCTGCACCATTTTCCAAACGACGAAACCACCGACGCCCCACATAGCGAGGTTCATGGCCTGTTTCATCAACTGAGTGATTTCCGTGGTATTGGCATCTTGTGCAGCCTTCTGATAATTGGCCTGCGTTGCTGTAGCGAAGTCGCTCGCACCACCAGCAACGCCCGCCGCATAATCGAGCACGTACTTGACGATTGCTTCCGACGCATCATTCACGTTGTAGGTGATGGTCGATTGCGTCTGGCCACCGTCCTTTGACGACACGATGGTCGCGCCTGCGTCCGCCGTAATGCGTTCGTCGCGCGACGTTGTGTTGGTGGTCTGCGCCGATGCCGACGATGAATTTTTATTGAAGCACATCAAAGCACCTCTTTGACGAAATACACGGCGCGTTCGGTCATGCCGAAATGTTCAACAACCGCAGCCATCTTGTCGCGTTCGATCATCGCGGAAATGCGGCGAACATGATTGTCCCGCGCGATTTTTTCGAGTGCCTGCCACATGGGACGCATGGTGAAAGCCGCGCCTTCCGCGTTGAGGCCGGTCACTTCGATTTCCTGCCCATGAATTTGGTACGAGAGGACGGCCATCACCGAGCCGCCATTGTCCGCTGTGATCAAACGTGCATGACCGCAGGCCATCGCCTGTTGCAATCCGTCAAGCGGATAGTCAGCCGGAGCCGTGGCGCGGAGCATGGCCTCGGTAGCTTGCGAGTAGGGAACATTCGTTCGGACGTAAATCACGCTCGCCCCCACATAAATGCCGCCGCGACTAGAGCCGCTGCAAAGATCAAGGCCGGTTTCAGCGTGTCAGACGTGATACCCAGCGCGTTCGGCACTTCCGTTGATGCACGCGAGCCGGACGTGGCAATCGCGCCGGACGTGAATTGAATGTTGATCTGAGCTTGGCCGTCCGCGCCAGAGGTCGTGACCGGCGTAGCTGTAACAAGTCCGGCCATTGCGACCCGCTTTCTACTTTTTCAGCATCACCAAGGCGACGACAGCCGCGCCACCAATCAACAGCAGCAGCCGCATGTCGATGCCAGCGAAAGGCCCAGTCGTAGAACCGATATAGCTATTCGAGACAGGAGCCGTGCTCACAGGCGTATAGGCACCGGATGCCGCTTTGACCTGCACTTTGGCAAGATCGTTTGCTGTCCATGTTTTGTAGATGTCGGCAATGGCACCCAGACCGCCATCAAACCAGCCGCCGACACTCCCCAAAACACTATCGCCGCCGGTGCTCGCCGTTCCACCTACAGAAGTCATTGACGCCTCCGATTAATCAGGTTTGCCGATGAGCTCTGCAACGATGGTGAACGAGTTGGCGACTGCCATCGTGAAGTCGAGGCGGAATTCCCCGACCTGCGAGTTGTCGCCGCGCGTCATGGGCAAGCCGTCTGCCATGCGCCGCGTTTCGTCAAAGATCGCGTCGAAGACGGTGGCCGCAGGCACGAAGCCCGCGTTCTGCAAGAGCGCGGTGTTGGTTGTGCGGTCGCGCTCAAAGGCTGTGTTCTGATCGACAGAGATCAGGATTTTTGAAATGTCGTTTGCCGCCGTTTCAAAGCAATGAAGGGCGAGATAATCGCCGGAGGCGCGCGGCAGTTCCATGACCGTGCGCACACCAACGGCGGTCACCGGAATTTGCAGGCGGCGCGTTTTGACGATGGGCCCGAGCGGCAACTTTGCACCGGACGGCATACGCGCATTGTCGATGAGCGCGGAGACTTCAAGCTTGGGATTGACGCGGCCCGCCGCAATGTCGATTTCAATCTGGAACGTCGCCACGTTGCCCTGAAGCGCCCAGCTCGCGATGTCTTCATCGCCCGGCGTCCGCTGCCACGGTTCGCTGAAATAGATCGGCAGATAGCCGTTGCGGAAAGCCCACTGTGCGCCGTTGCTGGCATTCAGCACATTCAACTGTGCCGCCGAAAATTCGCGCTGGGTACGAGCATCCAGATTGACGCGGATATTCGTGAGCGCGGCTTCCATATTGGCCTGCGTCACGAGCACACCGCTTTCGGTGTATTTCAGCAGGACCATGTGATAGCGCCGGTCCACCGGAAGGTCGATGGTAGCGCGGGAAGCGGCGGCAACGCCGTTGATGTTGGCGACGGTGACTGTGCGACGAAAGCCCATTAGCGAAGCTCCTGATTTAAAATTGCGGAGAGGCGAAGCGACGGCGCGGCTTACTTGCCGTAGCCGTCTGTGGCCTTCGCAATGAATGCAACGTCGCTCATGGAGGCCATCAGGAAGCCAGCAGCGACGATTCCAGCAATGACGATAGCGAAGGCGCGAAGGTCAGCGGACTTAATCATGGGGAAGCTCCTAAACCGGTTTGTTGAGGCTCTCTGAGAGCGGCGCGACCCAGACCGACCAACAAAACAGGCCGAGGCAAATCGTTGCCGCGCCGATGATGATGAAATGTGCTGTGTCGTTTTTCATGGCCGCGAGCAGGAAGCCGTTTCGCTAAATCCGTCCAGAAAAAAGCGACCCCATATGGACGTTTTTCTATATGGAAATCGGCCTGATTTGACCGTTTCGGGCCACCGCCACTTTGGTCACTTGTGCATTTTTGTCATGCACGAGGCAGGTATGCGGTTGCAAAGTCCGCAGCGTTTCGGACCATTTGCGGGACAGCTTTTTGAGCATTGCCGCCTGATCGTCTTCATCGGCCAGCGGAAAGACATATGTGGTCGAGACGTTCGCCCGAAACGTCTTTGAAATTTGCGCCGGTCGCTGCGTCACGCCGATAACCTCTATGCCGACATGCCGCCCTTGATTGACCACCCGCGTCATGCCGTTAAGGTCATTGGGGAGACGCACCACCGGAAACGACAAATCCATCTCTTCAATTGCGAGCGTGAGCTTGCGCGGATCGGCACCGCTTTCATATGGAGATTGGGCCTGCCAGCATATGAGCGTCAGCTTGTGCAACTCTTCAGCTTCGCACCCCGCCTGAGGCACATAGGCTATATGAAAGCCCCTCGCCCAACCCTTGCGCATGGCCGCTATGAGCGCCTTGCGATTATCGCATGTGGTGACGCCGCGCCCGCCATACTCGCGTCTGGGATCAAATACGACGACCTTGGGCCTGCCCGAAAGCAGGCCCTTGGTCAGCGTCGATTTGCCGGACCCGCGACGACCTGTCACCAAGATCAGTTCGGCATCTTTGATCATTCGGGAAGCACCACAACGCCCGACGCCGTGGATCCATCAGCCTCGTTATCGTTCGCCGCCGCGCTGTTGTCATTAGCCGCGTTCGATGATTTTGCTTCGGTGCCTGGACGCGCCGCAATTTCCGCGCGCACGGCCATCAGCTTGAGCCCCGCAAACGTGCCGATGGCAAGGGTACGTTGCATCCACAGTGACGAAGGTTCGACCAGCCAGCGCAGATAGGGGCTTTCAACGGCGATGTCATAGACCGCATCGGAAGCCGCCCTTGCAGGCACAACGTCAGCCTCGCCTATGGGAAGTGATTTCAGCGGGAAAGGCGCAACGGGAAGCATGTTCGGTGCGGCGAACATGAATTGAAAGGTTGAAAAAAAATCATCCTTCGTCATCAGGCCCGCCGTGGCCGCAGCCTCGCCGCTATCGACGAATGAGACAGGTTCCTCCATGTCGTCGATGGCGTCGAAATGCGACGTGTCGGCCTCAGCCGAAAAGTGCATCTCCGTTTCTTTCGGGCTTTCCGACAGGTTCGAGTTTTCCGGCTGATTTGGCTTTGGGCTTTGCGGCTGACTTGCCGTCATCCGTTCGATTTTCGACGACATGTTGCACGTCCTTTTGATTGAATTTTTCAGTGAGGAGCTTTGTGCTATGCGCACCGAAAGCCTTGATTTCGAGGCCACACGCCTTTTGGTGCGGGTCCGCGCTTCCATTGCAGCGATAGAAGGCGCGGCCCGCGACGTTGAGACGAAACTCGACTGTGGCATCGCAGTTCAGGCACGGCCCGAAACCGATTGCATGGGCCATGTCTCAGCCCTCAGTGCGGATCGGTTGATTGTCGCGCCAGCCCGTTATTTGCGGTTCGCCCTTGGGCTTTGCCACGGGCTTCGGCGCAGCTTTCGGTTTCGGCTTTGTCGTCTTTTTCGTCGTCGTCATTTTGAGAGCTCCCGTTTAAAGGTTTGCCGCCAGCCAATCGGAATAAGTCGCATGTCCATTTGCAGGATCGAAATATCGCCCGCGCGGCGTGCGCGGCTTCCAGTTCGGCGCGGGCATTTCCCGCGCGTCGTAATAGCTATGGCAGTCATTCGCGTTAAGCAGTCTTTCCACTGCGTCGGTCCCGCCGTTGATTGCCGCCGTGAGAATGTCCGGCATGATTTTTTTCTTGATGATCCGCGACCATGTGCCCTTGTCGAAAACGGCAATGCGGCCTGTCTGGCGCGTGATGATTTCGCCCGTGGCCTTGTCGATGATTTCGCCGTCCTCGTATCCCTCAAGCGCCAGCTCGTCGTCTTCCTTTGCATCGCGCAGGCCGTACCACTCGCGCAGGCCGCGCGCATAGGTCAGGTGACGCGCACCCTTGAAGGCTTTCGCATATTCGACAAAGAGCCGTCCGGCGTCGGGATCATGCTCGGACGCTTCGACAAGGTTCCACACCGACCGGCCCGCCGCGTCCTTATGCGCGCCCTTGGCGATTTCCTGTCCCGCGCCCCACTTCGCCACATATTGCGCACCGGCCTTGCCTGTGGACGCCTCGCGCATATGGAAAGCTTCACGGGAACATGATCCGCCGACCCGCACCACGGCGCTTTCCCAACGCGCCCAAAGCCTGTCCGTGAGCGCGGCGAGCCGCGCATCGGTCAGCTTTTTTCCTGCGAAAAACAAAACGTGCAAATGCGGATGCCAGCCGTTGCCGCCATGCGTCACTTCCAGCGCCCGCACCGTGCCGATGATCCCCAGATCAGCCTTGAGGCTCACCCACGCATTGCCCTGTTGCGTCTTCTCCCAAGCCTTCGTCACCATATGGCGAAGTCCCACCGCGCCATCAAAAGACCTGTGGCGAAGCGTCAACGTCGCCATATAGAGACCGCCGCCCGCTTCCATATGGGCATCGCACAGTTCCGTGACTTCAAGTGAGCGCCTGTGTGCAATTTTGGAGGCGCACACGGCGCAACGCCAGATGGAGCCGCAGGTCTCGACGCCTCGGAAGTGCGCACCGCCCTCAGGGCTCACCCAGACCTCGACAGACGCGCTATTGCGCTTGACGCCGCACCGCGACACCCGCCCGACCTCCTGCCCGTCAGAGAGGCCCGCATCCGCGTCCAGCAAGCCGCCCGCCCGCGTCCGCATCGCATATCGAGCCGCGCGGGTCTCGCCTTCTGGAAAGTCTGCTTGCGTGTCTATCAAGGCGTCACACGCGGGGCCGGAAGGTGGCCGTTTTTTTCGCCCCATTGAAGCTCCAGCTTGTCCGCAACATCGGACAGGCTGTTTGTGTTCAAGGCGAAGACGTGGCCCGAATAAAATGCAGTCGCCAGCGCACCGAGCGCCGCCTTTTCCGTGTCCGCCATCGCAACGAGCTGGAGCGAGCCATTCTTAACGCTCAGCCATACGGAGAAGCGTCCATCCTCATGCTTGCGCGTCACGAATTGAATGTGCGCGAGACAACGCGAGCGCATGGGCTGGCCCCAGCGTTCATAGCCACTTTTTCCGCCCTTCATGCTGACACCTTGCCGCTGTCCAAATGCGCGACGATTTCGTCGCCCCAGATGGAAAACGCCGCTTGCAATGCGACCTCGCCGCCCGCCTGAAATTTCATTTCCTCAAGTTCGCGTCCTTCGATCCAGCAACGCGCTTTGATGGAGCCATCGGGCAAGGCCGTGAAAAATACCTGTGCGGTTTTCATGCCGTCGCATCTCGTGACCGGCCATCGCCGCACCAATCGACAAGCCCGACCAGAGGCCACAGGGCGCGGGCATAGCTGTCCGACGATGGAGCAGACCGGCGACATTCTCCGAACGTCTCAGGCGATCCGTTTTCGGCCATGACGGGCGAATAAAACTTGCAGAGAGCGCAGCCAAAAGAACGGCGCGGCGCGGCTTCGATTGGCATCATCTGAGGGTTTGCTGTTGCACTCATTTTTGCGCTCATCACAGGCGATCCCTCCCCTTGTCCAACTTTGCGAATTTCCGCGCTTCGATGGCAGCGGTTGCGAGGCCGCGACTATGGCGGTTGAACACGCGCCAGCCATTGTCACCGGCATGGAAGTTTTCGATTTGGAAGCGCACCGCGCCGAGCGGGTAATTTTCGACGGCGAAGGCGTGAAGGCGACGATTGCCCGCGCGGCGCGGTTCGTCGGTTACATCGGGGGGCAGTGTGTGAGCCACGCCCTCATAACAATTGAAATATCTAATCCGTACGGGGACGATAATCGCCACTGGGAGCCTCTTGCCAATCGTGCCGCCAGTGGGTGAGACGGGCACAATGGCTAAAGGCCCGTCTCGATCCCGATTGGCAGCGGGAGGGGACGCAACAAAGCGTCACGGCAACAGAAGACTCACACGTTCATCTGGCGTTCAAGTGGACGGGAATATTGTGATTTTGCTGTCAGGTTTCCGCTGGGCAGAGCGAAACGAGCGACGATTACGGATGATTTCTTTGCGCGGTGAGCGGCCTCTTTTCGGGCTTGGCTACCTGTGCAATGCTGGCGCCATCTTGTTATTGGGGTCCGCAAGGTCAATCCGAGGCCGCAAAATATAGCTCTCCGAGCGCCAACTGACACAAAACCTAGTCAGATGACCAAATCACTTGTGTGTGATTTGCGAGCCGCGCCTACAAGAAACCCCCTGCACGAACCATCCGTGAACAAAGTAAACCCAAACATCCAATGGTGTATATTATGGAATAAAAATTGGACACCGGTTCTGTGCAAGTGGATTCGGATCGGGAGGATTTCGGGCCTGAAATGGTAATGAGGAATTATGTCGTCTGTCTCAAAAATCGGCTGAATTGAGCCGTTTATTGAGCCCTCCAGACCACGTATGCGTCTGCTTTGTGTTCGTCAGATGATCTTTTCGTGCATG
>TARA_R110002110_G_scaffold2767_3_pt1 | contig 11449 bp, 13 predicted proteins | sample TARA_R110002110 | Tara Oceans TARA_R110002110 (sample SAMEA4397330) | marine metagenome | biome: Polar Biome; feature: [SRF] surface water layer (ENVO:00010504); material: water (ENVO:00002006), including particulate matter (ENVO:01000060) such as... | depth 5 m
ATCGCCGGGCGATGTGCTCGAATGCCCATGGGCGATGAAGTCCGGGACGACGATCCTGCCCATGCCCTCGACATGGGGAACGACATTGCGCCACAGGAAAGACGATGTCGGATTGCCGTGCAGGAACACGATCGGGTCGCCTTCGCCGATATCGATATAGGCCATTTCCGCGTCGCCGACGGCGATGGTCCGACGAAGCGCCGGGTTCTCGGTGGAAAGAGTCGTCGCGGGGTCGGGGGTCGGAAGGACGGCTTTGGGGGGCATCTTCTGGCTCCGGCAATGAGCGGGCAGAATGCCATGAAAGCCGGCAATGAAATACGGCAACAAAAAACGGCGGCCCTGATACTCGGGACCGCCGTCGTTTGTTCGCCCTTCCGCCGCAACAACGGTGGGGATGTGTTGCGTCAGATAGCGCGTCGCCGTCTGATAAAGATCAATCCTACGAGACCGAGGCCCATAACGGCAAGCGTTCCCGGCTCGGGAACGCGGAAAGTCAGGTCGGAAACGAATGCGCCGGTCGGCATGCCGGTGAAGTCCATGGCCCCCGTGACCGGGTCGACTTTGTATATGTTGCCCGTCCGGCTTTCCGAGGCATAGATATCGCCATTCAGCGGATTGATGCCCAGACCCGAGAAAATGTAGTCGTTGATATCGACCGTCACCCGGGTGTTATCGAGCAGAAGCTCCGGGTCTGTCCCGTCATAGATCAGGTTGTCGAGGTCGAACGTGAACAGCATGTTCGTCCCGAAGGGGCCGACGTCGGGGTCGAAGCCAAGCGCGTAGAGCGTTCCCGCCGCATCGAAGGCGATTCCCGCCGTGGTGTCCCAGATCGTTTTCCCGACGAGGGTTGCAAGACCGGTACCCGTATCGATCGTATAAATGCCGTCTGTCGGCCCGCCGGGCGCGGCGGCGTCTGAGGTGATGGCGTAGAGTTTCTGGTCGACCGGGTTGAAGGCCAGGTCGCCGATGGAAATGCTGGAGCCGGCGACGTCGCTCGCATCGGTGTGGATCGCACCGACGTCGTTGATCAGCGATCCGTCATCGGGATCGATCTCGATGAGCGTCGAGGTGCTGTTGAAGCCGAAACCCTGCGAGCCCCACAGCGACCCGGAGGGTCCGGGCGCGGAGTTGTCAAAGGCAAGGCCGGTGATGCCGCCGGTCACCGTCGGATTGCCGATGGTGGTGTAGCTGTTGGTGTAGGTCGGGTTGATCGAGATAATATCGCCGCGGTTCGCCCCCGAACCGTTGCCGACGGAGCCGTAGAGCTGCAGGGCAGCAGCCTTGTCGCTGACGGTCAGCGCGAGAAGCATGACGCCGCCAAGGGCGGCTGCTGCGGTGAATCTGGGTAACCGGGGCATAGGGTCGTATCCTGTTATGGTCGGCGTCGTTTATATCAGCCGCAAGTCCGTCGCCGTTCTATATGCAAATATTGTACCAGTTTTTAAAATTTCAATGGATTCAACCGTTTGAGAAGAAACACAGCCGCCGAAAATTCCCGAAACGTAAAGAATCCCGACGGTCCTAATGGTTAATTTCCGCGATCCGTAAATATTTGAGAATATCCAACGCGGTAGCTGGTTACGGTTCCGGGCGGACCGGGACTTTCGCCGCCGTCGTGCGACTGATGATATAGGCGGCGCCGATGATCACAACAGTCCCGGCGAGTGTCCAGTAGTCCGGCGTTTCGGCAAAGAGCGTCAGGCCAATAACCGCGGCAACCGGGATACGGGTGAATTCAAGCGGTGCGATAATCGTCGCTTCACCTTCGCGATAGGCGCGGCTGAGCCATTCCTGCCCCAGCCATCCGCCCAGCGCGGCCAGGGCAAGCCATCCCCACTGGGCAAATGTCGGTGTCGACCAGTGCAAAATCGCCGGCCCGGCAAGAGCGACGACGCCCACGGCGAAAAACCAGAAGACAATCCGGCGGGGCGGTTCCGTTGTCGTCAGGTTCTTGATGAAAACCACGACGAACCCCCGCAGGAGTGCGGATAGCAGGGCGGCGAGCATCGCTTCCTGGATCCCGAATTGCGGTTTCATGACCAGCAGCACCCCGATGAAGCCGAGCGCCGTTGCGAGGGTCCGCCGCCACCCGGCGAATTCGCCCAGAAAAAGCGCCGCCAGGGGGATGACCCAGAACGGCGTGGTGAAGGACAGGACGATCGCATCGGCAAGGATCAGGTGACCCAGGGCATAGACCGTCAGGGCAAAGGAAGCGCTGCCAAACAGACCTCGCGCCCACAGCATCGGCAGCCGCGGTGACAGAACCGCGTCACGGATACCGGTGCGGAACAGCCATGGTGTCAGGAAGCCGAGACCGATGCACATCCGCAGCCACGCGGCCTGCCAGGACGACATGTCCGTGACGACGTGTTTCAGGGTGACGGCCATCACGGTAAGCGCCGCGACGGCAGCGAGCATCCACAGGGTGCCTTTGACGTTCCGGGTCATTCTGCCGTCAAAAGAAAAGCCCGGCGCTGAAAGGTAGCAGCGCCGGGCGAATTCTGGAGGGGACCTTGTCGCGATTGAGCCTGAAAGTCCTGTTAATGAAATAGGTACCGGTCACCGGTTTTCAACCACGGCGATTCCCGTACGCCGCGCCGGAGCGGCCATCAGAGATAGTAGATCAGCAGGATACCGCCGAGGAGTACCGCGACCCAGAGCGCCATGGAGCCGGTTGGCCATGTGCGCGCCAGGATGCCTTCCGGGCCGTGATGGCGGAACATGTAGGCGACGAACCAGTGAACCCCGCGACGAAGGTCCTGCAGGATGCTTTGCCAGCCGTCCCGCGTCAGGTGTATCGCCCAGCGATAGATCGCCGGCAGCCACTTGCGGTAGGTGATATCGAAATCGAGGTTCACCGATTTCAGTTCCGGCGGGTAGATCTTGAACCGCATCAGCACGGCGAATGCGAGGGCCGAGAACATCAGCAACTGATACTGACCGATCACATGGCTCGTCGTATAGGGCTGATATTCCACGGGGTAGGGCAGCAGGCTGTAGAGCCAGGGCGAATACACGCCGATCGCGATACACAGGAACGCCGTGATTCCCATGGCGATCAGCATGTTCAGGGGAGCTTCCTCGCACCGCTTGCCGGAATCGTGGGCAAAGAAGGCGAAGTAGGGAATCTTGATACCGGAATGATGGAACACGCCCGCGGATGCGAAGAGCAGGATCATCCAGATCGCGAGATACCCCTCATGGGCGACGGCCGACAGGGTCAGCGATTTGGCGATGAAGCCCGAAAACAACGGGAAAGCGGAAATCGAAGCGGCCCCGATAATGCAGAACACTGTCGTGAACGGCATCGATTTGTACAGCCCGCCGAGCTCGGAGCCTTTGACGGTGCCGACCCGGTACAACACGGCGCCCATCGACATGAACAGCAGCGCTTTATACAGGATATGCGCGAAGGCATGGGCGGCCGCGCCGTTGATCGCCAGCGTCGTGCCGATGCCGACACCGACCACCATGAATCCGAGCTGGTTGTTAAGCGAATAGGCCAGCACGCGGCGGAGATCGTTTTCGATCACGGCATAGAAGATCGGGAAGGCGGTCATGGCCGCGCCGACATAGATCAGCAGTTCCGTGCCCGGAAAGCCGCGGGCGAGGGCATACACCGCGCACTTGGTCGTAAACGCCGACAGGAACACCGTGCCGGTGACCGTGGCCTCGGGATAGGCGTCCTGCAGCCAGTTATGCATGAACGGAAAGGCGCATTTGATGCCGAAGGCGATCAGGATCAGCCAGGTAGCGAGGCTGCCGAGGGTCATTTTCTCGAAGGCGATGGACCCGGTTTCGTGCGCCATCAGGATCGCGCCTGACAACAGCAATACGCCCGACCCGACCTGGATGATCAGGTAGCGCATGCCGGCGGCATAGGCGGCGTCGGTCCGGCGCGCCCAGATCAGGAAGACCGACGTGATGGCCATTGCTTCCCAATAGACGAACAGGGTGATGAGGTCGCCGGCGAAAAGCGCGCCGATACCGGAGCCCGCATAGGCAAGCCCGGCCATCTGTTCGACGATATCGTCGTTATGCCATGCGTAGACCACGCTGAGCGCGGCAGCGATGTGGAAAATGTAGCCGAATATCAGGCTGAGGGAATCGATCCGTACCGGGACGATCTGGTAGTCGAAGAAGGTAAAGGCGAAAAACGTGCCGCTTTGCCCGTCTACCAGGCACCAAAGCCCGGCCAGCGGCAGAAACAACATATACATCTGGCGCCAGCGTCCGCGAAACAGCGGAACAAGAAGCGCACCTGCAATGAGGAACAGGCCGGGCGGGATCCCAAGGACCATCAGGAGTCACCCTTTTTCGTGTCGTCGTAGTAATCCTCGTCCCGCATCAGCAGGACGCGCATGCCCTTTGCCGCCAGCACCAGCCCGACGCATGCGACAAAGCCGTACAGACCGTAGAAGCCGAAAACCTTCTCGATTCCGAATTCGGGATGTTTGTGATAGAGCGCGTCCGCGAAGAACAGCAATACGCTGACCAGGATGACGCTCCAGTAAACCTTGTCGACGTTTTTCGGGTTGTCGAGCCAGTATTTCCTGCCGTCACCGCTCTTGGGGGCATCGGTGTTGTGGGGCGATTGATCCGTCATACCGGGGTCCTCACTTCACGATCGGTGAAAGCATGTTGTAGAGCCGGTCCGCATAGACGAACAGGGCGAGGCAGCCGAGGGCGGTAATCCAGAGCGGGACTACGCAGAACAGCGGCGCTTCGGCGATGCGTTTGCCCGACACTACGTGTGTCGCGTCGTGGTCTTCCTGTTCTGCGCCGTAGTGCCCGCCATCGTCATGCGCTTCGTCATGCCCGTTGGCCATTTGGGCTTGTTCCTCTTCGCGCGGGCCGAAGAAGCCGCGGGCGAATACCGGAATCAGGTAGGCGATGTTCAACAATGACGAGATCATCAGAACGGCGATGAAGATCAGTTGATCCGCATCTGCCGCGCCAAGCGCGATATACCACTTGCTCCACGAACCGCCGAGGGGCGGCAGGCCGATTACGCTCAATGCGCCGATCAGGAAGGCGGCGAAGGTGAAGGGCATGCGCCAGCCCAGCCCGCGCATCTGGCTGATCTCGGTCTTGTGCGATGCGACCATGATCGCCCCGGCGCAGAAGAACAGCGTGATCTTGCCGAAGGCATGCATGGCAATGTGCATCGCGCCGCCGACAAGGCTGTGCGACGTCGCAAGCGCGCCGGCGAGCACGACATAGGCAAGCTGGCTGATTGTCGAATAGGCGAGACGGGCCTTGAGGTTGTCCTTGGTCAGGGCAACCAGAGATGCCAACAGCACCGTCGCGCCGGCCACATACATCAGCCAGACACTGGCGCCGGTTTCGGTCAGGAAGTCGGCACCGAAAATATAGATGATGACCTTGAGCACCGTGAACACACCGGCTTTGACGACCGCGACCGCATGAAGCAGGGCGCTGACCGGCGTCGGCGCCACCATGGCCGCGGGCAGCCATCTATGGATCGGCATCAGTGCCGCCTTGCCGATACCGTACATGTAGAGAAACAGCAGAACGATCACGAGGCCGTCGTCGATCTTGCCTTTCAGAATGCCGCCGGGTGTAAAGTCCAGTGTGCCGGCCGCGGCCCAGGTCCAGATCACGCCGATCATCAGCAGGCCGATGGAGGTCGACATCAGGATACCGAGGTACACGCGACCGGCGCGGCGGGCCTCGTCGGTCTGGCTGTGGGTGACCAGGGGATAGGTCGACAGCGTCAGCACCTCGTAGGCGATGAACAGGGTGAACATGTTGCCGGAGAACGCAATCGCCAGCGCGCTCGAAATCGCGATCGCGAAGCACATGTAGAACCGGGTCTGGTTCGGTTCGTGATGTCCGCGCATGTACCCGATGGCGTAAAACGACGTGATAATCCAGAGGAACGAGGCGATCAGGGCGAACATCATGCCAAGCGGTTCGATCTTGAACGCGAGTTCGAGGCCGGGCAGCAGTTCGGTTATGCGCAGCTCGGGCTGTTCGCCGGCAAGAACCGGCGGCAGGAGCTGAAGCACGCAGAGGAAGGTCAGCCCTGCGGTGATGATCGTGACGACTTCACGCTGGTTCGGCCGGTTTCCCGACATCCAGATCATGATGGTGCCGATCAGGGGCAGGACGATGGCGAGCCCGATATAGATCTGGGACTGCATTAGCTGGCCCCCATCAGGCTTCTGGCTGCAAGCTCCGCCATGCCGACGGGCAGGGAGGTTTCAATACCGAAATACACGTTCCCCAGCACCAGTATCCACGCCGGGATCAGCAGGCTGAGCGGCGCTTCCTTGACGTTTGTCAGGTCGTCCGGTGGGTCGCGGAAATAGGCCGATTCGATTACGCGCCAGATATAGATCACGGCGATCAGCGAACTGGCGACAATCAGCACGGCAACATACCACCAGCCTTTTTCAATCGACGCCTGGATCAGGTACCACTTGCTGATAAAGCCGGCCGTCATCGGAATGCCGATCAGGCTTAACCCGCCGCCGACGAAGGCCGCCATCGTCCACGGCATGGTGCGCGCGAGGCCGGCCATCCGGTCGATATTGCATGATCCGATCCGGTAGAAAACGGCGCCCAGGACAAGGAACAGCGCGCCTTTCATGAGGGCGTGATTGAACAGGTGGAGAATACCGGCGGTCAGCCCCGTGACGGTCACGAAACTTATGCCGAGAACCATGTAGCCGATCTGCGCGACCGACGAATAGGCGAGCACCTTTTTGACGTTCTTCTGGAAGCAGGCGACGATCGACGGAATGAACATCGCCAGAATGGCCAGAATCAGCAGCGGTGTGGCGGTGGGCAGGATTTCGAACGAGAACTTCACGCCGAATACCGTGAACAGGAACCGCAACAGGATATAGACGGACACCTTGGTAGCGGTCGCCGCGAGGAATGCCGTTACCGTACTCGGCGCATAGGTATAGGCGTTGGGCAGCCACTGATGCAGCGGGAACAGCGCGATCTTCAGGCCGGCGCCGATAACAAGGAAGGCGAAGGCGGCGATCACCGTTCGGTCGTAACCGTGTTCGGGCAGGCGGGCCGCGATATCCGCCATATTGAGCGTACCCGTCGCCTGGTAAAGCAGACCGATCGAGATCACGATGAAGGTCGCGCCGATCGTGCCCATAATCAGGTACTGGTAGGATGCCGTCAGGGCACGGCGGTCGAAGCCGAGCGCGATCAGCACATACGATGACAGCGACGAGATTTCGAGGAAGACGAAAAGATTGAACGCGTCGCCGGTCACCGACACACCCATCAGTCCGCACAGGCACAGCAGGTATGAACTGTAGAACATGTACGCACGGTCTTCGACGTATTCGAGCAGCAGCGAGCTTCTCGAATACGGCGCAACGACCGAGCCTATTCCGGAAACGATCAGCAGGACAAATGCGTTCAGCGCGTCGATCCGCAATTCGATGCCGATGGGTGGTGGCCAGCCGCCCAGTTCGTATGACAGCGTACCGCCCGCCATCACGCGTGCGGCGATTAAGCAGGCGCAGGCGAACGATCCCCAGGTTGCCAGCAGCGCGATGCCGAAGGCCTGGTCCTTGCCGCGAAACAGAATGCAGAGCGGCGCCGCGATCAGCGGGATAATGATAACGAGGACGGGGAGATGAGAGCTTAACATTACATACTCTCGTCCTGGGAATGGATGTCTTCTTCCTCGATCGTACCGTATTCGCGCCGGATCCGGACGACGAGTGCGAGGCCAAGCGCCGTTGTCGCGACGCCGACCACGATTGCCGTCAGGATGAGCACGTGGGGAAGGGGGTTCGAATAGCTGACGACCCCTTTGACAAGGATCGGCGCGGTGCCCCCCGTGACCTTGCCGAACGAGATATAGAGGACAAAGACGGACGCCTGAAAGACGTTAAGACCGACCAGTTTCTTGATCAGGTTGCCGCGGGCGATGACGATATACATACCCGCCATCGCCAGAAATATGACGATCCAGTAATTGTACAGTCCGAGAATATCTACCACGGTGCCAGTTCCCTATTCCTCACGCCCGGTCATTCCTCTCGCCAGGTTGCGAACGTGAAGAAAACGGTCATCATTACCGAGGCAACGGTTACTCCGACGCCAAGCTCAACCAGAAAAATACCGAGGTGTTGACCTTCTTTCGCATGGGCCGCCATCGGGCTGTAATCGAGATAATTCGCCCCGAGCAGGAGATCGATCACGCCGACCGAGGCGTAGATCAGCACGCCGCCCGCGATACCGGCGCGCAGGATTCCCTCCGGCAGGATACGCTGGGCCGAATGAACGCCGAAAACCATCGAATACAGAATGAAAGACGCAGCGAAAATCACCCCGGCCTGAAAGCCGCCGCCGGGCCCGAAATCCCCGTGGAATTGCACGTAGAGCGCAAAGAGCAGGATAAACGGGAACAGGAGCTTCGTGATGACGCGAAGAACGAGATATTCCCTCATGCCTCATCCTTGTGATGGGGCGCAGGTGTCCGCAGACCCCGTCGCCAGCTTCCGAGCAGCAGGATGACGCCGATCCCTGCCGTGAAGATCACCGTCACCTCGCCGAGCGTATCGTAACCGCGATAGCTTGCGAGCACGGCCGTCACGACGTTCGGGACCCCGGTATCTTTCTTCGTATTCTCCAGATAGTACGGCGCGACATGCTGGTTGGTCGTCGCGTTCGGGTCGCCGAACCGCGCCATGTCGAGGCTGCCGTATATCAGGACGGCGCCGGTGACGATGCAGACAAACAACGGCAGGATCGGCTTGTGCGCGGGGCGTTTTTCAATACGCGTCGTCAGCGCGAGCGTGCCGATAAACAGAACGGTCGATATGCCCGCACCGACCGCGGCTTCGGTGAAGGCGACGTCGACCGCATCCAGGGCGACGAAAATCGACGCGGCCAGAAGGCTGTAAATCCCGCTCAGCATCACGACGGCAAGCAGGTTCCGCATCACGACGATGCCAATGACCGTTGCCGTCATAAGACCGAGGATGGTGATATCGATTGCTTCTTCCATCAGTCTTTCCCGTCGGTTTCGGCGTTTTGTTCGACCGGTGCGTCTTCGTCCAGTTTCGGGCGCAGGCCGGAAGACCAGGCGGCATTGCCGAGCGCGTGCGATGCCGCCGGGCTGGTAAACAGAAGAAACAGCAGGATCATCAGCAGTTTCGCCGTGATCAGGGTGAATCCGCCCTGCAACATAAGACCGAACAGGATCAGTATCGCGCCCATCGTATCGGTGATACCTGCCGCATGACCCCGGGTATAGAGGTCGGGCAGGCGCAAAACGCCGACCGCCCCGACCAACAGGAAGAACGATCCGCCGAGAAGCAGCGCCCAGGAAAGGATATCGACGATCTGTTCGGTCATGTGTCGCGTCCGTCGCCGGAAGCCGTCGGCGGTGACTCCGCTTCGGCTTTGCCGGCGGCTTCGCCGGGACCGATCGCAAGATTGCCGTATTTGAAATATTTGAGCAGCGCAATTACCCCGATGAAATTGATCAGGGCATAGACCAGTGCGATGTCGAGAAAATCGGGCCGGCCCATCAGGAAACCGAGAACCGCGATGATCAGAACCGTTTTGGTACCGAACATGTTGACCGCGAGAATCCGGTCGTAGAGCGTCGGTCCCATGAACGCGCGGAGGAGGGCGAGCGCCATGGTGAGCAGGATAGCGATTGCGGCGGCAGCGAACATCAGTCGTGCCCTTCCAGTTCGGTAACGCGGCGATCCATGTCGCCGCCCTCAAGACCGACGGTGCCGTCCCGCGATAGCGCGTGCACCAGAATGTAGCCGTCTTCCTCGACATCGATCGAGATGGTCCCCGGCGTGAGGGTGATCGAGTTCGCAAAGATCACGAGGCCCAGATCGGTTTTCTGGGTCGCGCGGATCCTCACCATCGTCGGGCTGATCGGCTCGAAGCCCAGAACGCGCTTGGTGACGTCGACATTGGCTTTGACGATTTCCCACAGCAACCAGGGCCAGTAGAGCAGTACCTTGAATGTCAGGTGGACCGGAACCGCTTCATGGTCGATGACATCCATGCGCATGGCGATTACGACGACGATGGCGCAGGACAATATTCCGAGAATCAGGATAAGCGGCACGAATATCCCGGACATGAGTAGCCAGGATGCAAATAGGATCAATCCGAGTGATACCGCGTGAACCAACGCGAGGCCCCAATGCTGATGTTTTATCCGGCCCGTCTCGTATGGACGGGTTTAAGGTGGTCTGCACTTTTTCGCTCGGCCAAATTATAAGGCTGGTGCGCGTTTATCAATCAAAACCGGGAAATTTCCTTGTCGGGTAGCCGGAGAGGTCTCGCTGCGCCGAGAAATACCTGCCGAGAGGCGAGCGTTTGTCGAGCCGAGTCGGGCTCGAACCGATATGTTTCAAGCTATTTCAAGTTGATAAGAATAATAATCGCGGCAAAAAATGTTTCCGTAATGACAAACCGCGATGCTATAACAAAGACTTAAGTGCGTTTATGTTGGTGGGGAGAGTCGGCGTTGACCGAAACCGTAACGATTCCAGAATCGGTCGAATCGGCAAGAATTCGCGGTACCGTAAAGTGGTTCAATGTAGTCAGAGGCTACGGATTTGTATCACCGGAAGACGGGACATCGGACGTCTTTTTGCATATGACCGTTCTGCGGCAGGCTGGCTACGAACAGCTGCCGCCGGGATCGACCGTCGAATGTGTTGCCGTAAAGGGCGCTAAAGGAATGCAGTGCCTTGCGATCGAGTCTGTCGATACCTCGACGGCGACCGAAGAAGCCGCCATTCGGGCGGCTGGTGAGATGGAAGGTGCGCCTGCCTTTGCCGAGGGTGAGGGCGGTGAATTCGTCAAGGCGACCGTCAAGTGGTTCAATCCGCATAAAGGCTTCGGTTTTGTCTGTCCCGACGGGACGGACGGCGATGTGTTCGTGCACATGGTTACCCTCCGTCGGGCCGGGCTGAACGGCCTGATTACCGGACAGTCCGTGGAAGTGCGGTTGGCGGACGGCCCGAAGGGCCTTCAGGCGACAGAGGTCAGGGCAACCGATCCCATTTAGGGCCGTCCGCTTAACGACGTTTACGTCAATTGCACGACCCGAAACCCGTTACTTCGTCTCTATTGCATAGCGGTCGAGCGGCGGAATTTTCGCGATCAGTCCCTGTGCTTTCAGGAAAGCAGCGAAGACCGTGTAGCGGTTTCGATCGAGTGCCCCCGGTCGCAGCGAGAAGCGCGGCAGCGTATCGCGCCACGCGCGCCTGTTCAGTTCGTCATCGAGCTGACTGCGTCCTCTTATAAACAGTTTCCAGCTTTCGTCCGGGTGATTGACCAGATACTGGACACCGCGTTCCATCGCGTCGACGAATTTGCGGATATAGGTCTTTGAAATCTCGTTCGCATTGGCGACGACGATCAGTTCATCGTATGCGGGGACGCCCTGTTCTTCGACATAGAACGCGCG
>TARA_R110002110_G_scaffold84800_4_pt1 | contig 11446 bp, 5 predicted proteins | sample TARA_R110002110 | Tara Oceans TARA_R110002110 (sample SAMEA4397330) | marine metagenome | biome: Polar Biome; feature: [SRF] surface water layer (ENVO:00010504); material: water (ENVO:00002006), including particulate matter (ENVO:01000060) such as... | depth 5 m
TACTGGCGGCTCACCATGTCGGCAATGGCGGGATCGGCCATATCTTTTTTCAGTTTCTCCATGTCCAGTCCGATCGTTTCGGCGATGTCGAAAATGGCCTGGCTGTCGATCTGCCCCTTATGGCTGAAGAGGGCCTTGTGCATCTCCATATAGAGACCCTGCTTGTTCGCGGCGATGGCCGCTTTCGAGGCTTCGAGCGAGACCGGTCCGAGTATCGGAAACTCCTTCAGCACGAGCCGGATATTCCCGTCCTTTTTCACGAACGCCATCAGCGGTTCGAAGCTGCGTTTGCAATAGCCGCACTGGTAATCGAAGAACTCGACAATGGTGACGTCGCCCTTCGGGTTGCCGGCCACAAAATCGTCCGGGTTGTTGTAGATCGCCTTGTGGCTCTTCTCGATCACCGCTTGCCTCTCGGCGAGACTGGCGGCCTGCCGCTTCTTGTCGAGTCCTTGTATCGCCTCGATCAGCACTTCGGGATTTTCGAGAATGTAGTCATGCACGATCTTTTCGATTGCCGCCTTGTCCTTGCCCGCGAAGGGGGAACCCTCGGCCGCCTGTGCGGGCGTGAAGGCAAGCGAGCCCAAAATGATGAGGCCGGCGGCGAGCGCAGGGAAGCGCGCGAATGTGGTCAGGCGATAAAAACGGTTCATGTTTCTCTTCGGTGAAATGATAAAATTGAGGTTCAGCCGTGCTGCGGCGTGGCCTGCATGGCGATGTCCTGCGCCTTCAGCCATTCGGGACTGCCGGCCTTCAACAGCTTTTGTGCGCGCTTTGCGTGTATCTTCGCATCCTTCACGGCGCCAATCGCATCGTAATATTGTGCCGTCGAAAATTCCGCCATGGCGATATTGTTCAACTGTCCATAGGCGATGGAGAGCTGATAATAGCCAAAGGCAAGTTCGCCGCCTTCGGTCGCGGCCTGCAATTCCGCCACGGCTTCCTCCGCCGAGGCTTTGTCTTCGCGCGCAAGCAATGCCCGGCCGAGGCCGAGATGAAGCTGCGGATCGGGAAGCAGTTTCACGGCCTGACGGTAAGCCGTGATCGCGTCTTCCGTCTTGCCGCTTTCGAACATGATTTGCCCCTTCACTTCCCAGACATAGGGATTTTTGGGCTCCTTCTCGAGCAGCGGGGCGAGTTCCGCCAGCGCCTTGTCGAGCTGTCCGGTCCGGTGATAGGCGACCGAGCGCGCGTAATATGCGTATTCGCTGTTGTCCGAGGGGGGATAGCGGTTGAAGGTCACGTTCGGATTTTCGAGAAAGCCATAAAGCTTCGCCTGCACCATCTTGAAGCGGTGGAGGTCGGCGGGCGAGTCCGCGCGGCCGAAATAGGGCGATTCCTTCACGCGCGATTCGAGCGCCGAGAGGCGTGCGCCGGAAAGCGGATGCGAGCGCACGAACGGATCCTGGCGTTCCGCGCTCAGAAGTTCCTGGTCGCGCATGGAGGAGAAAAGATCGAGCATGCCCTGGCCCGAAAGCCCCGCGCGCTGGAGAAAGGTTGCGCCCGCCTGGTCGGCGCTGGCTTCCTGTTCGCGCGTGAAGGCGAGGAGGCTGCGTTGCGCGATGTGTTGGCTGCCCATGATGAGCGCCATGCCGGCATCGCCCGAACCGGCCGCGATAGCGCCGACACCGAGGATCATCGAAGCGATCATCGGCACGCTCATGCTCTCGAATTCCTCGCGCCGCTTCACCAGATGGCCGCCCGCCATGTGGCCCATTTCATGTGCCATCACGCCTTTCAGTTCGGATGGCGTATCGACGATGGTGATGAGGCCGGTATTGATGAATATCTGCTGCCCCTCCGCCACGAAGGCATTGAGGCTCTGGTCGTTCACGAGATGGATTTTCACCGCGCCGGGGGCGAGACCGGCCGCCTTGAGAATCGGATCGGCGTATTCCCGCAGCATGTTCTCCGTCTCGGCATCGCTGATGATGGAGATGCCCTGGGCGGCGGCCGGAACGGCGCCGTTGAACAGAAGGGCCGCGCTCACGCTCGCGACAGCGAATGCCCGGCGGCCAGTTTTCAAAAAACTCATGTCACGCCAATCCATAGATTTGGGGGCTCGCGCCCGCCTTTTCCTTCCCCTGCCGCCCTTTTCGCGCCAGTCTGCCCTTTGTCGTGCAGAGAAGGGCCTACGTTGACGTTATGGCATCCTCGCGACTAAACGATAGGGGCGGGGTCCAGATTCGTCATCCTCTCATGACCGGTTTTCGATCATACATGGAACGTGCCGGTTTGCGGAATCCGGCGGAGAAAATACAAGCTATCCGTGGGCTAGATCGAAGCAGGCAAGATGAAGCAAAGCAAGGGAAGCGTGTGAATGTGGTTAAACTGTGAATTTCCGGGGCGCGGCCTGCGCCCGGCGGCCGCGTTTCTGGCTCTTGTCGCGGTATTTTCTCTGTCGGCCTGCGCGGATCGCGAGCCGCGTGACCCGATCGGCATTACCGCCGTCAGTCATGGCGTCGAAACGGGCGCCGAACGCCGGGCGCGGCTGACCTCTGCCGGCCAGGAGGGCGAGGGCAGCGACCCCTGGTTCGCCGGCGCGGCCATTGCCGATGAGCCGTCCGCCGCGCTGATCGCCCGCCAGGTTCTCGAACAAGGCGGCAATGCCGCCGATGCGGCCGCCGCCGTTTATTTCGCGCTCTCCGTCACATATCCCGCGGCGGCCGGTCTCGGCGGCGGTGGTGTCTGCCTCGTCCATCAAAGCGGTGAAAAGACGGTCGAAACCGTCTCTTTCCTCACCCGCGCGCCGCGCGGCGGCGGCGACATCGCGGTACCGGGCAATGTTCGCGGTTTCGCGCTGTTGCAGGCGCGCTACGGCAAGCTCGCCTGGTCCGCCGTTGTTTCCCCCGCCGAGCGCCTTGCCGCGACCGGCACGCCGGTCTCGCGCGCCACCGCACGCCAGCTCGCCGATGCCGCCGCCATCCTCGCCGCCTCGCCCGCGCTCCGCCGCACCTTTTCGAATGCGAACGGCGCCATTGCCGGCGAACTCGATATCGTGACCCGCATTCATCTGGCCGCGACACTTGCCCAGATCAGAAGTCAGGGCGTCGGCGGTTTTTACGGCGGCCAGACCGCGCAGCGCCTTGTCGAGGGATCGGCGGCGGCGGGCGGAACCCTGTCCGTTGGCGATCTGCGCGACTACCGCCCGGATGTGCTCGCTGCCCAGAGCATGGATGCGGGAAGCGGAAAAGTGTGGTTTCCCGCCGCGCAAACCGGCGCCGGCGCCTATAGCGCCGCTCTTTGGTCCGGCATTCAAGATGCCGGCCCCGATGCGCTTGCCGAAGCGGCGCGCCGTGCCGCCATTTCGCTCGGCGCCCCTGCCGATCTGGATCGCGATTTCGGCTCCACCGCCTTCGTCACCATAGACGGAGCGGGCGGTGCCGTTGCCTGCTCGGTCACGATGAACGGTGCCTTCGGCTCGGCCCGCATGGCCGAAGGGACGGGCGTCGTTCTCGCCGCCAGCCCGGCGCGCCCTGTCCTCGGCCTCGGCTCCGCCTTCCTCGCACCGGTCATTGTCACCGGCGCCAGCGGTGAATATGTCCGCGTTGCGGGCGCCGGTGCGGGCGCACCCAACGGCGCCGCCGCGATCCAGTATGTGGCAAAAAATGCCAACACCACGGATGCGGCGCTTTCCGCGCTCGAGGCAGGCCCCGCCACCGCCCGCTCGCCCGCCAATGCCATTATATGCGCGGATGGTTTTGTTTCCGGTGCCTGCGGCCTCGGCATCAACCCCGGGGGCAACGGCATGGGCGTGACCGGCGTCGCGCCGGGCTCCTGAGCGGACATCGTCTCCGCCGGCAAAAAGCCGGTAAAAATTAAAGAGCCCGGAGATGTCTCCGGGCTCTTTTTATATCTTGAGGCTGCCGGTGCGGGTTAACGCCGCTGCCACCAGCCGCGCCGCGCCGGCTCGCCGGGGCGCTCGTCCGTCTCGGCCATCTCGATTGCAGGCTCTTCGTCGGCTTCGCGTTCATCGTCGGACACGGTGTCGGAGGTCTCGTCGTCCTCGCTCGCCTCCGCCTCTTCGCTCACCTCCCGGTACGCGCCTTCTTCGGTCGCTTCCGCATCCCATGTTTCTTCATCGTCATCCGCGGAAACGTCGCTCGATATGTCGGCGAACGAGTCGGCAAGCGAGTCGCCGCGCGAATAGGACAGCAGAACGGGTGCGTCTTCCACCGTCAGCAGCTGGGCGTCCTCGCCGGCACCGCCTTCATCCCCGGTGTCCACATCGTCATTCCCGCTTACCGCACCATTTGTCTCGGCTGTGTCCTGCGGGCCGTCCGTGGCATCGCCTTCTTCGCGGCGCCGGTTCCGGCGGCCGCCACGGCGTCCCCGGCGGCGGCGCTTGCGCGTCCCGTTATCGCCGTCTTCATTGTCGTTCTGTTCGTTCCGCTCGCTCTTGTTGCCCTGGAGTGCTTCGCTGTCTTCGCCCGCTGTGTCCTCGCTATCATCGGTGCCGGCGCTGTCGCCCGGTGCGTTGTTCTCGTCACCGGGCTTGCTCTCGCTGTCGGGTTTGCGCTTGCTGCGCCGGCGGCGCTTGTTCTTGGGCTGTCCATTCCCGGAAGCGTCGTCTTCCGCTTCCGCCGGCTGGGCGTCTTCCTCATCCGCCTGCGCCGCGGCGGCGTCATCCGCGGCCCGTGCCGCATCGTCATCGCCGGCATAGCCGCTTTCGATGCTGATCGCGCTCGCCGAAGGCCGCGTCCGGGTCAGCGCCCGCGCTTCCGCCGCCTCCACCTTGTGTTCGGAGCCGGCCAGCGCCGCATCGGCCTCAATATAGACCGAAGTGCCGTAGCGCTCTTCGATATCGAGAAGGTTTGTCCGCTTCTGGTTGAGCATGTAGATCGCGGCAATGGTCGGAACCTTCACGGTGAAGGCCGCCGCCCGTCCCTTGATCGCTTCCGCCTCGACACTGCGCAGCACATGCAGCGCCATCGATTCGACCGAGCGCACGAGGCCGGTGCCGTTGCAATGGGGGCAGGCCACCGTGGAGCCTTCGAGGACGCCGGAGCGCATCCGCTGGCGCGACATTTCCAGAAGGCCGAAATGGCTGATCCGGCCGACCTGAATGCGCGCACGGTCAAATTGCAGGCAGTCCTTCAGCTTGCGTTCGACGGTACGGTTGTTGCGGTTTTCATCCATGTCGATGAAATCGATGACGATGAGGCCCGCAAGGTCGCGAAGGCGCATCTGCCGTGTAATTTCTTCCGCCGCTTCGATGTTGGTCTTGAGCGCCGTCTGTTCGACATTGCGTTCCTTGGTGGAGCGGCCCGAATTCACATCGATCGCGACCAGCGCTTCCGTCTGGTTGATGACGATATAGCCGCCCGACTTCAGCGTGACGGACGGTTGAAGCATCGCGTCGAGCTGCTGCTCGATCTGATGTTTCTGGAAAAGCGGCTGCCGTTCCTTGTAGGGCTGCACGTTCTTTGCGTGGCTCGGCATCAGCATCCGCATGAAGCCCTTGGCCTCGCGGTAGCCTTCCTCGCCTTCGATCTGGATGGTGTCGATATCCTTGTCGTAGAGATCGCGGATCGAGCGCTTGATGAGGCTGCCTTCCTCGTAAACAAGCGTCGGCGCCGACGATTTCAGCGTCAGCTCGCGCACGCTTCCCCACATGCGGAGCAGATATTCATAATCGCGTTTGATTTCCGCCTTGGTGCGTTTCGCGCCCGCTGTCCGCACGATCAGTCCCATGCCTTCCGGCACGTCGAGCGATTCCGCGATGCCCTTCAGCTTCTTGCGATCCGTCGCCACCGTGATCTTGCGCGAAATGCCGCCGCCCCGTGCCGTATTCGGCATCAGCACGCAATAGCGCCCCGCCAGCGAGAGATAGGTGGTGAGCGCCGCGCCCTTGTTGCCGCGTTCTTCCTTCACGACCTGGATGAGAAGGATCTGGCGGCGCTTGATGACTTCCTGGATCTTGTAGGAGCGATAATTGTTACGCTGCTTGCGCGGAGCGGCTTCCTCCATCGCGTCTTCGGACCCGGCGGATTCGATGGTCTCGTCGGAAACCACGGTTTCCGTCTCGCCGCGATCCACTTCGCCATTTTGGTCGTCGTCGCTGTCCTCAGGCGCCGCTTTCGCGCTCTCCGCCTTGTCATTTGCGGATGTGGATCCGTTGCCGTCTTCCTCGTCGTCTTCGGCGTCGTCTTCGTCGTCGTGACGGGCCTCGTCGGCCTGCTGTTTCAGCAGGGCTTCGCGGTCGGCGACCGGGATCTGGTAATAGTCGGGATGGATTTCGCTGAAGGCGAGAAATCCGTGCCGGTTACCGCCATATTCGACGAATGCCGCCTGAAGCGAGGGTTCGACGCGCGTAACCTTGGCTAGATAGATATTTCCCCGAAGCTGCTTTCTGTTTTCCGACTCGAAATCGAATTCTTCAACGCGATTGCCGCTGACGACCACAACCCTGGTTTCTTCGGGGTGGGCCGCATCGATGAGCATCGTTTTCTTCATATGGATTGTCTCCACGGCGCGATCCTCTGTGCACAGGCCGCCGCAATGTCATGCGTTCGGCCGGCCGCGCGAGGGCGCCTGCTGTTTGGGTTTGGTCGGCAGCGGTGGCGCCGGTGAGGCGCGCCGCGGCAGGACCGGACTGAGTGTGTGTGAAATGGGCCGGGATGCGCCGCGCGGCCGAACCCGCAACCGGGCCGGAAACAGTCACGGAGAAGTCCCGTGGCGCTGTTCGGCTGGCATGCTGTCTGACTGCGTCTTGCATCTCTACCTTTGGGTGCACCCATCAAGACGCCGGGTGCCGGCGGGCTCTCCCGGATCGTCGCGCCTTGTGACAGGCCTGGCGGCGGGGAGGGCGTATAACTTTCAGAATGCGCGCTATGGCGTTTAGCGGGCGGCGTCCCTCGGGAAACCGCTTTAAGGAAATCGCCGGGCTCGTGCGGCCCGCCACCGGCGTTGGCCCTTTTTGGGTCTCGGCACGGCGCGCGGCGGTTTGCCCGAAATATCGGTCCCGGACGAAACGGGTTTCGGATCCGGCAAGGCTGGGTGTCTCGAAGACGAAGTGACCGGCCAGTGTCTGTTTGTACCTGTAGGTGCGCTGATTTGGCAAGTAGCATGACGAGGTCTGGAATTGACCCTCTGTTGTATCGTTATTAACCACTCTACCCATTGAAACTTCGTAAATTTTGGACGTGATAACCAATTTTGAAGTAATCTCGGCCTAATACTGATTTGGGCGGCTTTCTATTGGTCTGCCCGGTCTGAACCGCCTCCGGGTGTGTTGCGGTGGCGTAGCCGGGGCTTGGAAAGTCCCGGTGAGTCGCGTTCCGGAGCCGTGGCGGTGGGCAATCGAACATGTGTCACGGCAAAAACGGGGCGCTGCGGCGGAGTTTCATGCGGTTTGAGTGGCAAAACATCGGCAGGGAAGGGCTGGGCTCGCGCCTCGCCCCCGTTTGCCTGCTGGCTGCCGGTCTCGCTGTGGCGCTGGCGGTTTCGACGGCACCGGCCCGCGCCGCCGATCTGGCCGATCTGCTGCGCCAGGATCTCGAAAATGCCGCTCTCACCACCGGCGCACTGAACGACAGCGCTGCCGTGCCCGTCTCTCCCTCGAACGGTCTTGCGCAAGGCGGCGCCTCTATCACCTCCATCCGCATCGGCGACCACGGCTCCCAGACACGTTTCGTAATGGAACTTTCGGACAGCGCCAGCGCCGATTATCGGGTTTTCACCCTGTCCGATCCCTACCGCGTCGTCATCGACATCAAGGGCGTGCCTTTCAATCTCGTCGAGGAGCCGGCCCGCAAGGGCGTCGGCCTCGTGTCAGGCTATCGCTATGGCCGTTTCCAGGCGGACACTTACCGCGTCGTCATCGACACCGGCCAGCCGGTAGCGGTATCGCGCGATTTCGTTCTCGATCCGCAGGCCGGCTTTGGGCGGCGCATCGTGCTGGACCTTGCGCCGACCGACCTCGCAACCTTCGCCGCCAGGGCAGGCACACCCGAGAGCGAGAAAGCCGCCGCTGCCGAGGCCGCGCAGGAAATGGCGGCCGTTTCCGCGGTGCCGGTGAGCCCGCCCGCGAGCCGTCTCGAACGCCGCCGCGTCGTTGTCATCGACGCCGGTCATGGCGGCGTCGACCCCGGCACGCATGGCCGCTCGGGCGTTCAGGAAAAAGATGTCGTGCTGACCTTCGCCAAACGTCTCGGCGATACATTGCGCTCGTCCGGCCGGTATGATGTTTATCTGACGCGCGACAGCGATATGTTCCTGCCGCTGCGCCGGCGCGTCGCCATTGCCCGCCAGCACAAGGCCGACCTTTTCATCTCCATCCATGCGGATTCGATCCAGAAGCCGACGGTGCGTGGCATGTCGGTCTACACCCTCTCCGAAACCGCCTCCGACAAGGAGGCGGCCGCGCTGGCCCGCAAGGAAAACCAGTCCGACCTCATCGCCGGTCTCGATTTGCAGGGCGAGAGCCCGGAAGTGACCGGCATCCTGATCGACCTCGCCCAGCGTGAGACCAAGAACTACGCCTCGCGTTTTGCCAAATCGGTTGTCGATTATGCGAGCCAGAACACCGCGACCCTCGATCCGGCGCATCGTTTCGCCGGTTTCGTCGTGCTGAAGGCGCCCGACGTGCCCTCCGTCCTGATCGAACTCGGCTTTCTCACCAATTCGCAGGATGAAAAACAACTCACCTCGCCTGCATGGCACAGCAAAATGGCGCTCAGCCTGTCGCGCGCGGTCGACCGCTATTTCGGCGACCGCATGGCGGAAGGGCCGAACTGATCGGGGCCGAAAGCTGTCCTGAACGATCTGTAATAGGTTCGGCAAGATTTTCTTGCTAAATAGCCGTTTTATTGGCGGCGGCGGGTTCGCCGCTCGCCTCGCGCATGCCATATTTATTGCCTAATTGGCGACGGTGGGGGCGGGTTATATTGACGGAGCGGGGAGGGCGGAGCGCCCGATGCTGAGAGTTCTCTCGATCGTTGCCGGTGTTTTTCTGGTGCTGGCTGTCGGTGCGCTGATGGCCGGCGGCTATATGATCTGGCGCCTGAACCAGGATCTTCCCGACTACACCAGGCTTGCCAATTACGAACCGCCCGTCATGACCCGTGTCCATGCCGGCGACGGTGAGCTTATTGGCGAGTTCGCGCGCGAGCGGCGCCTCTACGTGCCGATTTCCGCCATTCCGCCGCGCGTTGTCGCCGCGTTCCTCTCGGCCGAGGACAAGAATTTCTATTCCCATGGCGGCGTCGATGCGATGGGCATCATGCGCGCCGTCTACGACAACGTCATCAATGTGCTGCGCGACCGTCGTCTCGTTGGCGCCTCCACCATCACCCAGCAGGTCGCCAAGAATTTCCTGCTCTCCTCCGACGTCACCCTCGACCGCAAGCTCCGCGAGGCGCTGATCGCGATCCGCCTCGAACAGGCGTTCTCGAAGGATCAGATTCTCGAACTCTATCTGAACGAGATTTATCTCGGCGTCGGCTCCTACGGTGTGGCCGCCGCCGCCCTCAATTATTTCGACAAGTCGCTGGACGAACTGACCGTCGCGGAAGCCGCCTATCTCGCGACCCTTCCCAAGGGCCCCAACAACTACCATCCCTACCGCTTCCATGACCGCGCCATTGCGCGGCGCGACTGGGTGATCTCGCGCATGGAGGAGGAGCGCTACATCACGCGGGGCGAGGCCGCCGAAGCCCGCGCCACGCCCCTCGACGTGACGCTGCGCGCGCGCGGCGTGCAGATCCGCGATGCCAGCTATTTCGTCGAACAGGTGCGCCGTGAGCTGCTGCAAAAATACGGCGAACAGAAGCTCTATGAGGGCGGCCTGTCCGTGCGCACCACCATCGACACCCATCTTCAGAAGATCGTCGCCGGCGAACTTCACGACGGCCTCATTGCCTATGACCGCCGCCACGGCTGGCGCGGCGCGGTGAAAAAGCTGGAGCAGGGCGAGAACTGGCAGGAGGCGCTCAGCGCGATGGTGGTTCCCTCCGACCTCGAACCCTGGACACTCGCCGCCGTCCTCGCCGTCGCACCGACGGAAGTTACCATCGGCATCCGGCCCGCGCGCGAGCCCGGCGGCACCTTCGCCGAAGAGATCGTGAAGGGAAAGATCCCGCTCGCCGAAATAATCTGGGCACGGCCGACCGTAAACAAAATCTATCTCGGGCCGGAGGTGACGTCGCCGCGCGATGTCGTTTCCGTCGGCGATGTGATCTGGGTATCGCCGCAATACACCGATGCGAAAGGCGGGGATGGCAAAAAGACGCCCGATCACTACGCCCTCGAACAGATACCGGCGGTGAACGGCGCCGCCCTTGCAATGGACCCGCATACCGGCCGTGTGCTTGCCATGCAGGGCGGGTTCAGCTTCGGCCGGTCGGAGTTCAACCGCGCGGTGCAGGCGCTCCGCCAGCCCGGCTCCGCCTTCAAGCCTTTTGTCTATGCCGCCGCGCTCGACAAGGGGTTCACGCCCGTGAGCCTCATTCTCGATGCGCCCCTCGTGCTCGATCAGGGCGGCGACCTCGGCCTCTGGAAGCCCGAAAATTACGAACGCACCTTCCACGGGCCGTCCACCCTGCGCTTCGGCCTCGAGCATTCGCGCAATGTGATGACCGTCCGTCTCGCCCAATATATCGGGCCGAAAACCATCTCCGCCTATGCCCGCCGCTTTGGCATCGCCGACGATATGCCGCCGGTTCTGTCGATGGCGCTCGGCGCCGGCGAGACCACGCTCATGCGCCTCATCGGCGCCTATGCGATCCTCGACAATGGCGGCAAGCGCGTGACGCCGACGCTGATCGACCGGGTGCAGGACCGCTTCGGCCGCACCATCTACCGCAATGATGAACGTCCGTGTCCGGAATGTTCCTGGGATTGGGAGAAGGTGGTTGCCGATGCACAGGCCGCGCCCGGCGATATGACAGAGCCGCCGCAATTGCCGGACGATCGCGAACAGGTTGAAAGCCCGCAAACCGCCTATCAGATGACCTCGCTGCTCGAAGGGGTCGTCCAGCGCGGCACCGGCTCCGCCGCCAAGGCGGTCGGTGTGCCGCTCGCCGGCAAGACCGGCACCACCAATGATGGCCGCGATGCCTGGTTCATCGGCTTTTCGCCCAATCTCGTGGTCGGCGTCTTTGTCGGCTTCGATGAGCCGACGCCTTTGGGCCGCGCCGAAACGGGCGGCCGCGCCGCCGCCCCGATCTTCGCCGGGATCATGAAGCGCGCCGTCGGCAACAAGCCCGCCATTCCTTTCCGCATGCCGCCCGGCATCAGTCTTGTGAAGGTGAATGCGAAAACCGGCCAGCTCGCGAATGGCGAGGGCGCCGGCATCATCCTCGAAGCCTTCAAGGAAGGGACGGAGCCGCGTCTGACCTCTTCCGCTCCCTCGGTCGGTCTCTTCGGCAATGTGCCGGTCGAGCGGGGCGAGCCGGGTTTTGCCCCCGCCACCGCCAGTCCGTTTCAACCATCGGTGCCGCCGCAA
>TARA_R110002110_G_scaffold404479_1_pt1 | contig 11439 bp, 10 predicted proteins | sample TARA_R110002110 | Tara Oceans TARA_R110002110 (sample SAMEA4397330) | marine metagenome | biome: Polar Biome; feature: [SRF] surface water layer (ENVO:00010504); material: water (ENVO:00002006), including particulate matter (ENVO:01000060) such as... | depth 5 m
GATAGCCTTCGCGCGTTGAGATTGTATGCTCGTTAATCTGCGCCGAATAGGGAATAAACTGTGAGAGCGGTTTATCATTAAGCGCAAGCTGGCCATTGGTCGTTTTCTTTAAGGTCATTTTTCCCTGCCCCGTTCTCTTATCTGGCGTATAGCTGTTACAGCCCCAGAATTTTTTATTTAAAGCATGCGCATTGCCATGTTTGCTCAGCGCCACTGATAAGAGTGAGAATATATGCGGGTCTTTTAAAGACATCACATATCCCACCATGTGTATTGGCATGCCAATTAGGAACATCAACAAATTGCCTGTGGCCAAGAAAGCCAGCGTTGTAATCATGGTGTTAATCACCATGAAGTCATAAGTGACTCCTGCGACCATAATCGGCCGGGTTAGTGCCAGAAAAAGCGGGCTAACTTGGGTGGGCTCTTGTGATGAAGGTCTCATATTTGATTATCCCGCAGCGCTAGCAAGTTGATTGGCAATAGCGGAGCCACCAAAAACAAGGGCAATGCCAAAGAGGATGCTGGCGGCATGTTGCCATTTAAGGCGGCCGGCTTTGGCCATGATACCGAGCGTAACGACCGCAATGCCAGCAATTGAGCGTGCAAAGGGGCCGGTTAGGAAGTCCAATATAAAGTCTGAAATATTGGTAATAGGCGCAAGGTCACTGGATTGAGCAAAGGCTAAATCTGGCAATAAGGTAGTGATAGCGACCACTGCTGTGGTCACCATGAGTTTTTGTATATTCATTGTTTTGGTACTCTCTTTTTTACTAAGCGCGCATTGAGGCAGAGCGAGCAGATCGTTCTGCCGCTATTATTCGTCTCTTCAATTTTGCTTGCTTAAACTGTTCTTATTTTTAATTCCGGTTTCCTTAATGTATGGACCGGTTAAAAATAGTCTTTTTACTTACTTAAGTGGGTATATAGCCTAATTTAATTTCCGTATCAACAAAAATAATAGGTTTTTTGACTATTTTTATTTGTTATTTGCGTAGTTTTATGGTAAGTTCTGAAAAATAAGATTAATACTTACGAAAACACAAAGTTTTGAAAATATGTTGATTAGCCAAATTAGAGCAGCGCGCGGTCTTTTAAACTGGAGCCAGGGGCAATTAGCCGAAGAGGCTCACTTATCAAAGGCCTCTATTCAGAATTACGAGATCGGTAAAAGCACGCCTAATATCTCGTCTTTAAATAAGATGATTAAAGCTTTTGAGCGAGCCGGCGTTGAATTCACAGAAGATGGCGGCGTTCGTCCTCGCCAGAACCAAATCATGGTTCTTAATGGTCATGAGGGTATGAAAACGCTGTTTGATGATATCTTTGAAGTGGTGCGCTCTCACTCTAATCCTGATTTATGTGTAAGTAATGTTGATGAGGCAGCGTTTGATCGCTGGCTTGGTGCGCCGAAGTCTCTTCAGGCGCAGCGCTCTATTGGCGGGGCGCGTTATAACCCTCGAGCGCTTATAAAAGATGCTGGCGCACAGTTAACGCCGGGCAGTTACTCTGAGTATAGAATTACTGCGGCGGAATGTGTGGCGGATGTGTCTCTATATCTATATGGCGATAAAGCTGCTTTTATTGAGTCCTCTGCTGGTGGCGTCAAGGTTACCATTATGGAGGGGCGTGATATGATAGAAAGCCTTCGTAAGATGTTTGAGGCTGTCTGGTCTATCTCTGGGGTCAAGGTTCCTGCTGCTGCGGTTACTGGCTGTTTGTTTTAGGTGTTTTATTGATCATAAAGCTAAGGGGCTCGATTCGCGTTCTCATTAATGCTAAGGTTTAGAAGCATATATTCCTGTCGTTATGAGCTCTAGAGGGCACTTAGTATATGGGATTATACCCCTATTGCATAAAAGAGGGTTTTCTTATTGAATTAATAGATTACTAATGTTATCTTCTGAATTATGAGTAAGTTTTTTTTAATATTTTCAATGTTTGCTGTGATCGTTTCCATGACGGTCTGCGCTTCGCATGCTCATGCTAGTCTTAGTACGTTATCCGAAATTCCGGTAAGTGTCGTAACTATAGACGTTGATAGCCAAGAGAATATTACATCGAGCGGTAACGACTGTGGTATTACTTGCGGTGGGTGTTGTGTTCATCACCTTATCAATACATTCGATAAGCCCAGCAATACTGGCCCTATGGGCAAAAGCAAGATGTTAATGCCTGATACAAATATTTCTGTGTCTGACATCATTTACAACCTCAAACGTCCCCCCAGATCTTAATTTTATAAGGCGTAGTGTATCCGCATTTGACTGATGTCATGCGCGGATAAATTTTAACGACCTTACCTCTTTAGGCTGCGCTCTATCCAGTGCCTCCTTACCCCCCCTATTGACCAAAAAAGGAAAACAGAATGAAAAAATTACTCTACACGTCCGCGTTAGCTATGCTTTTATGGCAACCAACATTCGCCGGAGCTGAGACTCTGGATAAACAGGCGGCGCTCCAGATGGCGTTGCAGAATAACCCTGCCTATAAGGCGGCACTGGCCGAGGTTGATGCGGCGGATGGCAGCAAATTACAAGCCTCGCTTCCCCTCAACCCCGATGCTGTTTTTGAGATTGAGAACTTTGCAGGAGAGGATGATCAGGAAGGTTTTGATGGCGCGGAGATCACGCTCGGCATCGAGCAAACCATAGAGCTGGGCGGCAAGCGCGGCAACCGTACGGATGTGGCAGACTTCACTTATAAAATCAGCCAGCAGCAAGCCAAGGCACAAGCGTTAAGCCTTCTTGCCGAAACCGAATATGCCTTCATACGTGTGGCGGTTGCGCAAGAGCGGATGGCGCTTGCTGATAAACGCCTCGCATTGGCAGACAAGACCCATGAGATTGTTAAAAAACGGATCGGCGCAGCAAAGGCGGCGGATATTCAACACACCAAAGCCGACATTGAAAAAGCTGCGGCGGAGGTTGAAAAGCGCAAAGCCGAAAAAGAACAGGCCATGGCCAAGAATGATCTGGCGCGTCTGCTGGGCGGCATGGACAGCGCCAGCCTAGATGTAGAAAGCGATATTAGCGCATTGCCGGATATGGTCGATCAACAGGCGCTTATTGATGCTCTGAAAAACGCACCGCAATCACAGGCGCAGGAATTTGCCAAGATGCAAGCGCGGTCGTCTTTGGATCTTGCACGATCTGCGGCTGTTCCCGATCCGACTTTCGGGCTGGGTGTCCGGCGCTTTAATGAAAATGACAGCACGGCTTTGGTGGCCAGCCTGTCTTTTCCCATCCCCGTCTTTAATCGCAATCAGGGCGGCATACAAGAAGCCAAGGCCAATATGATTAAGACGGATGCGCAAAGCTATGCAGCGGGGTTATCGCTGCGGCAATCCGCATTACAGGCATGGGAAAGTCTCGCCGCGTCACTGGAAGAAACCAAAAGTTATCAGAACGAGATTATCCCAAGCGCCCGCAAAGCCTATTCTCAGGCCGATGACGGATATAGCCGTGGGGCATTTTCGTTTCTGGATTTACTGGATGCGCAGCGCACCTTGTATGAGGTTCAACAGGCGCGGCTGGATAGCCTCTTAAGCGTTTATGAGGCCAAGGCACAAACCGATTTCTTGATGGGGACGCATAGCCCTCTGATTGAACAATTTTCTCAAGCAAATAATGAAGGACAAAACTAATGACTAGAAAACTCTTATCCATAGCAGTGCTGGGGCTTACGCTTTTTTCATGGCAACTCACACCCGCAATAATCACTTCGGCGAAAGCTGAAACAGAGACACATGATGATCACGGTCATGATGAACAAAAAGGCCATGGCCATGATGAAAGTGATGGCGACGACCACGGTGATGACCATTCCGAAGAAGGCGATAGCCATGACGAACATGGCCATGACAGCCATGAAAAAGAAGACAGCCACGATGACCACGGTCATGGCGGCGAGTCTCATGGTGATGAACATGAAGAAGGCAAAACCGAAATCGCGCCGGACGCGGCAAAAAAAGCTGGCATATCCATTGAAAAAGCGGCTCCGGTCATGATTGGAAAGGTCATTCCTTTAACAGGCCGCATCACGATCAATCAGAACGCTAAAGCCGAAGTGCGGGCGCGGTTTCCTGGCATTATCCGCAGTGTTAAGGCCAATTTGGGGGAGCAGGTTAAAAAAGGCCAAGTTCTGGCCGTTGTTGAAAGTAATGAAAGCCTGAAAGATTACAATGTCACCGCCCCGATTGACGGCACCATCCTGGCGCGAAACACCAATCTAGGTGATGTGGCGAATGGTGAGCCTCTCTTCACGATTGCCGATCTTTCAACGGTCTGGGCGAAGTTCCATATCTTCCCGAAAGATGCGGATATGGTGGCTGCGCAGCAAAGTGTTCGCGTCCATACGCTTGATGAAGGCAAAGAGCAAGATGCCACCATATCTATGCTGTTCCCAACCGCAGATGCCTTGAGCCAAACGCTGGTCGCTGTTGTGCCAATGGATAATAAAAACAGCATGTGGAGGCCAGGCACGACCATTGAGGGCGATGTGACCGTCTCGCAAAAACAAGTGTCTCTGGCCGTGCGCGAGTCCTCCTTGCAAAGCATGGAAAATCAAACGGTCGTATTTGTAAAAATGGGCGATAGCTATGAGATGAAGCCTGTCAAAACAGGTGTGTCCGATGGGCGTTATATTGAGATCACAAGCGGCCTGAGCGCAGGGCAATCCTATGTCAGCGAAGGCAGCTTCGTTATTAAAGCCGATATTTTAAAATCTGGCGCAGCGCACGAACATTAAAAAATAGAGAGATAAAATTATGTTAGAAAAAATTGTTAGAGCCTCCATACACCACCGTTGGCTTGTTCTGGTCGGTGTTCTTGGGATCTGTGTCTTGGGCATTTATAACTTCAAACGCCTGTCCATTGACGCTGTGCCGGACATTACCAATGTTCAAATTCAGATTAATACAGAAGCCGCTGGCTATACACCTTTAGAGGTCGAACAGCGCATTACCTTTCCGGTCGAAACATCGCTGGCCGGTATTCCAAAACTGGACTATACCCGCTCAATCTCGCGCTACGGCCTGTCTCAGGTCACAGTGGTGTTTGAAGAAGGCACAGACATCTATTTTGCACGCCAATTGCTGGCCGAGCGTTTATCCGGCATTAAAAGTGAAATCCCCGAAGGCATAGAGCCGATGATGGGGCCAATCGCCACAGGTCTTGGTGAAATCTATATGTACACGGTAGAAGCCGAAGAAGGTGCGGTGAAAGAAGACGGCACCGCCTACACGCCGATGGATTTGCTGACCATACAAGAATGGGTGATTATGCCCCAGCTCCGAAACCTAAAGGGCGTGATTGAAATTAATACTATTGGCGGCTATGAGCAGCAATATCATGTGATGCCATACCCCGAACAATTACTCGCTTATGATATGACGATTGCCGATTTGATTGAAGCGTTAGAGCGCAATAACAACAATGTTGGCGCGGGTTATATTGAAAAATACGGTGAGCAATACCTGGTGCGTGTTCCAGGGCAAGTCAAAGACATTGCAGATATCGATAACATTATTATTGCCAAGCGGGATGAAGTTACAATTCGCGTAGGCGATGTTGCCGATGTTGCGCTTGGTTCACCCTTGCGCACAGGCGCAGCAACACAAAACGCTAAAGAAGTTGTCCTTGGTACAGCTATGATGCTGATGGGTGAAAACAGCCAAGAGGTTGCGGAGCGCGTTGCGGCGAAACTGGAAATCGTCAATGATTCCTTACCCGAAGGTGTTCACGCCACGCCCGTTTATGACCGAACCTCTCTTGTTGAGCGCACGATCAAAACGGTTGAGAAAAACCTTGTCGAAGGCGCGTTGCTGGTCATTGTGATTTTGTTTCTTCTCTTAGGAAATTTACGAGCGGCCTTGATAACCGCGCTGGTTATCCCAATCGCTATGCTTATGACGATTACGGGCATGGTGGAAAACAAAGTCTCCGGCAATTTGATGAGTTTAGGGGCATTGGATTTCGGCCTGATTGTCGATGGCGCAGTGATTATCATTGAAAACTGTCTGCGGCGTTTTGGTATGGAGCAACACAAATTAGGCCGATTGCTTACCAAAGAAGAGCGTTTTTCTTTGGCCGCAAAAGCCACAACCGAGGTAATAACACCGAGTATTTTCGGGATTTTGATTATCACGATTGTGTATATCCCGATCTTCTCGCTCACAGGCGTTGAAGGGAAAATGTTTCATCCGATGGCCTTTACGGTTGTTGTGGCCTTGCTCAGTGCGCTTGTGCTTTCGCTCACATTCGTTCCGGCGGCTGTTGCCACCTTTATCACTGGCAAAGTCCATGAAGAAGAAAACAAGGTCATACGCGGCGCAAAACGCGGCTATGAGCCTTTATTGAAATGGAGCTTGCGTCATCCGGCAATGGTGATTTCCACGGCTCTTGTTTTGGTGGCTATCAGTTTGTTTGGAGCTTCCCGTATGGGCGCGGAATTTATTCCAAGTCTTGATGAGGGTGATATTGCTATGCATGCAATGCGTATTCCTGGCACGAGCCTGAGCCAATCCACCGAAATGCAGCACGAAGTTGAAAAAACGGTGCTGACATTCAAGGAAGTGAAAACCGTGTTTAGTAAAATCGGAACACCAGAAGTTGCTACTGATCCGATGCCGCCGAACGTGGCTGATACATTCATTATCTTAAAACCTCGCAAAGAATGGCCCGATCCATCCCTGCCAAAAGCTGAATTGATTGAACGCATGGAACAGGCTTTGGAAAAATTGCCAGGTAATAATTACGAATTTACCCAGCCCATTCAGATGCGCTTTAACGAGCTTATTTCCGGTGTACGGAGTGATTTAGCTGTCAAATTGTACGGTGATGATCTCGATCAACTTCTAAAAACTGCGCAGGAAATAGAAGCAGCAGTGAAAAAGGTCGAGGGCGCAGCCGATGTCAAAGTCGAGCAAACCTCCGGTCTGCCGACCTTAAGCATTATCCCTGACAGGAAACGGCTTGATCTTTATGGCCTGAATATCTCCGATGTGCAGGATGTAGTGCAAGTGGCCATGGGTGGCCGTGAAGCCGGACAGGTCTTTGAGGGCGACAGACGCTTTGATCTGGTTGTCCGTTTGCCAGAAAAACTGCGTACGGATATCAAGAGCCTTGAAATGCTGCCGATCCCTCTACCCAATGCCGAGCAGGAAGGCGCAGACGAAACCCCCGATTATGTGCCTTTGAAAGAGGTGGCTGATCTGGATATCGCCTATGGTCATGCGCAGATTAGCCGTGAAAACGGCAAGCGGCGCATCTTTATCACCTCCAATGTTCGCGGGCGCGATCTCGCCAGCTTTGTAAAGGATGTACAAAATGTGGTGCGGGATAAAGTGAATGTCCCAGCCGGATATTGGGTCGATTACGGTGGGACGTTTCAACAGCTCATATCTGCAAAACAGCGTTTAATGGTTGTTGTGCCGATCTCACTCTTGCTGATTTTTGGTCTGCTCTTCATGGCCTTTAATTCAGCGCGAGCGGCGATGTTGGTGTTCTCCGGCGTACCGCTGGCTCTGACAGGCGGTATAGCTGCCTTGATACTGCGCGATATCCCTTTATCCATCTCCGCAGGTGTTGGTTTTATCGCGCTTTCTGGTGTCGCTGTGCTGAACGGCGTGGTCATGCTGTCCTTTATCCGAGAGCTGGAAAAGCAGGGCAAGCCATTGGAAGAAGCTATTGTTGAAGGCGCTTTAACACGCCTTCGGCCTGTTTTGATGACAGCTCTTGTTGCGAGCCTCGGCTTTGTACCGATGGCATTCAATGTCGGCGCAGGATCGGAAGTACAAAGACCGTTGGCCACAGTGGTCATCGGCGGGATTATATCTTCGACCATCTTGACGTTGTTGGTGCTACCTGCCTTGTACAAATGGTTCCCTAGTCGGATCAGTATTCGTCGAAACAAAAAACCTCAACCCAACCTAACCCAACCATCATAGAAGGAGAAAACTATGAAAAATTTAACACTCTATAACCGTTGCCGTTTTAACGTTTGGTGTATGCCTCGCTCAAGAAGACGAAATACCTAGAACTTACACATCGGAGTAAACCAAAGAGACGCTGAGTTTGAGTAGCGTTGACCAACAACGCTACTCAAAGGCACGCGACCCTTATGCGAAAGAACGGCTAAAAAAGATTCATAGATAAGGAAAGATTGTTATGTTTGAAAGATTACTATCCCATAATCTATATTATCTTATTGCTTTTGTATGGTTTATGTATTAATATTGTATTGTGATTGATATAAAGGAGAATTTAGTATGGTTACTTTACAAACACGTATAAATGATGATTTGAAGATACAGGCCGATGCTTTGTTTAAGGATATGGGGCTTTCAACCACGGATGCTGTTAGAATGTTTCTAACGCAGTGTATAAATCAGGGAGGGCTTCCTTTTCAGCCCGTGGGTAAGCAGCCTAATAAGCACACGCTTGAAGCGCTTAACGAAGCTGGTGGAACTACTTACAAAGGCGTTGAGGAGCTTTCTGAGCTTTGGAAATAATCACAAAAACTCGTTTTGAGAAAGACATAAAAAAACTTAAAAAACGCGGAAAAGATTTTTCTAAATTAGAGAAGATTCTGCGAAAGCTCGTTGGTGATGATGTTCTTGAAGGTAAATATAAGAATCATGCCCTCGTTGGCAATTGGCGACCGTGTTGGGAGTTACATGTCGAGCCTGACTGGCTGCTAATATACTATAGAGATACAGAAAATAACCAGCTTATTCTTTATCGCAGCGGAACACACTCAGACCTGTTCTAATGTTTTGTTTTTACAGTTATTTTTCGTAATATATATTATCAAATTTATTGCTGGCTGCCCTGTAAGTCGTCAGAGTATTTTGGACAATCGTGCCACTAAAATAAGAGAGTATTCTGGCTCTTGTTATTGTATTTAAGCAGCGATTTTTTGCTGATACAATTGTTTTCTTAAAGTTAAGGTTTTCTGTTTAATTTTCCGGCGTTGCTCGAGGATCGTTTCTCCACGCCCAAGCCAGACATCTTCTGGTGTTAAGTTGTTCAAAGATTCATGGTATCTCCTTGTATTGTAATGGTTGATAAATTTGCCGATCTGCCGTTCTAAGTCTTCAGGCAAGTAGTAATGCTCCAATAAGACCTTATCTTTCATTGTTCGATGCCAGCGTTCGATCTTGCCTTGGGTCATTGGATGATATGGTTTCCCGCGTGTATGCGTCATGTCATGGTCTCTGAGCCATGATTTAAGCTCTGATGATACATAGCATGGCCCATTATCACTTAAGAGCCTTGGCCTCTGCTTACGCTGCAAGCCTGCCGCTTTTAAAGCGTCTTGCAGCGTCGCTGACACATCTGAGGCTGCCATGCCCTGACACAGGCGCCAGGAGATAATATAGCGCGAATAATCATCCATGATCGTTGATAAGTAATACCAGCCCCAGCCCGTGACCTTCAGATAGGTGAAGTCTGTTTGCCAAAGCTGATTTATCGCTGTTGTAGGTTGATTGAACTTATCTGCAGCTTTCATCACAATCCATACAGGTGAGGTGATAAGGCCACGTTCTTTCAACATGCGATAAACGCTAGATTCTGAAAGAAAGTAACCGTGCTCTTCAGTAAAGCGTAGCGCAAGCTCTCTGGGAGATAGCTCAGGCTCATCAAGGGCAAAGTCTATCAGCTGCTCACGCTTATCATCTGGCACTTTATTCCAAACGGAAGTTGGACAGGGCTTCTTATCTTGCAGGGCATCGAGGCCACCGCTGAGATAGCGATCATACCAGTTGTAAAAGGTCGAGCGCGGTATACCGATTTGTTTGAGCGTCCGACTAATACCTAATGCGCTTTGTTCAACTTCACGGATAATCTCGTATTTTGAAGAGGCTGAATATCTCATATATCGTCCCCCCCATCCTCGATTACGCTTTTTTTAAGCAAGCGGTTTTCAAGCATTTCCTCAGCTAATGCTTCTTTAAGCTGACTGTTCTCTCGGCGTAGATCTTTGACCTCACTGCTGCTCGCCTCACGCAAGATATCACCAGCAAGTCGTTTCTTGCCAGCCTCCATGAAGTCCTTGCTCCAGCGATAATAGAGGTTTTGATTAATGCCTTCTTGGCGACAAAGCTCAGCGATGCTTTCTTCGCCACGCATCCCCGCTAAAACTATGCGGATCTTTTCTTCGGCATTAAATTTTCGTCGGGTTTGACGTTTGATATTGCGGACAAGTTTATCCGCTTCGTTTTGGGGGGTGTGTTTTGTACTCATCTTTGTTCCTTTCAGTTCATGCGATAAGCCAAAAACACTCTCTTAGCAGTTAACTACAATTTGTCCAATAGGCGTTGACGGGATACAGGTTTAGCATTGGGATGACGGCGCCAGCCATGTCGTTAGCAATAACAAAGGCGTCTTGAATAATATCAAGCTCAGAAGTGTTATACTGCCAATCATCCCATAACTTATCGGGGTCAGAAGAAGTTTTTAAAAATCGATTTGGAAACCAATCATCCGCATCAAGCCCTAAAGCTACATACTCTTGGTTGTGGTATGCTTGGATCTGGGATCTTGTTGGCTCACGGCCTCCATTAGCTATATATGCATTCAAATGTCCTGTCGCTAATTTAAATATCAAGTCATCGCCATTTTGCGTCCCGGGAGAAACATCTATGCCAGCATCATTGCTGTTGGCGAAGCCAATAGCAATTTGTCCTTGCCATGAACTGGAGTCATTACTTGTGATTTCTATTCCTAAACGGGCATACGAATGGCCTTGATCATATAAATGTTGGTAAAAAGCTAATGCTCCTTGGTTGTTGAGGATGTCTTCAGCGTCTTCAATTTGACTAGTTGTTAAAGGAGACATGTTTTACTACCTTTCTGATTAATGATCGTTATTTTCAAATGAACGGATAAATTCTACAATTTTTGACTTGTGGTTGTTCCAGTCTTGGAGCTTTTGGGTTGACACAAACCCATCAAATAAAATGCCTGAGTTTATGAATTTGTAGTCACATACTGGAACCACGTCCTGCTCTCCCGCGCTACAGAAAAGAAGGTCTGTTACGACGCCATTTTGGTCGTGCTTTAAATACATATCCCTTGGCTGTTCTGCGTAACGGCCATCAGCCTTAGGGGCTCTATACTTATCAAAGCCATAATATTTATTTTCTAGCCGAAAATATTTTTTTTGATCCACAAAACTATAATACATTTTTTCTAATGAAGGTCTTGTGCTAGCTTCTTCTAACAGAAGACCTGATACAAGACCGTTCTCAATCAACCCCTCGCGTTCTTCACGTTTACGAAACTCCAATATAGATTTATAATCAGGCAGCACATATTTCAGTAGAACAGTACCTTTAATGCGCCCATTCTTAAAATTACCTTGAACATAAGCTACTGGAATCTTAAAATCCCTTCCTGCAATACTTACAATCCCAGTTTTGCTGTAGATGTCATT
>TARA_R110002110_G_scaffold45838_1_pt1 | contig 11434 bp, 10 predicted proteins | sample TARA_R110002110 | Tara Oceans TARA_R110002110 (sample SAMEA4397330) | marine metagenome | biome: Polar Biome; feature: [SRF] surface water layer (ENVO:00010504); material: water (ENVO:00002006), including particulate matter (ENVO:01000060) such as... | depth 5 m
AAATGGGAGACTGTCTCATGCAAATGAATGTGCTGCCAAAGATGGACGTGTCCGCCAACACAACGGGATGTTGCCCGCGCTTCGATCCGAAAGGATGGGATGGTCGCAAAATGCATTTCGAGGACAAATTGTTTGTTCGCGCCACGACGCGCAGTTTGCTGCATGTGCCGGTCAATATGGGGCGCGTATTCACGCGGGTGCAGGGCCATATCGAAGACGCTGGCGCGCAGGACCCTGACGGGTATCTTGTTCTGAGCCGTGATTTGTCTGCGACCAAAGGCGAACATCTTTTTGCTGTCACTGGCGCGGTGCCGGAGGAGGAAATGACAACCCTGTCCGGCGATTTTATAACGCGCGTCTTCGAAGGGCCATATCGCAAGGCCCCGGACTGGATGCACGAGATGGAGATTGCCGCCAAGGCGATTGATCATAAGGCTGAGCGTATCTACATGTTCTATACGACCTGCCCGAAATGCGCGCGCACTTATGGTGAGAACTATGTAGTCGGCATCGCACAAATTGACGGTGACCCAGAAAAGATACGGAGGACTGACGATGAAGGATCCTGAACTGGACGTTTTGCTTGATGAATTGGAAACACGAACAGATCTGACTGTAGCTGATTTCGACGGTGTGGCCCGTGGTCTTGCCTTTTTGCTGCCTGAGGTGGCGGGATCTGAACAAAACCTTGCTGAGCGCATTGGCACCACGGATACAGCCATGCACATCGCCGATCAGGCGTTTCCCAACTGGGCCGTGCATATTCACGGGCGGGCCAATGACAAGGATGGCCACTGGCGCTGCACGTTGCGTGAAACCGACGGGCGGGACAACGACGCCGCAATTGGTTCTGGCCGCTCGCCCGTTTTGTCACAGGCGATCCTCGCCGCCACGATGCGGCTTGCGATGATCGTAAAACAAGACTGATACAGCAAAAATATGGCCTTCGATGTTTGGAACGTACCAATGCCGAGAACCACTTCGAAACAAGGAAATTGTTGTTCTGACCGGTCTTCCGCGAGCGACGCGCGGCAAGATTAGGCGGGTCTTTGGGGTCGCAAGCTGCCCAAATGAAAAAATCCGATGTGAGGAATTGTCTCCTTGTGCCAGTGTGATCTGAAAAAGAGAGCGTAGTTAGTCGCGGTTGTTCTTTAGGCACTCTAAAAGTGGAATCGATCAGGCACGCTATTCCATCAACCAAGGAGAAAGGCGTGCGCGTTGCAAGATATTCTGACCATTACGCTCAATCCTGCTGTTGACCTCGCCACTTCGGTCGAGCACGTCATTGCCGGGCCAAAGCTTTACTGCAGGTCACCAAGGGTTGATCCCGGTGGCGGTGGCGTCAACGTGGCGCGCGCCATTTGCAAACTGGGCGGTAATGCCAAAGCGCTGGTGGCTCTTGGTGGTGCATCGGGTGACCGGTTGCTGAGTTTGGTTTCGGCGGAGGGGGTGCCTGTCCACCCTGTACCGGTCAGCGGGGAAACCCGCGAAAGCTTTGCCGTGACAGACGAGAGCAACGGTGCACAATACCGCTTTAGCCTTCCCGGCCAGACCCTGACACCGGATGACGGCGACCGGCTCATCGCTGAAATCGCTGCCAATACCTCAGATGACGGTTACGTCGTTTTGAGTGGCGGTGTCGCGCCCGGATTGGGCGACGCCTACCCGGAACGTATTCTGGCAGCGGTCACCCCGCGCACTGACAAGCTGGTCGTAGACACCTCCAAGGGTGCGCTCGCACGTCTGATTGCGCAGCCTTCGACCCCCGTGCACATTCTGCGGTTGGACCAGAGAGAAGCGGAACGAGCGGCAGGCCATGAACTCAAAACTGCCGCCGATTGCATTGCGTTTGCCCAGGCTCTGATCAACCGGGGCGTGGCCCGGATCATTGTTACGGGACGTCAAGCCGAGGGGTCGATCCTCGTGACAACCGCAGAGTGTTACATCTGCCGCACCCCGCAAGTGCCGGTGATCAGCAAGATCGGCGCGGGAGATGCCTTCGTCGGGGCCTTGACCCTGTCGCTGTCCAAGGGCGATGCGCTCGATCTGGCATTGCAATGGGGCGTGGCGGCGGCCAGTGCGACAATGGGAACCGAAGGCACAGACCTATGTGATCGGAGCGTTGTTGAGGCGCTTTTGCCCCAATGCCACGTGAGACAGGTTTAGCCCTCTTCGGCTTTCGCGACGTTGCGCAGCACCTTGATGAAACTATCAGGCGTGACGGAGATACTGTCGATGCCGAAACTGACCAGCCGTTGGGCAAAGGACGGATCGTTGCTGGGTGCCTGCCCGCAGAAACCGACCTTTGAACCAGCTGCATGGGCCTCACGAATAACGGTCTCGATCATCCACAGAACCGCCGGATCATCCTCGCGAAAGAGCGCGGCAAGCTCTTCTGAATCGCGGTCGATGCCCAGAGTCAATTGGGTCAGATCATTCGATCCGATAGAAAACCCGTCAAAACGTTGCGCGAACTCCCTGGCGCGTACCACGTTGGACGGAATTTCGCACATTACATAAATCTCAAGCCCATCTAGGCCGCGCTTCAGGCCATGTTCTTCCATGACGGCGAGCACAAGGTCCGCCTCTTCAGGGGTGCGGCAGAAGGGGATCATGATAATCACATTATCGAAACCTATCTGCCCCCGCAGACGTGCAATCGCCTGGCACTCAAGGGCAAATCCTTCCCTGTAGCTTTCGGAATAGTAGCGCGATGCGCCGCGAAAACCGATCATCGGGTTTTCCTCGTGTGGCTCAAAATCCCGTCCGCCCAGAAGATCAGCATATTCATTGGTTTTGAAATCGCTCATCCGCACGATGACCGGCTCGGGATAGCAACAGGCCGCGATGCGCGACAGACCGCGCGCCAGATGGTCCACGAAATAGGCGGACTTGTCCTCATAGCCGACCGTAAGAGCGTCGATTTCCGTCCGCGTGGCTGGGTTGCCAATTGCGTCGAAGTGAACAAGCGCCATCGGGTGGACGCGGACTGCGTTGCTGATCACGAATTCCATCCGTGCCAAACCCACACCCTTGGTCGGCAAACGCCACCACCGCAGGGCAGCAGAAGGATTGGCCAGATTGAGCATGACCTTTGTGCGGGTTTGCGGCAGGTCCGCCAGCGCTTCCTCGGTTACCGTGATCTCGGACAGCCCTTCGCTCACCACGCCTTCCTCCCCACCAGCGCAGGACACAGTCACATCCTGCCCATCATGCAGAATATGAGTTGCATCGCCGCATCCGACAATCGCAGGAAGACCAAGTTCCCGGCTGATGATCGCGGCATGTGACGTCCGGCCACCATGGTCCGTGACAATGGCAGCGGCGCGTTTCATGATCGGTACCCAGTCCGGATCCGTCGTAGACGTCACCAATACTGATCCATCGACAAAACGGTCGATGTCCTCAGCACTCTCAATGACGCTCACGCGCCCAGCCACTGCGGCCTCGCCGACGCTCAGGCCGGTCAGAAGTGTCTTGCCCGGTGTCTGCACCGAGTAGGATTTCAGCGACAGATTTGCGCTACGGGACTGGACGGTCTCCGGTCTGGCTTGAACGATATAGAGCGTGCCGGTCTGACCATCCCGTGCCCATTCCATATCCATCGGTTGGCCATAGTGTTCTTCAATAATGCAGGCCTGACGGGCCAAGGTCAGGATTTCCGCATCACTCAGCACGAACTGCTGTCTTTCTGCCTTCGAGGTTGGCACATTGCGCGGAGCACCCGAGGCATTTCTGATCATCTTGATCTCTTTACCGCCCAACTGTTTTTCGAGGATGGGAGACAGATCGGCGTTGCTCAGAAACGGTTTGAAAACCTGATACTCATCCGGATCAACGGCACCCTGCACGACATTTTCGCCAAGCCCCCAGGCTGCATTGATCAATACGGCATCGGGAAAGCCTGTCTCAGTATCGATGGAGAACATGACGCCTGATCCGCCGATATCAGCGCGAACCATCAGTTGCACACCGACCGAGAGGGCCACTTTCGTGTGCGAGAAACCCTTGATCTGGCGGTAGGAGATCGCACGATCTGTAAACAGTGACGCATAGCATTTGCGACATGCGTTCAGGAGCGCTGCTTCTCCGGCGACGTTCAAAAAGGTTTCCTGCTGACCGGCAAAACTCGCATCCGGCAAATCCTCGGCCGTGGCGCTGGAGCGCACAGCAACGGGAACATTTTCCTCGCCATGCGTTTTTCCCAGGTCTCTGTAGTGGGCGAGGATAGCCTCGGCGGTGTCCTCAGGCCAGTCGCCGCACACAATTAGGGAACGGATTGCCTTGCCTGCCTTATGCAGAGTGGTTTTTCCCGCAGCCAATTTGTCAAGTTCGGCAGCGATGCTTGTATCCAGATTGTTGGCGGAAAGGTAGCGGCGAAAAGCATCTGCCGTTGTTGCAAAGCCCGGAGGGACAAGAATTCCCTTCTTGCCCAAAGCACCAATCATCTCACCCAGAGAGGCATTTTTACCGCCGACAATTTCCACATCGTCACGTGTTAATTTGCCGAAGTCGATGACATTCAGTCTTGGATTTTCCATCCTGCGTCCTTTTGCGGAAGGTAAATGCCAAGATGCTACGTTCCGCACCGGACAGATTGATTTAAATCAGTTGGGGTCGAAAGCATGCAGAAACATTGAATTTCGCCATACGAACGCATTGGATTTTGCGATGCCACCTTGTGTCAATCTTGGCGCAGGTCTTCTTGTTGAGGTTCAATAAAGTGCGCGTGCTAGCCCGCGCGCCCTACAACGCTTCGATGATATCCTTGACCTCCAAACCGTCACGAGCAGGGGCGGCAAGCCTCTGCCTCTCTGGTCACTCCGCCGCGAGATTGTCGAACCGCTAGGGCGCGCGCGTCCCGTAAAGCCGGTGCCGATGAATCATAAATTATAGGCGCGTGAAATAGTCTAGGGAGCGGCGAAGGTCTGCACCTAGATAACCGCGGCCGATGAACACAATCTGATTTTGGCGCGGCGTAGCCTCAGGCGGCAATATCTCGGGCGGTTGGACGGATTTACGGACTGCCTGAAGGAGCAGCGGCCCGGCGGGTGTCTCAAAGATGCCTTTCACGCGGACCAAATCATCCCCCCGCGCATGAAGCAGCGCAGAGAGCCAAACGGAAAACGTGGCCCAGTCGACATCTTCGCCGATGTCGATCTTGGTTGGCAATATCGGATCGCTGCTACCTGAGATTACGGGCAGGTCGAAAGGTGATGCGTCTGGCAGGCCGTCCAGTGGAAAAGCCTGGCCTTTTACGGCGGCCATAATTCCTGCTGCGGGATTGAGGCGGCGTGCGGTTGCCACGACAGTTGCGAGAGTTGTGTCCGGTACCGTGTCAGCTTTGGTCAGGATGATGCGGTCCGCAGCCTCGATCTGGGCGCGGCCAAGATGTTCGGTGCGCAGCTGATCTGCGGCGTTCAGCACATCGACAAGCACGATAATCTCGGCCACCCGTATATGGTGGACAAGGATACCATCCTCGCCAATGGCGTTGAGAATTGCGGCAGGATCGGCAAGACCGCTTGTTTCCAGAACAATCTGTCCCGGCTTGCGATCCTCTGGACGCAGGCGGCTGCGGGCATCGCAGAGTGCGCGCAGGGCAGCGACAAGATCGGCCTTACCCGTGCAACATGCACAGCCACCGGCCAGAATTGTCAGTCCTGCCGATTGCGCTGCAAGCAAGGTATCATCGACGGGCGTTTCTGCGGCCTCGTTAACGAGGATATGCGCCTCTCCAAAAACGCCTTCGAACAACTGGTGGCGCAGCCATGTTGTTTTGCCCGATCCAAGGTAGCCGCCAAGGATCGTTAAGCGCAGCCGTCCATCGTCAGGCTGGGTTGTCATGGGGCTGGTTCGGGTGATCCGGTGAACCGGGGATCAAGGGGATCAAGCGGATGGCCCAATTGCCGTGCGGCCTCGTCCCAGACGGCTTCGAGATCGGGGAGAAGGGCGGTGCGTCCCGTGAAAGATGATAGCGCAAAGCCCGGCCCGTGGCCGGGTGGGCGTGCTGAAAAGCCGAATCCGTTGAGAATCTTGTTCAGGATCTGGGCGCGGCGCAGTTGCAAACGCAATCTGTCACCAGCGTTATCCGCACCTGCATCTGTCCAATGACCGGGGCGTGTGGGGAAACCGCAGGCGTTGCACATTGGGACACCTCATCCATTTGAGAAAGGGGCAGCCGGTATTCCCGCTGCCCCCCTGAGATTAGATCACTTCGGGGCGCTTGTCGCCCTCGAAGGGGAACCGCGCGCGGAAGTCGTCCGCGATGGTATTGAAGTCCACCCATTCCACGCCGGAATGACCATTGATATAGTCGATCAGCCGCTCCAGCATCAGCAGAACCTGCGGACGGCCCGAGACATCAGGGTGGATGGTGATCGGGAAAACGCCGTATTCCATTTCGCGATACACCCAGTCGAACTGGTCTTTCCACAATTGTTCGATGTCGCGCGGGCTGACAAAGCCGTGGCTGTTGGGCGCATTTTTGATGAACATCATCGGCGGCAGGTCGTCCACGTACCAGTTGGCACCAATATCAACGAGATCGATCTCTTTGCCGTGCTTGAGCGGGTGCATCCATTCACCGGCCGTCTTGGAATAATCGATCACATTCCATTCGTCGCCCACGCGGGCGTAAAAGGGTTGGAAATCGCGGTAGCTTTGGCTGTGATCGTAGGAAAAGCCGTATTTGCCCAATAACGCGGCAGTGGCATTCGACATCTCCCACCAAGGCGCAACATAGCCCTTTGGCGCTTCACCGGTCAGACCTTTGATCAACTCGATTGATTTCACCAGCACGTCTTCTTCCTGCGACGGGGTCATGGCAACGGGGTTTTCGTGCAGATAGCCATGTGCGCCGATTTCGTGACCCGCCTCAACAATCATGTCCATCTCTTTGGGGAATGTCTCAAGCGAGTGGCCGGGAATGAAGAAGGAGGTGCGCATCTCGTATTTCTTGAACAAGCGCAGCAGACGCGGCACGCCAACCTCGGTTGCAAAAATGCCCCGCTGGATGTCGTTGGGGGAATCGCCCCCGCCGTATGAGCCAATCTGGCCCGCGACGGAATCGATATCGGTGCCAAAGGCGCAATAGATTTTCTTGGTCATTTGTCGGTCTCCTTGTTTATCTCAGTTTCGTTAAAAGGGCGGCTTCAGCCGCGGATGATTTCTTCGCATCCCAATGCGGCCGCCATGAGGGCAGTGTCCTGGCCTGAGGGGGCGGACAAAAGAAAGCCGGTCGGCATGCCGTCTTCATCGGTGCCATTGGGAATGGACACGCCGCACCAATCAAGGAAATTGCCCAGCGAGGTGTTGCGCAGCGTCAGGCCGTTGTGCCGGAAAAACACGTCCTGATCGGCCTCAAGCGGACCAATCTCCATGGCCGTGGTCGCCGTTGTCGGGCACAGCACGATGGCTGTGCCGATCTTGGCGGCGGTTGTCGCCATCAGGCGCACGCGGGCCTGTTGGAGGACCAGCAGGTCAACGGCGCTCATGCTTTCTGCGGCAAGGATGCGGGGGACAACGCGCGCGTCCATTTGCGCGGCAACGGGGCCGTGAACATGCTCAATATGATTTGCCAAAGCCTCCGCCCCGGCAAGAAAACCGTGGCGGCCCATCAGGTTGGTGATTTCGCTCAGCTCGGGCAAAGCAATGCGGCGCAGGCGTGCGCCCGCCGCTTCCAGCCGCGAGGCGGTGGCGTCAAAGTTTGCCGCTACGGCGGAGGAAAGGGTGTCAAAGAAGACTTCATCGGGGATCACAAAGCTTAGCGTTGTGGGATCTGCTGGCAGGGCATCAGACCTATCTTTGCAGCGCAGCACTGCATCGAACAGCGCGCAATCCGCAACGGTCTGCGCCAGCGGACCGATCGTATCGAGCGATTGTGCCAAGGGATAGACACCCTCCATCGGATAGCGCCCCGACGATGTCTTATAGCCCACCACGCCGTTGAAGGAGGCGGGTATGCGGACAGAGCCGCCCGTGTCCGACCCCATCGACAGCGGCACGATCCCGGCCGATACAACCACGCCGGAGGCCGAAGATGACCCGCCGGGGCTGCGCAATTGACCCGCCGGGGCATGCACGTTGCGGGGCGTTCCGTAATGCGGGTTCAGCCCGATGCCGGAGTAGGCAAATTCCGTCATGTTGACGGTGCCGGTGGTGACCATGCCCGCCCGCTGCGCCGTCGCAACAACGGGTGCGTCCTGCGCGGCCGGCAGATCGGTTTTGGTCACGACCGCGCCGGCAGTTGTGACGCGCCCTTTCAGATCAAACAGGTCTTTCCACGCAATAGGCACACCATCAAGCGGGCTTGCGGGATGACCTGCACGCAGCCGCAACCGCGCGGCCTCAGCTTGCGTCATGGCACGCGCGCGGGTGGTCTCGATGTAGAGGGCGTCGTCGCCGTGCGCATCGAGGCTTGCATAGACCTCTTCGGTCAGGGTCACCGGGTCCATCCGTCCTGTGCGCAGACCTTCGGCCATCTGAACTGCCGTTGCATGTGCCATATCGGGTTCCCTCAGCTGTCAATCACTGTCGCGCTGCCGGATTTCCACGCAACAAATGCGCTGCCGCCCGCCTTGAGACGGTTACGGTACTTGTCCTCGTGGCCTTCGACATTGATCGTTTGACCGTCCTCAAAACGCACGACCATGTGCATGATGTGTCCGACGATTTGCAGGGTTTCGATGGTGCAGGGAATGGTGTTGGAGCCGAAGTTGGCGCGCATCTCCGCTTCCGCCACATCGGCAGGCACCAGATCGACGGCCTCGGCGGGCAAGACAATGCTCATCTCGCGACCTGAGCGTGCGTCGACCTGTGCGCGGTTCGCACCGGCGAGAGGGCCAAGAGCGGTCTCCAGCATGACAATACCGTCCTCGTCTCCTTTGACAGTGCCGGGCAGGATCGCGTTGGAGCCGATAAACCGGGCCACGAACTGACTGCGGGGACGTGTATAAAGTTCACGCGGCGGGCTGATCTGCTCTACCCTGCCTGCGTTCATAACCACGATGCGGTCTGACAGCGCCAATGCCTCTGACTGTGCGTGGGTGACAAAAACAAAGGTGATGCCAAGGTCGCGCTGAAGCAGCTTCAATTCGTTCTGGATGCTTTTGCGCAGGTTCGCGTCCAACGCACCAAGCGGTTCGTCCAACAGCAGAATGTCGGGTTCCACCACAAGCGACCGGGCCAATGCGATGCGCTGGCGCTGGCCGCCCGAGAGACGAGAGGTCGGCATGTCTGCAATCGCGCCCAGACCAAGTTTTTCGAGTATCTGATCAACTTTGCGGTCCGCCGCCGCGCGCGGCATTTTTTTAACCTCAAGGCCAAAGCGGACATTCTGGCGAACGTTCATATGTGGAAAGAGCGCGTAGTTCTGAAAGATCATCGACGTCGGGCGCTTTTCCGGCAGCTGGTCGTTCACGCGCTTGCCGCGGATCATCAGATCGCCTGATGTGACAGTTTCAAAGCCTGAGATCATGCGCAGGGTCGTGGATTTACCGCAGCCCGAAGGGCCGAGGAAGGCAATGAATTCCCCTTTGTCGACATCAATGTTGAAATCAATGACGGCCGGTGTCCCGTTGTCGTAGGTCTTGTAAACGCTTGAGAGTTGAAGATCGTAGGCCAAAGTGGGTACGTCCTTTTGAAAGGCAGAAGGGGGGTGGGTTCAGCCGTGTGACCGGCTGAACCCCTATCGATTTAGGCAGACAGGAATTCGTCCCACTTGCGGATCAACAGGTCGTACTCGTCTGGCCACTGGTGCCAGTAGGCGACGTTCGCCGCGCGCTCTTCGAGCGAGCCGCCATCGCGCAGATCACCTTCTTTGATGCCGCGCTCCGTCTCGCCGACCCAAGGCTTGCCTTCGTACCAGAAGGCATATTTGTCTGGGTCCATCACGTTCTTCACGTTGGTGGTGGGTGAGTAATAGCCCTGCTCGGACACGGCGATGGCGGGGGGGCCGGACAACCAATAGTCTGCATAGGCCGTGACAGCTTCGAGGTTGGGCGAGGTCTTGAGTGGGGAAACCCCGATTGACCAGGCGCGGTAGCCGCTCTTCATCGTTGCATAAGAACACTCAACGCCCTGTGCCTTGACCGCCATGACGGCAGGTTGCCACGCATCCGCAATGATCATCTCGCCTGAGGCCAGAAGGTTCACCAATTCACCGAAATCGCCCCAAAGTGCGCGGAACTGGCCATCCTTCTTCTTGGAGATCAGGAACTTGGCCGCCTCTTCGATGGCTGCCGCATCCGGGTTGCCGGGGTTGGCAACTTCGAGCAGGCCCAGCTCATTCATGGCGAGAACCGCTTGACCGAAGGCGATCAGAGGATCAACGTTCAGACCTGTCTTGCCCCTGAACTTGGGATCAAAGAGTGCGGACCAATTAGATGCTTCTTCGGCATCCACAAGGTCAGGCCGATAGCCGATGGAATCGTAGTTATAGACCGTAGGCACCATGTTCAGGCGCGTCTGGCTTTCGTCTTCCCAGATTTGACCGACGATCTGCCTTTTCAGGTCCCAGCGGTCAGAAGGTTTGGTGAATGTCTCGCGAATGCCCGCCCAGTTCGTCAGATCGGCTGCGGCCACAGGTGCGAGTTTATCCGTCGCGACCATTGCCGCCAGACGCTCAGCGATGATTTCCCAGCAGTCATAAGCTTCAGAGCCTGACAGGATTTCGGTTTGGGTGTTGGGGAAGATGTCCGCCTTGCCGCTCACAGCGCCGATCCCTGATTTCTCTTTGAAATCATTGAGAATACGCTCCTGCACAGTAACAGAAAGACCCACGGTGCGCAGTTCCTGGTTGGCCAAATTGGCGGCAAAAGCCTGTTGGGCACCCAGGAACGGCATGCCGCCTGCTGCTATTGCAGCACCACCAGCGGTGGTCTTTAGAAAGTTTCGTCTTGAGAAATTTGAATGTGTCATCTGTCTTCTCCTTGTTGAGGTCGTTCAATTTTAGATGGTTGGGAAGGTTGCCCCCCCCTTCGCGTGTTCAGTAGCGCCCGACCAAAAGCCCACCGTCCACGGCAATCACTTGACCCGTCAGATACCGCGCCGCGTCAGAGGCCAGAAAGGCCACCACATCTGCGATGTCATCCGGTTGCCCGATACGGCCCAGCGGTACGATTTCGCCGACTGTTTTGGCCCCCTCGGGTCCGAGGGAATGTTTTTCCGACAAGAGCTGCGCTGTGCGGATGTAGCCCGGTGCAACACCGTTCACGCGCACACCGCTGCGGCCCAGCTCAACCGCGAGACCGCGCACCAGACCGACCACACCGGCCTTGGCGGCGGAATAATGCACATGCTCATCCCAGCCGTAGGCAACGCCCATGATGGATGACAGACATACGATGGCACCTTTGCCGCGGGCCTTCATCCCCGCTGCTGCGGGGCGGATCACACGCAACATACCCTTGAGGTCAATATCGAAGGTGTGGTC
>TARA_R110002110_G_scaffold175266_4_pt1 | contig 11429 bp, 9 predicted proteins | sample TARA_R110002110 | Tara Oceans TARA_R110002110 (sample SAMEA4397330) | marine metagenome | biome: Polar Biome; feature: [SRF] surface water layer (ENVO:00010504); material: water (ENVO:00002006), including particulate matter (ENVO:01000060) such as... | depth 5 m
GGAAACGGGCAAGGACAGTAACATGCGTTTCATGCTGATCGCAGGCATCGTGCTGGCAGGTCTATTGATTTTTCTGGCCGGCATGTTCACCGGCGCCGCAATCGTGACGCCGGACCCGGTGGATGATCGGGCATCAGTGATGCGGGGCGGATCTGCTGCTGAGGGTGATATGGCGGAAGGCTCCGGCAAACCGGAAACTCTTATGGCACCGGAAAAAGCACCACCTGTAGCGACCCGGACAGCACCTCCTGCCGCAGCACCAAAGATTGCCATTGCCCCGAAATCCGATGTTGCGCCACCACTGGCCCCAGCAGCGCCTGCTGCACCGGCAGCCACAGCCCCGGTTGCGCCACCAGCGCCTTCGGCAGTGGTAACGGCCCCGCCGCCGGTTGCCGCACCACCAGCCCCGAAAATTATTGCACCGCCGCCGCCATCCGCATCGCTGGCACCACCGAAACCCCCGGTCCTGCCGTCTGCGGATGCTCCGGCAAAAACTGATGATCTGCCACCGGCACCGCCGCTGGAACAGCTTGCCCGTGACCTTGAAGGGCAGGGCGCGGCAAAACCGAAGGCGCTGGCCAAACCTGCGCCGGCCCCGGTTGCTGCGGGATCCTTCAATGTTCAGGTCGGAGCGTTCTCGAGCAAAACCAATGCGGACCGTCTGGTGGCCCGGTTTGGCAAGCAGGGCGTTGAGGGCTTCGTTGTTCGTGGGACGGATTCTCAGGGTCGCACACTTTATTACGTCCGTTCCGGTAGTTTCGAGACGCGTGAAAAGGCGAGAATTGAGGCTGACCGCATCAAGAAAGTTGCCGGAACCGCAGCTATTGTTGTTGCTCCCGGCAAGGATGACGTTCGCCTGTAGGGCAAAGATTAACGGCCTCAATACCTGAAGCCTTTCATATCCACGGGTCGTCAGTCTATTCTGTCGGTCAGTAAACCGGATTGGTAACAGTAGCCTTGGCATCCCTGACGTTTTCAGATTTCAGCATGAAGTTGCGCATGTTCGGCGCAGGAGCCATGGCGCTTGCGATTTCCGCCTGCGGTTCCGCGCCGCAGACTGATCCGCGCCTTGGCTCGGTTGCAACCCAGGTCATCGAAATTCAGGTCAGCCCGAAGGTCAATAATGACAGCCCGGTCGCGGTCGATGCGGTCCTAGTCTACGACGCGACACTTTATGACCAGCTGCTGCAATTGCCTGCCCGCGACTGGTTCGCCAAGGTGGAACAATACCGGCTTGATTATCCCCGCGGGTTCGATGTCTGGCGCTGGGAGGTTGTGCCCGGCCAGATCGTTCAGCCACAGCTGTTACCGGATACGGTGGTACAGGCCATCGGCATGATCGTCTTTGCCGATTATTTCGCGCCGGGCGATCATCGGGCTGCAGTGGGTGCGACACGCGGTATCCGGATTTACCTGCTCGACAAGACCTTCGCCATCGAGCCCTTCCTGCCACCGGCCTGACCGGCTGTTCTGGCGAAGGTTATACTTCCTACTCTTGAGCCAATATTAATGCGGCTCCGGAGCAGTGGGCGGAAAAAGCCGGTTTGTTAACCAAATATTCCCATCGGTAATCCGGTGCATACCACCTGTTGTGGAAGCAAAAATGGTTAATGCGCAAAGGAAGTGCTTTTTATTGCAAGGGATTCCAGCCGGTTATAAATAAGCAGCAATGGAAATTGGCAAGATTCCGACAAGCCTCGTCTTAATCATGTCTGTTAACCATTGAGACTAGTCAAGTGAAACGGCGTTAACGGGTCAACCAACATGCGAAATGCGCGGGATTTGCCGCAGGCGATACAATGGCACGAGGGTATGCTGCTGGCACCTCAGCATTTCCAGCAATCCTTCCTGCGTCAGGAATCGCTGCTGCATTACCATCTGACCACGGGGATGCAGTATCACTGGGGTCTGCGTCGTGTGCGGATTGATCCGGCCTTGCTGGTGTCCGGTGTGTTCCGGGTGACGGATCTTGAGGCTGTGATGCCTGACGGGCTGGTGGTCTCTCATGACGCGCAGCTTGATGGTGATCTGGAAGTTGATCTCACTCCCTTTGAAGAGGGACTGCGCGACAAGCCGATCCTGCTTTACCTCGTGGTTCCGGCAGAACAGCCGGGAGGCGCTTCGGTGGCGGGCAGTCTGCCCCGCTATGAATCTGCGGAGGGGCCGTCAGTTGTTGATGAGAATACGGGTGAGGGTGACCTGCGGATTCCGCGTCTGCGCCCCCGGCTCAGCCTGCTGGTGGTCGACAAGCCGCCACAGAAATATGTCGGTTTCCCGCTGGCGCAGATTGTCATCCGCAATGACGCCTACAGCCTGACCGATTTCATTCCGCCTTTGCTGCATGTGCCGACGCAGACGCCGCTTGGCGAACTCTGCTCACAGGTCGCGGCAAAGCTTCGTGAGAAAGCATCGTTTCTGAGTGAGCGTGCGCGTGCGCCGGGGTCGGAAGCTGACCGGCCGATGCTGCTTGAGACCGATATGCTGATCCGGGCGCTTTGTGCGCAGCTACCGATGTTCGAGGCCGTGCTGAATACCGGGGTGGCGCATCCGTATCCTCTGTTTCTGGGGCTGACAGGGGTTGCGGGTAGTGTCTCGACGCTGGGCGTCGGTGGCGTGCCGCCAGTTTTCCCGACCTATAATCATAACGATCTGCGCTACAGCTTCGGTGAATTGTCGAGCTATGTTTTCCGCATGATTGATACCGTACATGAAAGCTTCCGGACGCTGCCGTTCGATCTGGAGGAGAATGAGTTTTCTGTGGAACTTCAGCCGGACTGGATAGGCGACCGGCTGGTGATTGGCGCGCGCGGACAGATCGGCGCTACCGAAGGCGATATGATCGGCTGGCTGAACGAAGCGCTGATCGGCTCGTCGGATGTCATGCGGTCGCTGCGCGAACGTCGCATTCTCGGGGCAGACCGTCGGATGATTGATGCGGCGGACGAAATGTCATTGTCGCCCAGCCGGGGCGTGGTTCTGTTTGAAATCAAACCGTCGCACCAGTTTGTCCGTCCGGGTGAGAAACTGCTGATCACCAATACTTCGGACCGTGTCGGTGTGCGCCGCCCGTCACAAATTGTCCTTTATGTCGCAAACCGGGGAGCTGGTTGACGGATGTCAGCACTTATCGCCAGCGGTGACTATCGGTCGTCATTTGTCCTGAGCCATTTTCATGACTTCTATGCAGAAATCATGCGGCTGAAGACGATGATCCATTCCGGTGCCTGGGTTTTTGCCCCGGATGGTGAAATGCCCGATGGTGAAGGTGATGCGCGTTCATCCAATGCTGTGGCAGCCCGTATTTCCGCCGTGATCGAAAAGCAACTGGCGGAGGCAGAGCGGACCGGTGGTGATTATGGTTCCGGATTCTATCGTGAAGCCCAGTTTGTCATGGCAGCGCTGGCGGATGAGGTTTTCCTGACGATGGACTGGGATGGCCGGGAAAGCTGGCAATCCAATCTGGTGGAAACCCGTCTGTTTGGAACCCATGCTGCCGGTCAGGTCTTTTTCGACAAGCTGGAGCGTTTGCTGGATTCCCGTGATCCGGCGCATTCCGAAGTCGGTGTATTGTATTTGCTGGCGCTGGCGCTTGGTTTCCGGGGCAAGTATCGCGGACAGGAAGATGACGGGGCCATTGATCGCTACAAACGGAAACTCTTCACCTTTGTTGCCCGTCGCGAACCAGATCTCTATCGCTCGGCACGTCGTCTGTTTCCGCTGACCTATGCCCACACGCTGGATCAGGGAAAAAACCGTCTGCTGCCGTCAGCCATGAAATGGTGGCTGCTGGCGGGGGGGATTCTGCTGGCTCTGCTGGTGCTGCAACATTTCATCTGGACCGGGATGACCGGTGACCTGCTGCAGTCGATCGACAGTATCATGAAGCTGGCGCGTCAGTAGTACGATGGAATCCTTTATCACCCAGTTCCTCGGTTTTCTGTCACGGCATCTCGGTCTGCCGTTCTGGATCCTGTTGTTCCTGCTGCTGGCCGTTGCTCTTATCGTTCTGGTCTGGCAGCTCTGGTTCCGCTCAAAGCCGAAGCCGCCTGAAGAAGGTGAAAAGGTCGGTTCGAGTACGCTCAGCGGCGGTACCAAGAGCCGACAGCATGCGCCGCTTGGCCTCAAGCAATCATTCCGGCGAGCCTGTTCGACCCTGCGCAAGAATGTTGCCGGTCGTAACTATCTGTATGAAATCCCCTGGTATCTGATGATTGGGGAAGCCGATAGCGGAAAGACGACAGCTCTGGCTCATTCGGGCCTTAATTTGCCGATGGGCCGTCCGGTGGAAAGCGAGAGCGGGCAACGTCCACCGGTGTCCTGGTGGTTCTATGATCGCGGGGTCGTGCTTGATGTTGCCGGATCGATGATCCTTGAACAGCAGGGCCGCAACGGCGACGAAAAAGGCTGGGAAGATATCGTCTCGGCTCTCGGCGAGTATCGGACCCGGCGCCCGCTGGATGGTATTGTTCTTTCCATTCCGGCATCTGATCTGATCGGCCCGAATATGGAGCCGCCAGATGTCATCGCGGCGAAGGCTGAGCAGATATATGAGCGTCTCTGGACGCTGCAGAAGAAACTGGGATTCACGCTCCCGGTTTATGTGCTTGTCACGAAGTCGGATGAAATTCCCGGTTTTACCAGTTTTGCCAGTGCCCTGCCGGAACATGCGCGGGACGAAATATTCGGCTGGTCGGCTCCCTATGGTCCGGAAACTGCCTATTCGCCGGGATGGGCGGATGAAGCATTCAGCCATATGGGGCGGGTTCTGCTGCAGAATCAGCTGGAAGTGTTTGCGGAAGGCGGAACCCTTAACGATGCGGAAGCGGTTTTCGAATTTCCGTCATCCTTCGAGGAGTTGCATGAGCCGCTGCGGCTTTATCTGAATCACATCTTCAAGCCGAGCGTTTATCACGATTCCTTCCGGATGCGCGGGCTCTACTTTACCGGTGATGCAGAAGCCACCATGGACATGGATAGCTATCCCGGAAACGTGCATCAGTTCGATAGTGCGCTTGGTGGTGGCAGTGATGCCGGGTTGGCGGCATGGCAGGGCAGCGCGTCTGGTGCGGGGCCGCGACCTGTGTTTTTGAAGCATCTGCTTGATAACAAGGTCTTTGCGGAAAGTTCGCTGGCGCAGCCGGCTGGTGGCAGGATCAAGTCACAGACCAGATCCGTGTTCCGGGCGCAGGTTGCCTGTGCAGCGGTTCTGGTACTCGGACTGCTCGGCATCACTTTCTCGACCTTTGACCTGAATAATGACCGGGATGCTCTGGGGCCGCTTTTCGCCTCAAAATATGTTTCTCTGAATCAGATGTCAGAAATGGAACGGCATGGGGAAAAACCGTCCCGTCCCTTCCTGCGCAAGGCATCGGAAGAGGTTATCGAGGGCATGTCGAAGGTCCGCCATGCGCACCCGGTTTATGCCTTTCTGCCGTCATCATGGTTCAGCCCGCTTGGCGACAAGGTTCTGGTGGCACTGGAATTTGCCTACGACACGGTCATCATCAAGGCGATGCGGACGGAGTTGCAGGCCCGGACGCAGGGGCTGGTTATCCAGCCACTACAGCTGACGACCGAAAATCCGGGCTCACTGAATGCGCAAACGGGTTCCGATACGACACCTGAACTTGCGCTGCTGACAGCCTATGTCGACGAACTGGTTCGTCTGGAAAGCATGATCCAGAGCTATAACCGTCTGAAACAGGGTGGAGATGTCACCAGTATCGGCAAGATTTTCCAGTATCTCTACGACTTTGAGATACCGGAGAGATTCTTCCCGCTGGCGGCACGTTATCAGCGAGACCTTGATCCGAACAATTTTCAGCTCGTTGATATCGAACAATATTCAGGTGCGGCACAGGCCCGGCTTTTCGATCTTGCGGAACGTGCGCTGGACAGTCTGCGTAATGGCCGGGTGATCTTCAAAAACGCGCCACTGGTTGCGGCCGGCATTGATACACTGGCCTATGAGCGGGGTGACCCTGCGGAGGTTGCGGCCAGACTGCGCGAACTGGCGGGCATGATTCAGGAACTGAGGTCCGAACTGGGCAGTGCGGGGCTTCTGGCATCACTGTCGCGGTCGACGGTGGTCGGGAACACGCTGGGTGATATTCTGGTCGATGTGGAAACATCGGAATTCTTTGGCCCGGATGCGCGCAAGCGGATCGATTCGATGGCGGGCGAATCTGCTGAACATGCCCGCGAACGCCTCTACACAACGCGGTCTGCGATTGTCGGGCCGATTGTCATTGTCGATCAGGCAACGGGCGTGCCGATGGTTGCTGAACCTGTAGCCCGCCTCGGGCTGGCACTTGAAGAACTGATGGTGCAGCGTTTCATGCTGAAATCGTCCGGCGCGACGCCAAAACTTGTCGCGGGCAACAGCGCGGTTTTCTGGGATCGCCCGTTGCTGGAAGCCGCGATTTCGATGCTGGACAGCCATGAAAGCTATATGAATACCAGCCGGTCACGATATCCGAGAGAACTGCTCTCTGTTGTTGAACGGGCGACAACCCGTCAGCTGGAAATCAGCGTGCTCGATTTGCTGGCGGCGGCGCAGCAGACTGAAACTGTTCTGGCCTCTGTCGGAACGCTGGACCCGGAAGGGCAGCTTCGGCGTGAAGTTACTGATTTCCGGGCGGCAGCACCTGCATTGCTCCGGATCCTTGACCGCTTCTCGCGTCTCAAGACAGTCGCCGGTGAACGACTCGTTCTGCGTCTCGTCCGTGATCAGGCGGATGACCTGATCCAGGAAGTTGATGTGACATTGTCGGGGGATGGTCTTTATCAGCCCCGCGGTGACGGATTTGGCTGGTGGGACGGGATCGAGCCTCCGGCTTTTGAAGGTTTTGACGTTCGCGATGATGCGGAAATTGCCGCCTATCTCGACGCACAACGCTCCAGAATTGCCTTTCTGGCACAGGATTATGCCCGACCACTGGTCGCTGTGCTTTCCAGCCCGGCCCTTAATCAGGGACGTTCGGAAAACCGGATAGCAATTCGCTGGCGGCGAATTCTTGAGGCTCTGGACAGTTATGACCGGCGGACAACGGGCAACAGCGTCTCTAACCTTGAAGACTTCATCCGGTTTACCCTGACGGGGCTGACCGGTCAGGACTGCCTGTTACAGGCAGGGCAGGATGCCGATGCAGGACGGTCGGCTGATTACTTTGACCGCCGACGCCGTGAATTGTTGTCGGACCTGCTGGCGCGCTGCCAGCTGATTGCCTCGGATACGGTGCTGGCAGGTTATGGTCAGATCGCTTCCTACTTCAATGAGCGGCTGGCCGGGCGGTTCCCGTTCGGAACGCTGGCAACAGGGCCGGGTGACGCGGAAGCTCTGCCGGAAGACGTCAGGGACTTCTTTCGCCTGCTGGAAGATTATCAGTTGACCGGGATGGATCTTCTGCGGCGTTCGGAGCGGTTTGGCCTGTCGCGGGACCGGGTGCTGTCGTTCCTCGACACGATGGTTGCTGCACGGGCCTTTTTTGATCCGTATCTGACGTCTGCGGATGGCGCACTGCCGACTTTCGATATTGGTACGGAATTCCGGGTAAACCGGCGACGGGAAGTCGCGGGTAACCAGATCATCGAATGGCGCCTGGGTGTCGGTGAACAGGTTGCAACGCTGCGCGGTGAAGCGAAGACACTACGCTGGCGGTATGGCGACCCGGTTGGTGTTGTGCTGCGTTGGGCGAAAGACGCGCCAAACACACCCTTCGTCAAACCGGGAGAGCCGGCGATGACGGTCGACCGGGGGGCCGTTGCCTATGTCTATCAGAACAAATGGTCGCTGCTGAGCCTGTTGCAGGATCAGGCATCGACATCTGAAGATTTTGCCCGCCTGTCGGACCCGGACCCGCATAGCCTGCGGTTTGATGTGCCGACGGCCCGGGTTGGCGGTGGTGTCGGGTTGTCACCGGTAACGCCGGAACCTGCCCGGGTTTATATCCGGGTAAAGGTTGCGGCACCGTCTGATGAAGGCCGTCTGGTTGAGCGTCTGAAATTACCGACCATGTTGCCGGTCAAGGCACCGCAGCTGGAGATGGGGCGCAAGCTTGCCGGGCTTGAACAACGCGCGCAGAAAACCCGCTAAGCGGCAGAGAACAGGAAAGTCGACTGAATATGGCCTCAGAGCCCGATGAAAATGATACCGGTGCTCCGGAAGATGATGACGGCCTCGTGAATGGTCGTTTCCGGCCAGTGCTTGAGGATTATCTGGAACCGGTTCCGGGTGATGACCCTGCGGGCGTGTCGATCCGGTATGAGAATATCTATGACGAGATCAAGGATGCCCGCCGCGCGGATGATCCGTCATTGCCGCAGGGCGTCTGGGAGACCGAGCTGAAACGGGCGGACTGGAAGCTCGTTGAAACCCTGTGCACAAAGGTCATTGTCGAACAATCAAAAGATGTCCAGATCGTGGTCTGGCTGACCGAGGCATGGCTGCACCGCTATGGCTTTGCCGGGTTTGCGGCAGGACTAAGCCTGCTGGGGAAACTGTCGGAACGATACTGGGATGGACTGCATCCGCGTATTGAGGAAGGCGACATTGAATTCCGAGTCGGCCCCTATGCCTGGCTGAATGACCGGCTGTCCATTCAGGCGCGCCTATTACCGATCACGCAGCCGTCGACGACTGACGCCAGACCTTATTGTCTGAATGATCGTGAGGGCGGGGACCGTCTTGAGAACCTGTCGCGCCGGGATGAAGGCGCTGCAACACAGGCCGAGCGAGGCGGGGCCGTGACCCGCGAGAAATTCCTGACCAGTGTGGCGCTGACGCCCGGCGCATTCTTTCGCGATCTCTGGAAGGATTCCAGCAAGGCCTATGAAGCTGCTGAGGAGCTTGATGAGTTTCTCGACGATCAGGCCGGAAATGACGCGCCAAGTCTTGGACGACTGAAAGAAGCTCTGAAGCAGATCATGCTGTTTGCCCAGCGGACGATGGCCGAGAAGGGCGAGACACCAAAATATGATGATGACGACGATGATGATGACAGTACCAGTTTCCACGATTACTCGGTGGATGAGGATATGGAAGGGGATATCTCTGTGACAGATGGCCCGATCACCAGTCGCGCACAGGCATACAAGATGCTTGATGCCGCAGCCGATTACCTGTTGCGGGCGGAACCGCACAGTCCGACGCCCTATCTCGTCAAACGTGCAGTCACCTGGGGACGTATGCCGCTGCATGATCTGCTGGCGGAGTTGCTGCAGGATGGCACGGATCGCCACCAGCTGTATAAATTGCTGGGCATGAAGATGCCCCGTGGAGATGATTGAGGCTGGCCTCAGACATAATCCTGACAAAGAGTGACCAGATACCTATATCCTTTATATTCATCTTCTGTCCGGGGGAATTATCATGAAGCCTTTTGGTTCCGTTTCTTTTTCCGCGATATTGTTCGTGGCTGTGTCAATGTCTGCACCTCCGTCATTCGGTGCGGGCGGTGGTGGCAGTTCCGACGGATCCGGTGGTTCTGATAGCATCAGTCAGGCGTTTGTCGCTGCGAAAGCGGCAGTCGATGCCGGGGATTACGAAGAGGCGATCCGGAAGCTGACGATACTGGTCACCGACGAGCCGGGAAATGCGGATGCCCATAATTACCTGGGTTACAGCAACCGAAAACTAGGCCGGATGGATCAGGCCCGGAACTGGTATGCGAAGGCTCTGGATATTGATTCCAGACATCTCGGCGCAAATGAATATCTGGGGGAGCTTTATGTTCAGACCGGGGAAATGGACAAGGCTGCGGCCCATCTCGATATTCTCGATGGCCTGTGCTTTTTCGGCTGCCCTGAGTTTGACCAGCTGAAGCGTTCGATTGCGGATGCGAAGAAACGGGCTGGAGGCTGATTTTTCGTATGTTGCAGTCTCTTGGCTGGCTGGCGACGGGGCTGCTGACGCTCTATCTGGGTATTACGCTTGGCATGTACGTGTTTCAGCGGAAGCTGATTTATCGTCCTGATGTTCAGCGCAGCATCCTGAGTGAAGCCGATCTGCCGGAAGCTTCTGAAGTCATTCTGAACACGGAAGATCATCTCGAACTGAACGCATGGTATGTGCCACCGCCACAGGCGGACAGACCGGTGCTGCTGTATCTCCACGGTAATGCGGGAACGCTGGCGGACCGTGCGTTGAGATTACGGCATTTCATCGCTGCCGGTTTTGGCTGCCTGCTGGTTGATTATCGCGGGTTTGGGGGGAATCCGGGATCGCCGACGGAAGCGGGTTTGTTCATGGATGGGCTGGCCGGGCTGAACTGGCTGCGGGCTGAGGGAATAGCCGAGAACCGGATTGTGATCTACGGCGAATCACTCGGTACTGCAGTTGCGGTCAAGCTGGCGTCAGAATCTGGGGTTGCCGGTGTTGTGCTGGATGCACCTCTGACCAGCGTTCCGGATGTTGCTGCACGTCAGTATCCCTGGCTGCCGGTGCAATTGCTGGTGAAAGACCGCTTTGATTCCTTCAGTCGCATCAGCCAGGTCATCTCTCCGGTTCTGGTGATGCATGGTACAATTGATGCTGTGGTGCCTTATGAGCTTGGCCAGCGCCTGTTTTCAGCTGCAAATGAGCCGAAGGAATTTGTCCGGTTTGAGGGCGGGTCGCATATGGACCTCTATGATTTTGGTGCTGCCGCGGCTGTTGCAGGCTTTGTCGAACGCTATGCCGGCGGGCCGTCGGCTGGCCCGGACCAGGCCACTCAGACCGAACAGCGCGGAAAACCTTGATTTTTTTATCCTTAACGCCCATTATGATTAACGAATTATGGCAGGTCTGCCGTATTGTTTTTTACGGGCTGTCATAACCTTTTGGAATAGTTAAAGGAATCATCAGGGCATGGCCCTTCAGGTCAAACCGGTCGCAACAGCTGCCACAACGCCGAGCTCGCGTATTTCGCCGAGCAGCGGTGGTCGTGGTGTTGCGTCCAGTTCACGGGCTGAGGTTGATGGCATCCCTGAGGGCTTTAATGTTGGTTCGCAGGACGAACAGGTTCTTCAGCAGGGTTTTTCGTTCGCGGAAAAAGACAGTGAGCGACAGTCGGGGAACCGGTTCAGTTCGCAATCCGTCGCCTTCGCATATGAACTGCATGAGGCTGAGGAAGGCTCGACCGACGGTTCTGCTGTTTTCAGAGCATCCGGTCGTAGCGGTGTTAACCTGCCGCCTTATGAGATTGCCCGCGGCATCGCCGTTTATGAGAGCAATATGACAACGATCGCGAATGGTGGGAAGTCCACCGGCGCGCAGTTGAGCTACGCCATCTGATCTCCTGTGTCTGTCGTCACAGCCGAGTGCTCTGCGGTCATCCATTATTGATGAAACGGAGTGTTGAAACATGAACCCCATTTCTTCGATTGCTGTATCAGGCCTTCAGGCTGCGACAAACCGGGCGCAATCCGCCGCCAGTAATATTGCCAACCGG
>TARA_R110002110_G_scaffold56191_6_pt1 | contig 11422 bp, 7 predicted proteins | sample TARA_R110002110 | Tara Oceans TARA_R110002110 (sample SAMEA4397330) | marine metagenome | biome: Polar Biome; feature: [SRF] surface water layer (ENVO:00010504); material: water (ENVO:00002006), including particulate matter (ENVO:01000060) such as... | depth 5 m
CGAAATCCTTGCCTTTGACTACGAACGTGACCCCCTGCCCTTTGAAGACGGCTCTCAGGATGGGGTGATGCTGTGCGAGGTGATGGAACATTTCATCATTGATCCGTTGTTTTGCTTCAATGAAATCAACAGGGTACTGAAAAAGGGGGGCTTTTTTGTCGTCACGACCCCCAATGTGGTGTCCTGGTTCAGCATCTACCAGGCGCTGCGCAATCAGCACCCCAACCGCTGGCCGGTCTATGCGGGGGCGGGTGACAATGAGCCCAACCACATCCATTCACGCGAATACATGGTCTCGGAAATGGTCACCTTGCTGGAAGCGGCGGGTTTTGCCGTGGATGTGATCCTGACCCGCGATTACGGCATCATGCCCGAATATGAGCCGATCCCCGGTTTTGACGCCACCCATCGCGGTGAGACGATTTTCTGTCGGGCACGCAAGGTCGGCCCGCCCAAAATGCGCTATGCAAGGCCCGTCTACCTTCAGGATCTGCCCTATACCCCCCCGGATCCTTCTGTTTTCAGGCATAGGTCCACCCCATCCCTGCTGGGCAGCCTGCATCAGCTGGCCGCGCGGCTGCGCCCTGCGCCCGCACCCGTTGATCCTGCGCCCCCCGTCGGCAGGCCGACCGAAACGGCGCTGGCCCCTGCCCTGTCCAATCGCGAAGCCGGTCTTCTCGCCCGATTGCAGGCCAGCCCCCCGCACGAGGAGACCTGACCGGCCATGCGATTGCTGATTGATCTGCAGGTCCTGCAACGGCCCAACCGGCTCGATCCCTGGCGCACCTGTTTGGAACGGCTGCTGCCGGCGCTGATCGAGGCCGCCCCGGCCCAGGGCATGACCCCGCATCTGTTGCTGAATGCGGCCTGGCCCAAGACCCTCCCGCCCCTGTACCGCCGCTTTGCCGATCTGTACCGGAACGGCCAGATTCATGTCTTTCACGGGGTCACAACAGGCGTGCCCCCCAGCCCCGCCTGCCTGCATCTTCAGGCGTTTGGCAGTGCCGGCCTCAGCCCTGACCTGGTGCTGTGTCCGGGGGGGCCGGAAGAGGCTGACCACAATGCCTGGTTGGCCAGATTGCTGCCCGACGGCCTGCCAGTGCATGACATATATCGTGCAAAGAGCTATGAAAAAATAAAATTTTTCAATGTGTTAGACAGTTCATACGCGCCACCGGCACCCCCTGCTGGCCTTGGGCTTCCCCGCCCCTATGTGCTCTGCATCGGGCCTGCCGAGGTGGCAGGCCAACGCCCGATGACCGATCTGATCGCTGCTTTTGCCGCCTTGCCGCGCGCACAACAGCAGGCATGGGATCTGGTGCTGGCCGGTCAGTTCACCGCCGCCGAAAAGCAAGCGCTGATCCGCTGCGGCGACACCCATGGCCTGCCGGAGCGTCACCTGCGCCTCCTGCACGACCTCACCACCGGAGCCAGTGCAGCACTGATCGCCGAGGCCGGCCTTGTTGTCGATCTGACCACGCAAAACGCGCTGAATGGCGTCACGCTGGAGGCCGTCGCGGACGGGGTGCCGGTGCTGGCCGCCGATACGCCGCTGCACCACGGCATTCTGGGGGGCGCTGAGGGCCTCTTTGACCCCGCAGCACCCGACGCCCTCACAGAGGCGCTCGGCGGGCTCCTGACGCAGCCTGAGGCGCTGTCAGCGCTGGCCCGGGGCCAGACGGCGCGCGGCCAAGCTGTGGAGTGGCCCAAATCGGCCGCTCATCTGCTGCGCTGCATTGCGGTGGCCGAAGGGGTGGCCGCGGACAAACACGCAGCACCCGCGCCCACATGGGCGGCTGAGCAGGTCCGGCTGGACGCGCTTGAGGCCCGGACCATCGCCGCCCTGCACCACGAGACCACCGCCGCGCAAGACACCACGCTGGCCCATATCGCCCGCGCCCTGTCGCGCACCCGGATCGCGGTCGAAACCGCCTTTCGCGGCCCGGCCTTTGCGCTGACCGATCCTGCCCGCAGCTGGCGCATCGAGGGGCCTTTCGACAGCAGCTACAGTCTGGCGGCCGTGAACCGTGAAACCGCCCGCGCGCTCACCCACGTCGGCTGGCAGGTGGCGCTGTTCAGTGCCGAAGGCCCCGGCCCTTATGCCGCCGATGAAACCTATCTCGAGGCCCATCCCGATCTGGCCCCCCTGCGCGCCACTGCCGAAACCCTGCCCCAGAGCCAAGCCTTTGTAACCAGCCGCAACATGTATCCACCGCGCTGCGATGACATGTCCGGCCCGCTCAACCTGCTGCATGGCTACGCCTGGGAGGAAACCGGCTTTCCCACCGACTATGTGCGTGACATCAACGCCCATCTGCAGGGGCTTCTGGTCACCACGCCGCATGTCAAACGACTGCTGATCAACGCCGGAATCACCCCGCCCATCACCGTGGTCGGCAATGGGGTGGATCACATTGACGGGCCCGCCGCCGCCCTGCCCTTTGATCTGCCAGAAGCGAAATTCCGCATCCTGCATGTCTCGTCCTGCATGGCGCGCAAGGGGCCGGATGTGCTGCTGGAAGCCTTTGTGGAAGCCTTTTCCGGCGATCCGGTGGCCGCACAGGAGGTCTGTCTGGTGATCAAGACCACCGACAACCCGCATCACAGCCTCAAGGCAGACATTGCCGCCCTGCAAAAGGCTCATCCGGTGCTGCCGCAGGTGGTGATACAGACCGGGGATCTGGATGCCGCCCAGATGCGCGGGCTTTTCGAGGCGGCGGATCTGCTGGTCGCGCCCTCGCGGGCCGAAGGCTACTGCCTGCCGATTGCCGAGGCGGTGCTGGCGGGCACCCCGGTTTTGGCCACCGGCTGGAGCGGCCAGATGGTGTTTGACGGCAACCCGATGGTGCGCTTCATCGACTATGAATTTGCAATGGCCGCCAGCCATCTGGGCACCTCGCAAAGCGTCTGGGCCGAACCGTCCGCGACCCATCTGGCCCGGCTGATGCGCGCCGCGCGGGTCAACCCGCCCAGTGCCGCAGAAGTGCAAACCGGGGCCGAAATGATCCGCACGGCCCATACCTGGGACATCGTGGCCCAGAAAAGCAACGCGGCGGTGGAACGGCTGATCCAGGCCCGGCCCAATCCGCCGCCCCGGATCGGCTGGGTCAGCACCTTCAACACCCGCTGTGGCATTGCCACCTACAGCGCCCATCTGCTGCGCGCCCTGCCCGATCAGGTGACGGTGCTGGCCGATCACAGCGATGATCTGCAACAGCCCGATGACCACAACCTGCGGCGCTGCTGGGTGCAGGGCAAGGACGACCCGCTGGAGGAATTGCGCGCCACCATCGCGCAGGAAAACCTGCAGACCATCGTGATCCAGTTCAATTACGGGTTTTACAACTTTGCCGCCCTGGGGCGGTTGATCCTGTGGCTGAAAGCAACGGGCAGGCAGGTTGTGCTGATGATGCATGGTACCGATGACACGCCGCATCTGCCGGAAAACCGGATCGCGGGCCTGCGCGCCGAACTGGCGCTGTGTGACCGGCTTTTGGTGCATAGCGTACATGATCTGAACCGGCTCAAACAACTGGGGCTGGTCGATACCGTGGCGCTGTTTCCCCATGGCGTGCCCGATGCAGCCCCTTTGCCTGCCCCGGCTCTGACCCCGGACCGGCCCTTTGTGCTGGGCACATACGGGTTCCTGCTGCCGCACAAGGGGTACCCGGAACTGATCGACGCGCTGGCGTTGCTGCGGGCGGAGGGGCGGGATGTGACGCTCAGGATGGTGAACGCGCAATACCCCGCGCCGGTCTCTGCCGACCTGGCAAGCGCCCTGCGCGACCGGGTCGCCGAACAGGGTCTGGCCGCCTATGTCGATCTCTGCACCGGGTTTCTGGAGGACAAAGACAGCTTTCAGCGGCTCTCTGAGGCCGATCTACTGGTTTTTCCATACCGACCCACCACAGAGAGCGCCAGCGGCGCTGTACGGCAGGCTCTGGCGGTCTCACGACCCATTGCGACGACACCGCTGCCCATTTTCGACGATGTCGCCGGGCTGACCGTGCCCCTGCCGGGGTTTTCGCCCGCTGCAATGACCGCGGGCCTTGGGCAGATGATCGACGAGATGCGCGCAGGGTCACCGGACGGCGCCGTGGCCCGCAGCCTGGCCCATGCGGCGCAGTGGCGGCAGGTCACAGGCTATGCGCCCCTGGCCGGACGGCTTTGGGCGATGCTTTGCGCCCTGCATGCGGATCAAACCCCCTGATCCTGAATTTCGGTGCATTACCGGTAATGGATTTGTTTCCGGTGTTGGATTTAAAACTGGTACGAGAAACAAATCCGGTATTGCATTTATTTCCGGTGTGAGATTTAAATCCGGTAAAAGAAATAATACAGGTAATCGAAATGCCCGTCATCGTTATGGCCAGCCCGAAAGGCGGGGTTGGCAAATCCACCTGCGCGGTGCTTCTGGCTTCTGAATTTGCCCGCATGGGGGCCGAGGTCACCGTGCTCGATTGCGACCCCAACAAATCGCTCACCCGCTGGGCCACCCACGGCATGCCAGACGGGATCACCCTGCATTCCGATGTGGGCCGCGCCGAGGTGGTCCCGACCATCAAGGCGGCGGACGGTGACGGACGCATCGTGGTGGTCGATCTTGAAGGGGTGGCCTCGCAACTGGTCAGCCGGGCGATCAGCCAGGCCGATCTGGTGATCGTACCGATGCAGGCCACGGCCCTGGACGCCGAGATCGGCTCGGAGGCCTTGGCGCTGGTGCGCGAGGAGGAAGAGGCGCTGGGGCGCGACATCCCCCATGCGGTGGTGCTGACCAAGACCTCCGCCGCTGTGCGCAGCCGGGTGCAGCGCGATCTGGAAAAGCAGCTTGAGGAAGCAGGCATCGACGTGATCCGGCCCCCCCTGGTGGCACGTGCGGCATTCTCCGAACTCTTCGCCTATGGCGGGGATCTGACGGCAATGATGAACAACCCTGACATCGTGACGGGCGGCAAGGTCGACAAGGCCCTGGCAAACGCCACCAGCTTTACGGAGGCAGTGTATGAGCGGCTCAAATAGGCTTGCCGGGCTCAAGGCCCGGCCCAAGGCCAGCAGCAGCGCCGAGGTGCGCAAGGTCGATGATGTGGGGGCCGCGCGCGGTTTCGTGGACCGCAGCCCACGCAAGAAACCGGGGCGCAAACCCAGCCCGCGCACCTATCAGCTGCACCCCAAGGTGATGCCCGACATCGGACAGGCCATTGCAGAGGAGGCCGAGCGGCAGGGAGTCACCCAGGGCCAGCTCATTGAGCAGATGTGGCGGCAGTTTCAGACGGGGCAGGGGACGGGATAACCTACGGATTACCCTTCAACATCAGGATGTTATTTTAAGTGTCCACGTTCAGATGACGCACAAAGTCTTCCGTGACATCGTCCCAGGTGCGCAGCCGGGTCTCGGTGATGCGCTGTTCCAGCAGGGCGCGGTGCGCGGGATCGCCGATCAGTTTCGCACAGGCCGCCGCGATGCTGTCCACGTCATAGGGATCGCAATATTCGACCATGTCGCCGCCCACTTCCGGCGTGGAGGAGGCATCCGAAACCACCGCCGTCTTGCCCATCGACAGGCTTTCCCCAATGGGCAACCCCCAGCCTTCAAAGACGCTGACCATCGCGGTGAATTCGCAGGCATCGTAAAGTGCCGTCAGTTCCGCATCCGAAGGCCGGTCGACGATCTCGATCATCCCGTCCAGTGCACGGGTTTCCGCGATCCAGTCCCTGAAATCCGGCGTGTGCCAGTTTTCCTTGCCCGCAAAGACCAGCCGGGGCATGTCCAGATCCCCTGCATCACGCAGCTGTTGCCAGGCCTGCGCCAGCCGCAGCAGGTTCTTGCGGGTCTCCATGGTGCCCACCACCAGCACGAAGGGCGATTTCAGGATCTGTGTCACCTGATCGCGAAACACCGCACCTGCGCGCGGGGCAGGGCGGTCGAAATACTGCGCCAGCGGCACCACCTGAATGGGCCGCGGCGTGCCCTGTTTTTCAAGGTACTCCCCCAGATCCTTCGCGGTGTAGAGGGAGTTCGCAAAATAGCCCGAGCAATATTGGGCCGAGCCGCTGAGCCATTTGTCAAACCCGTGTGAAAACCCGCCATACATGTGCTCAGGGGCCAGGATCGGGATCAGGTCATGGACCAGAATGGTGGTTTCGACCCCGTTTTTGACCTTCAGCTCCCCCAGCGCCCGCGCCAGCTTTTCCTGACCCCAGACAGCCCCCATGATGATCACCCTGTCGCCCGGCTGGGCCAGATCGGCAACCGCCCGCGGTTCGGGGCGCGGCGGCAGGGGGGGGGCGGATTTTTCAGCCCGTTTGTCAGCGTGAAAGGCGCGCCATGCCTGCAGGCTGCCGCCGCGTTTGGTGAAGTGGCGCTTGTTGCCCAGCAGGGAATGGAAATGGCGCACGCAAGTATAGACCCCGTATTTGAACGGCCGGGTCCGATAGCGCTCAAGGGTGGGCGCAATGTCGCTCGTCATCCGGGTCTTGGGACCATAGAAAAGATAGCTCAGCTGACTGGCGTCAAAATGCGCCGCCTGATCCGTCAGCACGTCTGCGGGAAAGCAATCATAGCGGTTGTCTTCCGACCAGAAGGCGACCTTGACCCGGTCCGGGCCAAAGCGTTCGACCATGCCCGTGATCACCGCCAGCGATACCCGCTGAATGCCCGAAATGGATGTTTCGGTCCGCACATAGGCCATGATGTCCGAGACATCGAAAAAATAGGTTTTAGTCACGCGAAAGGCCTTTTTTGAATATGCGCACCCCCGTACCAACCCGTTTTCCCGCCGTCCAGACTGCGCATCTCATATCCCCATCTTGGCGGCTTTTTTCTCATTTCCACGACCTTGGAGGCCTGAGATCAATCATCTGTTTCTCAAGGGCACAACCAGTGTTAAGAGGCCCGCATGGCGACGCTTTATTATGATCTTTCAGAACTCTTTCTCGCGTCAGGCCAGAAGTTCAAATATTACGGCATTTCGCGCACGGTGATGGAGGTCGGCTTTGAGCTGGCCGGCATGGATGCCGACGTGCGCTTTGTGATCTTTTCTCCTGCACACGGGCGTTTTTTCGAAGTCTCGCCCCGGCTGGGCGCGGCCTCTCCGACCGGTGTGATGGACCCGAATGTTCCTCCCGAGGCCACGCCAAAGCGGATGCGGTTGAGCTTTCCCACCCGCAATCTGCTGCGCGACATCCTGCATCCCGGGGTGATCTGGGGGCTGCGTCAGATCAATCTGCGGCGCTGGAAGTCGGTACCATCCGGGGCCGTACGTGAGGTCGATCTGTCAGGTCAGAACCTGGTGGCCCTGGGGCGGCCCAAGATCATGGCCGATTATCTCACGGCACTGGACCGGGCAGGGATCACACCGCGGTTCTTTCCGCTGCTGCATGACATGATCCCGCTGCATGAATTTGCCCACCCCAGCCAGAGCATGTTCTCATCCAACTTTGCCCACGACAACCACACCGTCATTGCCCATGCAGCGGGGCTTCTGGCCAATTCCGATTTTACCAAAAGCGAGATCGAGCATTTTGCAGCCAGCGGTCATTTACCGGCCATACCACCGGTCACGGCCATACCGCTGGCCCATGAATTGAGGGTCACGCAAGAACCGGTGGTCAAGACCCCACCGCAAGCGCCTTATGTGATCTGCGTCGGGACATTGACGGGGCGCAAGAACCTGGAATGCGTGGTGGACGCGCTGATGCATCTGGCCAGTCAGGGCAGGCCGGTGCCGCATCTGGTGTTGGCGGGCGCGCGGCGCAAGCGGGCAGAACAATACATCGACCGCCCCGAATTTGCTGCCCTGCGCGGCAAGATCCACATGCTGCTGAATCCCAACCAGTCGGAACTGCGCGCCCTGTATCAAAACGCGCTGGCACTGGTCATTCCCAGCCGGATGGAAGGTTGGGGGCTGCCGCTGGGAGAAGCCCTGTGGCTGGGTATCCCGGCGCTGGCCTCAAGCGCGCCTGCCCTACGTGAGGCGGGGGGCACATTGGCGCAGTATTTTGATCCTGACGATCCACAGACCCTCGCGGGCTACATGGATGCGCTGCACAGTGATCCGGCCCATTTGGCGGATGTGAAAACAAGGGTGGCTGATGGGTTTGGCCAGCTGCGGTCCTGGTCGGATGTTGCCCGTGACCTCGTGCAAACGGTTACTGCCTGAAACGCGGTTTCAGGCGTTTGCCAGCCTGTCTTTTTGACTTTTCTCAGCCTTTTTTCAAGGGTGCGTCATGGGTCGATTCCAAAGTTATCCACAGGCTTTTCGTCACGCGCCCTAGTGTTAAATAGTGTTAAGTAGTGTTACGTCGAAAAAAGTTCTGAATCGGCGTTTTGAATCAAAGGCTTACAAAAGTGCCGGTAACTGATAACACGAATCTTGGTACCTAAAAACACGAATCTTGGTACCTAAAAACACGAATCTTGACGACGGTACCTAAAAACACGAATGTGGACAGATGGTACCTAAAAACACGAATCCCCTGGCCCCCCTTCTGCCCGACCGCCATCCCCAGCATGATCTGTTCATCTGCGATGTCGCCGATGCGGTGCTCAAGGACGTGATGCAGCACATGGAGCACCCTTTTTACGCGCTGTCCAAGAAGCCGGAAACCTCAGTCAAACGCTATGTCAACGGGCCGCACTGGCTGGAGGTCACCCCCAGCATAAAGGGGCTGGCCACGATCTATGACAAGGATATTCTGATCTATTGCATCAGCCAGATCATGGCCAAGCTGCGCCATGGCGAGGCGGTTTCACCGCGGGTGCGGATCAATGCCCGCGAGTTGCTGATTTTCATCAACCGTGGCACTTCGGGGCGGGAGTACGGCGCGCTGATGGATGCGCTGGAACGGCTTGAGGGAACCCGCATCCGGACCAATATCGTGACCGGGGACGAGGAACAGATCGACGGGTTCGGGCTGATCGACGCGTCTTCCGTGCGGCGCAAACACGGGATCGACGGGCGGCTGCTGTGGTGCGAGGTCAAGCTGTCGGACTGGGTCTTCAACGCCATCCGCAACGAAGAGGTGCTGACCCTGCACCGGGATTATTTCCGGCTGCGCAAACCCATTGAGCGGCGGATCTACGAGCTGGCGCGCAAACATTGCGGCCAGCAGGGGCAGTGGCGGATTTCGATCAAGAAACTGCTGTTGAAAAGCGGCTCGCAAAGCCCCGAAAAGCGCTTTCGCCAGATGATCAAGGAACTGGTCAAACATGATCACCTGCCCGACTATCAGGTGGCGTTTGACGACAGTGCGGACATGGTCATCTTCACCAATCGAGGCCATATGGTGAGCGGCCTGGTGGAAACCGAGGTGCCCGCGCTGAAGGGGGGCACCTATGAAGCTGCGCGGCGGATGGCGCCGGGATGGGATGTCTATCACCTCGAGGCGGAATGGCGTGACTGGATCATAGAGCCGCCACAGGACGCTGACAGCGCCTTTGTGGGGTTTTGCCGCAAGTGGTACGAAAAACGCGGCATGCCCGCCTGAGCGGCCCCTGCGCGGCTTTCAGGGGCTGTTAACCATAGCTCTCGCGTTGCGCGGTATACATGCCCGCATAAAGCCCCTTGTGCGCCATCAACGCTGCATGGGTGCCCTCCTCGACCACCCGGCCCTCGTCCAGAACATAGATCTTGTCGGCATGGGTCACGGTGGACAGCCGGTGGGCCACCAGCAGGGTTGTCTTGCCCTGTGACAGCGTGTGCAGGGCCTCGCGCACCTTTTCCTCGGTGCGTTGGTCCAAAGCACTTGTGGCCTCGTCCAGCAGCAGAATGGGGGCAGAGCGCAGGAAGGCGCGGGCGATGGCGATGCGTTGTTTCTGTCCACCCGAAAGCTGCGATCCCTTGGGGCCCAGCTCCGCATCCCCACGCTCGCGCATCAGCGTGTCGATGCCCACCAGTTCGGCCGCCCGCCAGATTTCTGCATCGGTGGCTTCGGGGCGCACATAGCGGATATTTTCATAGATCGAGCTGTTGAATATCACGATGTCCTGCGCCACCACCGAAAACGACTGCCGCAGGGTATCGATGCGCAGCTTGTCGACCCGTTCGTCCCCGATGGTCACGCTGCCCTGCTGCACATCATAAAGCCGGGCGATCAGGCTGAGGACGGTGGTTTTTCCCGATCCTGTGGCCCCGACGATGGCCGTCACCTTGCCGCCCTCAAAGGTCATGTTGACCCCCTCAAACAGCGGCACCCCGTTTTCGTAGTGAAACGTCACATCCCGCAGCACGATGTCGCCCGAGGGATCAAAGCTGTCCTTGGCATCGGGGGCGTTGGTGATTGTGGGCAGCAACTCGAACATGCCGCGCAGCGATGCCATCAGGATCAGGCTGGCCTGCAATTGCACAAAGAAATAGCTGAGCCGGCGCGCGGGATCAAAGATCAGCGCCATGCCGATCATGAAAGCGATGATCGCGGCGCCGTCCAGGGCGTAATCGGCACTGAGCGCCATGTAGCCGCCGATGCCGATGATCAGGATGTAGATGATCGCCGCGAGGATATCCATCGTCGGGCTCATCAGCGCCTGTACCGCCTGCAGGCGGATCGACAGGCCCTTGATCTCGATGGCGGCGGTTTTCAGGCGTTCGCGTTCAAAAGGCTCCTGGTTGGAAATCTTGACCGTGCGCATGCCGTTGCTCATCTCTTCGATGCCGGACATATACGCCCCCATGGCGTTTTCCGCGCTGAGCTGAACCTCCTTGATCTTGTGCGAGATCAGCCGGACCACAAAGGCCACGATCGGCAACACCACGATCACCGACATGAACAACACGGGGGATTTCCACATCAGATACCCCGAAACGATGATCAGCGTCACCGCGTCGCGCACCGCGTTGACGGTGGTCTGGCCGATGAATGTGCTCAGGCCCTCGGCCTGATTGACCAGACGCAGGATGATGTCCCCGGCCTTGGTTCTTTCGAAAAAAGCCAGATCAAGCACCATGATGTGGTTGATCAGATCGCGGCGCATCTTGAAGACCGCGTCACTGGCCAGCCAGACCGAGATGCGCGGCACCGCATAGGACATCACCGCCCGGATCGAAAAGATCACCATCACCATGACACAGACCCACAGCAGGCCGCCGGCATCGCCGTTTTCGAAAATGACCCGCAGCCCGTCCTCGGTCAGGGCGATAAACTGCTGATAGGCCGCGCCCTGGATCAGGATCATGACCATCACAAGGCCGAGCCACGGCACCTTTTCCTTGAGATAGGTCCGGCAGAACCAGGCCACATTCACCTTGTCCTGCGGCGTGAAAAGCGGCCTGCGAACCGTCTTTGGTTCCCTGTCTGTGCGGAAAAACTGCATCATTGGGTGTTGCCGGTGTCCTGCTGATCAGATCGCTTGAGGCTCTTTACATGACATCGGTACGCAGTGACCAGTGGCGGCGCCGCGCGCGGGCGATTTTGGGCCGGGCAGGGG
>TARA_R110002110_G_scaffold40880_14_pt1 | contig 11421 bp, 9 predicted proteins | sample TARA_R110002110 | Tara Oceans TARA_R110002110 (sample SAMEA4397330) | marine metagenome | biome: Polar Biome; feature: [SRF] surface water layer (ENVO:00010504); material: water (ENVO:00002006), including particulate matter (ENVO:01000060) such as... | depth 5 m
TCCGAGGGCTTTGGCACACAGCCACATCAGCGCGGCGCCGGTGTCGTCGAGATAGGTCTCGAACGCCTGGCGGTCGGCGAAGGGCTCTTTGTAGATATCCCATTGCCGCGCGGCTATCATCCGGTCCAGAACCCCGACAGGAAGGCCCTTTGCGATCAGGTCGGCAAGCGGCCCCAGCACTTCATGTTGGCGCACCACGCCCTTGACGGCATCATCCACCGCATCCTGCCACCATTGCAGCCGCATCTCGCAGATCATCGGTTGTTCCGAGGCCCAGGGCGCGCGCGCAACCTCAAGGTTGAAGGCGTAAAGCACCAGCAACGGCGCGCGAGCCGCCGCCGGTGCCGCCATCACGGCGGCAAAGCGCATGGGATCACGGCCCTGGACCTGGGAGGCAAGGGCGCCCAGGGTCATGCCGGTTCCACCACGGACCGGGCACAGGCGATCCGGTCCGGAGCCGCCCGCCATGCGTCGATCTCGCCTTGCGAGGTTTTCAGAACCGCCCGCAATGCACCCGTCGCGCCGGGACGCCGCCGCGCGATCCGCGCGCCCTGCCCGGTCTGCGCCAGACCCAGCCTCCAGCGCACATCACCCGCCGTTCCCGGCCCTTCGCGGTCAAGCCCGCTGTAAAGCTGCCTGAAAGCGTTCATTTCGCGCCGTCGCGGATCAGCTTCCAGGTGATGGCATCGAGCAACGCCTCGAAGCTGGCGTCAACGATGTTCGGCGACACGCCGACGGTTGACCAGCGTCGCCCTTCGGCATCTTCGCTGTCGATGATCACGCGGGTGACGGCCTCGGTGCCGCCCTGGGTGATGCGCACCTTGAAATCGACCAGCCGCAGATCGTCGATACAGGCCTGATACGGCCCGAGGTCTTTGGCCAGCGCCTTGGACAGCGCGTTCACCGGGCCACGGTCTGTACCGGTCTCATCCATGCTTTCGCTGACCGAGAGCATTTTCTGACCGCCGATTTTCACCACGACGACGGCCTCGGACAGGCTGACCATCTGGTTGTGCTTGTTCTTGCGGCGCTCGACCGTGACACGGTAGCGTTTGACCTCGAAAAAATCCGGGCACAGGCCGAGGGCGCGCCGCGCCAGCAGCTCGAAACTCGCCTGCGCGCCGTCATAGGCATAGCCCTGATCCTCACGCAACTTGATCTCATCGAGAATACCGGCAAGGCGCGGGTCTTTCGCCGCGACCTCGATCCCGGCCGCCGCAAGCCGCGCGCGCAGGTTCGATTGCCCGGCCTGGTTTGACATCGGGATGATGCGGGCATTGCCGACCCACGCCGGGTCGATATGCTCATAGGTCGTGGGGTCTTTCAGAATGGCCGAGGCGTGCAGCCCCGCCTTGTGGGCAAAGGCCGAGGCCCCGACATAGGCCGCCGCCCGCGCAGGCACCCGGTTCAAGATGTCATCAAGCATCCGGCTGGTCCGCAAAATGCCCTTCAGCGCCGCTGGCGGCACGTTGGTCCGGTAGCGGCTGGCATAGGGCTCCTTCAGCAGCAGCGTCGGGATCAGGGTAATCAGATTGGCATTGCCGCAACGCTCCCCGAGGCCGTTCAGCGTGCCCTGGATCTGGCGCGCGCCGGCATCGACGGCAGCCAACGATCCGGCCACGGCATTGCCGGTATCATCATGGCAATGGATGCCGAGGCGGTCACCGGGAATACCTTGTGCAATCACCTCAGCCGTGATCCGGCCGACCTCGGCGGGCAGCGTACCACCGTTGGTGTCGCACAACACGATCCAGCGCGCGCCCTCGTTCAGCGCGGCATGCAGACACGACAGCGCGTACTCTGGGTTGGCCTTGTAGCCGTCAAAGAAATGCTCGGCATCAAACAGGGATTCGCGGCCCTTCGCCGCTAGGTGCGCGAAAGAGGCGCGGATCGCCTCGCGGTTTTCATCCAGCGTGACGCCCAGGGCTGTGGTGACATGAAACTCATGCGTCTTGCCAACGAGGCAGACGGCAGGCGTATCGGCATCGAGCACCGCCGCCAGGACATCGTCGTTCTCCGCCGAGCGGCCAACACGCTTGGTCATGCCAAAAGCCGTCATCGTGGCGCGGGTGGCGGGGCGGTCGGCGAAAAACTCGCTGTCGGTCGGGTTGGCCCCCGGCCAGCCGCCCTCGATATGGTCAATCCCGAGCGCATCCAACGCCAGCGCAATCTGGCGCTTGTCGGCGGCCGAGAACTGCACCCCCTGGGTCTGTTGCCCGTCGCGCAGCGTGGTGTCGAACAGGTAGAGGCGTTGATTGGTCATCACACAGCCCTTCCCAACAAGACGCCCGTGGCGCCTGCGTCACGGGCAGCGCCCGAACCGCCCCCCCGGGGCGGGCGCTTCTCGCCCCCCCCGACTGTCCGGGCGCTGCCCTTTGCTGTGCTTTCCACCGTAAATCGTAGGGTCATTTGAGCGCTTCCAGCTTAGTGGGATCAAAACTTGGAAGTGCCTTTGCTTCCGGCCCTGCAACTCCTATCGACAGTCTGATCCCACAATCTTCAATTATTGATTTGAGTTTATCAGCTGCCTCGTAATCCTTTGCATGTCGCAAGGCCATCCATTGATCTAGGAGAGGTGTCAGATATTCAACATGATATGGCATGTCCTCAATACTCGCCATATTGAAACCTTCTCTGAACCACGCACAGTTTTCTGAATCAGGAAAACCAAGCAAACGTAGTGAGGCCTTCAAGTCCGCAAAATCATCGCTCCTGACAAGTTCGTGCATCATCGAAATCGCGCCAACTGTATTCAGATCATTCCCCAAAATTCTCATAAACTCGGCTGGCGCATTCTCGCTGGCTTCAATCCCATCTGTTGCAGAAAACCAAACTTTTAGCGTTCTCTGCGCTTCCCGAACTTTCCTAGCCGTCCAATCCATGTTCTTGCGATAATGCGTCTGCAAAAACACAAGGCGGATCACCTCGCCCGGGATCCCCTGATCCAGCAAATCGCGCACGGTGAAAAAGTTGCCCAAGGATTTGGACATCTTCTTGCCCTCGACCTGAAGCATCTCGTTGTGCAGCCAGACTTGGGCAAATGTCGCCCCCGGATTGGCGCAGCAGCTTTGCGCCAGTTCATTCTCGTGATGCGGGAATTGCAGGTCGGTGCCGCCGCCGTGAATATCAAACGACGGGCCCAGCAGCGCCTGCGACATTGCCGAGCATTCAATATGCCAGCCGGGGCGGCCGCGGCCCCAGGGACTGTCCCAGCCCGGTGTCGCCTCATCCGAGGGCTTCCACAGCACGAAATCCATCGGGTCGCGCTTGTAGGGTGCCACCTCGACCCGTGCGCCGGCGATCATGTCATCGACAGAGCGGCCCGAAAGCCGGCCATATTCGGGGAAAGAGCGCACATCGAACAGCACATGGCCCTCGGCGGCATAGGCGTGACCTTTGGCAATCAGGTCTTCGCACATCGCCACCATCTGTGGAATGTATTCGGTCGCGCGCGGCTCATGATCGGGGCGCAGGTTGCCAAGCGCATCCATGTCGGCGTGATACCAGCCGATGGTCTCATCGGTGATGTCGCGGATGTCACGGCCGGTGGTGGCGGCGCGGGCGTTGATCTTGTCATCGACATCGGTGAAATTGCGCACATAGGTCACATGGGTCGCGCCGTAGACATGGCGCAGCAAACGATACAGCACATCGAACATGATCACATTGCGGGCGTTGCCGATATGGGCGCGGTCATAGACTGTCGGGCCGCAGAGATAGATCCGGACATTTTCGCTGTCCAGCGGGGTGAAAACCTCTTTTTCCCGGCTCAAAGAATTGTGCAGTTTGATCGTCGTCATATTTCCAGCCCTCACGCGCCGCAATCGCAGCGCTTTCGCGCGGACATATCAACTTCGCTGCTGAATGAAAAGCGCGCTTGCCCGCAGGGCCGCAGGGCGGCAGGGCCAAACAACGTCGGCGAGCAGCGCTGCGGGCTATTTTCCTTTGCTTTGACATTCGACCCGCATTTTTGACATTCGACCCGCATTGATGACAAATCGGGGGATTGCGACCCTCAAGCGCGAAAGGATGCGCCGATGCTGAGGATTTTTCTGATCCTGATCTGGCTGCCCTGCTCAGCGCTTTCGCAAAGCATTCCCGAACCTTTGTCAGACAGCGTGAACGATTATGCCGCCCTGCTGAGCCCGGATCAGAGCGCCGCCATCTCGCGCACGCTGCGCAACGGCAGGCAGGAAACCGGTGTCCATATCGTGCTGGCCACGATCGCCAGACAGTCGGACTATCGCGACAACGGGCGTTTTGCGGATTTCGCGACCAGATGGTTCAACGCCTGGGGTATCGGGGATGCCACCAGGAACGACGGCATCCTCATCCTCGTCTCACGAGGCGACCGGGAAGTACGGATCGCGTTGGGCAAAGCCTATGGCCCGGTCTGGGACGGACGGGCGCAGCGGGTGATCGATACCGCCATGCTGCCGGCCTTTCGCGGTGAGAATTACGCCCGCGGCCTTGCCGACGGCGTGGCCGCGGCAATGGACCGCCTGGCCCGCCCTTTTGCGGCGAAGGAAGAAGCGACCGATACAAGCGGCTTTCCGGCCAAGATAGACTTGGCCAGCCTTGCCATGATGGTCATCGCCGCAGTCATGGCGCTGGCAATCGCCTTTCACGGGTTCGGTAACCGGATCGCCGGCGCTTTTCTGAAACTGAAACGCTGCCCGAACTGTGGCGAAACGGGGTTGGTGCGCGAAGACAAAATCGGGAGGGCTGCGACTGAAACGACCAATGGCACGGTGTTCCGCCATATCCGCTGCCCCACTTGCGGTCACGATCAGATCAGCCAGCGCAACCTGCCGTCGTTTCAAAGCAACCGCGGGGCGGGCAGCAGCGGCGGTTCTGGCGGCGGCAGTTCCTCCGGCGGCAGTTCTTCCGGCGGCGGGGCTTCGGGTAAGTGGTAACAGACTGGACAGACTGCACATGCCGCGTTAATTGAACACATGTTCAATTCAAAGGGAGGCCGGGATGCAACTGTCTGAAACAGCCACTGTGGTTACCGGCGGCGCTTCTGGTCTGGGGGCCGCCGTTGCGCGGCATTTCCGGACGAAGGGCGGCGCGGTGACAATTTTCGATCGGGACGAAGCCAATGGCACGATCCTTGCCGCCGAAATCGGCGCGACGTTTTGCGCGGTCGATGTGACGGACGGACCTTCGGTTGCGGCGGGGGTCGCGGTGGCGGTGCAGGCGATGGGCAAGATCAGCGCATTGGTCAACTGCGCGGGCATCGTGACCGGGGCGAAGATCGTCGGGCGCGAGGGGCCGCATGATCTGGCGCAATTCCGCCGGACGGTCGACGTGAACCTGACCGGCACCTTCAACTGTCTGCGGCTTTGTGCGGCCGAAATGGCGCGTAACCCTTCCGTCGAGGGCGAGCGCGGGGTGATCGTCAACACAGCCTCGGTCGCAGCCTTTGACGGGCAGAAGGGTCAGGCGGCCTATGCCGCCTCGAAAGCCGGGATCGCGGGCATGACCCTGCCGGCCGCGCGCGACCTCGCCGGCAATGGCATCCGGATCTGTGCGATCGCGCCGGGGGTTTTCCTGACGCCGATGCTGGAGGGTCTGGGACCGGAGCTTCAGGAAAGCCTCGCGGCGGAGGTGACCTTTCCGCGCCGCCTCGGGCGACCCGGGGAGTTCGCGGCGCTGGCGGGGTTCATCGTCGAGTGTGGTTATCTCAATGGCGAGGTGATCCGGCTTGACGGTGCGCTGCGCATGCGATGAGCGTCGCGGGGGGCTTTGCGCCCCCCCTTGGCTGACGCCAATTCCCCCCGCAGGATATTTCTGAACAGATGATGGCTCAGGCCCCGGCTTTTTCAGCGAGGATCAGCCAGTCTTCCTCTGCGCGGGCCATGGTTTTTTGCCGTTCGGCCATCAGTTCCGACGCCTTGCGGAATTTGACCGGTTCCCTGGTGAACAGATCGGGTGCGTCAAGAAGTTCGGCGAGTTTGGCAATCTCGGCTTCCAGTTTGCTGATCATCCCGGGGAGGGTTTCAAGCTTTTTGCGTTCGGTGAAGGTCAGTCCGTCCGTTTTTTTGGCCTCGGCCTTCACCGGAGCTGCGCCGGTGGTTCTGGTTTTGAAGGTTGCCTCAGGTGCCCATTCGGTATCGCGCTGGGTCATGTAATCGGTCCAGCCGCCAGGGAAGACACCGACGCGCCCCTGGCCTTCCAGCGCCACGGTGGCGGTCGCGACCCGGTCGATGAAATCGCGGTCGTGGCTGACCAGCAGCACGGTGCCGTCGTAATCGCCCAGAATATCCTGCAGCAGATCGAGGGTTTCGACGTCGAGGTCGTTGGTCGGCTCGTCGAGGATCAGCAGGTTCGAGGGTTTCGCCATGATCCGCGCCAGCAACAGCCGCGCCTTTTCACCACCTGAGAGCGAGCGGACGGGCGCGCGGGCCTGGGCCTCGTTGAACAGAAAGTCCTTCAGGTAGCCGACGACATGCTTGGGCATTCCCCGCACCATCACCTGGTCGGAGCTGCCCGAAACCGCCATGCCCGGGTCATTCGTCAGGTTGTCCCAAAGCGAGGCATTCGGGTCAAGCTGGGCGCGGGTCTGGTCGAACACCGCGATGTCGAGGTTGGTGCCGAGTTTGATGGCGCCGCTGTCGGGCGCGATCTCGCCGGTCAGCATTTTCAACAGGGTGGTCTTGCCGATGCCGTTGGGGCCGACAAAAGCGATGCGGTCGCCGCGCAGCACCCGCAAATCAAGGTTGCGGACAATGACGGTATCGCCAAACGCTTTGGAGATACCCGTCGCCTCGACCACCCGCTTGCCAGAGGTGGTGCCGCTTTCCAGCGCCATCGCAGCCGTGCCCTGGCGGCGGATCTGGCTGGCGCGTTCGGCGCGCAGGTCGGCGAGCGCGCGCACCCTGCCCTGGTTGCGTTTGCGTCGCGCAGAAATACCTTCGACCGCCCACCGCGCCTCGGCCTTGATCTTGCGGTCGAGTTTGTGGCGCTGGTCGTCTTCTTCGGCCCAGATGGTCTCACGCCACTCCTCAAACCCGTCAAAGCCGGATTCGCGACGGCGCACCTGCCCCCGGTCGATCCACAGCGTCGCCCGGGTCAGCGCCTTGAGGAAGGCTCGGTCGTGGCTGATCAGCACAAAGGCGGTGCGGGTGGATTTCAACTCGTCCTCCAGCCACTGGATGGCCTGGATGTCGAGGTGGTTTGTCGGCTCGTCCAGCAACATCAACTCGGGCGCTTCGGCCATCAGACGCGCCAGGGCTGCGCGGCGGCGCTCACCGCCCGAGGCAGAGGTCACCGGGGTTTCGGGGTTGAACTTCAACCCCTCGGCCACCATCGCAACCCTGTATTCCTCGCCTTCGGGCAAGGTGGCTGCGGCATAATCACCCAGGGTTTTATAGGCAGACAGATCAGGGTCCTGCTCCATATACCCCACGGTCACGCCGGGCGGCACCACGCGCACCCCGGCATCAGGTTCGACCAGGCCTGCCATCACCTTCATCAGCGTCGATTTGCCCGAGCCGTTGCGCCCGACAAGGGCGACGCGGTCACCGGGGTGCACCACAAGATCTAGCCCGTCAAAAATCGGGTCGCCCCCGAAGGTCAGGGAAATGCCGGAAAGCTGCAGAAGCGGGGCGCGGGCCATGAGGTTGCCTTATGGGCTGAAAATTCAGGTTCGGGGGCCGGAGGGCCCCGTGCGCAAAAGCCGCCCCGCGGGGGGCGGCTTTTGCGGTTCGTTCAACAGATGGGCAATCAGCCGACCAGTTCAAGACCCGAAAAGTGGAAAGCGATCTCGCGGGCCGCCGATTCGGGGCTGTCGGAGCCGTGAACCGAGTTTTCGCCCATCGACAGCGCGAAATCCTTGCGAATCGTGCCATCCGCAGCGTTGGCCGGGTTGGTCGCGCCCATCACGTCGCGGTTTTTCAGGATGGCGCCTTCGCCCTCGAGAACCTGCACGACGATCGGCGCGGACGACATGAATTCGCACAATTCGCCATAGAAGGGACGCTCTGCATGCTCGGCGTAAAACGCACCGGCCTGGGCTTCGGTCAGGTGAATGCGCTTTTGCGCGATGATGCGCAGACCCGCCTCTTCGAATTTGGCATTGATCTTGCCGGTCAGGTTGCGGTTGGTGGCATCGGGTTTGATCATCGAAAGGGTGCGCTCAACGGCCATTTTCATCTCACATAAGTTGCGGGGGCGGACCCCGGATTGTTTCTGGCGCCCTGCTACCATGCGCCGCATGCGTTGAAAACCCGGTTTCAGGGTTGTTGCGTCGCCTGGAAGGGCGGCAAGGCGGCCTGACGTCAGCCGTGATGACTGCTGCGCAGACGGATTGACCTTGGCGGATCTATCAGGCAAGGCGTGGCCCATGTTACGCATTTCAGATATCAGCTATTCCGTCGAAGGCCGCCCGCTGTTGCAGGGCGCTTCCGCAACGATACCCACCGGGCACAAGGTTGGCCTTGTCGGGCGCAACGGTTCCGGCAAGACCACGCTGTTTCGGCTGATCCGGGCGGAGCTTGCGCTCGAGGGCGGCGAGATTTCGATGCCGGCCCGCTCGCGCATCGGCGGCGTGGCGCAAGAGGTGCCATCGTCTTCCACCAGCCTGCTGCAAACCGTGCTCCAGGCCGACACCGAGCGCGAGTCGCTGCTTTGGGAAGCGGAGACGGCGACCGATCCGCACCGGATTGCCGAAATCCAGGCGCGGCTGGCCGATATCGACGCCTGGTCTGCCGAGGGCCGCGCCAGTTCTATCCTGAAGGGCCTGGGCTTTGACGCCGAGGCGCAGTTGCGCCCCTGTTCCGATTTCTCGGGCGGCTGGCGGATGCGGGTGGCGCTGGCGGGGGTGCTGTTTGCGCAACCCGATTACCTGCTGCTGGACGAGCCGACCAACTATCTTGATCTCGAAGGCGCGCTGTGGCTGGAAAGCTACCTTGCAAAATATCCCCATACCGTGATCATCATCAGCCACGATCGCGGGCTTTTGAACCGGGCCGTGCAGGGCATCCTGCACCTCGACGAGAAAAAGCTGACCTATTGGAACGGCCCGTATGACCAGTTCGCGCGCCAGGTCGCCGAGCGCCGTGCCGTGCTGCAAGCCGAAGCCAAGAAGCAAGAGGCCCGCCGCGCCCATCTGCAATCGTTCGTGGACCGCTTCAAGGCCAAGGCCTCAAAGGCGGTGCAGGCGCAGTCCCGTGTCAAGATGCTGGAAAAGATGCAGACCATCACGCCGCCCGAAGAGGCGCGCAAACAGGTTTTCACCTTCCCGGAACCCGAAGAACTTTCGCCGCCGATCATCACGATGGAGGGGGTATCGGTCGGCTATGACGGCCCGCCGGTCCTGCGCAAACTGAGCCTGCGGATCGACCAGGATGACCGCATCGCCCTGCTGGGCCGCAACGGCGAGGGAAAATCCACACTTTCCAAACTGTTGGCGGGCAAACTCAAAGCATCCGGCGGCACGATGACCCGCAGCTCAAAACTGCGGATCGGTTATTTCGCACAGCACCAGGTCGATGAGTTGTTCATCGAGGAAACCCCGCTGCAACACATCCAACGCATGCGCCCGAATGAGGGCCAGCCAAGGCTGCGCGCCCGCCTTGCCGGTTTCGGCCTGCTGGCCGATCAGGCCGAGACCAGGGTGGGTCGCCTGTCGGGCGGGCAGAAGGCGCGGCTTTCGCTGTTGCTGGCAACGCTGGATGCGCCGCATCTGCTGATCCTCGACGAGCCGACCAACCACCTTGACATGGAAAGCCGCGAGGCCCTTGTCGAGGCGCTGACCACCTATAGCGGCGCGGTGATCCTCGTCAGCCACGACATGCACCTGCTGGGCCTCGTCGCCGACCGTCTCTGGCTGGTCAAGGCGGGAGCGGTGGAGCCCTACACCCAGGATCTGGAGGCCTACCGCAAACAATTGCTGTCGGGCGATGACGACGGCAAACCCGCCAAAGCCGCCCCGAAACCAAAGAAGGTCAGCCGCGACGATGTCGCCCTCATCCGCTCCGAGGTGCGCAAATGCGAAGAACGCCTCGAAAAGCTGAACGTCATGCGCGACAAACTCGCCAAGAAACTGGCTGACCCGGCGCTGTACGAGCCGGAGCGTCTGGGTGAGATGGAAACCTGGCAGAAGAAATATTCCGAAGTGATGGACGCCCTCGACCGGGCCGAGGCGATGTGGCTGAAGGCCCAGGAAAAGCTCGAAGCGGCAGCCTAGGCGAATTTTACTTCGCGAACGGGCCGCAGGCGCGTAGCGTCGCCTGAGGCAACACCGCGCGTCGACACTCACCCCGCAAAAAGGGCACGACATGTTTGAAATCGAAACCGCTTTCGTGATCACGGCTTTTGCCACGTTGTTCGTGGTGATCGACCCGCCGGGCATGATTCCGATGTTCATCGCATTGACGCCGGGGATGTCGTCGGACAAGCGCCGCGCCATTGGCATGCGCGCCTGCCTGGTGGCCATCAGCGTGCTGACGGCCTTCGGTCTGCTGGGCGAGGCGGTGCTGAACTTCATCGGGATCTCGATGTCGGCTTTCCGCATCGCAGGCGGTATCTTGCTGTTTCTGACCGCACTCGACATGCTGTTCGAACGCCGTACCCAGCGCCGCGAAGGCCAGGCGACAGTGCATGACCATGACCCGTCGGTCTTTCCGATGGCGATTCCGCTGATCGCCGGGCCGGGTGCGATTGCCACAATGATCCTGCTGGTCGGGCAGTCGGGTGGCTGGCAAGGCGTAATCGCGGTGCATCTGGTGATGATTTTCGTGGTATTTCTTGTCTTCATGATGTTCCTGATCGCCGGCCCGATGGAAAAGATGCTGGGACGCACCGGCACTGTCGTCATCACCCGCCTGCTGGGTATGTTGCTGGCGGCGCTGTCGGTGCAGTTCGTGATCGACGGCATCCGGCAGACCGGGCTGATCGGCTAGTCCCGCCCGGGGGCTTGTTCTCTGACACCCCCTGCCCCATATCATTCCCGAAGGAGCAAGCGATGGACGGCGAAAGCTTTGGCAGACTGATTTACCTCGGAATTCTGGTGGTGGCGGTCGGCGGCTATCTGCTTGTCGAATATCGTGGCCGCCTTGGCCAGATGGCACGCGGCCTGATGGCCTGGGGCCTTTTGTTTGTCGGCGTCATGGCGGGTTTCGGGTTGTGGACTGACATGCGCACCCAGATTAACCCGCGTCAGGCAGTCATGGCGGGTGGCGGTATCGAGTTGCCCCGCGCGCCCGACGGGCATTTCTACCTGACTCTGGTCATCAGCGGCAAGGCCGTGCAATTCATGGTCGATACCGGCGCCAGTAACGTTGTGCTGAGCCAGTCCGACGCCCGCAAGCTGGGTTTTGACCCGGCCGCACTTGTCTATCTGGGCAGCGCCAGCACCGCCAATGGCGTCGTGCGCACCGCGCGTATCACCTTGAACGACGTATCGCTGGGCCCGAT
>TARA_R110002110_G_scaffold26606_1_pt1 | contig 11415 bp, 20 predicted proteins | sample TARA_R110002110 | Tara Oceans TARA_R110002110 (sample SAMEA4397330) | marine metagenome | biome: Polar Biome; feature: [SRF] surface water layer (ENVO:00010504); material: water (ENVO:00002006), including particulate matter (ENVO:01000060) such as... | depth 5 m
GAGGAAAAGCAACCAGAACCTGAGCCTGAACCTGAAGTTCCGGAAGACGAAAGAATCGATCCTCGATTCGCGAACTTGGATTATAGAGCCGAAGCTCTTCGACGACAAAAAGGACAAAGTATAATGAAAATCACAAAAGAACAAATTCGCAAGATTACTCGTGAAGAGTTACAAAGTGTATTAAAAGAATCTCGACAAGCCGGCTTTCTTGGGCCTGGGTTCTCTAATCCCCTGTCGATGCAAGAGGGGCCCCATGGGGATAGCGCTAATTGGCTGAGATCCCATGCAATGCCGATGGTAAGGGAAATCGGAGATGTGCTTCGCAAGGAGCTTGGCGATGAAGTTGTTGGCAGGATCCGAACCAATGAAAGAGCACGGCAAGATCCGGTGCATTGGGAGATGCTTGTTGAGCTAGCCTTGACAAAGGGTTTGCCAACCATGCTTGAAATCAAAGTGTATATGCAATATGCAACTGTAAAAATTGGCGGTGATGAAGTCGAAACAATTGAATATCCCGGTCTTGAAAGTCAAGGCGGTCTCGCTGATGTTATCACACAACATGTCAAGGGTAGGTTGTGGCATGACGCCGAAGCGGGTCACGAGACCCTTGCTGACCGTAAATTTGCTGACCGTCCTGAGTGACCCTTGAAAATTTTTTCGTCGGCGCCCGTCCGTGGGCGCCCGGTTAACCTTCCTGAACCAAAGTGATCTCATCTTCAAAATATACATCACTATACCCGGATACATAAACCGTATACCACGTGGTCTGTGTTTCTGCATATTTTTTCCGCACATTAAGCACAACACCTAACATCTTTTCGAAAGGCATATGCCTCCAAACTCGAACGCGGACGAGATCTCCTGGCTTTATCAATCACGATCCCCTCTCATCTGAACTGCGGAACGTATATAATTATGCGTGTGGGCGCGGATCTTGACTTTTTCCGCGTTTTTTTGATCCTGGGGGGACTATTTATAAGGCGCAACGGGAAAGGAAACAATGAAAATTACCAAAACCAAGCTGCAAGAGATTATCCGAGAAGAGGTTGCAAAGATAAATATAAGTGACTATTTGTCCAATATTTATAAATGGTGCCCTGCGGGGACCAAATGCAAACCGGAAAGCAAAAAAACTAAATGGTGGAAAGGAAGATGAAGCTTACAAAAACAAAACTTAAACAATTGATTAAAGAAGAACTCAGCGAGATGCACGGTATGCAACATGAGATTCCGATTGAAGGTGATCTGACCCCAGGTGCCGCGGATCTGACCCAAGTCCTGACCAACGCTCTGGACCAGCTGATTAGCGCCAGTGATGCTGCGGGCTCTGGTAGTGCGCTGCAGGGCGAAATTATGGAACTGATCCAGCGCATTGAAACAATAATTGCGGATGCAGCATATGGCTAATCGCATTCACGAGGGATATATACTGCATGCGCGGCAACTTCTTGAAAAAATGGATGAAAAATCTGCAGTGGACACTTTGGTCGCTAGCGGTTATCAGCCTGAACTGGCTTTCCTGGCTGTTAAAGCAGCTGGTATCTTGCGCGAACCTTATGTGTTCAAAGAAAAAGAAAGCAGAATAGTTGATCCCTCCACGCTCTGAATCCTAATCTATGTCTAATATAGCAATTGCGATGCAATCGTTGATTGCGTTTCTTGCCGCCTCTTCATTTAAATACTTCTCTGGCTCCGAGCGCATCAGAAATAATATTTTTGCTCTCTCTTTTGTTTTCGCCGTTACAAGCGCTTGTTTGTAGCAGCCATTTTTTGGTTTAGATTTTATTATCCAAAGTTTGGTCACGCTTCAGCAACTTTCCCTGTTGTGAGAATCGGTGTTTTCTTGATTCTGATTATTTGTCCATCAGACATGTAGAAGATTACGTCCTCCTCTTCCATATCTAGCGCGACGATCTCGTCTTCGGAATAGCCCTTTTTGATTACTTGATCAACGTAGTGCTGGACGTATATATGTAAAGTGGCCTCAAATTGTTCAAGGCTTATTTTAAGTTCTTTGTTCGACATGTCGATATTAACTCTAGCTCTTCTATCGCAAATTCAGATAGAACGCCGCTAACCCATACTTTGTAAAAGTTGGTATTTTCATATTTAACATTATAATAAGATCTCTTAACTGAGACAATTAGTCCCACTAGTGGTTTGGCGGAAGGTTCATCCCAGAACCTAATCCTTACCAAGTCACCCGGCCTCACTTAAGATTTCCAATTGTGTAATTGGGCTCCAATAAATTCCTTTTCCTGGCCAGTGTACAAACACACCTGGGGGGAGTTTACTTGCCCCCAGGTGATTAATCTGACCTATCGCAACAACAATACCATATTTTTCTTTAAATTCTGTTGTTCTATGCTCGGGATCTTTCCATCTGACCAAGTCACCTTTTTTCATTCATTGGGTCACCTTTATGTTTAAAGTAACTGGCACCACTGGCTCTTCATCAAAAAAATAAAACAATTCGCCGCTTTCAACTTTGATTACATTCTTAAATAGATACTCCTGGTTCGAATCGGGATCCTTGGTTGACTGCCATGTTGGCTCTATCCTTTGATACAGCTGTCCGGACCACAAAAAATGGCGGCCGACATCAATCTTCTTGTGTATCGTCAAATTAAAATCCGAATAATCTACTTCTGTATTCATATCACTCTCCTTTTAGTCGTAATAAGGATCATTTGGTCCTTTTAGTGGGGTTTTTTCATAATAAGGCGCAATTTCATGGAGGAACAGCGTGTATACGCGTCCGTGTGAGCCTCCAACCTGGATTATTGCTAAATCTTGACTGTTATCATGAGTGTGTATTTCTCTTACTATTCCCACTTGATCCATTGGAGACCACTTTCCAGCCCACACCGCATATCGGGAGGGATCCTTTATAACAATTACCTTGTCTCCGATCTCCATATCTTTTTGACGGTCCAACATAGTAATTATTCACCAATAATTTAAAAATTTGCAATTATTTTTGACTATTTACTGTGAAACGTTCAAAAACGGAGAAAAACGGACATGAAACTCACCACTAGACAGCTAAAACAGTTGATTAAAGAAGAAATCGAAGACTTAGCCGAGATTGAAGACGAATTGGGTGGAGGCGAAAAGCTTTCTCAGAGTAAATTTAAACAGGCAGGGCGCGAAGCTGCAAAAGAACTGGGCGGTAAAGCCAATTCAAAAGAGCGCGCTCTCATCCAGAAGGTTGCAGATAAGCTAATGCAAGCTGCTGGCGATGGTAATATTTTGAAATCGTCTATCATGGTCAAGTTAGAGCGCGCCTTAAAAGAGATCGATAAGCTTATTGAAGACGATCCCGAAGCTGAAACTGAAGCTCCACGGGAAAACCCCTTTTAAAAACACTCATAAAATGTTATAATGTAGGATGTAATGATCACAAAGCGACTGATCTTGTGCGTTATTCTTACGATTCTTGCGCACATTATTGTATGGTATCAGTGTAATTCTCAATTTGTATGGAAATGGTGGCAAGATAAGCCTGTTATCACAGTTTTAATTTTTGCTCTGCCCTCCGCTTTCCTATTTTACTACAGTTGGACGTATGCGGTTAAGGAATTTAACTCTTTATGGTCTGCGAGATTGTTTTTGCAGGCCGCATCTTATTTGGTCTTTCCGTTTATGACATGGTTTTATATGGACGAAAGCCCATTTAAGCTCAAAACAATGATGTGTATTTTGCTTTCTTTCGCCATAATTGCAATTCAAATGCTCTTTTAGATCTATTTATAGCATGTGTATTTTGTGTAAAGAATATATTCTGGGCAAACTGAATCGACCGGAGGCCCAAAGAAACTTCTGGGAGATGGCGCTTGATATGGAGCCAGAACATGCTGAAGAGGTCTTTGATCTTATCTGGAACGACGATGGGGCTAAAATAGAAAATCTTCGGAAAAAATACAACAAAAGTGAGGTGATAAAGTGAGTGATTTTGATTTCATTGAACATTTCGATGCACCGGTCGAAGTGAAGAACGAAGAGCAATTAGACGATAACGAAGCTGTTTCTGCTATCAACTGTGCCTTTGTCGGATTTGGCGGTGGTGGTGGAAAACTGGCTAAAGCTTTCCTAGAGTTGGGCTTCAACAAGACCCTTCTTATCAATACAACCGCGAAGGATCAACCAGCTGATCTTGATTCCAAGCATTTGGTTATTGTGCCAGATGCAGATGGTGTTGCAAAAAATATTGAATTTGGCAAAGAAGTTCTGTCTAGAAACAGCGCTTTCGTCGAAGACGCCTTAAGGACAAAGCTTGGAAAGGTTGATTGGCTGTTTGTTTTGGCTGGCGGTGGCGGTGGAACTGGCTCTGCTTGTTCTGTTCTCCATGAGACGTTTGAGAGATATCTGAGTTCAGTTGGCGGAACTGGAAAGGTTTTTTATATCATGACTTGGCCTTCGGCTCAAGAGTCCCTCAACCATACAATTGTGAAGAATGCGTTTTCGCTTTCAAATGATATCGCAGAATATCCTCACATTGTGCTGAGCAATGAACGGCAATTGGGATTTTTGAGAGGAAAGGTTGGTATTGCCAACATGTTTCCAACGGCAAATACTGCTTTTGCAAAGCTGTTTCATCAGATCCTTAAGCTGTCATCGGAACAATCATCAATTCAGACATTTGATTCAAAAGATCTGGAGCGATGCCTTAAGACACCAAAACGTACATTCATCGGCGCCACACTAATTCAAAACGCAAAGAGTCCAAACTTAGGTTCAGAGATTTTTCAAAACTGTGTTAAGAAGTCTCCATGTTACGAGATGAAAGGGAATCCAAAAACTGGAACTCTTCTTTTGGTAATCTCGCCGGAGATGGCTGCGGATCCAGATATTGGATCGAATCTTGCCGCGGCATCCTCATATGTTGGAGGCCGAACTGAAACGCTTTTTTCTGGTATTTATGTAAAGGAAAACATTCCAGGTTTGATTGCAGTATTGTCAATGAGTGGCCTAGATTAATTTTTTTTATGAGAAAGGATTTTTATCACCCAACACACTATTTATATGTGAACATTTGATTTCAAAGACTTAAAGGGGATTATACGACATGTCAAAAACAAAACAAATAGCACCAGCGGAATTTAGCGGATCAGTCGGATTCAATAGCGACGCAAAAGTTACTCTGGGGGGTGGTCACTTAAATACAGTAGTACTAAGTGGTGGTGGAGCCACAGTTTTAACTGCTGCCAACTCAGGCGCCACTTGTATATTTGACACAGCAGCAGCATCTACTTTTACATTGCCTGCCCCAGAGTTGGGGATGAGGTTTACATTCATTTCAACTATAACAGCGACAGGTGATCATGAAATTATAGCAGGTACTGATGATCATGGATTTTTAGGTGGTGTGCTTATTATGAATACAACCGCAGACCAAACTAATGCGTTCTCAGCAGCCACTGATGGTAATAATGACTACTGCACGATGAATGGCTCAACTACAGGTGGTATTGCAGGATCTATGGTTCATTGTGTAGCTATTTTAGGTACTTCGGCAGCTAAAACTTGGGCAATACATGGTACTCTTATCGGCTCTGGTAATACGACTACGCCATTTGCAGATGCATAATCTTAATAACTAGTAATCCTCGAAAACAATCAAGGCACCTTTCGGGGTGCCTTTTTTGTATAATAAGACACTTATCGTATATCCATTTCTATATACTTTAGGATGACCTCAGCGCCCGATGAATTCGATGTAGGAGATTTAGTCCGGAGACGCAACGATATTTATCGTGAGGGCATTGTATTGGCTGTCTGTGAGGAGCCTGGGAAAAGGCACTTTTATCATGTTGTATTCTTTGTTGGAACACAATACCTTTGTCAGCCGAGTGTAGAGATATTTCACAAAGAAGAACTAATCCTACTTAAGAAGCAAATACATAAAGAGCTTGAGCCGACAAAGTTTAAGAAGATTAAGAAGAGATATTACTAATTATATTACATAATTCTATAATTGGGAGTTAACGAACATGAAAATTTCTAAAGATATGCTAAAAGAACTTATCGCAGAGGAACTAAAAGAAGTTGTATTTGCGTCTGAGCCATTTATGGGGCGCCGCCCAAAGGATGACGCGGATGCCATAGGTAAAAAGATGGCGAAAGCTAAGGCAGAGAGAGAAAGAGAGAAAATAGCTACGGCAGATACGGAAGCTGCGCCGGCTGTGAAACGACAAGATAAATTTAATACTGGGGGTCTTAGAGACATGAGTGAAGAAGATCGTCAATTATATTTCGATGCGCAGGGAAAAGGAGAATTTGCTGGTAATCCAGAAAAAATGAGAGCGGCGGTTGTTCGTCTTCTCAGAGATAAATATAACTTATAGGGGTTTGGGCATGCCTTACGTGAGATGTGGAAAGTGTGTGTATAAAGGTAAGAAGTGCAGCACCAAAGGTGAAAAAGTTGGCTGCTCCGATTCTATAGAAAAAGCTAAAAAATATTTAATTAAACTAAGAATGGAAACAAGCGAGGGCGTTATGAAAGTTACAAAAAATAAACTAATACAATTGATCAAAGAAGAGCTGGAAGTTACCCTTACAGACGATGAAGTTGAAGAAATGTTTGATATTAAAGTAAATAAAGAAACTGAACTGGCTGAAGCTTCATATGAGCGCGTACCAACTGAGCGGGACGTTCCTACCTTAACGCGCCCAGGAAGCGTACCAACAGAAAAAGTACCTGCTTTACAGCGGCCCTCTAAAAAAGACCCAACAGAAGTCATAAAGATGCTTATTGATTTTGTTGGCGTATTAGAACAAAGAATAGAAGCCCTCGAAGCTACAATAAAAACCCCACAAGAGTAAACTTAATGAATGAGGCCCAAGACAAAAATAAGGCCTGGATCATTAATAATAGAAAATTCTTATATCTTTTCAAACCCCAACGACCGTCATCCGATTATAAGCTACGGTATTGTTTTGTCACTCGATAAAATTTTAGGCGTAGAAATATTTTGGTTTGACGAGCAACGGTCAAATTTTTATCCCAGGCCGGCAATAGAGTGGTTCGTTGACGGTACTATCACCAAATTTTGGACAATTTGCTATTAACATTTTGTAAGTTTTTATGTATACTTGTTTAGTACTTGGTGTGCTGCTCTCTATTTATTTTAGTGGATAAATTACACGGAGGTCGCTACAATGAATTCATATTATGATAATTTAGAAACCAGCAAGTCACTAATTGACGTTTCGTCATACGATTCATATAACGAATTTGCAGCTGCAAAGGTGTCAGAAATGTCTGATATGATAATTGTTTTGTGCACTCAGTATGAGGAAACCAACGACGCTTTGAGAATAGCACAATATTCATGGCTAAGAGAATATCACAAACACCACAAGGGAAGAAGATCCTAACATCATTTTAACAAACAGGAGAAATATGATTGTTGACATAATTGTTGATTTACAATATGGAGATTGCGGAAAAGGAAAAATCACACACTTTTTGTGTAAAGAGCACAAATACACACATGTTGTAAGATATAATGGAGGTTGCAACGCGGGACACACAATCTACCATGAGGGCGAAAAATTTGTCACACATCACATTCCAGCTGGAGTTTTCTTTGGGGTTAAGTCAATCATTGGCCCCGGGTGCGTCGTTAACACAGAAAAGTTTATGCAAGAGCTTGAAATGCTGGAGAGTAAAGGCATCTCCGCTAGAAATTTAGTAAAAATTGCTAAAAACACTCATATCATTACTCGGAATCACCTCAATGAAGACGGACTAGACACCAAGATTGGCACCACAAAGCGTGGCAACGGGCCGGCGTACCGAGACAAGTATGATAGGAACGGGGTTCGGGCAGAAGACGTACCCCAGTTGAGTGAATTCTTAATTGATTTCTACGAAGAGATGCACCAAGAGGGTGTCATTGCACTCTTTGAAGGCGCTCAAGGCTTTGGCTTGGACGTTGATTGGGGCGATTACCCTTATGTAACGTCTTCTCACTGTACTGCCGCTGGTGCTTTACTCAATGGCATACCCCCGCAGGCGGTTCGAAACGTCTGGGGCGTCGCAAAAGCCTACGAAACATACGTTGGTACCAAGAATTTTCAAGGAGAAGACCCAGTTTTTGACGAAATTTGCGAAGTTGGGCAAGAATATGGGGCAACCACTGGTCGCAAAAGGCAAGTTAACTGGTTTGATTGGAATTTATTTCACAAGGCCTTCAATATTAATGGCGTAACGCACTTGGTTATCAATAAAATGGATGTTCTACGTGAGGTTGACGCTTGGAAGGTCAAGAAAGGCGATGAAATCTATGACCTCGGCGCTGAAAACATGTTTAAACACTTTATTGGCGATAGTTTGAGCCAAACCGGCGCCACAATATACTTTTCTGGCGATAAAGCAAGGATCTAATCTATTTATTGTATAAAATAAATGGAGATTCCTTAAAATGTCAACCAAAATTCGCGTTTCAATGAAAAAGTCCCCAAAAGAGCCTTTGAAAGAGGGGGTTCTTAAATGGCTTAAGGATAAATTCAGTCAGAAGGGCGCCCCCAAGGCTAGCCCTGCTAATCTTATTAGAGGACTAGATAAATTAGCAGGAGAACCGGGTGGTGGCGATGTTGCTGGTGAAATAAAAAGTAGAATCCAAAACTACAAAATAATGTTCCTTCAGGCGGGGCAGTCTGAGGACGATTGGGAAGAGTTAATGTCTTCTCTGCCGAACCGCGAAGTATGGATGAAGAAGGACGAACCTGCTGGTGCTGCTGCAGGCCCGGAGCTAGGGGCGCCTCAACAACAAAAAGGTAAAAAGGCCGGTGTAAAGGCTGCAGATCTTCGCGCGAAGCCAGTGAAGGGTAAGATTTTAACTACAAAATCAGTTGTTAACCGATTAAAAGCAGCTGGTGTTACTGATCAAAAGGTAGTTGACCAAGCAAACAGAGTAATTAAGAAATATATTGAAAAAGCCGTTGCTGGGCAAGTGCCAGTCTATGAAGCTGTCAACCTTGCAGTTGGTGGTCAGTCACTATTAAAGCAACTCATGAAGATTCCAGGGCTGAGGCCGGTACCGGATAGTGTTATTAAACAAATACTTAAGGATCTTGAAGTTCAATTGACTGCTAACGATATAGAAGTTATTAAATCTAAGAAAGATTTGGCGGCGTCGAGACAAAAGCCGGATGAGGGGGGCGAAGAGCCAGAAAGCGAGGCGGTACCGGCGGAAGAGGAAGATCCACCGAGCGAAGGACCACCGAGCGAAGCAACTCCAGCTGAAGATCAAGCAAAGCTTTCTGATGAGGAAGTTCAGCAACTCAAACAAGCTGTTGGGCCTAGAGCGGGTCGGCCCTGGAAGGGGACAAATCCAGATTTAGCTAGTAAAATAGCTAAAAGTGCTGGCAAAGCAGTTGAAGATTCAGTTTCCAAGCTTGACTTGCAAGAGGCCTTTGATGAAAAGGGCAAAATTATCTACGAAAAACTGTTGAAAAAATGGAATATAAAATAATTAACAAAAGTAACAGGAACCTGGATAACGTCGATGGCTTTGTATCCAAATTTTTGCCTCATACAAAGGAAAAATTGGGCTTTGATAAGCCTGTAACGATAGTATACAAGTCTGATAGCGAAAATGCAAGAAAAATATTGGGAAAAACGGCTTATTACGACCCACAAGAGTTTAAAATCGTCTTGTATGTCGATGATAGGCACCCAAAAGACATCCTGAGATCGCTTTCACACGAATTAGTTCACCATGCACAGAATTGTCGTGGAGAATTTGACGATACAAGTAATGTTGGTCAGGAGGGTTATGCTCAAGACGACCAACACATGAGATATATGGAAGCAGAGGCATATTTGCTCGGAAATGGCTTGATTTTTCGTGATTTTGAGGATAATCTCAAAAAACAGGGCCTAGAAGAGGCAAAAAAGCCCAAAAAACCGCAAATTTCGGATAAAAAGTGGAAAGAAAACCTTGTTTTTGACCTTTTAAGGCAAAAATATACACAATAGGAGGGGAGTAAAATGGCTAGTCCAAATGAAAGAAAGCTACGAAAACTAGCGTTAGCGAAGAAAGTTGAGGCGTTAAACGGCACTGCAGTGGGTAGTGCGGTCGCTGGGGCCCTTGTTGACGCTGTTGAGGTCGTCGAGGAAGTCGTCGAAGACGTTGCAGAAGTTGTTGAAGACGTTGTTGAAGATGTTGTCGAGGTCGTCGAGGAAGTCGTCGAAAAAGTTAAGCCTAAATTTAAGGGATTTAAGGCTAAGAAGAAATAACAAAGTTCTGGGGGACAAAAAATGCAAAATGCCAACCTTATAACTGAAGGAGGGCTCTATGGGCACTTAAGTCACTTATATGACTTTTCAGATGACGTGCCGGCTTTAACTTTTGCTGAAATCGAGGATATTTTTGTTAAGGTATCTTCGGCAAAATTGCAAGTTAGCGAAAAGCTTGATGGACAAACAATGTTTATAACGTTTGTTCCTCACGAGTCTGAGGCCGACAAGGGCGCGATTGTGATGGCTATGGCCAGAAAGGCTGATGTGCTCACTGCTCCGCAAGCAGTTAGGGATCCGTCGGCCGCGGCAGGTTCGTTGCCTAGCACAATTGAGAGATTTGCCGGTAGGAACGAAGAACTGCGTAGCGCATTCGTCGATTCTTTGACTGCGCTGGACACTGGTATCAAAAATCTGGACCACGAAACACAAAGGGCAGTCTTTGGTCCGGATGAGGATGGGGATTATAATTGGTTTGCATTCGAAATCATGGATCCAGGCAATCCCAATGTTGTAAACTATAACAAGTATGGTCCGATATTGGCAATGCACGTGGAAGGTCATGGTACATTTAGTAGTACCACACGTGAGAAGAAAATTAACTTAAGCCCTTCGGAAGAAGTAGGTGGTACTGAGCGTGTTGTATATCGGGAACCGGTAAAACTTTTTAAGCAAGCCTTTGACCGTATCAACAAATCCTTAGAAAAGGATTCTAGATTTAAAGTAGTATCAAATGAATTTCGAAATTTGCAAAGAGGTTTTGATGTTTCGTCACATATTCAAAAATTGAATCAAGAGGTATCAAAGTTGGCCCGCTTGGACATCTCAAGAGACAGCAATGTAGCAGATTATGCTCTTGCACGTATTTTAGATGAATACGGACCAGAAATCGTTTCGTCTTTTCGAGTGAACGAGGATGCATCGTTGACCGAGGAGAAAGATTTAGAACCATTAACTAGCGATTTTATGCAGGCTTTGGACAAGGAAACATATGATCAATATAGTTTAAATATCAAAGCCCTTATTCGGACCATATTAGATGGCAGATCTAGGAAGAAAATGATATTCGCTAATTTGAATGATAAGCAAAAACAGCGAGTTGGAATTATTCTTAATAAAGCTAGAAATATAAAAATTGATGTTGTTTCTCCTATCGAAATGATTGT
>TARA_R110002110_G_scaffold157017_5_pt1 | contig 11414 bp, 22 predicted proteins | sample TARA_R110002110 | Tara Oceans TARA_R110002110 (sample SAMEA4397330) | marine metagenome | biome: Polar Biome; feature: [SRF] surface water layer (ENVO:00010504); material: water (ENVO:00002006), including particulate matter (ENVO:01000060) such as... | depth 5 m
TAGCTTGCCAGTTTTACCTCGTTTTTCTGCCATAGACTACTTCTTAATCCCTAACGTAAACATTATAGTTCCGAACATAGACATAGCACAAGCTCCTATTTCATTTTCTACATTTGCAAAGTGTATATAGTTTTGGATATTTCCTGATACTATTCCTACACTAATCATGAGACATGCTACAGTAGCTGCTAACATTATAAAGTTGATTTTTTTTAACATAACTCTTATTCTTTTTTCTTACCTAAAGATAAGAAACTCTCACTTGTAAAGCAAGCTTTTTCTTATTTATTTAATCCCTAATTTAAAGTGCATATTATCAACTGTGAGTATATCAGTCTCTATAGTTATAGTGATTAGATCCTCGTAAACAGGCATATCTATATGTCCATGATTTACTAGAGATACCAGTACCTCCTGGAGGTGCTGTGTGGATGTTTTTAGCTGCATAACTTAGTCGGGTAATAGTCCTGCTTTCTCAATCGCTACCCAGACTCTGCTCTTCCACAGGTCTACAGAGGCTCCTTCTATCTCCTTAGAGCCTTTCAGAGTAGCTTCCGCTAACTGTGCTATACACATATCAAAACTCTCATCTGCTTTAGTTAGTTCTCCTAACTTTACATACTCTCTTCCTTCTTTAAAGGTTTTTTTAATTGTACTTATCATATAACTTTTATTTAATTTACTATTGGTTCTTGTAGTTCGTCTTCTTTTTCTAGCTGTAAGTCTAGGGATAACATTAGACACATATTATAAAGCTCCATAGGAGTATTCTCGTAGATAGTAGCTAGGTGTTCATCCGGTATACTATCGAACATATCTTTTACTGTCATATCTTTTTCAATTGCTTTTGTACCTTACGCCAGTATTTTAAAGTACTCTTCTTCTTATGCCCTCTAGGTCCTCCATTCCAACCCCTTGCTATCTTCTCGAAGCTAGACCCTTCATGATGGAAACCTTTCCAGATCAGAAACATTTCTATAGACTTGTTTTTACTAAACCTATCTTGAAGAGTATAACGTTTAGTTGAGTTTCTTCTTTTTAATATCCGATTAACCTCTCGTACCATTATAGGTCTGAGCTGTAGTACTCCTACAGAAGGTTTCTTAAAATGTCTATCTCCTATAGCATTTTCAATTCCTCCTGATTCAACGTATATTAAAGCGTCTATTAGGTCTCGTAGAGTAGGAGCGATATAAACCTGCTCTGTAGAACTAAGAGTTACAGGAGCGGAATGGAGTATTTCGTGATGGTGGGTAGCTGTAGGTGTAGCTAGCATTGCTAGTATTAATAATCTTTCCATATATTCTTACCTTCTTATTATACTTAAAGATACGAATAAAAAAGTTACTAAGCAAGAGAAAGTTTACTTAAAACGAATTGAAGATACTATCGTCTAACGTTTTAAACTTCTTCAATGCTTGATTCTTCTCATCCTGAGCCAGGAGCTTGTCAGCCATCCTCTCTAGCTTTTTAGATTTTGCTTTTTGTTTCTTTATCTTGGCTCTTTCTTCTTTCTGCATCTTCCTTAGTCTCTCTCTTCTTAGGTATAAAATACTCCTCCTCTTCATACCCTACGTCTGAATCGTTTGTATTATAGTCTCTCCACTTTTTCATTCCGGTCTACTAATATAATCTTCTGGTTCACTCTTCTCAGATAACCCTAACTGTTCTAGCATCTGCTGTTGGTACTCGTCTAGTTCCCATTCCGGCTCCTTGCCGTGCTTAGCTTCTGCGGAATAGTCTTCCATGTGTATTATCTCTTGCTTTGAAAATATATTACCTACAGTGAGGAAGTAACAATTGTAACATATAAGCTGGATGTTATCTAATTTATAGTTCTTCTTATTGTTATCTAAGAAGTTTAAGAGTAGAGGCATTTTATAATCCGCAACTCTTCTCTCTGCTATCTTACATAGTGCACATTCCTCAGCTATGAACCCTTCTGTTATAAGTCTATGTTTTATCTTCTCGGGCTTGAAGGAGTGCGGAGTTGCTCTACCTTCTATAATATCCATCAGGCTGATAACATCATTCCTCTTCTTAGCGTCTAAAAATTTAGGTATCCCTACGCCATATTGATTCTTATGTTGCTCAAATAGGTTAGGGTACCCTTCCTTTGTTGGTTCGTAGAGCTTAGCCCACATCCTATAGTGAGGGTAGGAGACAGATAAGTACCGAGCTGCTGCTCGATTAGACTGCGTCTTACTCATAGCAGTCAGTATTTGTTCCTTAGAGAGGTCTTTACGTGGTCTTCCGTTAGATGACATGTCCTAATCTAGCGTTCTAATCTCCTCTTCGTCCTTAAAGATATGCCCATACTCAGTATGATCTAGTATTATAGTTTCCTGGTATGTATTATCTCCTTTTCCTTTTGTTACAGTTACAGGTCTTTTCTGCTTTACTGTAGAGCATTCTACGCATACTTTAGTATTAGGTAATGCTTTTAATCTTCCTTGCGGTATCTTTTCTCCGCATCCGTTACAACTTTGCATAATTGTTTTTGTTTTTATATTTTTTTATAATGTCTTAATTCTTAAAATTTATATAGTCAAATAACTCTGATGAGTTTTTTAATATGTATTTCTTACCGTCTCCATCTTCATCTTCCCACTCCGCTATATTACCTTCAGCATCTTTTCTACTATGTACATACCACCATATTACATCCGCTATCTCTGGTTCGCAGGTAAAGTCTAACATTTCTTCTATAGCATCCCAGTACGGTTCTAGTAATGTACTTGTATCAACTTTATAATCTCGGTACATTGCACGTTCAACCTCTATCAGATTCTCCAACTTATCTATAAGTTTACAGAACCCCTTCTTCTCTCCGTTACTACTCTCCTTTATTTCTTGAGCTGTTAGCTTTATTCCAAGTAGAGACTCCAAGTTGTTCTTTATGAAACTATTATCTGTCATACCTAGTCTACAATTGCTGTTACGCTAAATAGGTTTAAGAAATCTACTACAGGTAGGTTTTTCAATCCTGCAAAAGTTTCTATAGCTTCTGACATAGTGTCAAACTCTTTACTTGTTATTAATTCCCCAGTCTTAGACCCCTTCGTATAGTACCCTACTTTCATAATTTTTCTGCTATTTTCTTAATTGAACTACATTTTTTATAATCTTCTACCTCTTCTGCGTACCTTAGCATAGTGTTAAGAAGGTTTCTATACTGGCTCTTCTTTATAACATAGTCTTGGTTGTGGTGAGGTACTCTAAATGCGATAAACCTATCTCTTCCACTTGCGATAGCAAGTATTAAGTTGTTGTATAAGGTACCGGTTAATACTTCTCTAAAACTTTCACTGTGGAGTGATGTGCGGACTGCATCTCTGACTTCTTGAGAATCTTCTTCTAGTAGCTCGATGTCTAAATATATTATAGATTCTTCCTCTTTCATTACGTAAATATAATATAAATAGAGAGGAGAAGCAACTATGCTTCAAGGGCTTTAGAATTATTTACAGGATTGTGTTGTGCAGGTACACCCCATTTATAATTAAAGTAGAGGTGACACTCCTGCTCTTTATTAGCTTTTAGCTGTCTCTCTTCTGGTGTTGCTTCTGTGCCTATCGATACGAAATGATAGAAGTGGCAGTTGTAGCTTCTCAACATCTTAAACCCCGCTAACTCACATTTCAGAAAGAAGTCCCAATCCACCACCCAAGCTCCGGGGTAAGCTTCATCCCATCCTCCTACTGTTAAGTAGTTCTTCTTTGACATAAAGATAGGTAACGTTGATCCGGTTTCTTCTACCCTGTCTACGCTTATCTTTTCTGCATACTTATTGAATGCCTCTAAGTTAAACGTAAGTGGGTCTCTCCCTAAATTCTTAATGTTAAACTGGCGGAACATAGAAGCTGTCGGCTCTATTTGATTGGGAGCTATTACAGCATCTTCATCCCAGACCTTTAGTAGTTTCTCGTCCCAATCTTTAGGGAATACGTTATCGTCATTTACAATGAGTATCTTGTCGTATCGAGCGTTATATACTCCTAGGTTAGTTGCTTTCTGTAGACCTGCGTTTTCCTCTAAGTCTAGTACATCTATACTGTCCGAGTACTTCTCTAATACTTCCTTGTTGAGTTCATAGAAACCATCTACTACGACTATGATTTGATTTGCTTGTTTTTGATTTGCAATTGCAGAGTTTAAGCAGGTGTCGAGTGCTTCTGGTTCTTTATATGTAGGGATGATTACTGATATACTCATACAGTAGACCAGTTTATAGTAGGGGATAGTAGTCCGTTCATGCAATGAGTAGATAATCCCGGCAGGGGTGAGAGTATAAACCGACCTTTAGTTTCTGCTAAATGTAAAAACTTATTATGATCTCCTCTTATTTCAGTATGTTCTTTATAATCTTCTTCGAATATATTCTTAGGAATTATAAAACTACCACACGTGCTTGGTGTTGTACGCCAGTGGTGACTAGGTGTAGTGAATATCTTCGATGCTAACTCTTCATAAACAGGTAGAAAGTACTTGTCATTATGATCGTATAGAGATATATAGTTTAACCCGGAAAATGTTTTAAAGATTTCTACAGTTTTATCAACCCAGTCACCGGTATGTAAGTAATCGTTTTCTAGGAAGTAGATTAGATCCCCTTCCGGTATGTCTTGCTCCTTAACGATCTTCCATGTTTGCCAGAAAGAAGATTGATCCTCTCCAGCTTTTATGGAATGTAGTGTGTACTTATCCGCGAACTTGTTGATGAAGTTCGTGGTCACATCTCCATCCATTACTAAGTGTAGGGTCGCGTCCTTATTTTCAATCGACGAGAGGAGGTTAAGAAAGCATTTTTCGAAGTTGAACCATTCCGGTCTTCCTTTAAAATCATTTCCGCTTATGTTAAAGTGTCTGTAGAATATATGAATCTTCATACTTAAATATGTTCTGCTTTATAAGGATTTTGTCTTTTCGCTGGTACTCCTACGTAAGTACCGGGTGTATCTATATTGTTAATAACAGCTGCATTCATTCCTATTATAATATTAGATGTTATTTTAGTTTTTTCTCTAATATTAGAACAACTGCCTAAATAAACATTACTGCCTATAATTACATTACCTCCGACAACAGCACATGGCATGCTACTAAAATAATCTCCAATTTCACAATCATGCCCTATTTGATTACCTCGGTTTAGTAGAGCATGTTTACCTAGTTTAATATTAGTTGTTAAAATTGAATTAGCGCCAATAAAACTACCTTCTCCTATTTCAATATTATCATCCATAATTTGAGTTGACGGGTGAATAAAAGTAAAGTATTTAGTTTCGTTAGGTAAACGTTGAACTACACTATGGCGTTCTTTAGAATCAGCTATTGCAACCATCATCGTATATTCTCCAGGATCAAAAGCCGAAATAGGTTTTGCTATACCGTTAGCATACCTACTGTCTACAAAAAACGTAACTTCTCCTCCAATCTGACAAGCTACTTCACGAGCATGTCCTCCGTAACCGAATAATGCTAATTTCACTGGTTATATATTTTAAATTGTGATAAGTCTGGGTACGGTAGGGTTAAGTCTTCTTGATGTTTTTTAGTACCGTCCGTGTTGTAGAACTGTCCCATTAGTAATAATCCTCTAGCTGCTAATTCAGGCATCATATAGAAATTCCATCCAAGCATATCAAAATTATCATCATGATAAGAACATTCACGTCTACCGCTATATCTAGCGCGTTTAAACCAATGATAAGCTTGTAGATTATCAGTTAGTATAGCTCCGCCTTTGCTTAATTTAAAATGCTTATACGGGCCGGTAAACGACACACACATATGTGTTTTAGGTTGGTACATTTCAGCTGTAAAAGTTAGTGCTGAGTCCCATACATTAGATCCTTTCAGCTGGTAAGCTCCTGTAAGAGTTTTAGAATTTACTTTATCCCATTTCACTTTCAAACCTGCATGTATTATTTCACAAGGAACTGATGGGTAAGTTCTGCTTGGGATGGTAATTGATTTTGGTTTGATACTTTTTTTAATATGATTTTCATAATATAAAGCTAAAAACAAACCATTACTCATATTATCTACAGTTACAGCGTATTTTGCCCCTGTATATTTACATAGTTCTTGTTCGAACTCTTCTGTTACTTTATATATCCCGTTTGCCAATTATACTCTTTTTAAAATAGTTAAACCATTATTATTTTTAAATCTTTTATGAAGTGTCCAATGAGGATTACTTTCTAAAAATTCTTCAACAGCTGGCCATAGCCCTTTTCCATCCCCTTTCCATTCATCACCCCACATTTCATAGGAGGTTTCATCATGAAATTCAAATGAAGTTGTATCATGGAGTATAATATACTTAGATGCTTTATTAGCATGTAGATCTAATTCTGATTTTAATTGTTTATATGCATGCCATGTATCGATAAAGAGCAATTCTGTAGGTTCGATCTCGATTTTTAAAACATTTGCTTGAGTAAATGTAAAATCTAAGCCATAAGCTTCTGCAGTTTTATATACTTCATTTATATCTTCATCCCATTCTTTAGGGTTTTGAATGTCATAACTCATCATTTTTTTAGGAGCACTTCCTAAAAAAGCCCATGTTGAAATTATTCCTCTAACTCCCATTTCAGTTATATGGTTACATTCTTGCCCATACTCAATTAATGTAGGAATATGTTCATTTATATCAGACGGGGTTGTGTATAGCTGATTTATTCGTTGTTCTAGTTCTATCATTTTATAAAAATTTAATAAATTCTTTTCCAAAATTTTCTGTAACAAAATCATGGGTGTGGTTTTTTTCAAATGAACCTGATATTTTATAGTTGTAGGCAGTTCCATTTTTACCATCTCTTTCTTTCTCAAAAAACCATTGATTATACTCTTGATGGGATTCATTGTTAAAGTTACATTCTGAAATGTCTACTATAAATCCTGGGGTTATTTTAAGTGTTCTATACCCTAAAGAATTATAATGTCTTCCAATTTTATCACCAATAAATTTATGAGGCCAATTACTCATAGCTTTATGCCATAATGAAAATTTATCTAACCTAAAAGCAGCAAAAAATACCGTATCATAGTATTCTAATTTTTTAAAGGTTCTCCTATTATCATAATTTTCATCTTTTACTTTATCAAAAACATAATATCCGGGTTTTCTTTCTTTATGTAGCCCTAATGATCCTATTCTTGGATCCGAATTGTATAATTCTACACATTGCTCATACCAGTCTTTTTCTTTAGGTAAGACCCACCCATCATTATCTAAAAGAAGAATATGATCAAAATCATCCTCATTATAGTAACTAGTTAATAAAGTCCAAGCCCCGCCTACCCTTAAATTTTCTTCAGGGAATAATAACCCTAAGTCATATTTTTCTTGATTTTCTTGTAACCATTCTCGGGTACCATCTGTAGATCCATTATCGCAGACAATTATTTGAGAGTTCTCAGGTTTCAACCTGTAAGCTAGTTCTATAGTTCCTTGTGTGTAGGATTTTCTCTCGTAAGATACTATGTAAATTAATAACCTATTTTCCATACTTCATGTTTGCTTTTTCGTATATCTCTTCAATCAATATAATAACATTATTCGTCTCTTGCAACTTAAACTTATCTAAATTCCTATAAACTTCAGAGTGGTTAGGACAGGAACCTTGATAAGAACCATATGAGTTTGGCTCTGTAGAGTATTCGTGTTGTTGCGACAGACTTTCGTATTTAATAGTCGCACCGTGACTTAGGAAGTTAGCTGATTCTACTATGTTTAAAGCTTTACCTCCTATCTTAATATACCCATTCGAGCCCATTAGTGTAATTGAACTTTCAATATTATGCGGTTCTGATGCTATAGTTGATTCTATAGTACCTCCGAATTCTCCGTAATCAGCTAAGGAGTAAACCGTATCTTCTATAATACCATCTTTATGTTTTGTGGTATATGTTTTAGTTGATAATATTTCTTTAGGGTTACCTATTAAGTATTGTAGTACATCTAAATAGTGTATGCCTGTTTCGTATAATATTCCGCCTCCTACGTCAGGTTCACCTCTCCAACCTGAGAAGTATTCTAATGGCCTCTGCCATCTCTGAGTGAATGAAAATCCTCTAATAGTACCTAGTAACTTATTATCTAATATCTCTTTTGCTAACGATACTGTTGGGTTTAACCTTACTTGTAAAACACAGTATGATTTCTGTTTTGTTTTTTTAGAAACTTCTAATATTTTATCTAGATCTTTCTTATTAAATACTGCCGGCTTTTCAATCAATACATCGCACCCATTTTCTAATGAAAATATAGCTTGATCTCTATGTAGTGCATTCGGAGTTGCTATTACTATAAAGTTTAAGTCTTCAATACAGATCATTTCTTTATAATCAGTATAGGAAGTTACCTTATACCTCTTCCCTAAACTTGCTGCTAATGTTTTTTGAATATCACATACTGATACTAATTCAAAGTTAGAGTTGGATTCTATCGCTTCTATATGCCGTGGAAAAATTCCACCACATCCTATTATTCCTACTTTGTATTTCATTTGTTTTAGCATTTTATTTTTTAATTGTTCTTAAGTACCAGTTAATAGTTTGTTCTAAACCAACTTTAAAAGGGGTTAATTGATAATTAATCATAGATTTAATTTTAGCATTACTAGCACTATGACACTCAACATCGGATTGCCTAGCAGGTTTATAAATTACTTTACTAAAATCATAATTTGTAAAATCACAAATATCTTTTATAATTTGTTTAATTGTAATCTGCCCGTCCGTAGATATATTTATTGATTCTTTAGGTTGAAGTTTATTATATAATTTCATAATAGCATCTACTGTATCTTCTACATAAATAAAATCTCTGCTTTGAGAACCTTCACCCCATATCTCAGGCGGGTTACCATTTAATATGTTAAATATAGTGATAGGGATGACTGCAGCCAAGGGCGGTTTATAGTTTTGGCGAGGGCCGTAATTATTAAAAGGTCTTACTATAAAAGCATCTAAATTAAAACTATCTACCCATGCTTCTAAAGCTTTATCAGCACCCACCTTGCCAGCAGCATATGTTGTTTTGGGATTCAATGGATGGTTTTCATCCATAGGTTCGTAAACTGCTGTGCCGTATACTTCTGATGTAGAGAAATGAACTAATGTTTTAAATTTATCCTTACGTTGTAGTTCTAATAAATTAATTACAATATTCGTATTACAGTGGAAACCGTTTGAAGGGTTTAGGAAAGTATAATTAATAGGCTTAGTAGCGCAATTAAAAACTATATCAATAGTATGTTTATCAAATATGTACTCTAAAGAAGTATAGATTTCACAATCATCTTTGTAGAGAATAGCCCCTTGTTTAAAAGCATCTTTTAAATTATCTTCATTTCCAAGAAACATATTATCAATAATAATTACTTGTTCTGCTTCTTCTTTGAGCAGTCTATCAACTAAGTGACTACCTATAAACCCCGCTCCGCCTGTAACTAGAATTGTACTATTTTTAATTTCCGGTCTATTTTCCATTTTTAGTTTTATATTCTATAAATTTCCGGTGTAGTAGCTTCTCTACATCTTCTGGAACTGCTTTATAGTAGGTACCTACTCCTAAGGCTTGGGTAGGGGTATTTTCTCTAAGTGCTAGAATAGAGTCTATCATTAATTTCTGTTCTAAATTTTGAATTCTAATGTTTAAGTCAAGTAAGGTGTCATCTTTGTAAACTTCAATTGTTGACTTTGTAATAACTATACCTCTATCAATCGACTTATCAATTAAATGTGCGGTCACTCCTTGAGGTATATCATCTAAAATAGCCCATTTAATATTATCTAAACCTCTATTCTCAGGTAATAGCCCAGGATGCATATTAAGTACTCCTATATTAAAACTTTCAAATGCAATAGGTTTTAATATTCTAGCTCCTAAAATTATACCTAAGTCTAAATTATACTCTTCTACTAGTTTTTGAGTTTCTTCAGAATTATGAACAACTACTCTATAATCAATTCCATACTGCTCCGCTATTTTTTTTGGATGGTTTAGGTATAAATCTTTTGGTGTTATTCTTATTTTTGATTTATAGAAATTTAATTCAACCGGGTCAGCAGCAAATATTACTTTAGGTTTATTACCTGATGCTATTAGATTGTTTATTCCTTCTTGTGTCTTCCAATGTGGGAAGTTATAAGCAAATATTCCTATATTCATCTAACTATATTTTTTATTTGGTTTACTATTCCTTTCGGTGAATAGTACTCTTCTACCCATTGGATCATCCCCTCATATATTTCAATTAAAGTTTCATCTGAGAGGTTAGCGTAGCTAGAGACTATAGAATTTATCTGGTTTGAGTCTGTTCCTAAATCTACAAAGGGTAATACATTCTCACCTGTTAATTTTATAATAGCTTCATGAGTATTGTGCAAAGTACAAAAAACTATATTTGAATTTAATAAAGCTTCAATGGCTGCTACTCCGTAGGTTCCTATGTTATTAAATTGATCTATGTAGAATAGGGATTTTGTTTTGTATTCTATTACTTTAGGGTGAGGGATACCGTTAATGGTTCTAAACTCAAAATTACTTGGAGTCGTACTTAGTTGATTAGTTATGGCGACAGTGCCTTTAATTTTAGGGTTGGAGGGTATATGTAAAATCGTTTTCTGAGGTGATGCTAGTTTACTTTTAAAATTGCTAATAAGTTCTTCTTTATTAAAATCTATGTAGCTGTAGACTAGGAAAGGTATATCGTTTACCTTTCTATTAGATACTTTATACAGATCAAAGGCATATAAATGTTTATGTATTTTATCTCTTAAAGGATGTTCATTATAGAACTGATGGTTTTGCCTATATAGACTACCAGGGTGCCAAATAATGAGTTTTTTACCGGAATTGATTAAATCTATATTTAGCAAAGTACTAAACTCTCTTAGAGTTCTATAAGTCTGCTCTAAGGGGTGTCCCTCTTCTCCGAAAATAACAACGTCACTGTCTTTAACCCATTCCTTAGCTTCTAATCCCTGCTCAGCATTACAGTTTTCTAAATCATAATCGTGATGTATGGTGTAATCAAAGCTATGAGGCCTGTAACATATAGATTTAGATTGAATGTCGTTACTGTGTTTATTTAAACAGTGGGAGTATTCCGTAAGGACGTTGGCAAAATCGTTTTCGGCAATAAAGCTTATTTTCATAATGTACTGTAGTAGTTGTTTTGCTTCTCTTGTCTATCAATTGTCTTTGGATGGTGAAATGCCCACTCTTCGTTGATAGGTAGGTTAGTTACTGTCTTGTATCCTTCAAGTACTTCATGTACTTTATTTACCCATTTGATCGAATCGATATTCTTATAAATTCTCATCTGTGGGTCTGGCCAGTTAACCCACCCGTCCTTATTAACATTCCAACCCCATTTATCGATATGGCTTTGCGT
>TARA_R110002110_G_scaffold92279_1_pt1 | contig 11411 bp, 8 predicted proteins | sample TARA_R110002110 | Tara Oceans TARA_R110002110 (sample SAMEA4397330) | marine metagenome | biome: Polar Biome; feature: [SRF] surface water layer (ENVO:00010504); material: water (ENVO:00002006), including particulate matter (ENVO:01000060) such as... | depth 5 m
CTTCATATCGGCCATGCGAAGTCGATCTGCCTGAATTTCGGCGTCGCCCGGGAATTCGGCGGGCGCTGCAACCTGCGTTTCGACGACACCAACCCGGCCAAGGAAGACCAGGAATTCATCGATGCCATTCAGGCCGACGTGAAGTGGCTCGATGTCGGCTGGGATGGCGAGGTCAAATATGCGTCCGATAACTTCGCGAAGCTGTACGAATGGGCCGAGCATCTCATCGGCGCAGGTCTCGCCTATGTGGACGACCTGTCCGCCGAAGAGATACGCGAATACCGAGGAACCCTGACGGAGCCGGGCCGCGCGAGCCCCCACCGGGACCGCAGCGTCGACGAAAACCTCGACCTGTTCCGGCGCATGCGGGCCGGTGAATTCGAGGACGGCGCGCGCGTGTTACGGGCCAAGATCGACATGGCGTCGGGCAATATCAATCTGCGCGACCCGGTTCTGTACCGTATCGCGCGCGCCGCGCATCCGCGCACCGGCGATACGTGGTGCATCTATCCGACCTACGATTTCGCCCACGGCCAGACCGACGCGATGGAAGGCATTACCCATTCGCTGTGTACGCTGGAATTCGCGGATCACCGCCCGCTTTACGACTGGCTGATCGAACACCTGCCGGTGCCTGCGCGGCCGCGGCAGTATGAATTTTCGCGTCTCAACATGACGCATACCGTGCTGTCCAAGCGGATTCTGACGCGGCTGGTCGCGGACGGGCATGTCGCCGGCTGGGACGATCCGCGCATGCCCACGGTATCGGGGCTGCGCCGCCGTGGCGTGCCGGCATCGGCAATCCGCGATTTTATCGGCCGGCTGTCGATCTCGAAGAACGAGGGGACGGTCGAGGCCGCGATGCTCGAACACTGCATCCGCGATCCGCTGAACGATTCCGCATTGCGCCGCATGGCGGTGCTGCGGCCGCTGAAGGTCGTGATCGAGAATTACCCCGAAGGCCAGGTCGAAGAGGTCGATGCGGTCAACAATCCGCGCGACGAGACGGCGGGGACGCGCAAGGTGCCGTTCAGCCGCGAGATATATGTCGAACGCGACGACTTCATGGAAGACGCGCCGAAGAAATTCTTCCGGTTGAGCCCGGGCCGCGAAGTCCGCCTGCGGGCCGCCTATTTCGTCACCTGCACGGATGTCATCAAGGACGATGCGGGCAACGTGATCGAGCTGCGCTGCACTTACGATCCCGAAACCCGCGGGGGGGATTCGCCCGACGGGCGCAAGGTGAAGGGCACGTTGCACTGGGTGTCGGCGCAGCATGCGATCGACGCCGAGGTGCGGCTCTACAGCCCGCTTTTCGCGGATGAAAATCCCGGTGCGGCGGATGATGTCCTGTCGGTCCTCAACCCGGACTCGCTTGAAACGCTTACCGGCTGCAAGCTGGAACCGGCCCTGGCGTCGGTCCCGGCCGGCGAGGTCGTTCAGTTCGAGAGGCTCGGCTATTTCTGTACCGATCCGGATGCAACCGCCGATAGCCCGGTATTCAATCGCACGGTGGGTTTGCGCGATTCGTTTGCCAGGGCGATGGCCAGGGGCTGACAGCGGTTCCCTGTCCGCCGATTGTCCGGCATTTGACCCCGGGCGGCAGGTGTAAGAGACTTTTTCCGACTAATGACGGTCGGGGCGGTGCAAACGGACTTTTGCAGCGCTCTGCAATTTCAATGTCGGGAGGAACCAATGAAACAGTTTCGGATTGCGGCCTCGGTCGCCGTGTTCGCCGCAACGGCGACGATGGGGCTTTCAGCGCTCGCCCAGTCGGTCGAGGATTTCTACAAAGGCAAGACCATCACCATCACCGCCGCGACCGGTGCCGGCGCCACCTATGGCGTGCATGGCCGCCTGCTGGCCGAGACGATGAAGAAATATATCCCCGGCAACCCCAATATCATCATGCAGTTCATGCCGGGCGGTGGCGGCGCCAAGATGTCCAACTACATGTACAACGTGGCACCGCGCGACGGTACGCATATCGGGTTTCCGCTTAAATACATTGCCGTCAACCAGGCGCTGGGCCGCAAGGGGCTGAAATACGACGCGGCGAAATTCAACTATATCGGCAGCCTCGGCCCCATCAACAGCGTCGTCGCCATGCTGAAGGACAAGTCGCCCGTCGCGACTCTCGACGAAGCCATGACGAAAGAATCCGTAATGGCCTCGACCGGTAAAAGCTCGGAGACCTTCATCACGCCGACCCTGATGAACAACCTGCTCGGCACCAAGTTCAAGATCGTGACCGGGTATCGCGGCATGAAGGGCGTCGAGCTTGCCATGGCCAAGGGCGAGGCCCACGGCCGCGCGGGCGCCTGGGACAGCCTGAAAGCGGGTCAGCCCGAATGGCTGGCACAGAACAAGGTCGCGCTGATCGCGCTCAGCGGGCTTGCCCGCAACTGGGACCTGCCCAACGTGCCGACCCTGCTCGAGCTTGCGAAGAAGCCCGAGGACAAGGCCGTCCTCAGCTTCTTCGGAAACGGCAATGCTGTCGGCTGGCTTTTCCTCACGCCGCCCGGCGTGCCTGCCGACCGCGTCGCCGCGCTGCGCACCGCTTTCGACAAAACGGTGAAAGACCCGGCCTACCTGGCGGCCGTTGCCGGCCGCAAGCTGGATGTGAAGCCGGTTTCCGGCGCCGAGGTGACGAAGCTGATCAACGATACGCTGGCGGTTACACCGGCGCAGCTCAATAGCATCCGGGCGGCGATGGGTCTGAAATAGGCCAGCCGCGGAGACGCGACCGGGGCCGGCGGGTCAGTCTTCCGCCGGCCCCAGCAACCAGCCGAATTTTTCACGGGCGCGGCGGGCGACCTCGGCGGAGGGCTTGATCGATTTCGAAAACCGGTCGCGCCAGTGGAACGGTATGCAGGCATCGACGATCATGCGCGAATTGGTCAGATTGCCCTTCGCGCGTTCGTCCGGATGGACCCGCGGATCCGCCGGCGATGTGCGGCCGCCCCGGATAAAATCGGTCGAGCTCGCCGGATCGGACCGCGTCAGTGCGGCGGCGATCAGGTCGTCCAGGCTGGTCACATCGACATCGTCATCGACCACGATCACCCATTTGTTGCTATAGGCGCCGGCCTGGCACTGGCTCGCAATGTGCCCGGCCTGTTTGGCGTGACCGGGATAGCGCTGTTTGATGGCAACGCCCAGCAGCATGCGCGATCCCCCCACCTCATGCGCCCAGACCGCCGTGACATCCGGCACGCCCGCGGCCACGATATTTTTATGCACCAGCGCCGAGCGCGTGACGGCGCGGAACCGGGAATACTCATCCGGCAGGCTCTGCGGCGGAAAACCGAGGATGACCGGGTCGTTGCGATAGTGAACGGCGACGACGTCCGTCAGCGGGCGCACGCGCCCCGGTTCGGTATAGGTCCCGGTCCAGTCGCCAAACGGGCCTTCCGGAACGACGGCCTCGTGGTCGACGAAGCCTTCGAGGACGATCTCGGCGTTGGCCGGGAAGGGCAGGCCGGTGACGGGGCCGCGCACGAGTTCGAGCGGCTTGCCACGGATGCCGCCGACCACGTCGAATTCGCTGATGCCGTCCGGGACCTCGCCACCGGCGATAAAGAATGTCATCGGATCGCCGCCGATCACCATCGCGACCGGCATTTTCTCGCCCCGCTCGATGTATTTTTCGTGATGACGCCGGCCGTGCTTTCCGGGCGCTGCGTTATACGTCACCGAGGTCGCATCGCGCATCATGATCCGGTAGCAGCCGAGATTGTACCAGCCGGTATCGATGTCCTGGGTGACGTTGTAGCTGCCGGTGCCGATATAGCGGCCGCCGTCGTCCTCGTGCCAGACAGGTGTCGGGAATTTCATGAGGTCCACAGCGTCGCCGCTGTCGGTGTTGTCGAACACCGGACCGGTATCGACGAAAACCGGCGGGACGAGGTTTGAGTCCGGGTTGTAGATATCCGCGAATGCGTTGCTGAGCGCGACCTTGTCGAGGCCTTCGGGGAACCCCAGTGTCATGTTCTTGCGGCGCGCGGCAAAGATGTTGGTCAGAAGCCGGAACCCTGACGCACAGCCGGGCACATTATCGAAAAGCACGGCCGGCGAGTCGTCGGCATGGCTGACGACCTCGGCGGCCATGCCGATTTCTTCCTGCCAGCTCGCGCCGGACACGCGTCGCACTTCGCCGAGCCTGTCGGCTTCGGCGATCCATTCCCGCAGGTCTTCGTAGGGCAGATGATGCGTCCAGTTCCGGCGTGAATCTGCAGCGTCCGACATTCCGGCCTCCCGTTGCGCAGCGCCAAGGTTAGCGCAGCCGGGGAAAGGCGATCAATGCCGGGACCCGGCCTTTCGGCATAACTAGGCGTACAACGCTGCCGGAATTACGTCTTTTCCAATCAGGCCGGCCGCCACCGTTTCATGGGTGTCCGGATCAATCAGGATGAAACTGCCGCCGGAACGGCTGTGGCGATAGGAGGTCACGGCGACCGGATCTTCCGGGGCGAGAACGGCGAGCGCGATATCGTTTTCCGCCGGCGGTCTGTCGGGCGACACCCGTTTCTGGTCTGTGGCATCGAGGAAGGCGCTGACGGTTTCGATCCGGGTCCGGACGGACCTGGTCTGCGTTTTCAACTCGTACACCCGGCCGGGAACCTGGGGCTCGATACCGAACCAGAACAGCACGGTCTCGAGCGCGGCGCCGGCGCTGCGGGAAGCGGGTGCGGTGTCGCCGGCAGGGATAAATACGTCGCCGCGCGCGATATCCAGATCCCGGTCGAGAACGACTGAAACCGACTGCCCCGCATCAGCGGAAGCGACGGGTTCGCCCAGCGCATAGAGGTGTTCGACGACGGCACGGCGTCCGCCCGGCGATACGGCAATTGTGTCGCCGACGGCAAGCGGGCCGCCCGCCAGGCGCCCGAGATATGCGCGCCGCGCCGCCTGGGCCGGGCGACTGACATACCGGACCGGCAGCCGCATTTCATCCGCCGGCAGGGGGGTGGCGGCCTCGCCGGCAGCCGGCAGTCCGGCAAGCAGATCGAAAAGCGTTTCCCCCGAATACCAGGGCATGCTTTGGGATGCGGAGACCACGTTATCGCCGGCGAGGGCGGAGACCGGCATGATGTGGAGGTATGCCGGATCGAACGCCGCCGCCCGGCGTTGAATGCCGCCGGACAGGTCGGCAAAGCGGTCGCTGTCAAACCCGATACGGTCCATCTTGTTGACGGCGACGACGATATGGCTGACGCCCAGCAGCAGCGCGAGGGTCAGGTGCCGCCAGGTCTGCGGTGTCGGGCCGCGTTCCGCATCGACTAGCAGCACCATGGCGTCGGCGTCGCTGGCGGCCGTGACCATGTTGCGGGTGTATTGCTCGTGGCCCGGAACGTCGGCAAGGATCACGCGCCGCCCGTGAAGCGCGAAATAGCGATAGGCGACATCGATGGTGATGCCCTGCTCGCGCTCATCGGTCAGCCCGTCCGTCAGGGCCGCGAAATCGGGACCGCCGTCGATCAGGGTCGAATGCGCTTCCAGCGCGGCAAGCTGATCGTCAAGCAGCAGCCCGGCGTCATACAGAAACCGTCCGGTCAGGGTGCTTTTGCCGTCATCGACGCTGCCGGCGATGACGATCCGGAGCGGCGCGGCGTCAAATTGTGTCGATGCCGCCGATAACGACGGTGCCGGGAGCGGGGTGACGTTCTCGATCTTCATCAGAAATATCCGCCCTTTTTGCGGGTCTCCATGGCGGCGACTTCGCGCGCGTCATCGGCCCGCGTGGCACCGCGTTCGGATACCCGCGCGGAAAGCGTTTCGGCAACGATCTCCGCAACCGTGGCGGCGGCGGACGGCACGGGACAGGTGCAGGACATGTCGCCGACGGTCCGGAACCGCACGGTCGCTTCTTCGACCGCCTCGTCCTCGGCGGGCTGCATGTGATCCGATACCGGGAACAACATGCCGTTGCGCCGGAACACGGCGCGCCGATGGGCAAAGTAAAGCGGCGGGAGTGTCAGGTTACGTTGCGCGATGTATCGCCAGATATCGATTTCCGTCCAGTTGCTGATCGGAAAGACGCGCATGTTCTCGCCGGGGAAAAGCTTTGCGTTGAACAGCCCCCAGGGTTCAGGGCGCTGGTTGCGCGGATCCCAGCGGCCAACAGTATTGCGATGGGAGAAAATACGCTCTTTCGCCCGGGCTTTTTCCTCGTCGCGCCGCGCGCCGCCGATACAGGCATCGATCTCGAGTTCCCGGATCGTCTCCAGCAGGGTGATTGCTTGCATGGCGTTGCGGCTTTCGCCCGGCACGCGTTCGCGGATCGTGCCGCTATCGATCGAGTCCTGTACCGATGCGACGATCAGCCGGTCGCCGCCTTCCGCCACGATGCGGTCGCGGAAGGCGATGACGTCGGGAAAGTTCTGCCCGGTATCGACATGGAGCAGCGCAAACGGGTTGGGGCCGGGCGCGAAGGCCCGGCGGGCAAGATCCAGCAGCACCGCCGAATCCTTGCCGCCGGAAAACAGCAGAACCGGGTTTTTGAATACGGCGGCGGCTTCGCGCAGGATATCGGTGGCTTCGTCGGTGAGCGCGCCAAGCAGCCGGCTTTCCGGCGCATGATCGCTGATCGGTTCGAGTGCCAGGACGTTGGAGGTCATGTCGGTATATTTCCGGAAGTCGTTGCGGGGGGCGGCGCCGTATTGCCCGGCGTGGCGTGCAGGCCGCATTCCCTGGTGTCAGGATCTTCCCACCACCAGCGGCCCGCGCGTTCGTCTTCGCCCTGCGTAATCGCCCTTGTGCAGGGGGCGCAGCCGATGCTGGCAAACCCCCGGTCGTGAAGCGCGTTATAGGGCAGCTTTTCGCGCTCGATATAGGCCCAGACCTCCTTGTGCGACCAGAACGCCAGGGGATTGAATTTCTGCAAACCGTTCCCGCCGTCCCACTCCGATGTGTCAAGTGCGGCCCGGGTGACGGATTGCTGGCGGCGCTGTCCGGTGATCCACGCGCCTTTTCCCGTCAGGGCGCGCTTCAGGGGCTGGATTTTGCGGATATCGCAACATTGCCGTCGTAGTTCGATGCTGCGATAGAACGCGTTTGTCCCGTGATCGCCCGTGAATTCTTCAAGCGCCCCGGAGTCCGGTGAGAGGATACGGATGGGAACGGCAAACCGTTGCGATGCCTCGGCGATCAGCGCGTGCGTTTCGTCGTTGAGCCGCCCGGTATCGAGTGTGAAGACCTCGATATCCAGATCGCCCGTTGCGATCATCTCCAGCAGGATCATGTCCTCGGCGGAAAAGCTGCTGGCAAAGGCGACAGGCGAAAACTGCGCCACGGCCAGGTCAAGCAGGGCGCGTGTTCCGGCAATCTTCTCGTCGAAGGGCGGGGCGATGGAATCCGGCATGACATTCTTTCTCCGTGGACCGCAGGCCGGCGAGCCCAACCGGTCCGCCGAAACAGTGATCTATGCTGCGAGAGAGTGCCGGTCAAGAATTAATTAGAATATTTTTCTAATAATTTTGTTAATAATCTGATTGTTGGGAAAATATTTTCTATCTGACGTCAAAATTAGTATAAATGACTTTCTTGTGGACTCTAACCCCGCAGTGCGATCAGCTGGTCGCGATAGCCGGACGGATCGACACTGACATCGACCAGTGTCGGTCCGTCGGTTTCGAAGGCTTCGGCCAGCGCGAATTCAAGCGGGTCGAGAGCCGCCACGGTCCAGGACGCACATCCCATACCGCGTGCGGCGGTTGCGAAATCGGCTCGCGGGTACCGTACGCCGAGCGGCGGACGTTGCTGGCGCTGTTGCTTGATATCGATCAGCGAGAGGGCGGCGTCGTTCAGGACCACGACCGTCAGTGCGGCATTGAGCCGGACGGCGGTAGACAGTTCCGCGAGGCACATCATCATGCCGCCATCGCCGGTGATCGCGACTGTGTGCCGGTCCGGCTGTTCCAGCCAGCTTGCCAGCGCCGCGGGGACGGCAAACCCCATGGTCGACAGCCCGTTCGATTTCATAACGTCATGGGGCAGGCGCGCCGGCCAGCGCGCCATTGCCGAAAACATGTGGGCACCGGCATCCACGGCGAGCCGCGCGCCGGATGGGGCCGCCGCCGCGACGGCGTCGATGACAGTGTCCGGCGAACGTCCGTCGCCGCCGGTATTCGCCAGCGCATCGATAATGCGCCGCCTCGACTCGGCGATTTCACCGTCCGGCCAGTCGGACCCGGCGGCGATGCCGGTCAGAGATCCCGCGCTGTCCGCGATGGGGCCGGCGATTTCGGCGGCCGGGGTAAACGGCCAGGCGAGACCGGGCGTTTCAGACAGGACGACGACCGGCACGTCGTGCGGCCATGTCCCGGGGATCATCTCGACGGGGTCGACGCCGCAGAACACGATCAGGTCGGCTCTTCGCAGAACGGCATGGTCGAGTTTCGCGTTGGTGAACAGCCCGACGAAATGCGGGCCGTCCTCGGAAACGACACCCTTGGCCTTGTAGGTTGTCATGGCCGGCCCGCCCAGCGCGACGCAAAGTCGGTTCGCGGCTGTCGCCCGGTGTCCGGTCCGGCACTGATGCCCGACAACAAGAACCGGTCTTCGGGCGGCAGCGACCAGGTCGGCCGCCGCGGTCAGCGCAGCGTCGTCGGGAATCCGGGGTGCGGCCGGCGTTGCGGGCGGCGCCGGTTCCGTGGGGGCTGCGGCATCCTTCGCCGACAGGTCGAAATGGACGGGCCCCGGCGGTTCCGCGGCGGCGAGGTCGAAAAGGCGTTCGAAGTCCGCGGCGCCCGTCGCCGGCGTCAACCGGCACTGTGCCTTGGAGATCGGGGCGAACAGGGCCTGCTGGTCGAATATCTGGTGCGGCGGCGCGACCGCGGTTTCGTCGTGGGCATCGGTAATCACGACGATCGGCCCCCGTTCGAGCGATGCATAGGCGATGCCGTTGACGACGCTGGCGGCACCCGGGCCAATCCCGGTGAGAACGACCCCCGGAATGCCGGTCAGTTCGCCCGTCACTGCCGCCATGATCGCGGCGGCGGTCTCGGTCCGGCACAGGACAAACTCAATATCCTCGCGTGCGGCGGCATCTATCAGGTCCAGGCTGGACCCGCCACCGGGTATCCCGAAGATGCGCTTTACGCCATGCGACGAGAGCGTGGCGGCGATGGCGGTTGCGAGTGTCGGTGCGTCGCTTGTTGGTGATGCGCTCAATTGACTGCCTGAAAGTATGGATACAATGACGGCGATACTCTTTCGCGCCGCCTGCCGCTTGTCAAAGGGCGGGATTTGCGCCGACAGGGACAGGGACTCCCCGGTTTCGGCGATTTGACCCCAGAAACGCCCGGAAACCCGAAATTACGGCACCTTCAGGCGATATTTCGCAGTATTGGGCTGGTCTGCGGTGATTTAAACCGCAACAATCCCGTCAACGGGATACTCCCGCGGGGGAATCCCGACACAAAAATCCGCCGTTACTGACCGGGAGAGAGAGATGAGCTGGACCACCGAACAGATCGCCGCAATGGTCGAACCGGACCGCGCGCACCGCAAAGCCTATACCGATCCCGAGATTTTCGATCTCGAAATGGAACGGATATTCGAAAACACATGGATCTATATCGGCCATGAAAGCCAGGTAAAAGAGCCGGGCGATTACTACCTCGCCCAGGTCGGCCGCCAGCCGATGGTGATGGTCAAGGACAGGAACGGGGACGTGCAGGTCCTGTACAACCGCTGCCCCCATCGCGGCGCGCAGCTCTGCACCGCGCGCAAGGGCAACACGGGCAACAATTTTTACTGTTCCTATCATGCGTGGACCTTCCATCTCGATGGCAAGCTTGAAAGCATGCCGGCGAAACAGGGCTATGACGGCACGAATCTCGATTTCGACGATCCGGAATTCCACATGGCGCGTCCCGCGCGGTCCGACAATTACCGCGGGTTCTGGTTTGCCAAACTGTCGGAGGGCGGCCCCGACCTGCGGACGCATCTCGGCGAATCCGCGGCGGCATTCGATCAGCTGATCGACCGCGCCCCCGGCAAGGAAACCGAGGTTGTCGGAAGCTGCTTCCGGATGGTCCAGCAGTCGAACTGGAAGATATTTCTGGAAAACCAGCTCGATGCGTCGCATCCCGGCGTGACCCATGAATCCACCGGCAGGGCCGCGCAGAAGATCGATGCGAAACTGCGCGAGGACGGCAAGGAAGTGCCGCTGGAACTGAGCTTCCTGACCGCGTTTGCCGATCTCGGGCATGATGGCTGGACCAAGTTCGGCACCGTCGGTTTCCCCAACGGTCACAGCAGTCTCCAGGGATATATGGGCCTGCGTCCAGACGATCCGGCGACAAACGAATATGTGCGGCGCATGTACGACGCCTATGGCGAGGAGAAGGCCGAGGAAATTCTCGCCGTCGATATCCACCACATGCTGGTTTACCCGTGCAATTCGGTTCAGCCGCCGCTGCAGCAGCTGCGCACGATCCGCCCGCTCGGGCCCGACAAGACGCTGACCGAAATCTGGCACTTCCGGCTCAAGGACGCGCCGGAAGAAATCTACCGCCGGTCGCTTGCCTATTACTATCTGGTCAATTCGCCGTCGACGCTGATCAACGCGGACGATCTGTTCAACTGGTGGAAATGCCAGCACGGGCTTGAATCCTCGGCGCGCGAATGGGTGAGCTTCCACCGCAATGCGGGTCAGGACATCGTCGAAGGCGACAAGACCTATTCCGCTCCGGATACCATGAGCGAAATGCCGCTCCGGCACATGATGCATGCCTGGCGGGACTACATGACCGCCGGGAAGGAGGCCTGATCATGGGGAAGGCTACCGAAATACTGGCCGCCGGAAATGCGCAGGCCGTGGCCGATGTCAGCACCGAGACCCAGCTCGCCGTCGAACGGTTCCTGTACCGCCAGGCCGAGATCCTCGACGAGAAACAGTGGGACGACTGGCTGGCCCTGTTCGGCGACGACGGCATCTACTGGATGCCGTCGGAAGAGGACCAGGTCGAAGGCGACGGCGAACCCAACGTGTTCTGGGAAGACACCTATCTGATGCAGATGCGGATCGCCCGGAACACGCATCCCCGCGCCCACAGCCAGGCACCGCATAACCGGCTGTGCCACGTGGTTTCCAACGTCATCATCGAAAGCGAAGACGAGAACGGCGATATCGTCGTCCGGTCGCGGTTTCATTGCGCCGAGTATTTCCGCTACGAGGTCCGGAACTTCACGGGTAAATATCGCCATCTGCTGAAGAAAACCGGGGACGGGTATCAGATAGCGCTGCAGCGGGCCGACCTGGTTAACCGAGAAGGTCCGTACGACTACGTCATCCAGTGGTGGTTATAGGCTTCGGTTGCTTTCGTTTTACGGTAGTGTAAGCCTATCGACACAGGGAGTTCACGTCGGTTCAACAGGGAGACCATGGTTATGACTTATCTCAG
>TARA_R110002110_G_scaffold109069_1_pt1 | contig 11405 bp, 3 predicted proteins | sample TARA_R110002110 | Tara Oceans TARA_R110002110 (sample SAMEA4397330) | marine metagenome | biome: Polar Biome; feature: [SRF] surface water layer (ENVO:00010504); material: water (ENVO:00002006), including particulate matter (ENVO:01000060) such as... | depth 5 m
AAGCAGAGTTGTCCGACCTCAAAACAGAGGAATCCACACTATTAAGCAAATTAAAACAAGCAGAAGAAGATGTAAGTGGATATACGCTTGAGTGGCGCTTGGCCCCTATATCGGAAAAGGCTGAGATTTTTCGTAAATTAAGTTTTGCCAAAGAGAGTCGCCAATCTGCGAAAGATAAATTAAAGCCAATTCAAAGAGAAGTTAATAGACTGGAAAAAAAGATAAGCAACAAAAAAGACAAGATCCCTGCCGAAGAACCTGGCACCTCTGATATACAAGCAACCGAACAAACATGGGGTACTCTAACCGAGGAACAAAAACAATCAGCAAGAGAGGAACAAAAAGATGCTGCTGCATCCAAGACAAAGGAAAAGCCATATCAGCCTGGCTCAATCGGCAAAGCCGTTGGCAATATCCAGAAACTTGTATTTGACACATATATAAAGTTGATTTTGGAGAAGGTTGGAGCGAGAGAACTGCTAACCTATCTCGATAAACTCCCGGGCTCTCAATTGCTTTCTTTTGCAATCGCCTCATTTGATTGCCCTCGCCCGGGCAGGTTTCAACCTCCAATTGATAGTTTTATGCAGACCCTAACACTGGATCCTTGCGCTGGTGGTTTTTCATTTGGTGTGCTTCCGAGACTTAATAAGATACCATCGATAAACAAAAAGAGTATTTTAAAGAATCTTCTTAATGCCTTTTTGGTTGTTTTTGAGGCAATCGTTGCTCAAGCACTGCAAGCAATTATTTTAAAAACCCTTGAAACCCTTGAGTCTGCTCTTTGCAAGGCCATCGCCGGCGCCGGAAATGCGTTATTGGGTGGAGCGTCTGACGGAGGACTTTTAGCAGTTATTCAGCAAGAGTTGTGCTCGGAACCTCTTGACGAATCAAAAGCAGCAAAAGTTGGCGGCAACCTTCTCAAAGATCTCGGCATCACCCCCGATGATTATAAAGAAGGTCGAGGTCGTTTGGACCCTAACGACATGATCGGAACATATGAAAACATTGCTAAGGCACTTGGCGTTATGGCCTCGTCTAATGAGATTAAAAGTGCAATGGTATCTTCAAAATCAGAACAAGATCAGAATTTTCTTGAGGGTGTAAGTAATGCTCTTACGACAATGTTTCCTGATTTCTCAATAGCGTTTGATTCACCGGAGAAAGTTGGAACAATCTTCGGAGAAATGGGGAACTACCTAACACCAGATCAAAGAGGAGCGATCAGAGATTCAATTAGGGACGGCGACGGCGACTTTCCTGTTAATCCAAGTGTGTGCTTGACAAACGAACAGAAAGAGTTATGGGATGCTGAACGTCAAGCATTATTCGAAGAGGCGGGACTAAGTGAAGAAGATGCGCAGGATTGGGTAAATAATCAAAATGATAGGGCTGCATCTGATTTTCTCGATATGGCCAAGGACCTTGCCGATGGTGATCAGTTGAGAGATAGGTTGAATGAAGCACTACAGATATCAAATGACCCAGACTGTGATCTAAACGGTTCCGCTGTTAAGCTTGAAGACGAAGCCCTCGGAGCAATAAAGGACAACATTACTGAATCAATGTTCAGAAATTTATCGTCCGCGTTTTCAAAAGATATTATGGCTCCCGGCTTTGGTTTCGGCCCCGGCGCTATCTTTCTTGAAGCCTTAACCTTCGGATTATCACCAAAGATCAGCCCCGGCGCGATGCAATTTATCCTCAAAAGCAAGAAGGGAAAAAACTTCACAAAGATTAAAGATTTTGAAGAAGAGGCTCCCAACACCGTTGCAATCCAAATGTGGAAGAATATTATTGAACATGAGGGAAACCAAAACTTACAATACCAGAAAGAAACAGATCCCCGAAAATCCGAAATTGCATTTGAATATTACGACTCTTCTCATGAGGACATAAAGAGTTATTATTTAAAGTTTAAATATTTTGCCTCACTTTACAAAAACAAGAAGAAGAGAAAAACACTTGGTTATAAATTTCAAATTAAAGCCGCACCTGTTATAGGTGGAACGACACCTTTGGAGGGTGCGCTGATCGGCGTAGCTGCTGGGGGCGTGGTCGGTGCGGTTATCGGTGCTGTCGCTGCCTCTTTGGATGACGCCGAGGTTAGTAGAGACGAGTTTGAGACCTTCAATTTTAGATTCAACAAAACCTACCCCCGAGAAACACAGAGACTTATAAATCAATACGATGTGACACAATCAGAATTAGATTCAAAGAATATACAATACCAGTCAAGACTATTTTCAAATTATTTCAACAACTCTTTGGCCATGATGGGCGGAAATGTAGACGCTACTGTTGTTCATGACAAAGTATACGGGCACTTGAACGATCTAATCTTCAATGATTACTTCAAGAAACTCTTTTTAAATCGCAAAGATAAGAAAGCATCGGGCTTTAATTATGGCTATGATGTTAATTCCAAAATAACTTTTGAAGATCTATTATATGTTGACCCCGAATCTAATCCTGATGACCAAAGCACTTGGAAATACACGTATCCAAATGAACAGGGGGTTCTTGGGAAGAGTGCCACCGAAAACCCGAGAGTTAAATTTCTTGACCCCATCACCCATGGGGGCTCTTACAAGAGACCGAAAATGTACGTTGAAAGAGCCAAACACGGAGGGTGGATGGGCCTCGCAGAAGCACTCGTTCCGGAGATAGATGGTTGCGCGCCAAAAGAAGCAGGGTTTCTTGGATTTGATGAGATTGTAGAGCGAATAAGAGATGTTGAAAAATCCTCTCCATTTATGAAAGAACTGTCATACGACCAAGAGTGTGTTATTGAATTGCCGTTCAAGAAAATCGCTGCTCCCTCCACTAAAGGATATCTTGATGGCATCGTGATGAGCACAATAAGAATCTTCCTCTCGGAGTTTATCATAAAGGGGTATCCAATCTTTAGCAATGTAAAGATGGATAAAAACAATTTTGATGATCTTTCGCAATTTATCGTTGATCGTATGGAATCAGAATTATCAGAAATGGCCCCCTTAATACCGATTGTTAAGATACAGAAAGAAGCTTATTGGCTTTTGTTTCTTGAGCAGGCGGTGGAGTCCCTCCAGAGAAAATTGGATAAGAAAGAGATAGAGTACACCGATGAAATTGAAAAGGCGACACAAACGATTCGCTCTTTGCAAAAGAATTATAAACAACCAAATTACAATCCCGATGTCCTCGGGCTTGCAAAGTTTAATTTAGATCGCTCTTCTCTGTCCAGAACGCAAAATCAAATCATTGATGGGGCTCTAATCTGCGGATATGGGAAAGAAAGATATAGAGTCTTTGGCGATGGGACATCAACAAGGATTGATGCGAGACTCTTCACACTCAGAAACGCTCGTTTCGCTCATAAGATAGCCGCTATCGATAGCGTTAAATTTCAATGTAAGAGGCTGTTGAGGTATCTCATTGAAGAGCAGATGCAAATATATAAGGAGAGGTTAGACGACGGTCTCCCCGTTATGCCGAGAATACATGACACAAAGAAGTATTTTATTGGCGGTAGCGACATATTCTTCGGCCCCGAACTCAACGCAGGACTTACATCAGTTGAGGACCCAAGGACAGGAGGCCAATCAAATATACCCTATGGCGATGTATTTGATGTTTCCAAAGATGTGAACACTCATAACCCTCTTGATGGCCATATACATGAAGTGGGCAAGTTTGAAGACTATCAGGATCCGAATATACGCAAAGGCGGCCTCATAATAGAGAAATATTTAAGAATTGTCGACAAAAAGCCAACCCTACTTGCAACGGATAGGTTCATACCCTCTCCGACATATGTTTCTGAAAGAGCGGCTAATCTTAAAGGAATTGTTAACATTGGGGAGTTCCGCCAATTTCTAAAGGACAACTCTGATAAGTTCGGCGAAGGGGATTACATCTCAACAATCCTTGGTGATGCGAGGATTATATACGACGATGATGGAGAGCCCACTGGATACAAAGGCTCTGTTGGGATTAAATATGGTGTTCGTATATCCTATGTTGCCCCGCCCGGCATAAGCCCGTTTGCTTCGGGTCTCTCTGCTGAACAGAAGAAAACTGCACAACAAGAGAAAGCATTCAAAGTAAAGCGCGCCGAGGTTACGATAAAAGATGAAGACGGAAACGAAAAACAAATAACACTAAATGGTGCTTCGTTTATAGTTCCCCTTGTATCATATGAGAAAGACGTTCTTGATCGGAGACTAAAAGACCTCGATCTTGATGACGAGGATTTTGAAGAAGACTTAAAGTGCCAAATAGATAAATTAACCGAGACTGACGAATTTAAGTTTTTGTTTGATATCTGTTTACCTGTCAATAGAGCCTCTTTTATGGCGGCATTCTATTCTTACAACACACTAATCTCTTCTGTCTTTAAAGACCCAAGTGAGTTTGATTTACGCATAGACCAAATAAGTGGAGAGAGCGAGGAGATGCTTGAAGAGGGGGAAGACCCCGATCTTCCGATTGGCGACGAATTATTAAACAGATCAAAAGATGAAGCGCGTTCTATGTTCAGATCCTTTTATCAAAGAGAAGATGCGGAATCAGAAGACAACATAAGCCAGACAGAAGATTCTAACTATAATCGCACAATTCGCGGTTTAATTCCTGGATCGTTTATAAATATTGATACGAAGTTCTTAACAAGACCAAAATGGTGGCAGTTGAGGAGAATTAGAGAAAGGCCGTATGATAAAGATGGAAATGAATGTAAAAGTGTATATCAAAGAATTTTTGAAGAGGATGAATGATGTCAAAAATATCACCTAAATTCCCAATACAGATTCTCTCTGAAAGCTCCGCCATGGCCTCCTATGAAGAGGATGATATTATTTCCGCGATAAGGTTTAATTTAAAAAATATTATTTTAACCAATCCCGGCGAGAGAGTTATGAATGCTAATTTTGGAGCAGGTATCCTTCAAATGCTTTTCGATAATGCAATGACGGATGTTGAATCGCGAATGCGCACAGCTATACTAGACCAAGTCCGACAATATGCGCCTTATGCGTCAGTGAACGACTTAAAAATCAACTATGATGGCGAAAATAGCCTAACAGTGTCTATAACTTACAGCGTCCCAGAGCTTGATGTTAACGATTATTTTGATATCACAACATCAGTGTAAGTTTTACCCTTTATTCTATTTACCTTAAGAGGACAGTCTATGCCCAAGAAAAATGATTACGTCAATATAAAATACACCAGCAGGGACTTTGAAAGTATTAAGGTAGACCTTGTGGAATATGCAAAGAGATACTATCCGAATACCTATAGAGACTTCAGTGATGCCTCATTCGGGTCTCTGCTATTTGATACTGTGGCTTATGTCGGTGATGTACTGTCATATTATGTTGATTATAGTGTTAACGAGTCTTTTCTTGACACCGCAATAGAATATGATAATATTCGCAAGCACGCGAGAGCGTTGGGATACAAATTCTCAGGTATACCTACTTCGTTTGGTACTGCTGCAATATTTGTTTTGGTGCCCTCCAACGCGGATGGTACTGCACCAGATACAAGTTATCTTCCTATTTTAAGACGCGGAGCATCCTTTCGCTCCTCAGAAGGAGGAACATTCTCTCTGACAGAGGATGCTGATTTCAATTCTTCTGATACTGAGGTTGTCGCCGCTAGATTTGATTCGTCCACTGGCCAAACAACTTATTTTGCTGTGAAGGTATATGGGCAAGTTTCATCTGGGGTTTATCAAAGAGTTGAGGCTGACTTGACGAGTGCCACATACGAAAGATTTAGGAGAATTAAAGTTGGAGCGAATGACATTTCAGAGATTGTTTCTGTTCTTGATTCCGATGGCAATGAATATTATGAAGTTGAATATTTATCTCAAGAGGTTGTGTTCCTTGAAACCACCAATCAAGCAGCCGCCTCAGATGGCGTTAGGAGTATTTTAAAACCCTTTGTTGCAACAAGAAGATTTGTTGTTGAACAGGATGATACCGGAACATATATACAGTTCGGCTTTGGCTCAGAATCCATTGATGACCAAAGTGGCTTGGCGGAACCCTCAAGGGTGAGTCTAAATCTTCATGGCAGAAGGCAAATAACAAATGCTTCTTTTGACCCAACCAAGATGCTGGGGACTAATAAGCTTGGGGTGTCCCCACAAGCGACAACTTTGACAATAATTTATAAAGTAAACGATTCAACAAATGTTAACGCCTCCTCCAATACGATGACCGATGTGCTATCGTCTGATTTTAGATTCACAGATGAGGAATCACTATCTTCTTCTGAAATATCAAGCGTCATAGCCTCTATCGAGGTAACAAATGAGGAGCCAATAACAGGAGATGTTGCGGAGTTTACACCAGACGAATTAAAAGTCAGAGCAAAGACACATTATGCCGCTCAAGGGCGAGCAGTAACCAAGCAGGATTATGAATCTTTAGTTTATAGCATGCCGGCTAAGTTTGGAACAATAAAGAGAGCTAGCATAATTAATGATCCGAGCGCAACAAACCGAAGAATGCCCCTGTATCTCATGTCAGAGAATAGTGATGGCGAACTGACTGCATGCAACACAGTAACAAAACAAAATTTAAAAAATTGGCTCTCGACCTACCGCTCTATTAATGATGTTATTGATATTTTTGATGCTAAGATAATAAACTTTGGAGTTGATTTCAAAATCCTTACGGATAGAAGAAAAAATACACAAGATGTTCTTGATTTGGCAGTGCAGGAAGTGAAAGATTTATTTTCCGAGACTCTTTATGTCGGAGAACCTTTGTACCTCACAAATATTTATAATGCGCTGTCGAAACTTGATGGAGTTGTTGATGTTAAAAAAGTAAAGGTGTTTAATAAAACAGGCGGTTCATATTCTACTTATCAATTAGATTTTGATGAAATCATGTCTCGTGATGGTACCTATCTCAAGGTACCTGATAATGTAGTTCTTGAACTAAAGAAACCCGATTCGGATATTAGAGGTGTGGCAAGATAATGGGAATAAAAAGATATTTCGCTTCTGCGGACAACACGCTAAGCAATGCGTACAAAGCAGACTTAAAAACAAGAGCGACTGGCTCCAATATGGGACAAGCAGATATTCTTGAGGTGTTTAGTCTTTATGCGCAAGCAGATTCTACGTCTTCTGAGTTATCTCGGATTTTGATTCAGTTTCCGATTTCTGATATTTCAACGGATAGGACAAATGGCTCTATTCCTGTTTCTGGATCGGTTAGTTTTTACCTTAGAATGTTTAACGCAAGGCATGGCGAGACCTTACCGAGAAACTATGTTTTGGAAGTTTCTGGTACGTCCGCGTCGTGGGAAGAAGGTAATGGTCTAGATATGAGTGATTACACAGATCTATCTTATGATGAGGTTGGATCAAATTGGACTAATGCAACTAATAATTTTGTTTCGGCATCCGCAACCCTGACGGCTTTGAGTAAAACAGCCGGCCAAGCAAACACAAGAAAACTGACAGTCGCCGACTCCGCCGGGAACTCGGTTGAGTTCAATATTGACAATGGAACCTCCACTTCAACAGCAACAGTGATAGCTTTTTCAAATGCTAATACCAACCCGACACAGTTTGCCGCCAATATTGCTGCTGCAATAAATGCCGCTAATACCGCCGAAACTCTAAACGTAGCCGCCAGTTCTGATAGTGCTACTGTTACTTTGACACAGACTGCTTTGGGTCTATCTGGAAACGATGTTGCTGATATTTCGGGGACTGCGATTACCGATAGCGTTATAACGCTGGTTAGTCAATTTGCGGGAGGCGATGGCCAATGGGCTTCAGCAGGCGGCGACTATCATAGTGATGTTAGCTCTTCTTTCGCCCAGACGCTCACCATAGGCGATGAAGATTTAGAGGTTGACGTGACAACACTTGTTGAACAATGGATCAACAGCGCCGGCAATGTGCTTGGCTCTAAAACAAATTACGGCTTCGGAATCAAACTAAGGGCTTCACACGAGGCCGAGACCAAATCATACTATACGAAGAAGTTCTTTGCTCGTTCTTCTGAGTTCTTTCACGAAAGGCCCGTCCTTGAAGCGAGATACGAAAACAGGACCCTTGACAAGAGAGGCAGCTTTTATTTTAGCAGTTCTTTGGCCCCTGCGGCCGACAACATGAACACCATCTATCTTTATAATTATGTTCGCGGGAAGTTAACTAATATCCCCTCCCTTGTGGAGTCGGATAACCACGATACAAAGATAATGGTGAGCGTATTTTCAGGGTCTTCGGATGATTCTGCTCCCTCTGGGTCCACACTCCAACTCTCTCCTGATGAAAGTAGTTATGTCGTTGCGGGTAACAAGTATGTTGTTACTGGTGGTTATGTTTCAACTGGAATCTATTCGGCGTCATTCGCTTTTACTGGATCCGACAGTTTGGACACGATTTACGATGTTTGGTTTAGCAGCAGCAACACAATAACAAATGCTTCTACCGCAGCAATACAGTTCCATACTGGGACAATAACTCCAAAAACATTGGCCGCACAAGGACATAACCAATATACACGGTATGTCTTGAGTATGCCAACATTAAAGACTGAATACTATAACAACCAAACAGAAAGATTCAGAATCTATGCGAGACAAAAAGACTGGTCTCCAACGATTTACACAAAGGCGATTGCAACACCAGAAACACTTGTTTTTGAGAGTGCGTCTTACGAGATATTCAGAGCGACAGACGACAAAATAGTTGTCGCTTACGGAACAGGATCAGACAACTATTCTCTTTTATCTTATGATGTGTCTGGCAACTACTTTGATTTAGATATGAGCATGTTGGATCCGGGCTATTCATATGGTATCCGTTATTCAATCTATGAAGACTCTGTTCAATCTTATACCGAGCAACCATATATATTTAAATTCAGAGTAAGCAAATATGACTATTAAGGATCTATTCTCAAAGAAAGCGGCAATTTCTAATAGCGCAATCAGCAGCAGTGCTCTGGTTGAATCCCCTGACTATGTCACGAGAAAGATTGAGGTTAACAACAGGTTTGAGCCTCATATTGATTTTGCGACGGCATCTAATTTTGTTAAGTTCGGCTCCGCTGAGCAACATTATGCGACTGCAATTGAGAGAATATACGGGGAATACCCCTATGATGGATCGGAGAAGGAAAAGTTAAACTTTAGATTATCTTCTTCTGCTCTCGACCTCTATGTTCTTGACCAAAGATATCCGACCACGACAGGATATGCTCTTCTCTGTGCCAACGGCTGGGGGTCTCTGAACGGATCCCTCTTACCCAGTGGTTACGGGCTTCCTAGTGATTTGGAATATATTTCTGTTCAAGGTTCCCCCCATACAGCCTCACAGGGAATGGAGGGTACCCCGCTATATCAAACATTTGAAGATTCGGTCAAGTATGACTTAAGCAAAAACCGCACTAATTCTCTGAGAATGGATTTTGCCTCTGGGAGCACTGTTGAGTTTTGGTTGAACAAGGCGGCTTTTGACATTACGAAGACCAAAAGAGAGGTCGTTTTTGATGTATGGAACGGCGAGCTGTCTGGTTCTGATAGCTACGGCCGTATGATTATTGAATTAACAGGCGCTGGTCACGCCGAACTTGGAGTGGATCCATTTAGGTTTACTCTTATGTCTGGGACGACAGGTTTCGCAACTGGTGCAATAGGATCGCTGATAACAACATCTTCTTTGAACGATTGGAATCATTTTGCTGTTACTTTTCAATCTCAATCAACCAACATAATGACTAGATTTTATGTTAATGGTAAAGAGAATGCATCAAGTTCCTTTGATTTGGCTCCCGGTACAGGAGTGCATGGGATTAACGAAATAACAGGCACATTGAACGCTTATCTTGGTGCTTTAATGACGACACCCTCTGGCAATGTCTACCATGGCTTAACCATGGCAGGTTCGGGCAAGTTGAGCGGAAGTCTCGATGAGTTTCGTTATTGGAAGACACAGAGAACCTCAGAGCAGATTAAAAATAATTATTACACTCATGTCGGTGGTGGAGCGAATTCAGATGACTATACCACAGATCTTGGAATATATTATAAATTCAACGAGGGGATAGTCGGAGAAGCGACAACAGATTCCTCTGTGCTTGATTATTCTGGTCGCATTTCAAACGGAGTGTGGACAGGATATGATACATCTTCACGAAACACTGGCTCTGCTATGGTCTCCTCTTCATTCACAGAAGTTGAAGACCCGATCATCTATTCTGATCACTCTCAGGTCGCTTTATTAGTAACTGATATGCAACTTACAGGATCTGACTGGGATAACCAAAACCCGTCTTATCTTTATAGATCGTTCCCGCATTGGATTAGATCCGAAGATGAATCTACGACTGATGATTTAAGAAATATTGCTCATATTATTGGTGCGTATTTTGATGATGTCCACGCAAAAATAACAGCGATGTGTGATTTAAAAAACAAAACGTATGTTAGCTCAAGCTATAAACCTTATCCGTTCTCTTACGCTCTGCTGGAGGAAAAGGGATTCATAACGTCAGAAATATTCACTGACTCCAATATACTTGAGCGCTTCGGACAAAGGGACGCCAATGCTGTTCAATACGAGAAAGAAGTTGAAGAGATCAAGAATCTTATATATATCAACATTTATAATAACCTTGAGCACATTTATAAAACAAAGGGGACACTGAGATCCTTGAGAAACTTCATGAGATGCTTCGGGGTTGACGACGAGCTTGTTAAAGTGAATGTTTATACGGATGAGGGAACACATTATTTCACGGACAAGAATAGAAGAACGTCTGTCAAGAAAAAGTTTATCAACCTTAACAAACCTGAATACTTTGATGGCACGATTTATCAAAATTCATCTTCTTTGAATACCAACACGTTCATAGCAGGGAGCACAGCGGCAGAGAATTCAGCATTTACAGCAGAAGCCGGCATCCTCGTCCCCCATAAGATCCCCGCTGAAAGAACAGGCTTCTTTTCAACACCATTCCTTTCAAGTTCCATTTTCGGGGTTCACGAAGCAAACGCTAGTACTGTTGCTGATTACACATGGGGCACAGATGTCGGAAACCTTCAGGTTTATCTTGTGCGAGACAAACTGGAGTCAACACGAGCTAAATTTGTTATTGAGAACACTGCAAAAACTATATTTTTAACTTCAAGCTATTATGACGAAATATACGACAATAATTATTGGACCGTAGCCTTTAGTGTAAAGCCTGACATTTATCAATTATCGTCAAGTGCTGCCCCTACATATACTTTGCAATTTTACGGAGTAAATTATAATTTTGATGATATACGACATGAGTTTAACTTAACAGCCAGCCTGAATAACGCCACAGGATTAGGGTTTTTAACGACTACAAGAAGAATATACGCCGGCGCACATAACACTAATTTTACCGGCAGCG
>TARA_R110002110_G_scaffold217320_3_pt1 | contig 11387 bp, 3 predicted proteins | sample TARA_R110002110 | Tara Oceans TARA_R110002110 (sample SAMEA4397330) | marine metagenome | biome: Polar Biome; feature: [SRF] surface water layer (ENVO:00010504); material: water (ENVO:00002006), including particulate matter (ENVO:01000060) such as... | depth 5 m
ATTAATAATCCGGCTATAGGTACAGGTGGATCTATACCTATAGGAGATGACCCCGACCCAGCGGTGAATCTTATTCCTGGTGCGGGCACAACAGGTATAGATGACCCCGTAGTCACACCAATTAGCTCAGGAGAGGATGGTTATACTGACACTACTACTGGTCTTCCCGATGATAATTTTGAGGGTGTAACAGTTGTAGAAAATACGGCGAATTCTAACCAATATAGTGATGACATTAATTATACTTTATATGGTAATAGTGTTGTAGATGATATAGCTACATTGGAGGTGACTATAAATGAGTATACGTCTAAAGAAAATACCATTCATACTCAAAATATTATAATGTTAAATGCATTAACTCAAACCACTACTGATTTAGATTGTAGCATATATGATAACCAAATAAAATCCTTACAATCATTTAATTATTTAACTTATTGTAAGAATAATGTAATTGTTAGTGATATTATAACTTATAATAACGCACTTAATAAGTGTAGAGAATCTAAGTTTAAAGAAGTTACAACAGAAATACAAAAATATCAAGAATTATTAACATTATGTAACAGTAATAATATACTTAATGATAAATTGATTGAATCCAAAAATCAAAACCAAAGTGAGAATATTATATACTATAATAATGAAATAATTAAAAATGATAATCAAATTAATACCATTACTAACTCATTAAATAATGAAGTTATTGATAGTGATCCGGCGCAAGTGGCGGATCAACAAAATATAATAGAAGTTATTGCCACCATATTAGGTGTGTCAGAAAATTCAATAACGGTTAATGGTAACTTGAACATTTCCTCCATACAAAAAGTTAAATTAAATATTAAAGTAAGTCAAAATAACCAACAGATTACTAATATAAAAAGAAAATTAGGTCAATTATCAACCGATTTAAATAAATTACGGAATATTCAGCAAAAACTTGAATCAGAATTAAAAAATAATAAAGGTAATAATAATTTAGGTAAAACATTATTAACAATAGGTGGGGCTATTATAGGAACTGCTTTAATTGCTAAAGGATTTTTAGATCCGGAAACTGCAGGTGGGTTATCATTAGGTATTGGTAATATAGTTGCCGGACACGGCGGACCACAAGGATTGGCAGGATGTCCCGACCCAAACGCACAAAACTATATCCCACAGGCGGTGGGGTGTGGAGAAGGACAAGGACAATATATAGCTGGTAATTATACTCAGGCAATACAAGGTGGTATGTGTGTTATGGTAAATGCTTGTTGTCGCAAACCTTGTCCTACTCCCGGAAGTGGTCTTGGAGGTGGAGGTGACCAAAATGATGATAATTTTGAACTAGGGGATCTGGATACTTCGGGAGACTTTGTATTTGATCCTGGCGATATTACAGGAGACGACCCAGGAGGGGATGTCGCTATTGTATGTGAATTTTGTTTAGCCCAATCAAATGATATGGCAGGGGTGCATTTTGGACCAGGACCCCAACCCTATGAATGGCAAAATCCAGTATTTGATAATACAGGCAATTATCATACTATAAGAGAAGAATGTTGTACAAAAGCTATTATAGGTGTACCGGTACAATGGTATCTAGATTGGTCAGGTCAAGGATGGTGTATAACTACAGATATTGGTCCAGGGGCGTCGCCTACTAAACAAGAGTCGTTGGTCAATGGAAGATCAAATTGTGTATTTGGTATTGAAGGATGTATGACTCCACAGGCAACTAATTATGACATTAATGCTACTATTCCTTGTGTTGATTGTTGTATATTGGATACGGGAGGTGATGATGTAGACGAAATAATTGCGTGTACTGATCCCCTAGCGATAAATTATGATGTTACTGCCACCATAAGTTGTGGAAATTGTTGTTTATATTATGAGCCGTGTTGTCAATACTATTTAAATCAAATAAATTTAATTATATCCACTATTGAGACATTTTTACCTAAAGTAGAATCTTACAGAGATGAATGTTATGATATATGGAATAATGATATCCATACACAATTTACTAATTATGTAGATGATACTAGTAATAATTATTTAAATTATATTGATGATTTAAAATTAAATTTTAAATTATTTGTAGATAATAGTAACAGTGGTGGTGGAAATGCCATAATTTCTTCATTATCCTATTTACCTTATTGTGAACAATATAACCCATTTTGGAACTGGGATCCCACTTCCCAATACTCTGGTATTTTTATAACGGGAACCACGGCAGATGTTGCTGAAGTTAAAAGTGCCATTTTTACAGACCTATCTGTAACTAATCCAAATGTGTCAATGAATAGCCTATTTCTACCACAATGGAAAACCTTTAATTTCCAATTAGATGAATGTGTGTGTGACGATTTAAGAAAATTATACCCATTTGGACAATTTTATATTGGTGTAGAAATTGAGGACTATGAATGTGCCGTTTGTTTATATGTAGATAACATTAAGGTAAATATAACAGATTGTGAAATAGATAAAACTATGGTATTAAATAATTGTTTAATACCTCAGTTAAGTTGTGTAATAGATAATAAAAAATCATGGGTATATACAAACGCGGGAATAACTAATGAAACCATCTACCCAAATGGGTCATGTAATATAGAAAGTGAAGAAAATTATACGGTAACTAAAATGTTAAATCCAGTAAATAGATATTGGGATACCCTAGAATATCGTTATACTGATTACGATATAAATCATTCTGATTTAATTATTAATACTAAATCTGCTACGTTTGCTATAGACCCAGCAAATGCAATAGAATGTGATGTTTATAATTTTTGGAGGGAAATAAATTGTGAAGAGTGCCCCACGGCATGTGAAACAAGTGGTACGGTTAATTTTGATGGTGAACTTTATTATGTTGGAGATACTTTATCTGGATATACATTAGAATTAAGTGGGGCAACCACAGGAAGTTTAGGTTTTAGTTGTACCACCTATAGTACTCTTTTACAAACTCAAGTTATGGAGTTAAAAAATAATTATTATACTTTAACTGCCGATTTAAATGCGTCATTAAATGCTAGTTATTATGATTTAAGAGCGTTAGGTGGAAATATTTCTTTATTTGATATTGAAAATAATAATTGTAATACTAATAATATAATATTAGGAAATAACCAACAAATTGATAATCTATTTGGTATTATAGTAGAGGAACCAGATAGCACTATATCCTTTTTAGAAACTTATATTTATAGTGCTACCACACCATATATAGGGGGTGAATCTATTGAAATTTTTAGTGGTGTGACTGCACAAACATTCAATCAAACTAGTGGTTTTAATCGAGAATGTTGTGAAACCATTAGCCAACTCCTAACTGATAAAGGCGTTAATGGTTTAGGATTAGAAAAAGACTATGTATGGAACTCTACTGTAAGTGCGTGTACATGGAATCTAATAGATGATTGTGCGGGAGATTGCTCATATAGTGGTCCATTAAAAGTTATTAGTAGAGAAGATTGTTTATCAGGTATAACAACAGGTACTACTATAAATGTATGTGTTAATCCATTAGATTACTTAGATGTGGATCCTGCCGATATAAAGGTGAAAGATGTATTTGATGAGGTAGTATTACATAATCTTATTGATGTGAAGAGTAGACAAGTAATAAGTGACTATCCTATGTTATTACTTTTTTATCAATTATATCTTAACGCTAATAATTGTGGTAAAGATCTAACAGGTAAATTAACATATAATAATTTATTTGAATTTATGGATAAAATAGGGGATTATTGGTTAGATTTAATAGAGCAAGTAGTTCCCGCAACAACTATTTGGGAAGGATGTGATAATTCAGGAAAATTATATAGAAATACTATTTTTCATCAGAATAAATATCCTTATCGTAAATATGCACTTAATTTTAATGATAGTCACTTGTGTCCAGTTAGTGGAATAACTAATGAAAGTATAGGTGAAGCATCTGTAGATGTATTAACAACAGAATTATCTTTATTTCCTACTAATAATACAATAAATAATTTAATTACTCAAAGTAATGTATTAAAAGATCTTATTTTTAATAATAATAAGGCAATAGAAGAATTAAAAAATAGTTTATGTATATTAAAGGAGAAGGATACTGGACCTAATGTAACTAATGCAATAATACAAACCAATAGTCAAATAATACATTTGGAGTTTGAGAATTCACAACTCCAAACCCAATTAGATACTATTTTAGGTAATATTACTACACAACAAAATGAATTGGTGACACAACAACAAACATTTCAAACACAATTTAATAGTTGTAATGTTATTGCAAGCGGATTAACTCAAGCAGTTCAATCATTAGGTGATGATTTCACTCCTGGTACGGTAGAATATGAAAGACAAAGAAATTATATAGCTGGGTTAAGACACAATTACCAACAATGCATAAGAAAAAATAGTTTACTTATTAGCACATATGATACGGTTTTTATAACACAAATTTACTCTTCAAATGAATATGAAGGCACCGTTACCGTAACTGGGGACCCAGATTGGGATCCCGGATATGCATATCAGAGTGGTGGAGTACCAGTGATAGTACCAGCAGGACCCTTTTATAACAGTGAATTAATACATAATTGTGAATAAAGAAGATATATATAGATAATGGGAAATCAAAAAGCATATGGACAACCTTTAAATCCTTTTGGGGTTAATACGGAGATTATACCAACACACTTATCGAGTGCGGGACACCCAATGAATGTCCTAACTACTTACCAAAGTATTTCTTCTTCCTGTGGATGTTTTATGGAAACCAACACTAAATTTATTGCTGCGGATAATTTATCTAATGTAGATAATATATTTAATCTTGCACCACCCACTAATTTTGGTAATAGTGTGTTTAATACAATACAAACTTACCCTACTATTTTCTTAAATTTTATCGGTAATGTAAGTGCCCCAGATGAAACTATTCCTATCGATGCATACATCCCAATTAAATATATAGATAATGGTAAAATATATAATTTAAAGGGTGTGCGTAATGAAGAAAGAAATTATTTAGGTTGGCAACCCGTATGTGCTAGAGAATTATATCCTACTATAGCACGGTCAGATTTAGAAGCTTTTGATTATCCACAATTTTCTGTAAGAGGAACAAGGAAAATTCCAGCATATTCTGGAGATAGTATATGTGGGCCTATACCCTATACTGGGGAGACATATAATCATTTAAATTTTAATTGGTTTTTTGGTAATAATGCATCTATAGATTTTAACCCTATTAAAATAGGGGCGATTCCGGTATCCGTTACGGGGTCTACTATGTTTACACAAGAAGGGTGTGCTAGTATCTCAACAGTAGAGGGGTCAACGGTTTTTTATACTAATGGTGAAACAGTCTACACAAGTGGTAATACTATAATGTTAAATGGGACTGGGTTAAGTAGCTCTGGAACTTCAACACAATCTGCCATTATAGTGCCTGTACCCGCTATAAGTAGCTCTGGAACTTCAACACAATATTATATTTTTACTACTGATTTTAATGGTAACCCAAATGGGTTTGAATGGTCTTTAGTAGATATGACATTAAATGGTGGTGAAGGGATGGTAACCAGTAAAAATATAAAACTCATCAACGATCCTGTAAGTGAAAAAGTAACTGCTTGTTGTCATGGAAGTGAAGATGCGTATTGGGTAATAACCCACACGAGTGGTGATACCAGTTATTATAGTTATCAGGTATCTTCTAGTGGACTTAGTGGGCCTGTGGTTACTAATATAGGTAGTATACATAACACGGCAAGGGGGTATATGAAAACATCTCCAGATAATAGTAAATTAATCTCTTTATTATATGATGAAGATATTATAGATATTTTAGATTTTAATGATACAGGAGGAACATTAAGTAATTTAATAACCTTAACCGGTATTACTTATGATATTGGACCATATGGGTTAGAATTTTCTTCCGATTCTACTAAATTTTATGTGTCGGAGGGTGCGGGAGAAAAGATTTATCAGTTTGATTTAACACATACTACTGCAGAGGATATAAAAGATTATATGATTGAATTATCACCCATTAGTGGTGCTAGCTTAGGTGCATTACAAATGGGTCCAGATGAAAAAATATATGTGGCAGATTTAGATAAGCCTTACTTACATGTTATACATCATCCTAATGGTTTGGGTGTTCAATGTAATTTACAAACAAACGATTTTATTTTATCGGGTACGAGTATAAGTGGAGTCACCTCTCAATGGGGGTTACCTAATATTATAACCTGTAAAGCTATTTCTTGTGATAGATACATATATGTAAGTAACTTAAACCAATTAACATTTCCCTTTAGTTTAGTAATAAATAATGTTAATGATATAATAGATTCAAAATACCTAGATTTTACTGGAGAAATTTATAAATATGATAAATTAGTAAATATGTTTACCGATTCTTCAGTTTATAGTTTTAATATTAACCATCTTGATTTAAGTAACTCTAATACTACACAATTATCTATACCATTAGCAGAAATTGGTGAAGGAGAATTCATCATTAAAGGATATTACGGATCAAAAATTAATACACTAGTAGCTAAACAGTTAGATTATAGTAGAAATAGTATAAATACATATAAAAGAGGGGAAGAATATGGACTATACATGCCATCTACTGATTGGTATTTTTTAAATATGTACGAAGCTTCTACTCCCCAATTTAATAATAATAGCCCTTCACCTTCAGTATCTATTGGTCAATTAACAGTAGAATCCACTTTTACTACTGCAGGAAACAGAAGAGTTAATATAGTAGGATTAACTAGCGATCCCCTTGTGGCTTATAATGGTGGAGTATTAGCTAAGGATATTGAATATATAACAGTTATGACTGGCACTACCACTTATTTAGAATTAACATTTGACCCATTAGAAGGTCAAATGATAACTTTTGCATATGTAAAAGCTGGTGGAACAAATGATATTTATGCAGATTTATATACTGTAACTGCACCTATTGCGAGTGGGCCAACTAATTCTCAATCAGCGACAGAAAAAATGTTTTTTAATACTACACAAAATAAATATGAATTTTATATAGACTCACCATCGGCTGGGGACATAATACTATCTATAAATGGGTCTATTCAAGCCGAAGGAATAGAATATTTAAGATCCTCATCTAATGATAGAAGATTAATTTTAACTATACCTATAGTTGTAGGGGATATTATAGAAGCATTTTATACCCCACAAGCTTCAGTAATTGGTAAAATATACAACAATAAACCTACTTTAAGTTGGTTTGTTTCTGCCGCCCCTACTAATACAGATGGAAGATTTACGGTGCAATGGGCAGCAGATAATGATCCAGAATTTAATAATATTTTATATAGTTTCCAAACCCCCTATATTATAGGTGAAAAATCTTATAGTATAGAGACTGAATTAACAAATGCGATGGCAGGAGATAAATTTTTATATAGAATATTAAATGAAAAATTTTATTGGCCAATAGTAGGTGGTCCGGTATATAGTTTTATATACAGTATAACAGTAGAAGTAGAAATAGCTTCAAATATGGGTGAAGTATATTAAAAGTTGTTAATAATATTGACATTGAGCATATTTATATTAAAATAATGGTTGAATAATGAGTTACATAAATAAACAAACTACAGGACTAGTAAAAGTTAAACTTACAGATATTGGTAGGGAGCTTTTGGCAAAGGGCCAACTTACATTTGCACAATACATAGTGGGGGATTCAGAAGTTGATTATGACTACGTAAAAGGATGGTCACAATTCGTACCAAGTAGTAATGCTGCGACGGGTGAATTTTTATTCCATTTAGCAGATGGAGATATAGATAGAAACATATTTTCTAAGGTATTACGACCTAAAGACGATCAACCATTTCCTAGCTCTTTTTTATTAGATCAATCTAATAATTTCCAATTTCCATTAAATTTACAAAGTAATATACAACTTATTAAAGCAATTGTTTCTAATGAGGCAGAAGATAGAGGATTTTTTTCAGGTACTGCAGAAACTTGTTTAAGTGCCGAAACCTCTTCATTATTTATTAAAGAAGAAGGAACGATAGATTTAGGTAATTTTAATGGTGGAACTTTTTTAAGTGGGTATACTCAAGGGGTTTTAACATTAGATACCCCTTTAACTGCTACTAGTGTTAATGATTATATAATGTTTAGATTTTCCAATAGTACATTAGGGAATATCACTGGGGATAGTATGTGTCAAGCAACTGTTAATACTTTTTATAATATTACTTCTATTGTAGGATCAACTATTAGAGTAGATAGGGAATTACCTATTTTAACTGCGGACACAGGAACCATTATAACATATTATACTTTACCAGGAGGTGACGACCCATTAGATAGTTATTATGGGTTACCGACATTAGCCGCCTATTGGAATACAGGTACTTTATCTTTTGATAGTAGTTGTGATATATGTGTGGATAATATACCAGTATGGAATATGAACAATGTATGGACAGAAAATTTTGCTGGATTATTTCAAGAACTACCCACCAACTACAATCCAAACCAATTATTTGGTTCTGAACAATATGCGGGCACTAAACAATTTTTAGGGTATAATAATACCCCTACTGTTACACAAACTAGCAACCAACTCGCAAGTAGTTATATGGACCCATTTCAGAAAGGAATATCTATTATACATTATACTAATAGTTGTATATCTAATTTTTATGGGGAAATGTTTTATATTGATGAAGCAAGTGAAAAATTATTAAGTATAGATATCCCAGTAATGTGGCATCGAAGAAATGAGGGAACAGGTAGTGGTACAACATTAGGTATGACTTTTGTTTCTGATGTGGTTTCTAAAACCATCTCCACTAATAATACTATTGAATATTATGATTTAATTGAATCAAGTGGCATGACGGTAACACCCGATTTCCCAATGGTTGTTGGGAAAGTGTTTCCTGATTTGAAAATTGTAGTTATAGATAATGAAGAATTAGTGGCTGCTATGTCTTATAAATCTAATAGAAATTATACTTTACCTGATTTATCATCAGAATTAGTTACTTCTTCAGGTGGGGGGTGTACAGGTTGTTTAAATGCTGGACACCAAATGTATTTAACTTATTGGTTATCTAATACTTCTATAACAACAACTCCTACTTTACCATGCCAACGATATACAGTAATACAAAATAATAGTAATAGTGATAAAGATGTATCATTTAGAATTAATGATGTGGGACAATTACCCTATATGAGAAAAACTGAACTTCCCGACTATGATGGATTTGGATTTTTTGCTGACGGATTTAATTTATTAGCCCAATCAATAAACCCTACCAACGTAAAGAGACCAGATCCTTCTTTATGGAGAGTAATTGATTTTACCTCTCCTAAAATTACTTCATCTGCTAGCACCTCTACTACCGGAAGTGGAGAAACCATAAATCCATTATTATTAGAAAATCAAGGGTCGGTTAATACAGGATTTTTATTAACTGGTGAATTATATAATGCGGCAAGTGGAAATACATTTAATTTAGGAGATGAATTAGATATGCAAAGTAGTAGTTTTTACGATCAAATGACGTTTGGTGATGAAAGATTATTTTATGGTAATTTACGAACATTTATAGGTGCAACTATTTATAAAACTTTATTTACTATAAATGTAGATGGTGCCACCATGGCTGGTAGTAGTAATACCACTTATAGTTATGGAAAAGACAGGTATATAACAGAAGTAGGGATTTTAGATAATAATGATAATTTAGTTATAGTGGGTAAATTATCACGGCCAGTTAGGTTAGCTAATTCTACGACTGCAACCATTGAATTAACGATAGATTTTTAAATATAAAAAGAAATGGGATTTATAAGTACCGCCAATACAATAACAGTAACTACAAAATTAACTAAATTAGGTAGAGAAAGAATACTAACCAATAATAATACTATTTTTTCTCATTTTATTTTAGGTGATTCAGATGCTAACTATAGGACAAGTGAATTTTTAACTACAGGTAAAATCCCAGCTGCGAGTGGTGATTTAGGTCAAAATAACATTTTAAAAGGGATTATTAAGAGCAAAATTTATGTAAAAGGTAATATGGGTACGAGGAAACCAGTAGAGACTAATTCTACTAAAGTAACCACGACTGTAGATATTATCGGAGAAATGAGTGTAACAGGTAATAGTTTAAATTATGTATTATTAAATAAAAATAATAGTTCCGTAGATTTTACTAATCTATTTTCTAGTCTCAGCTTACCAATTACAAATAGTAAAATAGCAGTATTTGGTAAAACTGCACAGTTTGGGGGTTGGGCAGACACTGCATTTAGTAATTTTTCCGCTAGTACGGTTTTATTAGCTTCTATTAATACTGATCAATATGGTGAAGTAATTGATGGTAAAAATATTAGATTAACTTTACCTGTTTTTACTGGCTTTACTAGTGGTGGAACGGGTACGGGTAGTACTACATATAGTATATTTTCTACTTTTCCTAATACAACAATTCCTAGATCTAATTTGGATGAGCAATATACAGATAAAAGCACTTTACCTACTTCTTTATTTGGTAATAATATTAGTGTGTCTTATCTAGTTACTGATAGTATTCAGAGACCAAATAATGATTTATTAAAAAGTTGGGCAACCGGATATGACTCATATAAACCATTTACATTAAATAATAAATCTTTAATTAATGTTAATACTATTTCTACTAATAATGTGAACGCAGATAGAGTAGTTGGGATTGCTTATTTGGAAGAGGGCTTTTTAGTATTAACAGACCGAGAAATTGTAGATAATGTGGTTATTAATTTCTCCGGTGATACCGAAAGTGGTATTGTTACAGATACATTAGGATTTTATAATTATTCTGGTACTACGTATGGTGCAACTATTAATAGTTGTGATAATAATATTGTACAGAATGTTGTATGTATGGCATCTAGAGATGAATATTATAGAACCCAAAATAGGACTAAAGGATTAAATGATGATATAAGAATAAGTGAAATAGCCATTACAACCGCTAGCGGAGAAATATTGGCATTAGGAAAATTTGATAGACAGGTTATTAAAAAGAAAAATGATTTGTTAGTTTTAGATGTACAAATAGTTGTATAGACAATTATTTAAATAAGAAAATATAAAAGTTTTAAAATGAGTAGAATATTAGGATTAGATGTATCCACTAAAACAATAGGGATTGCGGTTTTTGAAGATGATGGAGATAAAGGAAATTTACAATTATTAACCCACGTAACCCCAATAGTTAAACCAAAACCCACAAATAATATAGAATTATTAATGAGAAAAGCTCAAGCATTCGAAACTGAGTTTTTAGAAAAATATAGTGATATAGGAATAG
>TARA_R110002110_G_scaffold64612_15_pt1 | contig 11382 bp, 7 predicted proteins | sample TARA_R110002110 | Tara Oceans TARA_R110002110 (sample SAMEA4397330) | marine metagenome | biome: Polar Biome; feature: [SRF] surface water layer (ENVO:00010504); material: water (ENVO:00002006), including particulate matter (ENVO:01000060) such as... | depth 5 m
TAAGAAATCTGCAGCAATTTGCATCTCTGCCATCTTCTCTTGATTTTCTGCAGTCTGGTCTGCACCTACAGCATTGGCTTCTACTTGAAGCTCTGCCATATTAAGCTGTTGCTCACTACTAAGATTTTGCATGTTAGCTTGCTGTTGATTCTGAGATTGAATAACAGCAGCTTGTTGTTGATTGTTTAAGTTTTGTGTTCGAGTCTGCTGTTGCATCTGTGCAGAAGTCATTACAGCGTCTTGTTTAAACTGACTCTGCATTGTTTTCATCTGTTGTGCCATCTGAGCAGTTTGACTTGCAGCACCTTGACGATTAGAAAGATTTTGTAATCTTAATTGTTGTTCTTGTGTAGCTTGTTGTAAGTTAGCTTGTTGCTCGTTACCTAAGTTCTGAGCTGCTCTAGCTTGTAAAGCTTGTGCGTTGCTTTGTGCCATTGGCATAGCACTTTGAATAATAGAATTAAACAGAGCATCTCTTCCTACTGTAGAAACACTTAATCCTCTTTGTGCCATTCCTGCATTAACTGCATCAACAGCTGGTTTAGCCCACGCAGGTATAGTACCATCTTCCATACCACCTAGTAAGCTTTCCATTTGTGAAGATACTAAAGCTTCTGTAGGTAGTGCAGCAATCGCAGCATTTACTTCAACAGGATTTTCATCTACCTGTGCTATCATAACTGCTGGGTCTTCTACAATGGCAGCAGCAATATCAGGAGGTAAATTACCAACCTGTGCTATCATGTCTGCAGCTTCACCTTGAGCCAGCTTACCTTTAACTATTCTTTGTTTAGCAGCTGTGTAACCAACAGTATCTATTATCTGTGCAGCAGTTCCATCGTCTGCTTTTGTTCCTAGAATAGTCTGTCTTGTTTGTTTTTCAGCATCTGGAGTAGGACTAACTGTAGTGTCTTCTCCTTCTACTTCATCAACTAAATAAGTTCCTGTTAATATGTCTTCTATATTTTTAGCTTTAGCAGCTTCTGCTTTGACAGCATCAACAGTTGCAGATGTAACATCTCCTGTTATTTTGCCTTGAATATCTTCTATTTTACCTTCAGTTACTGTTCCTTGTGCAGAATCTACAACTACCGGTATACCGCCTACTTTGGCTACGTCTTCTACTTTAGAAGTTTCTAAATCTTGTCCTATTGTTTTATCAGCTTGTGCAGCAGTTGAAGTTGCTACTGCTTCTGCAGTTTGGTCTGCAGCTTGGAAAGTTTTAGCTTTAGTTGCTGCATCCATTACAGTTTCAGCTTGGTCTGCTATAGGTATCGCATTACCTGCAGCGTCTTTTACTAAATTACCTTCAGAATCTCTTTGATAACCTACTTGCTCAACCTTTGTCATCTTAGCACTATCAGGAACAGTACCTTCTAAACCTTCTTCTACTCTTGTTCTAGTAGCTTGTCTTTGTTCTGTGGTTTCACCAGCAGCTTGAGCTTCAGCAGCTTCTTTAGCAGCTTTTTCTGCAGCTATTCTAGCAGCTTCTTCTTCGGCAGCAATTCTAGCAGCTTCTTCAGCAGCCAATCGAGCAGCTTTTTCTTCTTCAGTTTCACCACTATTGTTATTGTTGTTATTATTATTTCCCGGACCACCGTGGTCATCAGGATTATGAGGAACCCACTTATCAAGCTCTGGTTCATAATCGTGATAAGCCTCTCTTCCTCTATGGAATGGCACACGACCACCTTTAGTGTAGTTCTTTCGTATTTTTAAAGCTCTTTTACGAGTGCTTTTTGTCTTTTGTTTTTTTGCCATTTTATTATTCCATACAAGATTTAAATTTTATTCGTACTATGTATATGTTTTAGTTTACTTAACATCAAACAGCTTGTCAAGCTTTTCATCAAGTTTTTGTAGTCTATCCATGAGTCTTGTCATATCATCTTTGAGTTCTTGTTTAGTTACGTAGACTCTTGCAATCTCTTCACGGGTTTTATTTAATAATATATCTAATCGTTTAGATTCAGAAGTATTCTGTTTTATATTAAATAAGATAGGTGCTAATACTAAAGTAATAAAAGCGTTCCAAACTAAATAGGATGATAGTTCCATTTGTTATTTCTTAACCTTAAAGTTTAAAGCTATTAAGTCAATGTAACCAAACATCTTCCCAATCCATTTATCATCTTTTTCAGATGGTGTCCAAGCAGCTATTAAAGATGCTCCCGTTACTATATAAGTTATAGTTGTTATTATATCTATTATAAATTCCATGTTATTTGTCTCCTTTTAAAATTTGTTTTCATTATGTATTCTTTTAGTCTGTGCCTAGAATCCACTAGACATAATTATTATTAAGCTATTTGATAGGTAAAACCAAAATTAAAGTACGCATTAGCTGGAGGTGATGCACCATTTGTTCCCTTTATAATAGCCGTAGATGAATTGTCACTAACACTAATAAATACACTTACTCCTGTTTGTGCAACTTCTTGACCACAACCATTACCTGCTTGACCACCTAATGAACCAACAGCAAAAGGTAAAGTCATACTGTAAGAAGTTGGTACTGTTCCTGACGTTGGTACATAATGGGATTTAACCGCAACAGTAATCATTCTACCAACTTTTGTATATCTACCAGTATTTGTGCTTGTTACAGTACCTGCACTACCTCCACCTGCTACAGTATAAGTAGGGGTAAATGTACCTTCTTCATAATCGTCAAGTAGCTCACTAGGAGTAGATACTCCACCATCTGAAGTAGCTGCAAAACTTATTCCATGACCTGATGCTACTGTTAAATCTCCATCTGTAAGTGTTATTCCATTATTAAATACAGCAAGACCAGCAGCTGACGAATCAAAGTAAAGAGCTGTAACTTCAGTACCACCATCGTTTACTGCGAATATCATATCAGCATCTGAAATTATAGATTGAATTTTGAAACGACTACTGTCTATTTTCAAAGCACCGTATTGTGTTCCACCGTCTTTAAGTCTTATTTCACCTGCATCATCTGCATCAAGAGTTATATTACCCGCTACATCAACAAGCATATCACCAGAACTTAAAGCCAGAGTAGTACCATCAAGCGTAAAGTTATCTACTACTACACCAGCGTTGGCTGTTAATACTCCTGTTGAAGTTAAAGTGCCGGGAGCTGTAAGATTACCAGATAGCTTCGCAGATGTTATAGTTCCATCAACAGGAACATTTACTTCTGTTTGTGTAAAGGTCATTACCTCAACAGCCACACCACTTGGAGGAGCTGTAGAGAATGTTAGAGTTGTACTTGAGATACTGTATGTTGATTTGTTTTGATATACACCATCAAAGAATACTTGTGTATTGTTTTCGTTTACAGGAGCTATACTTAAAGTTAGAGTAGTATCACTACCATCGCCTGTCATTGTGTCTATGTTAAGGTTAGAACCTGAGACACCTGCAGCAACTGAGTAAACTACTAGCTTTCTTCCGTTAACAGGAGCAACACTCATTGTTAGAGTAGTTGTTCCACTTGAAGTCGCTATAGAGTATGCCCCTTGTTCTTGGAACACACCGTCTACAAAGACTATTAAATTATTTTCTGATTCACTTGTTTGACTTAAAGCAAAAGCAGTTGTCGAACCATTAGCTGTGAATACATCGTGTGTAAAGGTGTTAGTACCACCACCACCGATTGCACCCCACGCATCTGTGTATCCTTCAAATTGTGATAGTGAGCTGTTGTATCTTAAGTAACCTGCTGCTGGGCTTCCGGGTCTTTGACCTGTAGTACCCACTGGCATATGCACAGCATCTGTGGCTGTACCAATATCTAAAGTAACATCTGGAGAGGTATTAAGTATACCTACTCGGTTAGAACTTGCAACAACTTTTAAAGTGCTTGTGTCTACTGTTAAGTCACCTGTGACTGTAGCACTTGTTGCTGCTACTTCTCCGCTTGAACCGTACACAACAGCTTTACTGTTGACTACTGAACCTGCTGTAGAACCATCTACAAAGTTTAACTCTGCAGTGGTACTTGTCACACCGTCAAGCTTATTAAGCTCTTCTGGTGTAGAAGTAATTGCTGTCGTTGAGACTGCTGCTAAGACTGGTAGTGTACCAGATACGTTAGGTAGAGATATTGTTCTATCTCCTGTAGCATCAATCGTTGTAAGCGTTGTTTCGTGTGCGTCTGCTGTAGAACCTTCAAAGATTACAGCGTTGTTAGCGTTCATCGTTACAGAGTCTACAATAGTCTGTGTGCCCGATACACTAATGTTTGCAACTGTTAAAGTATTCGTACTTGGATTATATGATAGAGCTGTGTCTGTTTCTAATCCTTGTGAGCCTGTAGCTCCATCTACAAAGACAGGATATACTGATTCGTTTGTAGAGTTATTGGCTGTAATAGTTGTTTGAGTAGCAAGAGCTGCTGTTCCTGTAGTATCTTGGTTAAGAGTACCAACAGTAAAATCTATTGTGTTATCTCCATCTTGATACGCTACTGTGATTCCTGATTCTGTATTAGAACCTACCATAGCTCCTACAGTATCTGCGATAACTTCTGATAAGTCTATATTAGCAGTACCATCAAAGCTTACACCGTGTATTGTTCTAGCTGTTGCTAAAGCTGTGGCTGTAGCTGCTAGACCTGTAGTATCTTGATTAAGTGTACCGATTACAAAGTCTAATGTGTTATCTGAATCTTCATAAGTGACAGTAATATTAGTTTCAGTATTCGAGCCTACCATTGCTCCTACTGTATCTGCTATATACTCGTTAAGAGCTGTTCCAGCTACTGTATAAGCATCGGCTTCTAATGTTCCATCTATGTCTGCGTTACCTGATATATCAAGTGTAGCAGCGTCTAGCTCACCACTAATGGTTATGTTTCTACCACCAGTAATGTCTATGTTTGCATCTGTGATAATAGCTTTACTTGCTATTACTGTTCCTGCAGTTATACCGTCTATTGTTTCTAGCTCGGCTTCGTTAATAACAGCACTACCAATAGTAAATCCTGTTCCTGTAATAACTCCAGATGAAGTAATTGCACCAGAGGCTACTGTTCCTAAACCACTGACGTTTCCGCTTGTATCAAATGTATAGTTTCCGTCTGAGAAAGTTCCGTCAATCGTTAAGTTTCTAAATGTTCCTATGTCTTTATTACCATCAACGACTACTGCTTTAGAAGCTGCAACAGTTCCTGCTGTAATGCCATCAATAGTTTCTAGTTCTGCTTCGGATATATTAGCACTTCCTATTACAAAGCTTGTGCCTGTAATAGCTGTACCTGTTATAGCTGCTGCACTTGCTCCACCTATAACTGCTCCGTCTACCGTACCACCGTTTATATCAGCAGTATCTGCAACCAAAGCATCAGTAGTAACTGTGCCATCAAAGTATGCATCTTTAAATTCAACTGAGCTTGTTCCTAAGTCTATGTCGTTATCTGTAGAAGGTACAATAGCTCCATTTGTAAATGTAACTTGGTTGTCTCCTCCTGCTGCAACAGTTATTACATCTGAGCCACTGAAAGTTATCGAAGTATTAGAGTCTGCGTCACCTGCAATACTGTCTAATTGAAGACTACCTACGTTAGTAATTGCTGAATCACTAAAGTCTATTGTGCCTGTAACATCTAAGTTACCACCTACAGATACATTACCTGTAGTTGTTACTGAAGTAAATGCTCCTGTAGAAGCTGAACTAGCACCTACTGTAGCACCATCAATCGTGCCACCGTTAATATCTGTTGTAGTTAGAACTGAACTTGCAAGGGTTACAACACCTGAAGAGTCTGCAATAGACCCTGCAGCCGTTCCGTCTTTAGCTTTTATGTTGGTAACTTCAATGTTTGTAGTGTCTACTGTAGTAGCATTAACATTTGTAATGTTACCCGTTGTTGAAGTTAATGTAGTGACAGTTGTAGCAGCAATCGTACCACCTTCAACTTTATCACCAGAAATTTGATTAGCAGCTAATGTGAAAGTACCTGATGAAACGTCTAGAGTTTTACCAGAACCAACTGTAATATCAGAGGTTGCAATCGTTGCAGAATCAATAGTACCACCATTTATGTCGGCAGTATCAGCTACAAGACTATCTATGTTTGCAGTACCATCTATGTAAAGATTGTTCCACTCAGAGCCAGAAGCACCAAGGTCATACGTAGCATCTGCACTAGGTAAAAGATGAGAAGCAACATCAGCACTAAAAGCTACAGTATCTGAAGCTGCATCACCGAATGTTAAGTTTCCTGAAATTGTAGCGTTGCCTGTAACTGTTAAGTTACCACCAACCGCAACATTACCTGTAGTTGTAATAGCATCAACATAACCATGTGACCAGTAATTAGAACCGTCACCTAATGTGTATGTGCTATCAGCACTTGGAATAATATGTGAAGCAACATCTGCTGTTATAGTGACTGTATCACTTGCAGCGTTACCGAGTGTTGTGTTTCCGTTTACTGTTAAGTTTGCTGTTAGAGTTGTGTTGCCTGTAACACCTAATGTGCCACCAACTGTAGCGTTTCCAATAATTCCTGCGTTAGCATCTACATCTAAGGTATCTATGTGGGCTGTACCGTCTAGATATAAATCTTTAAATTCTAATGAGCTAGTACCTAAGTCTATATCACTATCAGTTACTGGAACTATAGCTCCGTCAGCTATGTATAATTGTTGTACTGGACTTCCAGAGACCTGTACATAAAATTCTATGTAGTTATTAGTAGTATCTATTAATACTTTATTATTCGGAGCAGTTTCTCCAGCGTCACCAATTAATCCGATAACAGGACCAGAGGCTGTTGTGCCATCATGACTATGCCCTGTAGAGTTATGAAAAGCGTTTACTAGCTGATTATACTCATCGTTAAAAAGTGCAGCAGTAACGGTATCCCCGTCTACAAATGAACTTTGTCTTACATATCCTGCCATTGTCTTATTCTCCGTTTAAAATTTTTTTATTTATGCCCAAGGCACTCCCCACCCTGTAGGTGGTGTTTTACTTTTAGTAATCTGTGCTGCTACTTTAGTTTCTACACGAGTAACCTCATCTGAGCCTAGTGTTGCTTTGACCCAAGCTATTACATTAGCTTCTGTAACACTAGCATAAGCTATATAACCAGCATCACTAGCATCTGGGGTATAAGACTCCCTGCCTGATACTGTGCCAGTATGGTCTCCATCAACCTCTGAAGCACTCCATGCAGCTTGTACTATGCCCTTGTCTGAGTCTGTGTTATATTCTGTGTTTGTTATTGACCATGTTACTGCCACAATATTTCTCCGTTATATTTAGAATTATTTCTAGTTTGTTAAATTATTTATAATGTACCTTGTAAGGTTGTTGCTGATACTGCGTAACTACCACTCGCCATTGCCAATTTTAGTATAGAACTCACTACGGTATATGTTCTACCGGCTGGTGAGCCAGATACAGTACCACCTGTTATCACTGTCGCTCCTTGTGTCGTAGCATAAAAGACTAAATCTGAAAACATGTTTCCACCGCTATTACCTGCTACGATAACGAGACTCCCAAAATCGTTGGCAGCAGTTATATTAATCGCTGAAGTACCTATAGTTAGTGGACCTAAACCATTTAAGCCACCCCCTACCCCCAAATTCAGTTTTCTTACCGTTGTTGTTCCGTCTGCCCCATCGACAAATAAAGCACTAGAATCATTGTCAGATGCAACTGTAAAGTCTTTATCTATACCATCAGCATTAAAAATAGTACCCGCGTCAAGCATTCTTACATTTTCTGCATTGCTAGAATCATTAAACGTTGAGGAAGATGAAGACCTAACTGCAAAAGTACCTGTAACTTCTAAGACTGAACCCGGAGTCGCACTGCCTATACCTACCCGATTAGTTCCACCATTAACAAAGAGCATATTAGCGTCTCCGTCAGACTCAACTCTGAAGTCAGCGTCTATGCCACCTTCGTTGAAGACAGCGTGTCCTCCTGCGGTAGGAGTCGTTACAAACCCACCTGTTGCTGCCGTAATTCTGAGAGCATTGACATTATTAGTGCCATCTCTAATTGTTAAAGTGCTGTTATCCACTGTCGTTGTACCAACAGTCATATGCCAAGTTGTACCAGAACCACTAGTGCTTATTAATCTAAGTCCATTATTTTCACCTGAACTAATATCTGATGCGCTAGATTCTAATATTGTAGCAGTCACAGTACCTGTTACGTCTATGCCACCTGTTACTGTGGCTAACTTTAAGGCATCATTATAATAAAGTTTACAATCTCCATCTTCGTTAAAGACAGCTACAGTTTCTGAATTATCGCTTTTTTGGATTGCAATTTGATTACTAGATATAATCAAACTACCTGTTCCAGTATCTTTAATATAACTATTACTACCATTATGGTAAATCTGTAAATCGTTGCCAGTACCAATTTTTAAATAAGTGCCATCTGCAAACTCTAATGAATCTGCTGATTTATCCCATACAACAGTTGCATTAGCACCTGTAAAAGTTACATCCTCTGCAAGTGTTACATTCTCACTAGAGTCAATAGTTATGGCAGTAGCATTACCACCATCAACAATACTTGGTGTACTTGATAATTCAATAGGGATTTCTGTTAATGCCATAATCTATTTCTCCGTTTTTATTTATACGCCTGAAGCTTCGTTAGCTGCTTTCTTAGCGTTCTTTACTGTAGTAGTCCATACTGCTGCACAAATGCCTTGCACTTCTGTAGACTCACTAGATACGTCTGTATCTGTGTGTGTCCAAGAGTCGTCTGCATTTTGTGAAGATGATACGCAAGAAAGTACTTTCCTATGGAAAGACCTTGTAAGTTCTGTACCGTCTTCTTTTATAACAGTTGCTTCTCTGATTTGAATTGCTTTGTAGTCTCCTACAACTTCAATCTTATCTTCTACTATTTCTTTTGTAATAGCCATTTTATTTTCTCCGGTCTGTACCTAGAATCCACTAGGTATAAGGGTTAATATTATGAGTACTTTTGTACTCGGTTACACTTGCGTGTTCGTTTAAAATCTGTTTTGTTATTTCCGTTATGTTATATAACTTCCTGTAAACTTAATGTAATAAGTTCCACCATCTGCTAATTCTGATGATTGTATATTGTACCAAGTTGAGTCGTCTCTACTTCCTATCAAAGCCAAAGTTGTTGCATTAGCTACGCCTTCTACACCTATTTGAATTATGTTAGTAGGTGAATTATAATTATATATATCAACATGACCTGTAATTCTTGACCCACTATCGTTTTTTGATGTAAAAGGTAATCCTGTAATTGTTAGTGGTCCTGTTCCATTATCATTTACTACAAATCCTAATGTCATAATAACGTGTACTAATCTTCCTACTTTTGTGTAATGTCCTTGTTGTGCAGCATATGAACTTGTTGTTAAATCTGAAGCTCCTGATATAACTGCTGGAGTCCAAGTACCTTCTTCATAATCGTCTAATATGTTAGCTGCTGTAAAATCAGTACCACTTCCTAATTCTACTCCTGCACTAGCTGCTAAAACACCAGAACTACTAATTGTTAGATGGTCATCTGTAGCATTACCTGATATATAGTTAACTCCATTAACATGTGTTATTCCTAATGCTGTTGTTTCATCAGTTCCTTCTATTCTAAGTCCACCTGAATAAGAGTTATTAGTAGCTTTTATAGTAAATGCTCCTGCTGGTGAACTATCGTTTATACCAACCGCATTATTCCCACCATCAACAAACAACATATTAGCGTTACCATCTGATTCAACTCTAAAGTCTAAATCATAACTTTCGTCATTTACTACTAACTCAGTAGGTTTTATTGTAATTCTTTGTTTAAGTGAACCACCACTCATTGTATTAAAATAAACTATAGCATCTTCTGTGCCATCAGAAACATCTGTTGCATAGGTCTGAATCTGCGTGTAAACAACATCCTGTGAATTATCATTTCGCCCATCGAACTGAAGATTTCCTATGGCGTCACTGTCAGCAGGTGAGCCAGAGTTTCTGTATAACCTTAAATTTGGTCCAACATTAGCATCTGCATCTGTAGAGATTAGTGAAAGTGTATCTGTATTATCTGCTGTAGTAATAGTGATACCAGCATCTAAATCTAGTAATCCCGGTGAAACTTTAGTTATTGCCATTGTTTTTTATCTCCTGCCTGAAGGTATATAGTCTACGTATAAACCATTAATTGTGTAAGGGGCTTTGGTGTCCTCACTAATAAATGTAAAATTGTTACTGTGTCCACTACCAAATAGTGGTACTCTTATAAGTGGATTCTCACCACCACCAAAGGTGTTTAAGTTAAATACAGCATCACCAAATTTGGATGGTGGATTAATAACACCTAAATCAAATAAGCTAGGTGGTTGTGCTGTGTTCGTATCACCATAATTAAATCTAACTTGGACATCAGGCTCTACTTGTCCTTCTGTGCCACAAGATACTTTAAGGTAATGTAAAGTTTTTAAAGTTCCTAAATCACCATAATCGTAATCGGGTGTTTCATATCTTGCTAAAATTCCTGTTCCATCAAAAGTATATCCTGAGTCATGGGTAAATACATAGCCTGTTGTATCTCCGTGATAATATCTTTCGATTGTATCATCATCAAATCCAGAGTTACACGATGTAGATTCAATACCTCTTGTTTCTGACCACTGAAATCCTTCTGGTCTTAGTGTTCCTACAATACCTCGTTGGACATTGTTTGAAAAACCGGTGTCTGTATAAAATAATCTATACTGTGACTTTTCTCTGATAACCATACTACTAATAATAAAGGTATCAATTTTTGTAGCTATCTCTGTGACTAATGGCTGTATAGCTTTACTAACTGTTCCTAACTCAACGTCACCAATTCTTGCAGTACCAGCCACTGTTCTTAATCCATCTGGTGCTAAGAATATTAAGTCACCACCAATTTCTTGAATACTATAGCCACTTAAACAACCTACGTTCTCGGCTACTGGTACTACAGCTATGGTTGAGCTATTGTTTATATTTATAAGTTTGTGGATACTGTTCTTACAAAATATAAAGAGTTCATCACGAAAACTTTTAATACCTACGATTTGGTCTGATATAGTTATTGCACCAGAACCACTACCTGTAAAATTATCAGGGTCGTTATAAACACTGTAATAAACACTATCTAAATTATCTTCTACTCCTGCAGCGATTAAATGATGGTCATGTACTGTTAAATACTTAACACCTTTTGTGCTATTTACTGTAATCTCTGCAGCAAAAAAGGTTCTATCTACAAGTGCTCCAGTACCTTCCATTCTAAAACTATAAGGCTTATTAGCTCCGTCTGAGATAATAACTTCACCATAATCATAAGTAGCCCCTTCAAAGATTACAAAAGTGCATTGTCCTTGTCCGGTTCTAGTAATAGTACTTCTACCTGTAAAGGTTGAGTAATTATCTC
>TARA_R110002110_G_scaffold415574_2_pt1 | contig 11371 bp, 10 predicted proteins | sample TARA_R110002110 | Tara Oceans TARA_R110002110 (sample SAMEA4397330) | marine metagenome | biome: Polar Biome; feature: [SRF] surface water layer (ENVO:00010504); material: water (ENVO:00002006), including particulate matter (ENVO:01000060) such as... | depth 5 m
TATCATTCTTTAAAAATTTTCCTCCTCTAAGATCTCAACTCCCAAATCCGATGTTAATTCTGGTCAAAAGCGGATTGAGAAATAGAATTTTACCCCGAATTATCCGGAGCCAGCCTCTGTCGGCAGACAGGCTTCTGCTCCCAATAAACTTTCCCCAAAATAAAAATGTAAGAAATTGCTTTGAACCAGTTTAACTATGTATAGCACTAAACTTTTCCAAAGTTTAATCAACTTAATTCTAATATTTACATTTTAATAACTTTGGAAAAGTTTATTAATTTTATGAAAATGAGTATCCATACTTTTAGCCTGTTCGTTAGTTGAAGGCTACTATCTTCATCAATTAAATACGGACGTAAACATACAGACAGGCTCTGAGTAACTCCTATTTCAAGTTAGTTGAAAGCTTACAGGAATCTCAGAAGAAATTCCAAAACCAATCCTGTGTATCATGAAAATCTGGTGTTAATCCTGTTCAACACGGAACGAGAGTAAAACATAGTACCCTGAGTTCTATTCTCTTATCATGCCATTAAAAGTACATAGACCAAAAATTCTCAAGGGTGCGTTTGCGGAATTGGTTGTGCCGGCCGTTATCGTTATTATACTGCTTAGGCGATCTGCCCTTCAACATGGAAAGGGCACTGCTAAAAAGGTTGGCCCGATCCTGCTTATTGGACTTTTTAAACATAGATTGCTTCGATATTGATTACGAGATACAAAATAACAAAGAAAACAATGACTCAGTAGTTTTAACGCATTGAAATATAGTGAAGCAGACACTTATCTTATGAACAGACATATCACCAAATTATTTTATGAATTACACGTTTTGCTTTTCGGAGTGGGCTCAAAATATGATCTTGAAACAAGTATCCTTCAGTCGATTAATGCAGGTGTAGATATTCTCGTGTTTGGAAATAATTTTAGTCATATCAGGAAATTGCATCCAGGGCTATCGCAACTATTCAAAAACTATTATCGGAAGGAAAAATAAAGCCGGAAACCATTCAAGCTTCTCTTGATCGAATAGATAAGTTGAAACAAGATGTAATTGCTGAACTTTGCACATGTCTAAATTAACACCCACGGAATTTGAAGTCGTATCTAAAACGGCAGAATTTGTACGCAACAAGCTTGAGGGAGAAGGTTCCGGTCATGATTGGTGGCATATTCAAAGAGTCTGGAATACAGCCAAAAGTATAGCTTCTCAAACTTCCAGTCAGGTTGATGTATTTGTTATCGAACTCGCAGCACTTTTGCATGATATAGCCGATCATAAATTTCACGATGGTGATATAACTGTTGGTCCTAAAGTAGCCCGTGAATGGTTAGAACGCTTAGAAGTTGATGAAGGGATAATTCAACATGTTACAGAAATCATTAAAGATCTTTCTTTTAAAGGAGCAGAAGTTGCAACTCCAATGAAAACGATAGAGGGTAAAATCGTTCAGGATGCTGATCGGCTTGATGCCATTGGGGCTATCGGAATTGCTCGTGCTTTTGCGTATGGTGGACACAAATCCAGAGAACTTTATAATCCTGAAATACAGCCTGCAAAACATGCGAGTTTCGAGGCTTATAAAAATGATAACGGTCACACCATAAATCACTTTTATGAAAAGCTTTTCTTACTGAAAGATAGAATGAATACAGAGATTGCTAAAAACATAGCAAATGAACGTCATCAGTTTATGGAAGAGTATGTTGACCGATTTTTGAAAGAATGGGATGGCTCTCTCTAGTGTCGTTAACGGTTAATTGGTATAGTCGTTATTTAGACCAAAAGATGAGGAATTTAACTCATCTTACCGATTAACCAATAACTTAAACGGAATTATATGCAAAGCTGATAACTAAATTATTGCTCTATTTTCTTTATGGTAACAACACTAGCTAAAGAAAATTACTTAATGAGTGTTAAGCTCTTACTTAGTGTTTCACCAAGCGCTTCAAGTCTATAAAAATATACTCCTGAAGAAACCGAAGCAGCATCCCAGGACACTTCATAATTTCCCGATGCTTTGCTCTCATTTACTAATTCAGATACTAATCTACCTGTTATATCATAAATTTTAATAGAAACTTTACCAGGCTTATCTAATGTATATTTTATAGTTGTAACAGGGTTGAAAGGATTCGGATAATTTTGCTCTAAAGAGATAGAACTTGGTAAATCATTTATTAATTCATCTTCAATGCTAACTGATACATCCGAATTTGCTTCACCGGGAGTACCATGTCCGTTAGAAGCTGCCCAATTCGCACCATCAGAATTATCAAAACCGGGGTTTGTCAAAGAAAGCGTTGAACCCATTCCATCGGCTTCTATAGGCCACGGAGCTTTATCATTGTATGTTAATTCATCAATCACTTCGTCCGAGGAGTTGAACAATCTTATGCGTTCTCCGTCTCCTGACAAACCGAAGTCCATATCTCCTATCTTGTTTGTGACTTCCGGAAATAAATTCTCAAATAAAGCATCGTCTCTTGTAAGAACTAAATAAGAGTTTGAATTCAAAATAGTTCCTGATGGGAATATAAACTTATGGGTATCATCAGAATCTGAAAAATACCAACCTGATATATTTACATTTTGATCTGAATTATTATAGAACTCAATCCAATCTTCCGGGTCAAAGTCATCTGCTGATCTGTAATTTATCTCATTGATTACAATACCGGTGCTATTTATAGCATTTCTTTTAAAGCGCGCAGTAAGCGAAGTATTTTCTGTTATCACAACATCCTTTGATTCTTCTGAACCACTCAATGCTCCACTCCACCCTATAAATGTATATCCGGGATTTGCTACAGCTTTTATATTAGCTGGAATGGAATTATAAATAAGCCCGTATTCTAATTCATCCGATCTCACATTCTCAATATAAACCTTGCCGGCTTCAGCAGGCTCAACTACTGTTTCTAAACTATGTAATCGTATTAGATCGAAATAATCATTCAAATATGATTTAGCATAGTTTTGTCTTTTATTGATGAATTCTTCAATAATGGCTAAGTGTTTTTCCCAAGATCCAAATTTTAAAGATTCCGGCCATCTGCTTTTATGTCTTGGAATTTCAGACTCTATCAATTGTGCAGTACTATCGATAAAACTCATCATCCTTGATGGGGCAAAAGTTGTATGAATATGCATACTGTACCGCTGAACAAACTTGTTCCTGAAATCCTGATTTGTAAGCAAGCTTCGGAATAAAAACGTAGCCCAATTTGGATTTTCATACGTAGTACCAGCCGTAGTTGTGAGTTTTTTTAGCATATTAGTGTCATAAACACCGCGTGAATGACTTCCCATTGACATATCAACATCGTATAAAAGCCATTTCCATTTTCCGCCGGGAATTTGTGGTCTCCAAAAAATGATATTATTAGCCGGCCAGTCTCCATTTGCCCAATAAATTTGAGCAATTTGATAATCGATATATTGATCAATATCCATTTGATCAGAAACCCAGGCATAATTATCAGAGATACTAAGGTCATTATCAGAAATAAAATCAATCATGGCATCATAATGATCTGAGGAGCCTTCTTTCACTCTTGCGTTACTGGTAAGGATATCTAATTCGTTTTCATTAAACCCATAATTCGCTTCAATAAAATCTTCGTTCTGTTTTTCCCGAAGTATGTGGATACCCCAATACTCTCCATTTATGAAAACAGCTACCGGTTTAAAAGCTTGGTATCCCAGATCCATTCGGTCTCTCACCATCGATTGTGTGGCGGCATTTCTAATTATGGCCCGATACCAATCTTGTCCTCCACTTCTTAACGCTAGTCGATCAAATGATGTAATAGGCTTATCTTGAAACACTTGGTATTCGAGTTTAGAGCTTCCATAGTCGCTTCGGAAATAAATATCCAGCGATTTCTGATCGTACAATCTTGTGCACCCACCCCCAATTTTAATACCGGCATCTATTGTAAATCCATCAGATCTATTCTTTTCAAAGAATTCTAATCTTGCAGGACGTTCCCAATCTTGGTTCCAGTTTTTAGGAGAGCTTCGACAGTAACCGGGGATTCCGTTGGTTCCTTCCACATAAATCCCACGTTCATCGGAAAACAGATTATTGGGATCACTGGTAATAGAAAGCACTGACAATTCGGTAGTTTCATCAATAAAATAAGTTTTGGAAACCAAGTTGGTATCCAGCATGTCCGGTGAAAAAGTAGCGACACGAAATACGCTTGTGTTGTATATAGTTAAAGTATCTTCAAAAACGGTGTCACTAGTATCAGGAACAGAGCCATCAAGTGTATAATATGCCTTTAAGGTATCCGGGAATGTTTGAATGGATATGTTTAAAGAATCGCTATAAAATCCACTATTTGGATTAACCACAATAGTTTGCGCTTTGATAGCTTGAATATTAAAAAGAACAACAACCCAAACGACCAATTTGGTATAGAACTCAGTTTTATTTCTCATTGATGATTACCTTACAAAGGTCTGCTAATAATTTCTACTGATAAGTTTTATTCACCTAATATATAAAACAAATGTACACAAACGATTACTATATACAAGCCTTTACATCCGCCAAAGATACTATACATTCCTTAGTAGATGATGTAGATCAAGCAATTTTTAGTACGCCTCCCGCAGAAAATAAATGGTGTATCGGCGAGATATTAAGCCATCTTATACAGACTGATAAAGAATATTTAACGGTACTCGAGGATAAAATTCTTGGCGATACATCTGATTTAAAAAAAGGAAATGCTCCTTATAAACATCCTATTCATATACGTTGGTTTATTAAGGTTGTGAGTCCGGAATTCAAACGAGCCGTTCCCACTATTCCTCCTTTTGAGCCAATAGAGGCCAAGAAAATGGACAAGGATCGGCTTCTTAAAGAGTTTGATGAAATACAGGACAGATATTTATCTCTCATAAGAAAGGCGGATAAAGAAAACCTGCATCTTGGAAAAATCAAAGTAGGAAACCCCATTTATCCGATCATTAAAATGAGTATCAGTGCGTGTTTAGCTGTTAATGAAGCTCATCAAAGAAGGCATTTTCAGCAAATACGACGAATATTGAGCTAGCCTTGAGTCTAAATTTTTCTTTTTGTTAAATCTCTAGCATTGTGATGTATCAATAAAATATGAACCAAGTCTGCATCTATAATTTTATAAATAATACGGTAATGACCTTCTACCAATTCTCGAACATCTTCTCTCTCCAGCTCTCTTACCAACTTACCTGACCTTATAAAATGAGGATTTTTAAGTACTTTAGTTCCGCTAACAATTTTTTCTATTTGAAGTTGTGCATATCTTTTCGAATCTAATGCAACATATTCAAATATTTCTTTCAGATCTTCCTTTGCTTCCTTAAGCCATTCTATTTGAACCATTCCTGAACTTCTTGTTCCACATCTTTTTCAGAAATAACATCCTCTGACTCAGATTTTTTAATCCTTTTTTCAAGCTTATCTATAAATACTAGGCGATCAATTAGTTCATCGATTGATAACTCATCCGGAAATTGATCAATGTGTGCTTTTAATTTTGATTTTGTAATCATACGTAGCCTCATAATTAAATCTTAACTATTGCAACTAATATCCATAATCACATATTCATTTCAAAGAGTTCTTTAATCTGATCTCTTTCTTTTTTTCTCTGGATATCTATCATAAGGAAACAGAAAAAGTCCGTAAGGCTCATGCCCTTTTTTGCCCGCATCCTGATGATGGCGTTGATGAGCTCTGCGTACTAACTTCATAAACCAATTATCACTCTTGAAAGGAACAAACCGTTTGTGAGTAAAAAGATCATGAATAATGAAATAAAGCACACCATATAGTGCAATTCCCACTCCAATCCCAAAGTTGGCTGAAATTACCATCGAATCTGCGCCTGTAATTATAAGCCACACTGAAATCCCCACAAAAACTAAAGAAAACATATCATTTAGCTCAAAAACTCTATGATTTGGCGTATGATGAGACTCGTGAATTTTCCACAATACTCCATGAAATAACCACCGATGTGCGCAATAGGAAACAATCTCCATGCCTATAAAACCAAGTATAATATACCCCACTAAAATCATGAATCAGATCTATACTTTTTGTTTTAATTCACTTTCAACTTAACTAATCAACATTCTAAAAACATCATTCAAAAGAAACGCAAAATTTTCGATAAATGATTTTGGCTCACGCTCTTTTATACATATAATACACATATATTAAATGCGTAAGAAAATTGCCCAATGAGAAGCATAGAAGCACAAAAAAATACTATCGAAAACGCACGAACCGGAAATCTGGAATTAGCCGGAAAAATGGAGACAGGATTTCCTTCGCCCGCTTCAGATCATTTAGAAAAAGCTCTCAGCTTAGAAGAACTGGTTGTGTTCAGACCATCTGCTACATTCTATGTAAGAGCTCAAGGAAGTGCCATGGAGTGTTCTGGAATACATGACAAAGACATTCTTATTGTTGATCGATCTATCACTCCACGGCATGGGTGCATCATAATAACGTCTGTTGATGAAGAGCCTTCCATTAGAAGATTTGCACGCCAAGGCTCTCGAATATTTTTGGTTTCAGATGATCCGGAGTTCAAACCTATAGCAATTACCCGGCAAACAGAGTGGACTATATGGGGCGTAGTTACGCACGTAATTCATCGTTTTAATATTGAGGAGTAGATGTATGGAAATTAATCCGTTTAAAAACTCCCCAATGGCTTATGCCATGATTGATTGTAATAATTTTTACGCTTCTTGTGAGCGTGTTTTTGATCCAACACTCCTCGGCAAACCGATTGCGATCCTATCTAATAATGATGGCTGTGTGATTGCTCGTTCTCAAGAAGCAAAAGATGTGGGCGTACCCATGGGAGCCCCTGAATTTAAGTATCGAAAGTTTTTTAAAGAAAATGGCATAGTCATTAAATCATCTAACTATGCCTTATATGGAGACATGTCTAACCGGGTTATGGATATTCTCGAAAAAGCTACCGATGGCGTAGAAGTGTATAGCATTGATGAGGCCTTTATGACTATTTCTACCAATATTTTTGAGGATTTAACTGAGTATGGCCATTTTATTAAAGACACCGTTTTAAAATGGACTGGTCTTCCTGTTTCTGTTGGAATTGCCCCAAGCAAAACACTTGCAAAAGTAGCTAATGGAATTGCAAAAAAAGATCCCGCCTGTAATGGTGTTCTCAATCTATGTGATCATCCCGAACTCGATGAATATTTACGAGATTTTCCTATTCAAAAGATATGGGGAATTGGAAACGGCATGACCGTCCGGCTAAACCGTTATAACATTAACACAGCTTTGGATCTGAAACGCACTATCAGCAATAAAAAGTGGATTAAGAAACAGCTGCATATAACCGGTTTACGAACAGTATTGGAGCTTAACGGAATCCCATGTATGCAATTGGAAGACGCAAAAGAAGCGCGCAAAGGAATATTAACCTCGCGCATGTTCGGGACACCTATTTATGATATCCAAAGTCTTCATGAAGCCACCTCGACTTTTGTATCAAGAGCAGCCGAAAAGCTTCGTGCTCAGTACTCTGTAGCTTCTGTATTACATGTGAGTTTGATCGGGGATAAGTATTCAAATCTAAAAGGTAAATATAAGTATGGCAAAGGCTGTGTTTTAAAAGTTCCGACTGCACATACACCAACACTTATTCATTTAGCTAAAGAACTTATCAATCAAATCTACATAGAGCATACAAAATATAAGAAAGCTGCTGTTTGGCTAACCGGTATTGTTCCAAATTCAGAAGTTCAAATGGATTTATTTGATCCTCATTTATACACTCAGGAACAACACAAATTAATGGAATGTGTAGATGAGATTAACTCAAAGTTTGGCCGGAACAAAGCTGCTTTTGCCTCCACAGGCTTACACAAAGAAAAGGATCATCGCAATAAATGGCTCATGAATCAGAATTACCTTAGTAATCGCTATACCACTCGTTGGGATGAACTTATGGTAGCAAAAACAAAATAACCAGAGTTCAAGATAATATCCGCATTTGCTCCGAAGGAATGCCTTTGGCACGAGCAGATTAAAACAATTGCCCTCTTAACATGCAATACAGTGCGAAGCAATCTCCCAGAATAAGTCCAAATCGGCGAGATTGCTTCGGAATTATAACACATTTAGCTTGATCTGGGCAATTTCTCCTCGCAAATGGCCACTTTTATATCGAACTGAGGTTAACTAGAAATTTTAAATCTTTATTTCCAGTACGAACTCCGTACAACATCTCCTTGAGTAATACGATCTACCACACTCATTCCTTCTGTAACTTCCCCAAAAATAGTATAACGTCCATTTAAGTGAGGAGCCCAAACATGCATGAAAAAGTATTGACTTCCTTCGGTATCAGGTCCTGAACTGGCAATTCCCGCCTTTCTTCTGAAATAATGAGAAGCACTTGCCTCAGTAGGAACGGTATAATCCGGTCCGCCAAAACCACGACCCGTTTCAACATCTCCACCTTGAATTACGAAATTAGGAACCACTCGATGAAAAGCAACTCCATTATAATGCCCATTAGTAATAAGACTATCCATTCCCGAAATAGTAGCCGGAGCTGTTAATACATCCAAGGTAATTTCAATATCTCCTTTTTTGGTTTCTAACACCCAAACCGGATTTGGACCTAAATCACCTAAACGCTCCCAGTCTGGTTTTCTAAACGTAGTTGGAGCCAATGAGTCTTCTATAAAAGACCAATCCTGAGCAATAAGATTCTGTTTTAACTCCGGGCTGGAATTGTCAAATAATTCAGTAATTATAACTTCAGAATCTTCTTCAAACCGATTTTTTAGAATAGAAGTTACTGACCTAAATACTTCAATATCCTCAACAACAGATTTATCATTTAGCACTTCAACCAATTGTTCAAAATCATTGTCTTTAAGTATTTCTTCATCCGAATACAACGCTTGTAGTGTAAAAGCAGGTTCTCCGTTTTGGATGGCATCAAAAAGAATCTCACGCAGTTGAGCGACTCTTTTCTCCGTCTTTATATCCTCATCAGCATTCGCCCAAAAGGTATTTAGTTCACTCAACAAAAAGCTATAAAGCAATCCTTGAGAGGTGTCTATATCAGCAACTAAATAATCGAATACCTCTTCTTGATTCCACACTTTTTTAAAAGCAGAATATCGCAGGTTTTGTAAATACGGATCTTCCGTTCCAACCTTTACCAAATCATCAAGATAATCTTCCGGATTTGTAGAAGCATTGAATCCGGCTAATCTTATGTGATCTTCTTTAATAACATTTAGCGCCGTTTCATTTAGAATAGAATTATTCAATCGCTCAGCATAGCCTTCCTTTTTTGAGATAGTTCGTAAAGCTTGTATGACTACATTTGGATTTCTATGCTGAAGAAAAGCATTTAACGCAACCGGAGCATAAGAATCATTTTCTTCATTCAAAGTAATTCCCTGAATAATTTCTATAGCCAGTTGCACATCCATAAGTACATAATCTTCATCTACAAAATGATGGAATACTAATACCGAATGATTCTTCATTAGCAATGCAGATATATAACGATCCGGCCCTATTTCCTCCGGATAAAAATCTTTCCATAATTCTATCAGTTTTTTCTCTGCTTCTTTCGTTAAGGGCTTCTTTGCGTCATCATTCCGACTTCTGTAAAAACCATATAAATAGGCTTGGCTTATTTTTGAATCTGTAGAAGCCAATGCACGCTCAATAATCTCGATTTGCTGCTCATTACTTGCTTCAACATTTCCTGATAATCGACCAATAGAATAAGCAAGTTGGAACGCCATTTCTCCATTTGGAGGAACCGGTTCTTCCAGCAAAAGTTGCAAAGAACGCTTGTTGCCCAACTCACCAAGAGCTGAAACCAAACCTACATTCGTGACATCGTCTTTTATAAATAATTGGTTCAAACGCTCAATTTGATCATCAGATAAATCTTTTAGCCACAATGACGCCCATGCTTCTTTAGTATCAGATTCGCTTATTTGATCTATAAAAGCATCTATATCTTCAATCGGCGTATTAATTAAAGCTGACCACGCTTGTTCTCTAACTCTCTCATCTTTATGAGAAGTAAAAGCTAAAATTGCTTGTGCATCTCTTGCGTACACTGCAGCATAAAGAGCAGGGTACTCTTGAGTTAGAAGCCTCTTCGCTTCTTTTTTCACGGGATCGCACCCTATGATTAGAATCAGACTTAAAAGAAATAAAATATTTTTATACATAAATCACACACATTTTTTTGTTGACACTCATAAAAGAACTTCGTTTATTACACATACTTCACACATTAAGTAATATCATGCTATGGATAATGCACATTTAACAAGAAAACAGCTGGAATTTTTTAACTATATCGTTGAATATAAGAAAGAACACGACGTATGGCCGACTTATCGTGAAATAGCCGAATATTTCGATTACCGTTCACCAAATAGTGTTACACAAAATATTCAAGCTTTATTAAAAAAAGGTTTCCTTATAAAACGTAACGATGAAGAATACGATCTTCCATCTGAAAAGAAAAAAAATCTGCTAGAAGATTATGACGATCAGGATGGAATTCCAATTCGGGGATTAATTGCAGCCGGATATTTACAGGAAGCCGTTGAAGCCGATCTTGGTAAAATTACTCTTTCGTCTCTTTTTCCTAATCTGGATCAATTATTTGCATTAAGAGTATCCGGTTTCAGTATGAAAGACGTTGATATTTATGATGGCGATCTGGTAGTTTTAATGGATACAGATGTGAAAAATGGAGATATTGGTGCAGTACTTTACAATGGTGAAACAAGCCTTAAAAAAATTCATTGGGATAACAATGGATTACGGCTGGAAGCTGCCAATGAAAGCTATGATGATATTATTGTAGAACCCGACGTTTTTGAGGAAGTACGAATCATCGGAAAATACATTGGCCATATTAACCGTCAAGGTTTTCAGCGTGCAACATCGAAAGTAGCTTAATTTTAACTTTGAGTTACTTTTTTCTACGATAATGACCATCAAATACCGTGGCCCAGGTTTTGCCGTTGTCGACAGATTGTTCCCACAGTTGTCGCACATAATTATCAGATAAATTATAGAAAGTGAGTTTGTTAAGTAGAGGAACACCGCCTTGCCCTACTCCTTCTCCTGAATATTCCAGCGCTTTTTTTTCTGCATTGTACGTACCAAAAAATTCGATGGGAATACCGTTAGCTCCTATCCACTTCTGATGCCATTTATTATCAAGAATGTTATAATAGTTCAAGCTTTTTCCTTCCGTACCACGTGTGCTTTTCCAGTTTTCTAGTGTAAAGTTAATTATATTATGGCGTATTAAATTTAATTTT
>TARA_R110002110_G_scaffold26099_2_pt1 | contig 11370 bp, 7 predicted proteins | sample TARA_R110002110 | Tara Oceans TARA_R110002110 (sample SAMEA4397330) | marine metagenome | biome: Polar Biome; feature: [SRF] surface water layer (ENVO:00010504); material: water (ENVO:00002006), including particulate matter (ENVO:01000060) such as... | depth 5 m
TTCTTTAGTTACAGCTGTTGCTGATGGTGGTACTACTGACTTTTTGTTTAATAGTGTAGTAGGATGGACTAACTCTTTAAATGCTCTACAAAGAGGTCTTTGGACTTTTGCATATACAGATACTACTCCTGTAACTCCTATATCTGGAAGTGTAACATTTGATTCCACTTTTCTGTCATCAAACATTATTGAAACAATAGATGGTAGTGGCAATGCTATTACTAGAGACTCTGTATTATTATCAAATATAGATATGTCTATGGATTGTTTTACATCTGAATTAAGTATTAGTGATAATACCTCTTATATATTAGGAGGAATAACAGGAAGCTTTGCTTGTTCTGCTTGTACTGTATTTAGTAACACAGTATATTCTCCACCTAATGTAGCTCCACAAACAAATGTTATTAGTACTCCTAGTATAATAGGGTCAACAATTACTCCTGTATATACAGGAACATATACTTCATATGTAACAGGTATAGGAAAATGGACTTGGGATGAAACTACAACTTATGTAACAGAAAGCAATTCTTATGATTCTGATGTACATGTTTATTCGGAAATTGATGGAGGAAATCAAATAGCTGTAGATTGTTCTACAACAGCCTTATGTGATGTATGGGAATGTATAAGAGATATAAATCAAAAATATAAAGACGCTTCTTGTGTAAATACTAAAGAAGCTGATAAATATAAATCAAAATTAGAAAGAGCTATGCAATTAGCTACTTTAGCTGAACAAGCTGTAGCTTGTGGAGAGTCTACATTAATGGCTACTTATATAGATGAAATAAAAACAGTAACAAATTGTAAAACTTGTTAAAATAATATAATATGGCAACACAAATAACACCAAGTCAAAACTCAAAATTAGGAACAAATTCTAAAACTATCGCTGGTAGTACATATCTATCTGCGTCAAGAGCAGGTAGTGGTAAATCTTTTGACCCCTATATAGATACTGTAGATTTATCTTCTACATCTAAAGATTCAATAAGTAGTAATACTTCAAATATTACAACATTACAAAATGATGTTAGTACATTAAAAATTAGCAATAAACATGTAAGTAATGCAGGTAAAGGTGAATCTATGACTTTTAATTTAGATTTATCTATTAATTCTGTTGGGGCTCAAACATTAACTATTTCAACAATAGATATTGTTAATCTTACTGCTGGTTCAGGATATGGATTACCAACAATAGCTTCTGTAGACGCTACTTTAGGAAAGAATAATAGATTTTTAGTAAACAATTTTATGATGTCAGACCATTCTAGGTTTGTTGTACAGGCTACTTGTGAAAATCAAATCGGATTTGGTCATACTAGAAAACAAGAAGAAGTAAATATAGAAGTTAGCGGAGTAGCGTCAGATACTTTTTATTTTAGATTAGTAGATAAAAAAGGTATTCCTTTAACTAATTTACAAATAGCAAAAAAAGCAACATTAAGATTAAGATTTGAAATAAGTGGTACTAATAGATAAAATATAAAAATATGGCAACACCTACATTAAGTAATTTAGGAACTCAGTCAACGTATAAAGTATATATATGTGATAAAGATGGAGCAAAGGGTTCGTCAAACGGAATTATAGCTAACTTAGATAATACATCAAATATACGAAGAGTATTATTAGAACACGCTATAACAAATAGACCGTTAGTATATGAATCAACTACATATGGTTTAACAGATGTCAATATATCTGCTGCTTCATCTCATTATCAATATTTTTTAGCAGATAGTAATGGGGTGGAAGGTACAGTACGTGCAGACGCTTTAGATATAACTCCATATATTACAGATGGATTTAAAACAGCATTATATCCAGACGCTAACGATATAGCACTAGCTGCTGGGGTAGATAATATCAATGGTGGAACATATACTTATGTAAGAAGAGGTAATATGCAAGTGTTAAGAATAGATACCGAAGGTGAAACTGCTACAGATAGTTTATATAGAATAGGAGAATCTAATAGCCAGGTTGCGGATAGAGATATATTGATTATAGTAGCTAAAGACCCATCTAGAGTAATTAGTATATATGACCATACAGTTACTGCTGTTGGTACTCCAGTACAAAATATATGTTTAGAAAACGCTACATCTTTTGGGACAGGTAGTGTAGGTACATATGGTACTACAAATTATGATAAATCGTCTATAACACTAATGTGGGACGCAAATATTAGTTTATGGATAGAGATTAATCGTGCTCCTAAATCTGTTATTACTCAAACAAAAATAAGAGATGCGGGTATTAATATACCTATAAAAGGAACTAAAATAAGAACGATAACTGGTACAGACACAATAAGTATTACATCAGGTGTTGACGCTGGAGTACAATATTTTAAAGGAACTGTAAATTTAAGTGCGGCTAATTATATTGTAAATAAACCAACAGGAGCGGCTTTAGAAGGAGATATATATACAGTAAAATGGGGAGCTAATGTAACAACTACAGGTGTTGTTAGAATATTCCAAAATACTCTAACCTCTACAGAGGCTAGTCATGGTACTACAAAACCATTAGAGATAAGAACAATTTATGTTGATGGAGCATGGTCTGATGGTATTGTAATATCAGATAGTAGCTCCTTAGAGCCAGCTCTTGGTAATCCAACGCAAGATAATTTGGTTTTAAAATCTACTATAGCTGGAGTAAGAAGCTGGGGAGCAGGTGCTGATGCAGGTGTTAAATATAGAAAATTTACATATGATTATGTTCCTCAGGGAGGGGCTGTATCTACAATACTTATGACTGGTGAAGTTCTTCCATCAGGTGCTATTATTGATTGTTCTCAGAGTTTTATTGTTACAGATTATCAATTAGCTTCAGGAGGATTAGCTGATGTAAAAATAGGAATGGTTTGTGCAGCAACATCAGGAGGATATTTAGCTACTGATGATGATTTCTTTTTACCTGCACAAGATTTTGATGCAGTTCCATTAAACTCTTCTGGGGATGTTAAGATGGGGACAGCTCTTATAGGTCAATTAAAGGATACTGCATATCTTACATTTACGATTATAACAGCCGCATTGACAGCAGGTAAAGTTAGTGTATATGTAGCTTATATTGATGCTGATTTAGGATAAAAATTATAATATATGGCTATTAATATAAATGACTTATATAGATTTGTACAGTTTATTTCAAATAAAGAACAATCTGGATATGTAAAACCATCAGAATTTAATATGGCGGTAGATAGAGCTCAGATGCAGCTCTTTATGGAAAGATATAATAATCCAGCTGAATACCAACTAGGTAGACCTATACCGAGAGTTTCTTACCAACAAACACAAAAAATTTCAGATGATTTAAGACCTTTTATTAAAAAGAGTGTAAAGACACTTGCTTCAGGTAAATTATTATGGTCTACTTTAAATGATTATGTACATATAAGTTCTTTAAGAGTTAATTATAATTCTACAAATAATTGTGGAGAAACTATTACAAAAAAGAAAGGTGTTAAAGTAGTTGATGATGCTGAACTTTCTAGTTATTTAGATAGTGCAATATTAAATCCAACTGAGTTATACCCAATTGCAGCTATATATAATGGATATTTACAATTATATCCAGAAACAATAGGTAAATTAGAAATAACATATTTATCTAGACCTCAAAGACCTGCTGATGGAGAGTTTTGGAAATTTACTATAGCTGGTGATATACCTGTATATGCAGCTGCACAATCAACTAATTTAGCGTGGTCTGATGAGTTGTTTAATGAAATAGCAATTAGGGTATTAAGTTTTATAGGTATTAATTTAAGGGAAACAGTATTATCTCAATATGCTGAGATTAAGAAAACTCAAGGAATATAATGGGAGTAACTAAAAAACAATTAGCAGAGCAAGCCTTGAGGATTATTCAAGGAGGTTCGGTTCGTGATGATGCTGAAATAGATATCAGAGAAATCATGATGAATATAGAGCAAGAAAGAGATAAACTAATAAAAATAGAATTATTTCAATCTATTAGTATGGGAGAATATAATATTAATGGTTCTTTTATATCTACCTATGTTTCTTCTATTTTAGATGATGTAGATAAAGATTTGAAATATTCTGATATACCTGTTACTCCTATATCTCTACCTAATGACTTAGGTATGTTTCAAGTTAGTTTTGAAAAAGACCAATTTAATACATTTGTTAGGATGCCTAATGGAGCCACTGGTTTATATAATAATTTAAACTCTTCTAGATTATTAGGAAGAATAGGATATTTTGTTGAAAATTCTACATACTCAACTTGTGAGATATCTTCAGGTACTAGAGTTTATTATACAAATTTACCTAAAGATTGCACTAAATCAGTACTATTAAAGGTAGTAGCAACATCAGGAGATATAAATGAAGATGACCCATTCCCAGTAGCTCCAGAAATGGAATCAACAATTATAAGAAGTGTAGTAGAATTATATTCTGTAATGAGACAAGCCTTAGCAGATGAATCAAATGATAATGTAGAATAATATGAAATCAAAATCTTATATATCTTTAGATGAAATAATTAAAAGTTTACTTATACAAATGGGTGAACAGACAGAGCATAAATATATGCAAATGTTGGATATCGGTATACGCGGTATAAAAGAGTTAACTATGGATGCTACACAAGAAATTAAATTAACTACATTAACTGTAAATAGTAATCTAACAGCTGATTTGCCATGTGACTTTGTAGGATATAGAAGAATAGGTGTAAATGTTCCTGGTGGTTATGGGGTTTTAGAAACTCATTCGCTTGCTAAAAGTGATGATATGGCGTTTGTTCATGATGATGTTGTTGGATGTCCTATTACTGTTAGAAATTCATCTACAGTAGAAAATTTAGATAGTACATCTTGGATATCTAATTATAGAGGAGGAGAAAATACAGGAGGAGTTTACGGAATGGGAGGTGGTCATAATACTCATGGAGCTTATAGAATATGTAGAGAAAAAAATCAAATAGAAGTTTCATCTAATTTTAATACAGGTTCAGAATTAATATTAGAATATATTAGTGATGGTTCAACAGATGATGGTTCTTATGAAATACATATATATGCTGAAGAAGCTTTAAGAGCGTATATATGGTGGAAATATTGTCAAAGAAAAAGAAACCATCCTTTACAAGAAAAAGAAGTAGCTAGAAGAGATTGGTATAATGAAAAGAGATTAGCAATAGCTAGATTTAATACATTTAATAAAGAAGAAGCTTTAAATGCTTCAAGAAAGAATTTTAGACAATCACCTAATTTTTAATTATGGCAGAGGATAAGAGAGTATTTGCTGCAGGTGGCATGGATATGGATACCGAAGAGCGATTCATCGCCTCTAATGATTATAGATATGCTCTTAATTGTAGAGTACAATCATCTGATGGAGATAATGTTGGTGTTGTAGAAAATATAAAAGGAAACGAACAATTACATGATTTAATTGATGATGTAAAATATGAAATTATAGGTTCATATGAAGATAAATCTACTCATGCTTTATATTATTTTGTATGTGACACTCAAGGTTCAGACCATAAGATTATAAGTAATTTTTCAAATGGTAATTGGTTCGTGATATTAGAAGGACCTTATTTAAATTTTAATAAAAATTTTTTAATAACAGGAGTAAATCTTATAATAGATACATTAGATTATCCTGATGGAATTTTATATTGGACAGATAATTTTAATGAACCTAGAAAATTAGATGTAAACAGAGCGTTATTATCAAGTACAGCCACTTCTTTTCCTAATAAATATCTTAATCTAGATGAAGAGGTTATAAAAGCTGTTTTATATCCTCCTACAAATATACCTTTATTATCAAAAGGTGTAGATGATAAAAGAAAAGAATCTAATTATATAAAAGGAAATGTATTTCAATTTAAATATAGATATATATATAGAAATAATGGAAAATCAGCTTGGTCTCCTATTTCAGATATTATGTCTACAAAAATAGGAACATATGAAGAAGAATTATATGGTATAGAAAGACAAAATTATATAGAAGTACAAGTTGATTCTGGTTCTTATGAAGTTAAATCCATAGAAGTATCTGTTAGAAAAACTCAAGATAAAGAAGATTTTTATTTAGTAGGAACAGTTAATAAAGATGATGTAATTTCACAAAATAATTTTTATTTAACTTCCTTTGGCTCCCCAGGTACAATACCTACCTCAACATCAGATGGAGAAGTAATTCTTCAAAATATTCTTGAAAATACTCCTTTGTATTTTATCTTTAGAAATAATGAATTATTAACTCCTCTACCATTACAAGAAAGTATTAGATTATTTGATGATGTTCCACAATTAGCTAAATCACAAGAATTAATAGATGGGAATAGGCTAACTTACGGTAATATAGTAAATGGATACGACTCTGTTGAAACAGATACAGAATTAGAAGTTATATATCAAGATGGAACTGAGACTTTAATATTGCCTATTGGGGTTGATTTTGAAACAAGAATCCATGGATGTGAGAATGCTTGTAAAAATCAAACTGACCCATTTAGTTCTAATTATCCTCCTTTTGGATGTGAGTGTTATAATGGAAGAGTCACAGCTGCTTATAGAATACAATTTGTTATACCCGAAAGTGGTGGTGTTATTAATATACCAGATGGAGCAAATGTTAAAATTCAAATAAATGATGCTTTAGGAAGTTATTATCAAAGTAGAAAAGACTCAACTGTGTTTTCTGATAAACATATAAATACTGTTTTTGGAGTTTCTATTGATGTTCCTGCTTTTATTTGGGGTCTTTCGGGAGTGAATAATATTGTAACTATTTCTGATTTAAAAAATCATTTACAAAATGTTGCTGTAGTGACATTTAAAGAATATTCTTTTGATGATGATGGTATTGGTTTAAAATTATATCCAGGATATGATACAGGTGGGACTAATTGCATGCCTGATAATCCTGAATTTACAGCTACCTTCCCTGTTAACCAGCTATATACTGGTACGGATGATTTTTGGAGAACGTCAGGAGTAAATAAACTAAATTTTATGTTTTCTGTATATAGTAATGATTGGTTAAATACGAATGGTGATACTAATTTTGCGAGAGTTATGTGGGGAGGTAGTGAAACAAATATTAACTCTAACCCAAGTTATTGGGAAGCTCCTAATGCTAGGATGTTCCCTTCTTCTTTTACTTATCATAGGGAATGTGGTGATACTGGATGGCATGGGTATGAGGGGTTTCAATTTGATGATTTTGGTGGTTTATCAACACCATCTAATCCATTAAATATGGAAAATAATTCTTTGTTTACAAATATAGTAAGTAGTTTAAATGAATATAGAGGATTTAAATCAGGAGCTGAACATGGTTTTGGTATTGTTTATTATGATAAAGCAAATAGGAGTACTTCAGTAAATCAATCTGGAGAAATATATACTCCTTTACAACCAGAAAGAGGATTTGTTTTTCCTCCTACACAAACTCCAGATTTATTTCATAATCCATCATCAATAAAATTTACTATAAATCACGCTCCACCTGATTGGGCTAGTCATTATCAGATAGTATATACAGGGAGTAAGAATCTAATAGATTTTGTACATTTAAATGTAAATTTCATTAGAGATGAAGAGTTTAAATCTAAATATACTACAGTATTAGAAGAAAGTCAAGCAATTGGTAGTGCTGGAGCTCAGTCTGGATATCAATCTATAATAAAACCAGATGCAGTCAAAACGGTTATTAAAATGGATATGGAAGCTCTTATTCTTAGAACAGCAGATACTGATAATCATAAAATATCTTGGTCGTGGGCTACAGGAGATAGAGTTAGATTTATACACAGGCCATCAGGTATGAGCCTACATGATTATGAAATTGTAGGTATAGAAGAAGATGCTAGTAGAGAGTTGAATCAATTTTTCTATATATTAGGAAAAGAAGCTGTAAAGGATTTTGCAAATATTGGATATACTACAGGAGTAGCAAGCACACCTGAAGGTGAGGATGTTTTTGTAGAAATATATAGACCAGAGAAAGAAACTAATAATAATATGTATTATGAATTTGGACATGTAAATCCTATTATTTTTGATGTAAATCTAAATAGAGTTCACTCAGTTAATAGTAATCTTACAGAAAACTCTATGTTTGATGATGGTACGGGGTTAACTTCAATATATTATGATTCATCAGGGATTCCTATTACTACTTCTCATCAAAATCAAATAATAGGGGTACAACCAGCTATAGCATATCTAAGATGGGGAGATATACATTGGAGATTAAGACCTACTCAAACAGCATTAGGAGATTATAAAATAGAAGATTTTTCATATTCTGACTATTTTAAATCTTTTGGGTGGGGAGAAGGTAGGCCTAATGTATTCTTATCTGATTATAAGAGAACTCACAGGGATTCTACAATATTTTATTCTGAACCATATGTTGCTAATACAAATATAAATGGATTAAGTACTTTTTATCCTGATGTTTCGTTTCAAGAATATGATAAGAGATTTAATTCTATACAGAAGTTACATTCTATAAATGACTCTTTAATTATATTTCAAGAAGATAAAGTATCAAGAGCTATGGTAAGTAGAGATGTTTTATTTGATGCCTCTGGAGAGCAAAATGTAGCTATTAGTAAAAATGTATTATCTCCTGCTGTTCCTTATGTTGGAGAGTATGGTATATGTAAAAATCCAGAATCATTTGCTGCTTTTGGATTTAGAAGTTATTTCTTTGATATTAGAAGAGGAGCTGTAATGAGATTATCACAAGATGGACTTACTCCAATATCTGAAGCGAGAATGAAAAATTTCTTTACCGATTATTGTGAAGAAATTATGGATGAGAAAAAAGTAAATAAATTCAGATGTTATGCAGCTTATGATGATAAATTTGATGAATATGTTATATCTACACCTACAATTAAATGGGTTAGTGACTATGGAGTAAAGCCTAAGATAGCTGGTTTTACAGTGGGATTTAATGAAACTGGTAAAAAATGGAACTCTTTTTATAGTTATTCTGCTGATTGGTTAGAGTCTTTTGGTACAGGTATTGTTAGTTGGAGAAATGGAGCACCTTATAAACATAATTCTAGTATTGTTAATTATAATACATTTTATAATACCCCTTATATATCTACATTATACTTTCCTAGTAATGTAAGTCCAAGTACTACTAAAATTTATAATAATATAGCTGAAGAATCAACAGATATATGGGAGGTTGAAATTAATACAAGAAATGGTCAGAATACAACTATAACAACACAAGAGTTTACAAATGGTCAGACATTTGTTTGGGAAGAAGGGCATGGTACAAAAGAGAATATTCATCATTCATTTATTAAAGGAGATTTAAATTCACCAGGTGGAAAAATTGAAGGAGATAGAATAAGAGATACATCAATAATGACATCATTAACATTACCAATAGGTCCTGCTCAAGAAGAAAACACTTTATTTTCAGTTAAATTTGGTATCACTCCTTCAGGAAGTCCTGATTTACTTGGAAATGTGCAATAAAAATGGTATTTTTGTAAATCTTAATTTTATATAATGAATCAAGAAGTATTAGAAAGTAAATTAGAGGATATAAAGGAGCAAGTAAGTATATCTCCTTTAAGTAAAGAAGATTCACAAAGACAGTTTATAAAGATAACTGAGAAATATGATTTAAAACATTCTTTAGATTTTGAAGAAGCATGGGAGGTAACTCAAGAATTAAGAAAGCGTAAAGAATATAGAAATAGAGTTCTTAAATTTGAAGAGGAAATAAAAGAAATAGATGGAGTTTTAGTAGGGAAAGAGTTAGATAAAGTTAATCCTACAAAACATAGTTTTGCAGACGGTTGTTATATCAGAGAAATATTCAACCCTGCTGGAGAAATAATTGTAACGAAGATACATAAAAAAGAGCATCCTTTTTTTTTAATGAAAGGTAATATGACAATTTTAACTGAAAATGGATTTGAATATAGAGAAGCTCCTTATCATGGGATAACTTATCCAGGTACTAAAAGAGTTATATATACACATACAGATTGTTTATTTGTTACTGTACATGTTACAAATGAAACAGATTTAGAAAAAATAGAAGAAGAAGTAATAGCAAAAGATTTTGATAGTTTATAATAATGGAAATTAAAACTTTAAATATATGAGTTGGGTAGCAGTAGGTGCAGCGGTATTACAAACAGGTTATGGTATTTATCAGCAGCAGAAAGGTGCAAGTGACGCTAAAAAAGCTGAAGCTCAAAGACCTAAATATCAAATCCCACAATCTTTAAGACAAGCTATGCTAACTTCTGAATTACGCTCTTTAGAAGGATTACCAGGTGATGTTAAGAATGAAATGAGACAACAGATGGATAGAAGTAGAATGTCATCTTTAGCTCAGATTAATGAAAGAAGAGGTGGATTAGGAGCTATAGCTCAATTAGAACAAAAACAACAAGACTCTATTAGGCAAGTAGGGCTTATGGATACTCAACAAAGAAATCAAAATTTACAGAATCTCCAAACAATGAGGGGGCAGATGGCTCAACAAGAGCAACAAGCTTGGCAATGGGATGAAGCTCAAAGATATCAAGCAGCTGCTGGAACCGCTTCAGCAATGCAGGGAGCTGGATTACAAAATATAGCTGGAGGGGTTACATCAATAGCTACTGTAGCAGCTTCTGGAGCTATGAAAGGTAAGGGTAAAGATACTCCTACTGAAACTACTCTAGATGGAGGTGATTCAATTACTGCAAGAAATGAAACAGCTGGAAACTATACTGTAAAACCACAAGACATGCAATTTGTAAATGGTAAATGGGTTCCAAAAGAAGGAGCTATGAGTCCATATGGAGAAACTTGGGATGCTAAAACAGGAGGGTGGAGAGATGATGCTCAGGTTGCAAGTTATGTTAATGATGATGTTCCGGTGACAATAGACTCCTTGGGAAATACAATAGCAGGACAATACATCCCGGTTCCTTCATCTCTAACAAATCAACAATTAGAAACACAACTACCTGCAGGTCCAAATAAAAATAATCCTTCTTTTATAGCAGCTACTGAACATGGAGTTAATGTACAGGACATGGAAGTGATAAACGGAACTTTCTATCCTAAAGATGGAACTATAAAAGAAACAGAGGATGGTACAATGGTGTGGAGTTCTGATACTGGTCAATGGAAGCTAGGTGGAGAAGACACCCCTAATATAAATACAGCAGAAGTTATTAATAATGAAGGTGACGTAGAAATTATAGACTTAAATAATAATGGTGTTCCAGATGATGATGAAATATTAATGAAAAATGGAGAGACTATTGATAGAAGAAATGGTAATGTTTTAGTTACTAATGAAGAAAATGCAG
>TARA_R110002110_G_scaffold106139_1_pt1 | contig 11364 bp, 9 predicted proteins | sample TARA_R110002110 | Tara Oceans TARA_R110002110 (sample SAMEA4397330) | marine metagenome | biome: Polar Biome; feature: [SRF] surface water layer (ENVO:00010504); material: water (ENVO:00002006), including particulate matter (ENVO:01000060) such as... | depth 5 m
TTCTCGACAAACTTCACCTCTCTTTGTTGTTGTCATAAATTTACTCTGATTCGGCCGTTTCTGCAGCTGCTTTTTCTGTTTGTGCGGCCGTAAACGTGTCTATGTAATCTTCCAGGATATCTGGCCGGCCATCGCTGTTGGCATCTGCTTGTTTGAAAGCATTTCGATCTGGTATATGGCTTAAACTTGGAGTGTGTGCGTTACTGCTATTAATTTTCGCCACATCGCTGCTAGTCCACCAAGACATGCGGCTTCCTCCATTAATTTCAGAATCGCCGGCACCTGCAACATCAACAGTTGCCCAGTCATAAGCAATAGTTATTTCAATCTCCATGAACCCATCACTCTCATAATCTAGTTTTCCAAATTTCGCAGTTTTAATCCAAGCATCGTGCAGCTGCCACTCTTCTAAAGGGCGCCCGTTAGGATCTAATTGCCAAATTTTTACTTTTCCTAAAGCATTCATGGCAGATACTTTGGTTACAGTGGTGTTTATGTCTTCGACGGGAAGGGTCGCTACGCCCCATTGGCTGTCGAAATAGTCGAGACCAAATCCTGCAGGACCACCGGCATCTTCTAAATATCTTCCAAGCAATTCGGCAACTGAAGGACAATCTGTATCGACCATGGTAATGGAAACATCATCCCAGGTAACAGTTTTAGGATACTTAAAAGTTTTATTGATCATTTTGTGTTCTGACATTTCGATTGAAAATCCAGGCTTGTCACAAGATTTTGCATACCAAAGATACTCAGGTAATCCAGAGGCCCTGGTTGCATTCAAATCACCTTTAAAGTTTTCAATATACACCATAAACCGATACGGCCTCTTGGGTTCGGCAAAAGGAGTGAACGGGTCGCCGGGGTCGGTCCAAAATGACATTTATTTACCCATGGGTTGGATCAAGTTGAAGGTAGCTTACCAAAGATTCCATCATTAACGTCGCCCAAAACTGCTTCATCACCTAGCTGGGCCCAATCGTACTTGATGACAATATCAATGGATGAAAGATCTTCATTGTCATAATCTAAAGCAGATGGCTTAACTTCTTTAATCCAAGCTTGGTTTAGTCTCCAGTGCTCAATGACCTCACCCTTGGAGGAAATTTGAAAAATATTTACAACTCCCAAAGCTCCAATAGATGCGGCCTTGCCCACTGTCGTTAAATGCGGGTTTGCGGTCATATTTGGTGCCGCAGGAATGCCAGGAATCTTATAACCGGATTCTTCTAAAGCCTTGCCAAGAATCGTTATAACATCTGGTTCAGTTGGGTCAACAACTGTTGCAGTAATATCATTCCAAGTAAGCTTGCCTGGAAAATAATATGAGTGCATAAGGTATTTATGCTCTGATTCGGTTAATGTAAAAGCTGGTTTATCAACTTTTTTTGCAAACCAAATAACAGATGTGCCCGCATCATCACCTATTCCGGTAATTTGCAAAACAAATCTATAAGACCTTTTGGGGTCTTTTGATCCGGGTTCTACTGCTGTCCAAAATGCCATCTATTTTGTCTCCTTCAATATTATATAGTTATTCTGATTTTTTTTTAATGATTTAATCTTCAAATGATGCGCCCGTACTGGAGATCACAAAATCAATTGCGATAAATTCGATCGCTCTTGCGGGCTTAAGGAAAATCTTAGCATAAAGAACATTTTGATCAATTAGATCGGGTGTTGTAGTTGTTTCATCAAGAATCAACTTATATTCAGTGATGCCCAATCTGCTTTGTACGGATGAAAGGAAAGGATTAACAAGAGCCTTGAATCTTTCCCAAGTAGCTGGAACGTTTTGATCAAACAGGACTTGTGTCGATAGACGAGAAATTTGCTTCTTAAGATAAATCATCAAACGACGAACGTTAATTCTATCTAAAGCAGATCTTTGAACTTGAAGCGTCTTTTGCCCAAAGACCACAATCCCTTCTGCTGGGAATTTAGCGATTGGATTAATATTTGACTCGTAAAGATCGTCTCTATCTTGTTGAGTTAATCTTTCAGAAACCCCAACCACTGGAATTCCAGCAGAGCCATCAGTTAAGCCGCCTCTATTAAATCCTGCGGGCGCAAACCAAACCTCAGACCTACGCTCTGAACTGGCCATTGTTCCCAATGCTACAACGCTTGGTGGTGCCCAGACGGACCGATCAGTCAAACTGTCGTAAATTCTTACCCATGGATAATAGGTGCAGGCATAGCTTGAGTTGATTGATCTATTTTTAAGATTGTCGATTAGAGTTTTAAGATTTCCCCTTCTCGTGGTTACGGAATCTGTAGTTTCGGGTTTTGGCACAAATCCACCAGCTAGGTCAATAACCGCCAAAGCATCAGCGCGATCTTCACACATTTGAATCATTTGGCTTGTAAGTGTACTGTTTGTCAATCCAGGCATAGAAAGCAAGTTCATTTCAACATGCTCTGGATCAGCAACTGTGTCAATGGCTCGCTTAACCGTATTATAAGCATAGTTTGTATACTCGTTTCCAGAAGAAAGTTTAGTATTTCTAAATGCTTCCATTTCAGTAATGTCTAGACCATCGCGGCCGCCATAGAATACTGTTGTGAACCTATTGTAGCCCATAGCTAGAATGGCATCATAACTTGCACTTGTGGCGGAGGCTCCTTGCTGTCTGGCTCCGGACATATAATATGCCGTTGCGCTTTCATTTACAATAATATCATCCAAGGTGAACACATATGAATGTTCTGTTTCTTCTGTTGTCGCGACAGGCACGAAGCTGCTGATTTCTGAAGCTATGGGCCTTACGTGATCTACAACGCTCTGATCATATACGGTGCTTGTTGCAGTCTTCATTGTTTGCACGCCGAAATAAGCTTTTTTAGGATCAGTAGCATAGCCATCAGAAGCCGAAAGTCTTAGTCGCAGTCTTGGGAAAACCACAGAAGCGGTTAATTCTACCCCAGGGGTTCCAACATACACGCCAGAATTTGTTCCGCCGCAAAATGTGTTTCCGCCGGAAGTTCCTCGGTATCCCAATGGGATATTCCTTGAACCCTTCACCCAGCGATTGTAATTCTGATTATCACTGCTGCTGCCCTGTTGATTGACAAGGTTGTTGTCCAACGAGGCATAGTGAGAAATAGTGCTGCCGTAAACTGAACCAGTTGACTTGAGAAATTGGCCACAGGGACCGGAGGTGATGTCCGTATTGTAGGCGGAGGCAGACATCAGAGTAAATCCACGGTATCTAACTGGGCCTTTGCAACCATATGGAAGCAATCCTCTTTTTACAACGGCATTGTCAACGTCTTCGTTCATGACAACTCGGATAAATCTTGATCGGTTTGGCCAATCGCCATAGGTTCTATGTCTTCTTTCGGTATCGTCCCATGTTACATATTGTGTACCAACTCTTCTAGCAATATAGTTTGGAGAAGTGGGGTTAATATTGCAACCAGTGTATCTTTCGACAACGCGCACGGCTTCATCTCTATCTTCAATTCGTCTGAGCACTACATCAAAAGAACCATAAGGATCGTAATCTGGAATTGGGGACTTCTTAATATTTTCAATTGAAACTTTGAGATTGCTTTGTAACCACTGTCCATGATCCATGCCGACGAGCTTAAATAATTCTATTGCCCGGGCCTTATTTAGAGCATCGTAAGATGAAAATTCGGAGCTTATATCTTGAGAGATAAAGTACCCAGACTCAGCATTTTGGAAATCGGCTTTCTGATAATGGTGCCCTGTCGAGCCGCTTTCAATTCCAAGAATTAGACCATAAGATTTCTGGTCGGTGTCGCCGGTGGTTCCAATGATTCGAGTGATGGATTGATCGTAAGTCTCGCCAAGCCAATAGACTTCAAGGTTCGCGGTTTGTGTTACGGTTGAATTCGTCTTTACAGGATTTGTGTTAAATACTTTTCTAATATAATTTTCTGAAGAGGCATCAAAATTAAATTTTCGTGATTTCTTAGTAGTTCCACTTGAGTCCTTAATAAGAACTTTATATTCTTTGCTAGCGCCGCCTTGTATCATAACGGCAGATCCAGAAACAAGCAGGGATCCTGTACTGTTGTTTTTGCTTCCGCGAAGAACACCGGTAAGCTCTAGAGTATAGCCGTTAGTTAAATACCAAATAGCAGCTAACACGCCTGTACATGGCGTGGTGTGAGAAGCAGAATTGAACATGAAAAGACCGTAAGCACCGTCATTGCTGGCTATAGTAGTGCTTGGGCCATCACCAGTTGTCCAGCCAGCCGTGCCGCCTGGATCGGCGCCAGTTGACGTTTGAGCCGCATGTCCAGTTCCAAGCAAGCGCACCATGGTAACGGGCCCGACGCCGGCTCTCAGATAGGCGCGAGCAGCATATGCAGCATATGTAGGACCAGAAGTTAATTCTGGGTGTCTCCATGCATCGCCCTTCATTAAATCGGGTCCAGGAATTGGTGCACCAAAAGTTTCAATAAAGTCCGAAAATGACTCTATTCTAATCGGGCGCATCGCAGGACCATAACGCGTTCTACCAATAATGACGGGACCAACATCTAGGCCCTCTCTTGGAAGAAAGGAATTATCAATTTCGTTTAGAAAGATTCCAGGCGATACAAATTTAAATCTTTTAACTGACATGCTTGTGTTTCTCCTTAAGGATTTTTAATTTGTATATATTAAAAATATACTAGTTTTCGTATAGTAAATAGTTGCCGGATTGGCTAAAAACCATTTACTCTTTATAAAAACGATCTTTGCGAGCATTCTTAATTGATCCTATCGAATCAAGATGCTCGTCTTGTAAAATAACTCTTTCTCTCGGCATTCTTATTTGAACAAAATTCTCTCTTCTAACAATTTTTGGCGTTTCCTGATTCTTGTCCGATCCGATTAGGTGGCCAAGAATTCTAATATCAATACTGGTTTCAAAAGATCTTTCATCTTCGCCCATATCGGCAACATTATTATTTTGGCCAAAATCCTTTGGTAAAAATCCTTCGTATTTGTGATTATCGTATGAAAGAGTAAAATTATTAATCTGGCCAGTGTTTACAATAAAAGGAGTTAATATTTCATTGATCTGTTGTTGATATTCGGCCTTAATTTTAACACTATACGTTATATTAATATATACAGGCAATGGTATTGTTATTGTCTCATAAACTATTTTTTTATTTTTACGAGGAAACCACCTTTGGCCATGGCCAATCGATCCTGAGCCAATTTCGCCACGTTTTCTTGCAGAATCGGCAGCTGCATAATTTGCTGTCTTTTCTTGCTGTATTCTTCTTGAAATTGTTATAGTACCGCCACGATGTCTACGGGGCCCTCGGGAACCCCAAGAAAAAGGTATGTGACTGGTAACTTTTCCAGGCATCGATGAGTCTTTAACAATTGAAGTTCTATCAATTGTGATTAAAGGTAGTTTTAATACGCCCTGCTTATCTCTTAAATCTTTATCATTTTTTATTTGATACGCCCTCTCGGCAGAAACCCAAATAACTGGAACTTTCTCCCAGCCTTTTTGCGTGGTAGCAAAAATATCCAATTCTTCACTGATCCATTTAAAAAATGCTCGATCCATCGTTTCAAGAGTAGAAGGCATGATAAGTTCTTCACGAACATTGGGATCATCTCCTTCAAGCTGGCTAGCGGCTCTTCCAAATCGATTTGCGTCTGTGTCAAATGGAAAACCATTTTTATCTAGCCCGCTGGTGGTTCCAACTGTGGATGCTTCACTCGATTGTCCTCCAAAAATACTAGTATATGGATCGCCTTTTTTACGTGGCATCGAATAGGCCCTCTCTTGCTCTTATACATTTAGCCGAAATTTCTATTCTATGGTCGATTTGACCAAACAATTGTTTTGGTTCTGCTAAAGTTACTATCTCATAGTATATATCGCCATATAAGACGAAATCGCCTTCGCGAACAAATAATTCTTGATCTTCTGTTAATCTTCTTTTATGAAAATGAACTGTAATTGAAATTTCTTTATCTAAGCCAATGTTTGTTGAAAATTTGGTTTGAATGCCATCAAATTCAACCAAAGCATAAACCCGAACTGGGGACAAAAAAGTTTTTTGTATGGCCTCGCCATATAATGAATGAAAATTGGTAAATTCTGTATCAATTGGATAATATGCGATTTGTTGGCCAATAACTCTTTCAATTAATTCATCATTAACCTGTTTAACTAAATTGCGCTCTTTCTCTCCCAAAAATAATGGGGGAGGAGGCGCATCAGGTTGCTTCCATTTATTATCATCGCCCATTTATTTATCCTACGAATATTCCAAGTGGAACGTTGGACATAATCTTGTTTGTAGCTTCGACAAGTTCTTGATCAGATTTGATCAGATCGTTGTACTCCAGATCAGACAACAGGGTTTTAAGCTCTTCTCGTAATTTATCTTGCTCTTCTTTGCCCTGCGTTATTAATGCATCACCATTTAAAGTAACAGATTCACCGGGTATCGGTATCGAACCAAATTTACTTCGAACTTGACCAAGTATCTCTTTTGTAAGTGCTAAAGCAAATCGTCTAATCCATTGTTTTCCAATAGAGTTAATATTAGCATATGGTATATTCGCAAATGGTAAAGTATTCATATTATTGATGCCATCGACATTCTCAGTAAACTCGGTCGAATCTTCCCACACATCGATAGGAATCGTAAAATTAAACCAAAAATAAGCAGGCGCATGGCTGCTTGGTATCGGAAACAGCCTTAATTTATTGCCCCCCTTTATCTCATATGAATAATGCGATGTTCTAGTATATATGCTATCCTCGTAAGCCATGGCTTGCAGCTTATTTTGCCAAGTTGGTATTAATTCAAATGTAGCATCATCGGCAAACTGGCCATAAGTGGAATAATTACCAACCACGCCAATTCCGCCATAATAGCCATAAAATCGCCACATCGCTCTTGGCGTTTTATAATAAACTTTTCTAACAATAATTCTCTTAAGAAGGCTTGCTCCGGAGGCAGCGTCAGGATGCACTTTAAGTTTCCCTTTGTATGGGACGGCATTTCCAGTGGCTGCGTCTGAATTATTCGTTGCAGCATTCACAACAATTTGCTGTAAATCATAATCTTGTTGATTCCTCACACTCTTAAATGATGCAGAATATTCCGGAATAGAGCCTCCAACACTGGCCTCAGAACCAATTGCATCTGCTACTCTTCTGGCATATGAAAATTCGAATCTTGGATATTTTAACGCAACTTGTGTTCCAGTGAGAGCTGTTTTTAACGGGCCGGCCTTTAAATTTCCGCCATGGTCGAATGTTCCAGTTGTATTTCCAAGCGCATCTGATAGAATATTTTTTGATTGATGTAAATTAAGAAGATAAGAATATTCTAAAGTGGCCTCTTGATACGCCGCATAAACATTATCTGCCTTTAATTCGATGTCTAAAATGTCACCGCCTAATTTTCTGTATGTATAGGCGACTTGCATTGAGGCGCCCTCTATAAAGTCGGCGTTATCTCCGTAAACATTAAATGGTAAAGATGCAGAAACACTGCCGGCAGTTCCAGTAGCAGGTAAAATAACCTTGCTCATTTGACTTACAGGCTGTAAAGTAGGTTGAGACATGCATATAGTCCTCCGCTACTATAATTAGTTTGTTACATTAGTTGTAGAAGTTGTTTTTTTACTTCTTGTTCTGCGAGGCTTTATTGTTCTTTCCTTGCGCGTTGTTTTTGGCTCTATAGCCACCTCTTTTTTGAGTTCTGGGACGACTTCTTTTGTAACAATTCTTGGCGAAGGCGTTGCTTGTACTTGAACCTCGGGAGGTGGTGCTGTTTGAACAACAGTTTCTTCAACTTTTAATTTAACCTCTTGCTTTTCAACCACCTCACCCTTATCACCAAGCAAAATACTTCTTAATTTGGCATATTTCTTTTTAAATTTTGAGCTACGCATAACTCTTTTTTTTCTACCCATAATTCCTCCTATGGTATACAATAAATAGTTTCTATTTTGCAAAATCAAAGTCTCAAAAATTTGACGGCGATATTTTTTGGCAAATTGATTTTTTTAATCTCTCTTTTCAAAAAAAACCCCCCAACCGAATTGGAAGGGGGTTTGAAAAATAAATAAATTAAAGTTTACTTATTAAGCGATGACTGTTGTTGTCGTAAAGTGAGTTGCCAAAGTTGGGTCATCTATCTCACTGACCAAATCGCCTCTATAAATGATCACGTTGGCAGCGCCGGTATAAAAGAAGTCCAATATTGTTCCACCAGTTCCACCAGCTTTGGCCGCTGTGTCTAAGTCGAACTCCACTCTCTTAAAAGTATCACCAACATCGGCAATTGCCGTTGCGATATCCGTAGGGGCATTAGCTTCGTTGGTATCACCAATTGCAGTTGCGGCACCTATAAGATTACTTGTTACGGTTCCAACATAAAGTTTATCTGCAACGGCTATACCAATCACTACCTTAATATGCATTCCACCGTTAGATGTGGTTGCTTCCGGCAATCTAATGTAATTTGTATCTGCCATAGCGACATTTACCATAATAGTAGTGTCACCGGTTAGGGCACTGTAATCCTTATTGCCAACCGCAGTAATATACTTAAAATTGTTTCTCTTTATTAGAGTAGAGGCGTTTAAGTCGACCTCTCTGTTCAAATTTTCCATCAATGCTTGGACTCTTGCGAGACCTAATCTTTTTGTTCCCATAGTTAAAAACCCTCCATTTATAATCATGTCCCTGCATTGGTTTATTTCAGCAATACTAGGGGGTAGCTCAAAGTCTACCCGATAACTTTTGGTGTGAACTGCTTGTTCACTGCCTATAAGTAGTTTCAGGCAAACGAAAGCCCCCGTCAAAGACGAGGGCTTTACATTTTATTTGGTTACTCAGTTATTAGCTAGTTGCACCAGCCTCACCGCTGAGTCCGCGAACGACAACCAGACCATACATATCAGAACGAACCATCTGCTTAGCGTAGCGAGTCATGACGCCCTTCCGGGGCACGAAGTCCTCTACACCAAAGATGGTAGGTGTGACCTGTAGTGGTACATATGGAGCGTATACATAACCGCTCTCAAGGAAGCTTCCACCCATACGACCGACGAGAACTAGGTTCCGTGGGAAGTAAGGATCGACGTAAACGTCCCACTTCTTGGAGAGATTACCGGCTTTAACGGCGCCAATTGTACCCTTATCAGAGTCGGCAGTAATGCTAGCACGGAATCCGCTAGTAAACTCAAGAATGTTGGCAACTTCGGGTGATGTCACGACGAAGTTAGCGCCCCCTCTTAAGGTCTTGCGGTGGATCTGTGCTGACACATCATTGATTGTCTCTGCAAGAGTCTCATACCATTCGGATACTGTACCCGTGAAGTCGGGAGCAGCAGAACTAGCACCAATCTCAACACCGGTCTGACGATTAACGAATAGACCAGGGGAGCGAGACCAATAGAGTGTACCAGCCGTACCACCTCTGAGAAGATCTTGAAGAATTTCACGATCGATCTCAAGAGCAATTTGCTCAGAAAGAATCTGAGTAAGTTCGACTTCAGCGTCCAAGTTGTGATAAGCATTAAGGTCTTGTCCCAACTCAGGTGTCCACTTAGCTTTGAGCTTCTTGGTCTGAGCGGTAACAGCAATGCTGTCAACCTTAATATCGATCTCGGGGATTTCAGCTTCATGCTCCAATGCCCACTCGGTTGCACCAACAACAGAACCAATTGCTCCACCAGCATTAAAGTTATCCGCAAGTGGGAAAACCAAAGCTAGAGAACTTGATAATGCAGGGGTTGTATTAGTTGTGGCGCCACTGTTAAAGTGACCCAACTGCACCTTCTTACCAACCCAAGTCATCAAGAAGTGAGTGTTGGGGGCAGCAGGATCATCGCGAGTTAAGCGACGAATAAGCTTGACAGTGCTTGCTACAGTACCTTGATTGTTGAACACACCATTAGCAGTTTGGTGAGCATTTGAACAAGAGAATGCTGTATAGTTGTCAAAATCAGCGTTATCAAACATTGAACCAGTTCTTGGAATTGAAACAACGAGTGCAGCATAAGTAGCAGAACCTGAAGCAACTCCTGAAGCTAGCTCCATAAGGTCGGCATCATATAGAAGAAGCTTCTTTTCTGCCTCCTCCATTCCCGCGTCTAGATGGATTGATCCAGTAGATGCAAGAGAACCAGAGCCGACTCCCTTTGAAGCGGCGACTGAACCGGTCGGGGAAGAATAAATTCCACCTAGGGTATAAGGGCCACCAAGGTCTTCTTTGTGAGTACCAACTAGACTAACACCGCCGGTGATCTGGCTACCTACAACACCACCACCATAAATGGATGTGTCCTTGGTATTACCAAATCGATCTTCAGCAGTTCCAGTACCTAGATTGGGACTATACTTAAAGTCCAGGAAGAAAATCAGGCCAGAGGGTAAGCTCATGGGCTGAACGCTAACTAAATCATTAGCGAGGAGTCCACCAAAGACGCGTCGAACGATGGGGAATGCAACAGCAGCAAAACCCTCCACATCGCCGGCGGCCATTTGAGAGGACTCGCGGAGTAGCTCTCTAGCTTGATTTTCAAGCAAGCGAGCCATAGATTGACGAGAACTATCGCGTTCGATACCCTCAAGAAGTCCGGTGCGCTCCCACTTTGATAGCAGAGCGGATCCTTCTCTCTTAAGATCTCTATTGACGATGCCCTCGGTTAATTTTTCGAGAATTGACATATTTTTGTCTCCTTTGTTATTTTATTTATTCTTGATTCCAGCGAGCACTTGCATTCTTTCTAATAAAGGATTTCGTTGCTCGTTGCTAGACTTACGCCTAGCGTATAAAGAGGAAGGACGGGAAACTGCTTCGCTCAGTGATTTTGGACCTGTAGAAATGCTGTTGGATCCCACTGTGCTTTGAAGGGTTTCATAAATGACCTTCGCTTCTTCGACGGAACCGACTTTGGAAATAGCATCGGCAATTTTAGTTTTCTGCCGCTCATTCAAGGAGACACTACTCAAAACACGGTTCGTGTAAAGTAATTTTGCGTTTAAAACGCCAAGCTCTTCAGCTTTATTCTTAATTTCTAAGATAATAGATTTTAATTTTTTGTTTTCTTTCTTATGTTCTTCGATACTTTCTTTAGCAGCTTTGTGCATTGTTTGAAGTTTTTCTTTATAATCAGTATTCTGCCGTCTGGCCAGTTCAAGCTCTTCGGCAAAATCTATCCAAGCATCGGGTGTTCCCAAATTGCCAGTTTTAACCGGCTGGGTATCAACAACCAATTCTTCAACAATATCTGCAATATTTTCTTCCATGGTGCGAGGATCATATCCTTTCGAATAGCACTCTTGTTTCTGAAGTTCGGGCATATCTGCGCATGGATCCTCGGCTTCTTCCATAGGCGCCATCATGGGG
>TARA_R110002110_G_scaffold113828_1_pt1 | contig 11360 bp, 31 predicted proteins | sample TARA_R110002110 | Tara Oceans TARA_R110002110 (sample SAMEA4397330) | marine metagenome | biome: Polar Biome; feature: [SRF] surface water layer (ENVO:00010504); material: water (ENVO:00002006), including particulate matter (ENVO:01000060) such as... | depth 5 m
CCTTCTGGAACTGTTGGACGGTCTTGTCGCCCCGCTTGGTGTTACAGGAACGGTGAGCTGGAAGAAGCTCTGAGTGTGGATTCGATGCTTCGACGTGGTCCGCCTGCCATGGGTCGCCCACCCTGGCGGGCTCTAAACAGAGATGACAGGTGACAGCGTTGTCTCGAACAATCTTCGCGTGTCGCTGGTAGGCCCCCCCGTAGAGGGTCTTCTTCTTCTCTCTTCTCATAGCGTCGCGCATTGTGTTCTTCTTTTGATTGAGTTGCGCTTGGTGGTCCCGGCATCGGGTGTCCCCGTCGGTTAGTTTTCCACAGTCCAGGCAGGGTCGAGGGATGTTTATTTTTGCCATGGTTTCAAAGTTTCGTGATGGCCCCACCATAGGGTTCGTCTTTGGTGAGGGTGATGGTGGTGAGTCCTGGGATGGACTTCTCTCCTGAGCTGTGTGTGTACCAGGAGGAGCCGTTGTCGAGTGTGGATGCTCCGACGGCGTAGCGTGATTGGCCGTTGGTGAAGGAGCCACAGTCTCGGACGATGATGTGGTGGAAGTGTCCGTGAAGGAGGAGTGTTGCGGCGGAGAGTGGTTGGTCTCCCCATCCTTGCTTAGACCACCAGTCTGGGATTCGGTTGACCTGTTTAGCGTGGTGGCCGTGTGTGATTCCGAGGACGTGGTATCCGTCTCCGAAGACGTCGTAGGCGAGTGAGACTTCGTCAGGTTGGGGTTCGAGGAATTGGATGTTCATTCCGGCTTCTGTGGTGAGCCTGGCGAGTTGTCGTCCGATGAACACTCCCCAATCGTCGGTGGGTTTCCCGACCTTCTGTCTTCCTACTCGCCATTCACAGTGGTTGGACCCGACGCTCATGTAGGTGATGTCTTCGACCCTGGCGTGGAGCTCTTTGAGGGTCTCCAGTGCGAGGGTGATGCTGAGGTCCACCTGGTCCATGAGGCTGAGTGAATTGGATTGAAGTTGGACTTCTTGGATGTTGTTGAATCCTTCGACGGTGTCTCCGAGGTCAGCGAAGATGATTCGTTTCGGCTTGGTCGTTTCGACGAGGGTGATGAGCTTCGCCTTCTTCTCTTCGATTCTGGCGAGGAACTCTGGTAGCCCTCCGAGGGCGTCGACCTTCCCTGTCTGGAGGTCGGACCATGCGACGATGAGGGCCTTGTCGGTGGATGGTTTCAGCCGCTTGGTCTTGGTGGTCTTCCTTGCGGCGGCCATCGCGAGGGGTAGGTCGTACTCGCCGGACTTGATTCGGAAGTGGAATCGGTATGACGTGAGCCATACGAGTTCACCGTCCTTCTGAGCTTGCCAGCGTGAGGTCCTCATAGGCCCGACGACCTCGATGTTGGTCGGGTCGTATCCGGCCTCTTGGAGGAAGTCGGAGAAGTCGGGTTCGGACTCGTAGCCAGGTGTGGTCGCTTCGCCCTGAGCGCCGTCGAAGGTTACCGCTGGACGGAAGTCTCGTGGCGGCTCGACCTTGTCCGCTGGCTTGAGGTGCTCTAACAAGGGCACGTCTTCGCTCGGTGCTTCTCGATGTGGTAGCGAGAGATTCTGACTCCTCGTTGGGCGAGCGCGACCGATAGTCCTTGAGGTGCCCAGAGGACTTGGTCTTCGATGGCTCCCCAAAGGATGTCTCGGTCTTCCATGCTCAGCGTCTCAGCTATGAGCGCAAGCTTGCAAGCCCTCCTTCGGACTAGAGGCTCGAGTCCTTCAAGCATCTTCTTCTCCTTCCTGTGCTTGTGCTACCACTTGGCGGATGAGTGCGAGGAACAATATCGCTCCGAAGATATATCCGAGGACGGCGGTGACCGGCTCGGCTTGGACCGCGAGGAGGATGTAGGTGACAGCCATGAGCGCGACCAGTATGTTCGCGATGACCATCTTCATTAGAAGGGCTCTCCGGCGTTTACGTCCTTCACTTCTGGCCAGATGTCCTTCACGGGCGCTTGGAAGTCGTAGGAGCCGCTTGAGTCTTGCTTCTCGGATGCTGTGACGTTGGGCTCGTTGACGTGGAAGGCGGCTTTCCTGCGCTTCTCCCCCGTGGTCTTGTCGTCCCACTCTTCGAGTCTCACGCTGGCGATGCCACGGATGTCGTATTGCCGGCCTTCTTGGACGTCTCTGAGGTCGTCGGTCCAGATGGTGAAGTATTCCTTCTTGTCCTCACCTGCGCGGGTCTTGTATGAGGTGGAACATGAGAATCCCTTGTTCCCAATCAAGCGTTCCACTTTTGCTTCTTTGATGATGATGCTGGCCATATTGTTCTCCTAGTTCCTTATCCAATGTCTGACCGATACACAGTCCCGATGGTTACAAGTCCGTCCTCCTGGATGGACCTCTTCACCGGCTTCGTCTATCGGTGTCACGTCATCCCTGGAGAATGTCCCCTGCCAGGGAACACACTTGCCATGAATGGTGTGAACTGTTTTTACTTTGATGGCCCGACAACTCGAACACAATATCGGGTTCTTCTTGAAGTTTTGCGCTTCCCATACGAATCCGCATCGTTCACAAGTTGCTCTGGCCATCGTGGTCGAGTTTAGTCTCCTGCGGTGACACTTGGAGGCTATCGGTAGCCCTGCGTGTCGACCAATACTCCTCGGCCTTCACCCGATGCTTTTGGTGGCCGCCGAACTGCCGAGGGTGTAGGAAGTGTTCTTCTTTGAGGTCCTGTAGGTCGATGCCGAGTTCCTTGGCCCAGTTCACCGACATGGCACCCTCACGACCATGACCTTGGCTCTGTCGAGGCGTGCGAGAGTGTTATCAGCGTTCACCATTCGCTCGATGGCTTCAGGGCTCAGAGCTTCCAGCGGCTCGACCATCCAGATTGGGATTCCCTCGACGCTCATGCTTCGTCATCCCATAGTGGTGTCGGTGGGTTCATGCCGAGCTTCCTTGCCACCTTGTCGGGGTCCTCGTGTGGTCCCCATTGAATCTTGGCCGCGAGGTCACGGTAGAAGTCCGTCATCTCCTTGAGGTTCTTCGGAGGAGCGCTCGGTTCGCCCTTGTCGTAGATTGTCTCTTTGTCGTTGGAGAGGACTCTCTCTTGTCTCCACTTCCTGACGATGTGTCGGATGTGTTGCGGCTCGAGGTACTGTGTCGACGTCCTGAAGTGTTCGATGACGGCGAGCTTACATTCGTCGAGCTCGAGGTCGGAGAGGATGCGTCTCCACATCTCGACACTCCCGTCGCTGACCCTTCGGTTGTCGACGAGTTTGATTCCCATGAGGAGCTCTCGAACTTCAGACGAGTTCATGGCGGTCCTCAAGTAATGGCCAGTCAATTCCTTCTCCGTGAACATGGTCACCCTTCCTAATGGTGTTCTTTGAATTGTTCTTCTTTAGGTTGTTCTTCTTAAGTGTCCGGTTTTCCGATGTCGGTTTACCGGATGTCGGTTTTTCCGATGTCGGATAACCGGACGACGGTGATGATGGTTCCGACGTTACCCAGAGGACCTCGGCGAACGTGCCTGACACGCCGCGGAGTTGTTTCCGGATGAGGTAGCCGGCGTCCTCGAGTTCTTGGACCGCGGCCCGGATGATGTGCTTCCCACACCCGTTGGTTCTTGCCAGTGACCCGATGGTGACTGACCAGCCTTCCGAGTGTGAGAGGAGCTGTGACAGGAGCCCGATTGACTTGAGTGTGAGCCTCGTGTCTCGGACCCAGTCGTTAGGAATCTGTGTGAAGTTATGTTCGTGAACCATCTTGGTTCGCTGTATTGGCATTGAGCCTCCCTTCCATGGATGTCGAAGAACGTATCATATCTCGGACGTCCGACACGCCGGAGGAAAGTTTTCGGGGATTCAGTTGACAACGTTATGGGATACCTGTATCTTCTAGGTATGAAGTCAACCACTACGGAAGGAAACACAATGACCACCATCGAACTAACCGCATCCAAGCTCAACACCGCCGAGGCGTTTGACCGTTGGGCACCCCACTATGACTGCGACACCCAGGTGATGCTAGTCCCAGGACCCGCCGAGTTTTACATCACTTACTGTGAGGCCCACGGCGTCAAGGGCTTGATTTTGGAGCCCACGAAGTAACGTCCACAACCACAACAGGGAAGCCCCGCTTCGGCGGGGTTTTCTGTTTTCCGACACGCCCGGGATGTTGGTGGTTGCGCTCATTGCGGGATACCTATACACTGAAAGCATCAACAAGGAAGGAAACACCATCATGGCAACGAAACTCACACTCACAGACAAGCAAGTTCAAGCACTGTTCTTCGCGTTCAAGTCGGCCGACGACGTTTACGACGAGATTCACGATGAGATGTATAACACAATCGACCAGGTAGTAGCAAAACTAAAGAAGGCGGGCTGGGAGTAATCCCGGCCGCGGAAGGATAGAACGATGGCTAACATCACAATCACACTCACCGAGGATGAGCTAAGGGCTCTTTACTGCTCACTGGAGCTCCTCGACTCGGACCGCAATGGCCTCATGGAAGACGATGACCAGTGGGCCGAAACCTTCGAGTCGGTCGACAGCTTCTACCGGAAGGTCCGTGTCGAGAAGACCGTTCGGGACTTGGCCAAGGAGAACTCGCACCTCTCGCGGACAGTCATTCGGAAGATAGTCCTCGATAACCTAAGCAACGAGGAAGGCTAGAACAATGGCAACCAAGACACAGGTCACACGACTTCTCGCCAAACAAGGAGCCGTCTGGTCCGAGAAGAAGTTCTTCGACGAGTACGAGTTCGAGGCTATGCTCCCGGAGCCCTACGTCTGGGCCAACGGACACAGCGACGACCCGCTATCGGGACTCGGCTCGTTCGCCCAGACGAAGATGAGGGGGGAGTTGATGGCTGACTTCTGGCGAGCCGTCATGAGCTTGATTGACCACGACGTCGTCGTCTGTCCGCACTCCGAAGCGGCACTGAAGGAGCGTGAGGGTCGATGAACGAGGAAGACCTCTGGGAAGACGAACGCTACTGGAAGAGCATCTCCAGGGCCGAAGAGCCTCCAGTCGAAGAAGACGAAGAAGAGGACTAGCCGGTCCCCTCAAAGATGGCCCTCAGGACCTCCCTCATCGGCACCAACACTCCACGAGTGCCACGCCGGTCGGGGGAGGTCCACGGCTTCTCCACGCGGCGACCGTGGTCCAGGCACACCCGCTCCAGCCGAGCCCGTGAGATAGTCACGAACCCCACGCCAGCCGGCCCAGCGAACGACCACCACTCAGCCTTGGTCAGAAGAATCCCAGAGCGAACCCAATCGCCCTGACGGGTCTCCTGATTCGTCTCGATGTAGACGTTCCCCGTCTCCAGGACACGATGGTCCGTCTTCGTCTCGATGCGGCCACCCTCCAGGGCGACCAAGAACGACTCGACCAGATTCTCCCCGACCTTGCCGCGAGCGAAGTCATGGTCCCAGTGAGGAGCGTACTCAGAAGAAGGAGAGCTCGTCACCATGATTCGGAATCCAATCGACCAAGAAGTTGTCGTCGATAGTTCCCCAGAGATTCATCGTCTGGAAGTAGAGCGGCTCCTCCTCCGGAACCTGGCCAGGACGGAGCTTCCAGCCATTGTGTCTCGCGACTTCGGCGACCTCCGCGTCTGACTCCATGGCCATGTTCAACCATGAACACACCACGATGATGTTCGAGGGGAGGTCACGGACCTTCGAGCCGCCCATCCCACGATTGAGGCGATGATGAGGAGCGACCTGCTCAAGCTCCCCACAGTGAACACAGCCCTCGTCACGGTCCAGATACTTCCGGAACTGTTTCGCGTTCATCGTGCCAGATTACAACCTCCGTCAACACGACCTCCGTCCTGGCACGCTCCTTCACAGTTTGGAACTTGTGAGCCTCCAACCCGACCACCTGGACGTCATCCACGAAGGCGACACCATTCAAAGCGTCGAGGATGAGCTTCACCATATTGTCGATGTCTCGTCGTCGCCGATTCCCGTTGAAGAAGTCAATCGAAACCACGACGCGCTCTTCGAACAAGTGTTCGGACGCCGCCCAGTACGCCTCGGCCACGATTGCTTCAGCCTCGACCGTCTCCTTCGGAGTATAAGCTCGGCCGCGAGCGACCCTTGGACGTTGCTTCGACCTGGGCTCACCCTCGATGGTGAAGGCGACCGACCTAGTAGGTGTCGTCCCCGTCGTCTGACTCAATATCGAATCCATTCGATTCCTTCCTCGATGAGACATATCGTTCCATCTGGATTTCACCCATGACGGAACTCATCTCCATGTATTCATTCATGAGTCTCAAGAATTGACTGAGGCTCATGTTGTCGAACTTCTTCCTATCCTCACGGGACAAGAATCTTCTCAAGAGGCGACCGACGGCCGCCATCTGACCGATACCGGATGGCTTCTCAAGCGTCCTCAAGACGTCCTTCGCCGGAAGCGAATCGTATAGCGGGAAGTCGATGGCGCTGAATGGTGGACGGCTCATGATACTCCCCATTCTAATCGAACGAGAGCGCTGATTGACCTGCCAATCTCCAGGCGGTCCCTGAGAGACCTCAGGTGGCCCACAGCGGCCCGATGCTTCTGCTCCACCACCTCGAGCTCGAACGATAGGTCAGAGGTCTCGTAGTCCGCCGTGTAGCGTCGGACGTCATTAGACCCCTCCGTCGTCAAGAATCGTCGAGCGTGTTCCTTCTTGAACGCCTTACGAGCTAGGACCATCTCCTCGTCCAGCGTCGCAATCGTATCGGTCGTTTCGTCAATGTCCCGACCAATCTTCGACAGCGTCTCGACAACCTGAGCCGGGGTTAGGTTACTCACTCAGAATCTTCCGACCTGTTTCATGTAACCAAGCGATGACCTTCCCATAGGAATCGCCATCATCGTGTGAGTCATAACGCTTGTGGAAGTCAACCGCGTCGTCAATCCTCGACACTCGCTCTCTCGTTTCCTCAGCCATCGCGAGGAGAGATTCTTCTCTTGTCAATTCAGAGCCTCCTTCTTCTTCGTGAAGTCACGCTTGACCTCATCCGAGAAGCCGCCAGCGACAGCCTCTTCGAACAGTTTAGTCAATTCGGATACTGAGTCCACCGATTGAACACGCTCCATGAAACCCTCAGGGACTTTTGATTCCTTCGCCGTCTCATACGAGAACGAGTCAGGGTCCGGCTCATCCGTCGGAAGACAGAACGTCTGAAGGATGAACGTCCGGAAGGCGACAGACATTGCCTTCGCTGTGGCCTTGTCTCCGGAGTCGAACGCTTCCGCGACGACCGTACCCTTCACCGGCTCTCCCTCTGAGCCGTAGACGGCGTAGGAGACCGATACATGGGCAACATTCAGAGCACCGCCGCGAGCCGAAGTCATCGACTCATAGGTGACGTCTGAGGCCACAGGGATGATGAAGCCGCCGTGCTTCCTGAGGGCCGGACCAATCGCGTTCACGACCGCGTCAATACCGCGGAAGTTGAATCTCTGGTTCTCGTTCCGGTCCTTCTTTGCGACCGCCTGGACTTCCTTCATTACGTTCATAATTACTTCTTGAGCTTCAGCCATTAGAAGCCTCCTTCCATTACGTCGAGGAGCCTATCGGCAACCCCCGACAATTCGTCAATCATCTTGTCGTCACGGTCAATCTCCGTGACCTTTGGCTCGAACCATCCAGGCACGAACCCTCCGACGGAATCCACGCGGAGCATCCACGCGAACACACACTTGTCGACCCCTGTGACGAACATCTGCCACTGGACTTGACGCCGATATTGGATGGGAATCTTCTCTCCCCAATCCTTCCCCGTCGTCTTGACCTCGGAGATAATCTCGTGGCCGATACTGAGGCCGTCAGGAGTTGCCAGATACCGAGAGTTCTCAGCGTGAGCAATCAGCCACTCGTTCGGCAACACACCGAACTTCATGAGCGACAACCCAATCCACCCTTCCTGGTCCCGACCGAACTTCATGTACGGGTTGTCGGGAATCTGAGTCGGAGAATGAATCTCTGCGACGGCCTCCTCGAACCCGCTCGGAGTTGCCGCTTTAGCAACCTGAGTCGCTGTGACTCCGCCGCGGCGAGCGTCCAACCAACCCTCAAAGTCGATGTCCTTGTTTGCTTTGAATCGTCCGATGTCAATCATCCTCGAAGCTCCTCCTCTGTCAGCACTTCGGCAATCCAATCACCAACGTGTGACACTGACAGGAACGTCTTGATGTCCTTGTAGGAGACGCCGTTCTTGTATGTCTCGACGACCCATTCGTCGCTCGACTGATAGGTGACGAAGGACACCTCCGGGGTTATCATCGGATTCCCGAAGGCGTCCACCGTCTTCCTCATTCAGGGTCCTCGTCTGAGAGCTCTTCGACGGTCCATTGTGTCGCGTTGCCGAGAGTTTGAGCGAGTTGTCTGGCTGACCCCAGTTCGAGGACCAGGCTTCCGTCTTGGTTCAAGGTGAAGACCCCTTCTCGAGGCTTGATGGTCACCTCTCGACCTTCTAGTTCCGCGTTATACATTCCGTCTCCCTCATCCGGCGAGCACGATAGCGATGGCGGCGGCCGTCATGAAGACATAGGACCGCCAGGTTGAGGCACCAATCCAGTCGCCGAAGCTCAGGAAGTAGTGAATGACGAGAGTCATGAGATGTACGCCAATATCGTGAGGAGAAACCCAAGCACGAATGATATTGGCACGACCGCCAGCATCAGCCAGAAGTCAGAGTTCTTGATGACCCAATGGTTCGGGGCGCGATACGTTTCGCGGTGATGCTTCCGCTTGGTCATCCTTCTCGGTGCGAGAACGTGGCCAGTGGGGTCGGGGAGCAGTCTGTCCGGCTCCTCGGTCATTGCTTCGATTTCGATGTTCTTGTAGTAGCCCATGATGTTCCTTCCTTGGTATTGGTATCACGGTTCGTCAGAGGCTAACATACATTTTCAGAATCTTCGCGACACGCCCAAGAAACTTTTTTTTGGAATCGAGTTGACAAGGTTATGGGATACCTGTATCTTTTAGGTATGAACACAGCAACCAAGGTCCTCACCGAGACAATCGCAACCTGGAACCTCCTGGACATCGCGATTCGCCTCGTCGCCGGAATCATCGGTTGCGTCTAACCCCAACGGAAGGAAACACAATGAACACCACAATCACAGAGGTCGAGTACCTCACCGAAACCAAGTTCCGCGCAGAAGTCAAGAAGACCCTCCCGTATAGCGTCAACTCAAAGAGAGACACCGAAGCGTGTCGAGGGTTTGCTATCAACGTCCGTGAGACAAGTGGGGCCGAGACACACCACTCGACCACGTTTCGAGTGAAGGTTGGGCGCAGTTCCTCTGTGAGCCAACTCGACGTCGAGCGCCACTTGGTACTTGCCGGATTCGAGATGGTCGAGGCTAGCCCCGAGTACCTAAATACTGGCATCAGCATCGCATGGCGCAAGGCCGCCAACTAGATTGACACACGAGCGGATACCACTACACTCGAAGCATCTTCAGGCAACCGCCGCACTCATGAAGTAACCAAGAAGGAGAACACAATGGCACGACCCAAGAAGGACCGACTCATCCAACCCCCAATCGGCTCAGAGATGACCGTCGTTGGACACAACCGGAAACAACTAAACAGTCAGCTCAAGCACAACACCAAGACCATGAGAGAACTCGCAGAGCGGGCCACCGCTCAAGGATTCAACGTGCCAGACATCGCCTACCAGCTCGGAGTCACCAAGCGCACCGTGTACCTCTGGCTCAAGTAAAGAAGAAGCCCCGCGGTCCAGGAAGGATTGGACCGCGGGGCAAGACCTAGCCGATAGGCATCATCAAACTATTGGCAGGAATCACATTCTAACGCTTCCATCGGGTCAATCGGACAAGCGACACCACCGACCATCTCCAACCCATCCATCACTTATTATCAGCGCGGTCGTAGGTGAGCACAGAAGTCAGAAGCGACATCGTCGCGGCAAGTGCTGACACGCTCAAAACATTCACCCAATTCACGGCCAGAATACCCATCGCGTCAACACCAATGACACTGATAGCGGCCTGGGCCGCGGTCTTCAAGGCACGCTCGCCACTGAAGGCCCAATACTTCAAGAACTTATCCATCGGGATTCTCCTCATCTCTCATCGTTCGTCGTCCCAGAGGTCTTCCTCTTTCGACAGCCGGACATCCTCATACGCCGCGGCTCCCGTATAGACCGAGAGAGCGGCTCCCATGAGACCGGCAACACTCAAGACTACCGTGTCAAGAACCCCACGGTCATCACCACTCGCGAGAACCCACAGAATAACCAACGAACCAAAACCAAGAACGCTGAAGACAGCGATGCGACGATACTTCCAAGACGGCTTACCCATCAGCCCACCAACGATATGACCCACGGAACGACCGCGGCCACCAAGCCCAAAGCTCCAAACATCTTCCACATATTCGTCTCGATGCGACGGATTCGATGCTCGTGGTCAGTCAACCTCTCGTTCACGTCCCTGTCGAGGTCGTCCAGCTTGTCCGAGATTCCCGGAAGCTGATTGCCCAGACGCTCCAACATCAGGTGAATCTTCTGGACTTGAATGTAAAGCTCCTTCATAGTGATTCTGGTCGAGGATTCGTCGGTCACGGTAGCGTCCCTTGATTCAGCTTCCGCTGAAGCGACGAAACCGTCAGGCGGCCCCACACGCCGTCCGGCTTCTGTCCCAGGCGTTCTTGTACCTTCCGACGTGTTTCGCGTCCCAGACGCCCGTCTACGGCCGCTCCGGACCATTCCTGGAGCGCTCGGTACGTCATGACACCTGGTCGACCATCCGGGACGCCCTTGTAGAAGCCCTTTGCCTTGAGATGCTCCTGCCACCGCTTCCAAGTCTGGCGGCCCATACGACCATCGACCTTCAGCGGGGGAGGAGTTACGGAACGAGCCCCGACCAAGAATGGGACGGGGTCCTTAGTGTCCCCGAATCTGCGCGAGCGGCGAACCTCCCAGTGAAGGTGAGGTCCAGTGGACTGGCCGGTATTCCCGGAATGAGCGACAACCTCGCCAGCCTCGAAGCGAGAACCCTTCAGAAGGTGGGAAGGCTTGCTGAGGTGGTAGTAGACCGTGAACAAGTCGTCCGAGTGTTTCAGAATTAGAGTGATGCCGCCGGAAGGTCCGGAACCCTTGTGGACCACGACCCCGTCAGCCGGAGCCGTTAGGGGAGTGCCGTCAGGGAGCGCCACGTCGACTCCGCGATGGAATCGAATCCTCCCAGTGATGGGATGACGCCTGGGCCCGTATGGACTTCTGGCGTTGATGTGATAACCGGCAGGCCAGGGCTCAGACAGTTTCATACCGTGACCTCTACCCAGTCACCAGCTTCTTCGTCCCAAACGTCCCCCGGTGGTGGCTCTGGCAGAATAGTCCAAGCCTGAGCGTCCTCGTCCCAGTCGTCCGCCGATTCCGGCTTAG
>TARA_R110002110_G_scaffold281105_2_pt1 | contig 11355 bp, 11 predicted proteins | sample TARA_R110002110 | Tara Oceans TARA_R110002110 (sample SAMEA4397330) | marine metagenome | biome: Polar Biome; feature: [SRF] surface water layer (ENVO:00010504); material: water (ENVO:00002006), including particulate matter (ENVO:01000060) such as... | depth 5 m
CCAGTTACGTTATTTTCCGGATAGAAGATGTGGGTACACGGTAGCCTCTGGCAGAGGAGAATTTTCCTTTGTTTAATGTAGAAATCTTATATCGAGCTGAGGTTTTAAAGTTTAAGAATCATATTATTTATATTTTCTACCAGTTAATTCAAAACTCAAATACGGGCAATGCAACAATTAGAAGCTTCTGTTAAAAGTAAGATCGACCAATGGCTAAGTGGTAGTTATGACGATGAAACCAAAAACGAAATTCAATCTCTCTTAGATGACGAAAAGTTTGAAGAGCTGACGGATGCCTTCTACAAAGATTTGGAATTCGGAACCGGCGGTTTGCGCGGAATTATGGGAGTTGGCTCAAATCGAGTTAATAAATATACTTTTGGCGTTGCTACTCAAGGTTTTAGTAATTTTCTTAAAAAGACTTATCCTAAGCAACAACTCAAAGTTGCTATCGCTCATGATTGCAGAAACAACTCAGATACGCTAGCCAAAGTGGTTGCCGATGTCTTTTCAGCCAACGGTATCAAAGTTTATTTCTTCGAGGGTCTCCGCCCTACTCCGGAATTATCTTTTGCTGTTCGTGAACTTGGTTGTCAGGGCGGTGTAGTTTTAACGGCTTCTCATAATCCAAAAGAATATAACGGTTTTAAAGCTTATGGAGTTGATGGCGGACAATTGGTTTCTCCGTATGACAAAGCTGTGATGGAAGAAGTTCAGAAAATTGCTTCTGTTGATGATGTAAATTTTGAAGGAAATGAAGAGCTAATCGAAAAAATTGGTAAAGATATTGACAATAAATTTCTGGAAGAGCTTAAAAAATTATCTGTATCTCAGGAGGCTATTCAAAATCAGAAAGATCTCAAGATCGTCTTCTCTCCTATTCATGGAACTGCCAGCATTTTGGTTCCACCTGCTTTAAAAATGTATGGGTTCGAGAATGTAACATTGGTTGAAGAACAAATGGTTGTGGATGGAAATTTCCCAACGGTTATTTATCCAAATCCTGAAGAGCAAGATGCGTTAGCAATGGCGCTCGACAAGGCCAAGGAAATTGATGCTGAACTGGTTATGGCAACGGATCCCGATGCAGACAGAATTGGAATTGCTGTTAAAAATACGTCTAATGAATGGATCCTTTTGAATGGAAATCAAACCGGTTCTCTTATTATTAACTACATGCTTACTGCTTGGGAAAACGCTAACAAGCTAAACGGTAATCAGTATATCGTTAAAACCGTTGTAACTTCTTATTTGTTAGATCGAATTGCTGAATCTTTTGATGTTGAGTGTTTTAATACGCTAACCGGATTCAAATACATTGGCGAACTAATGACTAAGCTCGAAGGAAAGAAAGAGTTTATCGCCGGAGGTGAAGAAAGCTATGGTTATTTAATTGGTGAGCACGTAAGGGATAAAGATGCCATTGTATCTGCCGTAATTATTGCTGAAATGGCTGCTTATTACAAAGATAACGGTAGCAGTTTGTATGAAGCTTTGTTAGAAATGTATGTAGATTTTGGGATCTATCAGGAGAAACTTATTTCAGTTACTAAAAAAGGGAAGTCTGGTGCAGAAGAGATTCAACAAATGATGAAAAACTTCCGAGTTAATCCACCTCAAGAACTTGGTGGTTCTAAAGTAGTCACTATAAAAGATTATCAATCTCAAAAAGAAACTAACATCGAGAGCGGTGAAGTCTCTGAAATCGATCTTCGTACCTCTAATGTGCTTCAGTTTATTACTGAAGAAGGCGCTATCATTTCTGCCCGTCCATCAGGAACAGAACCGAAGATTAAATTTTATTGTAGCGTAAACGATACCATCGCCACTACACATGAATATGATTTTGTGGCTAATAAACTGATTGAAAAGATCGATCAGATTATGGTAGAATTATCTGAATAATTTTTAATTCTTTATTTAGATTAATTCTTAATAGTCTTATCTTTGATGAAATTAAATCCTATTTCATCAATGAGACATCTATTTTTATTTCTTCTATTCCTTTCTATTTCAACTACTGCAAGTGCTCAGGAACTTATTATTGGAAGTGAACTTGTTAAACCCGGAATTCGGGTAATTTTTGAAGGGGCGATCAAAGATGATGTGACCCCAAAGAATCTACATCTTGCTGAATCCAAAACAGATGTCCATTTAGAAGCTAGAGTTAATTGGGCTTCAGATGAAAGTATAGCAGTGCCTAAAGGAACTCCTAGAGGTGGTTTTGTTGCTTATTTAAAGATAACGGCTGAAGTAATTAACGAACGTACCGGAGAGACTCTTAAAAATATTCAGATTGTACCTCACATAAATCTGATTGACAATTTTCACTACGCTCGAAATATCAAACTTCCGGGAAAAAGGGACGATTTATATACGGTGAAATTCTTCGTAAACCCTCCACCAGGTAGTGATCTTGCTTTACACAAAGATTGGAGAGATAAACATAGCAATCAGCTTTTCGGAAAAACTGTATTCGAATACAAAAACGTTGATTTTGAAGAGATTGCGAATGCCAGTAGAAGGTAGAGAACATCCAACAAAGAATATCCAATCTATACATTTCAAAATTTAATCATCGCAGCTCAAAGTTCTTCCCTGCTTTTTGGGTAACCAAATCCTGCATTTCTAGCTGAAGTAGAGCTACGAGAAGTTGGCTTGTATTGGCATTTAGTTCATCGGCTAAATCATCAATCTGAAAAGATTTCTTTTCAAGTTCTTCACAAATACGCTTACTGAGCTCATCCAGATCGTATTCTCTCCAGCCCTGTGTTTTGGGTTCTTCAATAGCAATACTATCAGATTCACCACTGAAATTAATCGGTAGCTCTACCAAAATATCTTCTACAACCTGAACTAACTTAGCCGCACCTTTTTTGATGAGATAATTACACCCTGTACCCGATGGATTATCTAAAGGATGTGGAACAGCAAACACTTCTCTGTTTTGATCAAGAGCTAATTCGGCGGTTATCATGCTTCCTCCTTTAATCCCCGATTCTATCACAACAACTCCTAAACTTAATCCACTTACTACACGATTCCGAAGCGGGAAATTTCCTTTATCGGGCATTGCACCGGGAGGGAATTCAGAAATAACTGCTCCGCCGGATTTTACAATATGATTAGCCACATCAGCATTACTCTTTGGATATAAATTATCAATACCTGATCCTAAAACTGCAACGGTAGATGCCCCAACTTTAAGTGCCGCTTGATGGCCTATTGTATCAATTCCGTAAGCTAATCCGCTGAATATGCATAACCCTTCTTCCGCTAGTTTTGTACTCAACTTCTCTGCTTGTTTCTTTCCGTAGGTAGATGCATTTCGCGTTCCTACAACGGCAACGCCGGGTTTAGATAATGCTTCAGGATTTCCTCGAAGCCAAAACAGAATGGGTGGATCATAGATCTCTTTCAAGAGACGGGGATATTCAGGATCAGCTATTGTTATAATCTGAGCACCAATTTTATTGGTTTGTTCGATCACCTCATCGACAAGTTCCCAATCTTTAAACGAAAGAATAGAAAGAGTTGAAGCTTCCCCTATTCCTTCAAAACTTCTTAGCTGCGTTTTACTAAATGAAAAGAGATTTTGAAGATTCTCACATTCCTGCACTAAATGCTTAACCCGCTTGCTTCCCAAGCCGGGAATAAGAGTGAGCGCTATTAAATTTCTAAGAATCAAGTTGTTTTGCATGGTGGAGTTTTTCCCAAAGGGCTTCTCTTAATTCATCTACTCCGTAACCGGTCGCAGACGAGATTGGAATTACGGGAATTTCATCATCAAAGTGAAGTTTTTTTTTCAACTTAAAACCTTGTTTTAAATCCATCTTGGTTATAGCTAGCACTCGGGGCTTATCAAGAAGATCTTTTCGATAGGCTTTTAGTTCGTTCAGCAACGCATTATACTCATATTTGATGTCTGACTCAGAGCTCACCATAAACAGTAAAATGCTGTTTCTTTCAATATGGCGTAAAAACTGAATTCCTAAACCTTTACCCTGATGCGCTTCTTCAATAATTCCGGGAATATCAGCCATTACAAAACTTCTGTAATCGGAGAATTTAACCACTCCAAGATTTGGCTCTAGTGTCGTAAACGGATAATCTGCAATCTTTGGTTTTGCATGCGAAAGCGCCGATAACAACGTGCTTTTTCCCGCATTTGGAAATCCTACAAGGCCAACATCCGCAATTAGTTTAAGCTCTAGCTCAACTACACGTTCCTCTCCAACTTCTCCATCCTGAGCGTACTGTGGAGTTTGATTTACCGAACTTTTAAAATGCCAATTTCCAAGTCCACCACGGCCACCCTTGGCTATTACAATTATTTCTTCGTCTTCGGTAATTTCACCAATTCTCTCACGAGTGTCGGCATCAAAAGCTACCGTGCCAAGCGGGACATTCAGAACGATAGATTCACCATCTTTTCCTGAAGAACGGCTGCTACTACCATTTTCGCCAGGTTTAGCTTTGATGTATTTTTTATACCGGAGATCAAGAATAGTATTTAATTGAGCGTTTCCTTTCAGAATAATGCTTCCGCCTTTTCCACCATCTCCCCCATCAGGTCCACCTTTTGGTACATATTTTTCTCTTCTCATATGAGCGGAGCCATTGCCACCTTTTCCTGCGGTGACATAAATTTTTGCGTAATCTGCGAATCTCATTCTGTAGTTATTTGTTATTAGTTATTGGAATGATTTCGACAAATAACCAATAACTAATAACTTTGAATTTATAGGTGTTTTTGAGTGGCGAGAATCCCGAAACTACTTTTTATGAAGAACTAACTTCAACAGCTTGGTGAGTTTAGCCTTCATTTTATTTCTTGAAACGATGAAATCCAGAAAGCCATGCTCTAATAAATATTCTGCTGTCTGGAATCCTTGAGGAAGATCACGCCCAATAGTTTGGCGTACAACTCTAGGACCGGCAAAGGCAATCAATGCGCCCGGTTCAGCAACATTGAAATCACCTAACATCGCGAAACTAGCCGTAACTCCTCCTGTTGTAGGATCTGTGAGATAAGAAATATATGGAACTCCTTCTTCCTCAAGCAGAGCAAGTTTTGCTGAAGTCTTAGCCATTTGCATCAAACTAAGAACACTCTCCATCATTCTGGCACCACCTGTTTGAGAGATGATGATCAATGGAACCTTATTTTCTCTGGCATAATCAATAGCGATACCGAGTCTCTCTCCAACAACTGATCCCATACTTCCACCAATAAAACTGAAATCCATGCAACCCACTACAAGATCAATTCCATTCATTTTACCAACACCAACTCGTGTTGCGTCAGTCAAACCTGATTTCTTTTGAGATTCTTCGAGGCGATCTGAGTATTTCTTACGATCAGAAAATTCCAAAGGATCAGTTGGCATGATATTCTGCCCAAGTTCTTCGAACTTATCATCATCAAAAATAATTGAGAAATACTGCTTGCTGCCAATTCTAAAGTGATATCCACTTAGCGGATCAACCCATAGATTTTCTTCTAACTCTCTGCGATGAATCGTTTCGCCCGTAGTTGGAACTTTAACCCAAACACCTTCCGGCATCTCTTTTTTGGTCTCAGTTTGAATGTTAATGTCTTTTCTTTTAAACCAACTCATAGTTTGTCTTTGATTTTTTTTTGGTTCAGCAAAATAACCATTCTTTAGCTTAAATAAGAATCGGATTACCTGTATGAATTAGTAACCTGACTGCTGCTTATATAATTCGAATTTAAGTCTTCAGCTTTAGTTTTGATACAGAATTTTTCGCTGTTTTTTGATTCAAATAAATCAATCAAAGTGGTAGCTGAGATCGTGGCATCGTCAAATATTTTCACTTTATTTAAAGCTTCACTACTAATTCTATTGATTCCTGAGCCTACTACACAATCTCTTGGTTTTATCAAACCTTCGAGTTCAGACAGCTCCATTACTTTAGCTTTAGTCAACTCTGATAACTCCTGATCAAATGTAAATGACTGATGATACACGTGTGTTCTTCTGGCGTCAATAATTGAATGAATGGTATTTACAGCTTTGTTTTTAGCTGCCATTGCAAACGATGCTAACGTATTTACTGCAAAAAGATCTATATCAGTACCAAATAGTAATCCTTTAATGCCACTCGCCGCAATTCTCAATCCGGTATATGAACCAGGACCATTACTCACTAACACCGCATTTAGATCAGTAATTTCAAAATTATGTTCTTCCATAAGCTGCTGAGTAAACAAAAACATATTATCAGAATGCACACTTCTTCCCTGAATTCGTTTCTCAAATACCTGAGCACTCTTAATCTGAAAAGCTACCGAGCAAATATTTGTAGATGTTTCGTAAGCGAGAATCATTTTATGATTAAAAACTCCGGACTTTCAACAATAAACTGCCAATTTCCTCTATACTGAGAAAAACGTCCATAGAACTTAATTTCTTTATTGGTGCCTTTAATATCACTAAGTACGTCAGCAAGCTTAAATGAAGGTGTGTACACATCGTATGTTCTTCCGTTTACAACAAAATCGTATTTGTGAGTAACTGTTGCAGCCAGATAAAAGTATTCGTCGTAGAAGTCAGGATTTTTAGTTGGATCAGAAGCACCAAATTCTGTTTCTGTTAAAAATTCTGATGGAATGTGATACTCAACAGGAATTGGCTTCCAGTATTCATCGTCATTTTTTGAAACGCTTATTGCTGATGTATTTCCAACTTTATTTTTATTTGCGGTGACAATTTTGCTAGATGTAAACTTCATACTTACGGGCAAATGATCAGAAAATCCACTTCCTGAAAAGGTTGAGCTCCATCTTTTGGGTTCTCCTGATGAAGCAAAGGTATTGAATCCAAAATCACCTACTTCAAATGAATTATCAACATAATACGCACCTCTTGCATCATACATTCCGGGAGAAACCATAATTTGCATTAATGTTCCCCAATAACCTCTATAAGTATCAGATCCCCTTTTTTCGATGGGGTAATCATACCAAAGATTAAAAACTTCTGTGGTTCCATTTTCTGAAATCCCAGCTTCATCACCGGTTGATTTCAACACATCGTTAATCGCAGTTTTCTTGAAATCGTAACGTACTTTTTGATTGTAATCTGAATTAAAATCTCCGGCTAACACAAAATCTACATAAGGATTTTCTTTTATCAACTCATCTAATCTACTTCGAAGAACTTGTGCATTTTGTAAACGAATTTGTTCCATTTCCCAGCTACTTGCCCCAGATTTCCAATGATTGGCAAATACTGCTAATTCATTACCTTTTATATCTATCCAAGTTTCAAGAATAGGTCGTGCGCGTTCAAGCGGATGAATCTTAGTTTTTTCTCTCAAGATTTGAAATCTTGAAAATACCGCTGTTTTCTGAACGGTAGTTGGTAATCCTTTTTTATCTTTAGGACTGTATCCAACTTCAACATGATAATTCCACATTCCTGCATCAACCATTCCTTTTAATAACAAAAGATCAGAAGGTAAATCTGCTACTTCTTCATTGAACTCCTTACCTAACATATTCCTCAAAGTTGTAGAACTATACTGAGCTAGAAAATCACCCGTATCCATCCATTTAGAGTTTCCCTTATTTGGCGTATAATCACTTTCCAACTCTACGATTACTGCAATATCAGGACCCTTCCCTTCATTATATTCTTTCAGTACCCGAACTGCATGTTCAATTTTTGTAAGTACATCTTCTTTGGTGTACAGAGGATTTCCATCTTTGTCAGTGGTGTTATAATCGTCATAGATAGCTGCTCCATCAGCGTCAAACAGGTTCTCTACGTTATATGTAACCAAGGTATATACTTCCGATTTCGTTGATTCCTGAGCTATGCATCCAATGTTCGTTGCAACAAACAGAAGAAGTAAAAATGCTTTTTTCATAATTAATTATGGTTTATAAAGAGTGAAGGATTTTATCTTACTTTAACTTATTTAAAACTAATTCATCTCTGTTAAAAATACCGACCGCACGACCGGTTAACTTATTATTCAAATAAGGAGAGTTTTTTGATTTTGAGCGAACATTTTTAGAATCAAAAGTCCATTCTTCATCCGTATTGAAGAAAGTCAGGTTTGCTTTAGCGCCTACTTCCATTTTCAGTTCTTCCAGATTTAAAATTTTGCGCGGATTATAACAAAGCTTTTCAACTAACTGCTGAAGATTTAATTTTTTTGTTTTGAATAATCTCATGTTTGAAATACTCCAAGCGGTTTCCAATCCGATAATTCCATTAGGAGCGTAAATAAATTCTACTTCTTTCTCCTCAATAGCATGTGGAGCGTGATCGGTACAGATCGCATCAATGGTTCCATCCACTAATCCTTCAATCATCGCATCTACATCTTCTTGCGTTCTTAATGGTGGATGCATTTTGAAATTGGTATTGAACTTTTGCTTCTCGATTTCTTCATCAGTCAAGTCAAAATGGTGCGCACAAACTTCGGTCGTTACATTGATTCCTTTCTTCTTTCCTTCCCGAACCAAATCCACAGCGCCTTTTGTACTAATGTGAGCAACGTGAATATGTCCACCGGTATAACCTGCCAGCAAAATATCACGAGCAATCATCGTTTCTTCGGCAATGCTTGGCGTTCCATCTAACCCTAATCTTGTAGAAACCCGCCCTTCATTCATGTGTCCGGGTCGAGACAGCGCCAAATCTTCTTCATGATTAATGATCGGCATTCCTAACATGGAAGAATATTCCAGCGCCACTCGCATCACCTGCGAATTATAAACCGGATCGCCATCATCACTGAATGCCACAGCTCCGCCGTCTTTCATGTCGCCCATTTCGGCGATTGATTTTCCTGCTCGTTCTTTAGTCACACAACCAATCGGATGAACATCTACGGGAGTTTCATTTCCTTTTTTAATGATGTATTCGACAACATCTCGCGTGTGCGTTGCAGGCTTAGTATTTGGCATACAAGCAACGGCTGTAAATCCTCCGAATGCTGCTGCCGCACAACCCGTCTTGATTGTTTCTTTATGCTCAAAGCCGGGTTCCCGTAAATGAATATGCATATCCATCCAACCGGGGCTCACAAACGCTCCTTCAAAATCTTGGATTTCTTCTCCTTTTTTTGATTTAAGAGATTTTCCCATTTCTGAGATCTTTCCATCTTGGATACGAATATCTATTTTTTCTTTTCCGTTGTGATCTTTGCTAACCGGATGAAGATTTTTAAGGAGCATTGCTGTGTTTTTAGATTTTAAATTCTAGTCAAATATAGGGTTTTTAACATTTGATTATTGAAATTGATTAAGCTGGAATACTTATCTAACAGCGAAATCCCTTCGGTTTTTCGCATCAACGTCCCGCCCGAGTGTCTCCTGCCCTTGCGCTCGCCCTTCGGGACTTCGCACAACGACCGAGTTAACGACATTTTTATTCCCTACATTTTGTACCCTCCTAAAAACCTCGCCAACTCGGGCGGGACGTTGGGTGCAATTTGGCTACGTTACCAAGATTTGGTATATTTGAAAAAAATATATCCAAAATGGGAAAAAACACATCAATATCACTCGGAAATCATTTTGAGGATTTTATCAAAGACGAAGTAAAATCTGGCAGATATAGTTCTGTTAGCGAGGTAATTCGTTCGGCACTGCGTTTGTTAGAACGTGAAGAAAAAAAAGAAAGAGAACTGATTAAAGCTCTTGAAATCGGCGAACAAAGCGGATTTGTTGAAAATTTTGACCCAAAACAAAATCTGACTGAATTGCATCGCCAACACTTATGAGTGAAAACAAATATCGAATAAGTAAACAAGCGATTGATGATTTAAATGATATTTGGGTTTATACTTTTCATAAATGGTCCAAAGAGCAAGCCGACAGATATTACGACTTAATAATCGGAGAAATTTAATTTATTGCGGACAATTATCTGATTGGAAAATCCGCAGAACAAACTCGAAAAAGTTATCGAGTAACGAAAATCAAATCGCACCTGATTTTTTACAGAAAAGTCGAAAATGAAATTGTGGAAATCGTTAGGATTCTGTATCAAAGAATGGATATTAAAAAACGACTGAAATAAAAAAACTGCACACAACACCGTATAAAAATAATTGCGGTTTAGTGCTAAAACAAAGGTAGTTGCGTGTTTGCTACATCTGATTTTCCTGCGGAAAATCCTCGCACGCAAACCCGCAACTATTCTTATACATAAACGTTGTAAAACATACCCAAGAAACTCTCGGACTTAAAAAAGAAGTATAAATAAATTAGAAAATCTCATTCCTAGTGTTTAGCGCTTTAACACCTAATTATCCGTCCCAATCTACTTTTTTGGAATTTATTAAACAACTGTTTTAAATCATTCTATCTATGAGTGGGTTACAATAAGTCTTTTGCTCGGTTTTAGATTTCGGGCTTGGTGCCTTCACCCTGACTCATCGTGCAAGCGCGTGAGTCTGTCCCTCCCCGAGGGATACAGTATTAACTCGCTACCTAAAATTTTTGCTTAATTCTATTTTTCGCCCAAAAACCTGTCTCCCTCGCGAGGGAGACAAAAATCCGCCTGTGGATTTCAGAGGGAGGCTCGACACCCGCTCGCTATTCAGAAACTTCCTGAGCTTCCAGATCTTCAACAACTTTACCAATTTGTGCCCTAACCGAATCCATGTTTGTCAACACATCTTCGTTAGTAAATCTGATTAGCGTAAAGCCGATTTCTTCAAGTCTTCTCTGTCTTTCTTTATCTCTTCTCAATGCTTCTTCGCTGTTATGAGAACTTCCATCAACTTCAATGATTAGTTTTAATTTTTGACACATAAAATCAGCAATATAGTTCAATACAGGTCTTTGGCGCTTAAAGGAGTATCCTTTCATCAGCTTCTTTCTTAACGCATATTTCCATAAACATGCTTCAGCCTTTGTAGCTTTATTGCGATTCTTCACCGCAAATTTTCGCAATTTCTTATTGTATAAATGGTAATTTTTGGAATGAGCTTTCATTGTTCTTTTTTCATAGTAAGACTGTTTAAAGAGTTATTCCTTACAAAAAAAAATTGCGCTGTGTTTTCAGTAAGGCCATTGACCATCGTATTCTGAAAAATTCATTTTAGACATTAATTTTCAAATCATTTATTGTAGTAGGTATTCAGTATTTAAATGATACATTGAATGAGAGTCCATTTAACAAAAAAATTGGTGTAAAATATGTCAAAAGGAAAGTCGATAAAAAAGAACTCAGCTAATAAAGCTCCGGCTAAAACGCTAAAAGAGAAAAGAGCTGCAAAAGCATCCAAGAAAAAAGGCTAGAGACTTTAGCCTTATACCAATATCAGCGTTCCAACAATAGAACGCCGATGACACAGATCTGGCGGATT
>TARA_R110002110_G_scaffold332301_1_pt1 | contig 11354 bp, 6 predicted proteins | sample TARA_R110002110 | Tara Oceans TARA_R110002110 (sample SAMEA4397330) | marine metagenome | biome: Polar Biome; feature: [SRF] surface water layer (ENVO:00010504); material: water (ENVO:00002006), including particulate matter (ENVO:01000060) such as... | depth 5 m
TTCTACACCTTTATTTAATGGAACTATTACAGGTCTTTCAGGGACACTTGCTGACCCAGAAATTTCTGATTCTACCCAGAGTTTAGTGTGGACTAATATACCTTCATCACAGACAGTACCTTTAATAGGTAGTATTATAATTAATACTACAACACTACAGGAGGCATATGTTGTAGGTGTAGACGCACCAGGTACAGGGGGTATTAATATTAGTGCTCCTATTTTTGATTCAGTAACTACCCCTTATGTAATATATTCTAACACACATATACGAGAGGTAGAGAGAGTTAACCAAAGTAAAATATTTTTACTAACTAACTCGATGTTAACTGCGCCTACAAAGACATACCCTGCGTATGTATTAGACGGTAACACTATCACAGTATACCCTACAACAATAATAAACGCAGGCGCAATACGCTCTCAGTATATAAGATACCCGTTTTCACCAAAGTGGACCTATGTAGAACTTGGGCTAGGTGAGCCTGTTTTTAATGCTAACCAACCTGACTTTCAAGACTTTGAGTTGCCTGACTCTGATGAGCCTACGCTTATTGCAAAGATATGCCAGTACGTTGGTATAGAGATTAGGGAGGCTGACGTATATAATTTCGGTAAAGCAGAGGAGAATAATGACACACAAGAAACATCATAAATATGGCATATATTACAGACTATCAATACTACGAGAACGGACAAACCGTTCCAACAGATGCTAACTGGGGTTCGTACCAATACGTTACCTTAGAGGATATTGTAAATAACTTTATGCTGATGTATCAGGGTAACAACGAGCTTATCAATAATATAAACAGGTACCAGGTTTTATTTCACGCAAAGAGAGGGATACAGGAGTTGAACTACGATGCGATGAAGGAGATAAAGATACTAGAGCTTCAGGTATGTGACCAGCTACGTTTTGTTTTACCCCCTGACTATGTAAACTGGGTTAGGATATCTAAAGAGGAGAACGGTATGCTGTTCCCTATGACTGAGAATATCCAAACAAACTGGAGTGGGGCATACCTACAGGACAATGACTGTCAGATACTTTTTGATATAGAAGGAAATGTACTAAAGCCTGATAACTCAGTGTTTGATGTAAAGAGGCTTTCTGGTCAGCAACAAAACATGTACCTAGGAGATGGACCTTACAATGGCCAGCAGGGCTGGAATATAGATGGTAACTGGTACTTTGATTACAACATAGGTACTAGGTTTGGTTTAAATACAGAGACAGCAAACGTTAACCCTACCTTCAGTATTAATAAGAAGGGTGGTGTAATTAATTTTACGTCAGGTATGTCAGGAAAACTTGTGGTACTAGAGTATGTGTCTGATGGTTTAGAGTCTGGTGATGACTCTAGTGTAAGTGTTAATAAATTATTTGAGGAGTTTATATATGCTTATATAAAATACTCTATATTGAACGGACGCTTCGGTGTACAAGAATATATTATAAACAGGGCAAGAAAAGACAAGTCATCACTTCTTCGTAATGCAAAGATAAGGTTGAGTAACATTCACCCAGGTAGACTATTACAAAACATGAGAGGTCAGAATAAATTAATTAAGTAGTATGGGATTAACTTCAACAACTTTTATAGCGGGTAAAATGAATAAGAGCGTTGATGAACGCTTAGTACCGCCAGGGGAATATGTAGATGCATTAAATGTAAGGTTGGGTTCTACAGAGGATACCGAGATAGGTGCGGTAGAAAACTCTAAAGGTAACTCCCGACTAACAACATTAGAGTATGGGGGTCAACCCTTAAATACTGTTGGCTATGGGGATGTAAAAACTATAGGTTGTTTTGAGGATGGTATAAATGAGACTATATACTGGTTTATACACCAGACAGACAACCCTAACTCTGTAGTCACAGGTGTGATAGATATGGTTGTATCCTTTAATACACAAAGTGCTACACTTATATACCATGTAATAAGTACTCAGGTATTAAACTTTAGCTTTAACAATTTAATAACAGGTGTATCAAAGGTCGATGACCTACTATTTTTTACTGATGACCTGAACCCACCAAGATTTATAAATGTAAATAGAGACTATCCTTACCCTGTAGGGGATTTGGATACTATACTAGAGGAGGAGGATATTAGTGTGATTGTTAAGCCCCCAGGTTTTGAGGATTACAGTACAACCTCACCATTGGGTACCCCACATATTGAGTTAATTAATATACCAGGGGAAGAAAATTATATGGACATAAGGTTCCTATCATTTGCCTATAGATATAGGTATGAAGACGGCCAGTATAGTGCTACCTCTTTATTCTCTACACCATCATTTGAACCAGGTCAATTTTCATTAAGCAGTTCTAATGTTTGGAACGAGGGTATGGAGAATATGTTTAACGCATGTAATGTCACCTTTTCTACAGGTAGTAAAAGGGTAATACAGGTAGACCTACTTTATAAGGAGAGTACAACTAATGTTATAAACGTTATAAACAGGTATGTAAAAAAAGATGAGGGGTGGCCTGATAACTCATTTAAAACAAAACAGTTTTCTAATAGTGAGATATATACAATAATAGGACAGGATGAGCTATTTAGGCTATATGATAACGTACCTCGTGTAGCTAAAGCTCAGAGTATACAGGGTAACAGGCTTATGTATGGTAACTACGTAGACGGGTATGATATTAAAAGTGTAGAGGATGGGTTAGATATAAAGATGACCTATGAGGCAACACCATTTATTATATTCAACCCTCTTGAACCTATAGATACAAATACAGTATTAACTGCTGGTACGTATCCTATAGGACAAAGTATTATTACAGCTCCTTCAGCTAGCCCACATGTTGAACAAAACTCAGTATTAACATTTGATATGTCAGGTGTAGCGTCTTCGTCAGGGTCTATAAATGTGGGTACTGAAATTACCTTAAACTTCACAATACAACAAACAACACCTACATTCGCTTTAAATGATGCAGGTAGTTTTACCCCTTCAATTCAGTCTAGTCCATTTTTAATAGGTATAACGTTTGTATGCCCCACAACATACTCATCAGTTAGTGATATGTTAGACTCTCAGGTATTTAAAAATAAATTTGGAGGAAGTCTAGGGCAGGGGTATACATCAAACGGTATAGTTAAACCCCTGTACCCATGTAATGAAAGTGCTAATGGCTCTACGTTGAGTGACAGGCTTTATTCGCAGGCAACCAGCCCATTACCTGGAACATCTTTAGTTTTGGTTAGTGGTGGTATAAATAATACTGAGGTTTCAGATATAAGTAATCAAGCTATTCTTGACTCATCCCCATTCCCATTTGTTTGCGGGAGTACTCAATTAGTGAATAGTACTACCACAGGCTCTGTACCTGCACCATCACCTGGGTTAGGCACGTTAGTAGATGATAACGTTGATTTTTTTACTAGTACAGTAGAGGTAGGGTACTATGTTATAGTATCTTCTATTGGACTTATGGCTCAGGTAACGGATGTTTCTCAGAACACATTAACTATAGTAGATGTTAATGGTGGGCTACCTATATTAGTAAACTCAGGTACTAACTATATTATCACACCTGGGGGTGGTAACACCCCATTCTTTAATCCTAATGGTTTTCAGTATAACCATACTACAGGTACAGATACATTTTCTATCCAGGTGCCTGCAACTAGGTGGTTTGGTTCTAATGGTTTACAGGAAGGTGTTGCCGAAAACGCTGTTAGGTATTATAACTTTATAGCTGAAGGGTGTATTGTATCTAAACGTAATGTGGTTGGTAAGTCCAGCCTACACTCAAACAGAGACTACGAGGTTGGTATAGTTTATATGGACGAGTATGGTAGGGCATCTACAGTACTTACAAGCTTAGACAGTACTGTGTTTTTTAATGCAGGAACCTCCTCATATAAAAATCAGATTAAGGTAACACTAGACAACCTACCCCCATATTGGGCTAAAAAATATAAGTTTGTTGTAAAACCAGGGCAGGGGGCATATGAGACTATATACTCTAGAAGATTTTATAGACAAGACGGAACAGGTGATGGTACAACTAGCCTACCTATTGCTAACACTAATGACCCTGGTCTAACATGGTTTAAGCTTGAGGGTCAGAACCAAAACGTATTAAAAACAGGGGATGAGATTATTGTAAAAATGGATAGTAATGGTGCTGTTAATAGTGAACAAAAAGCAGTTGTACTTGATATCCAATACTTTTCAAGTGATGGTATATCTACCGTACAAAACTCAGAAGTAGGTTTATATATGCTGTTAAGGGCTCAGGGGTGGTCAGCTCAAGAAAATATTATTGAGTCATTAGGTCTTACACAATCATGGGAAAATGAGATAAACCTACTGGGCATTACTAATGTGTTTCCATTCGATATTAGCCCTGTAACTGATGGAGACTATTGTGCGTTATGTAATGGAGACTGGGGTAGTATTAGTGACTACAGTAGTAACTTTAATAGTATAACATCTGGAACTATATTCAACGGAGTAACAGGTATGGGATATCCGCTACATGCAAATGGAGTTAATATACCTATACCTCAAGGGGCAGAGGTTGAGATATACTATAAAATTAACAGAGCTTCTTCAGGAGATGCGTGTAGAAAAAAACTCAAGTATAGAAGGACATTTATATCTTCATTTAGCTACCCTAATTTTTCCGCATGGGCTATAGGGGATGACTTAGCTGGACAAATGCTTACAACAAGTACTAATGATGCTATTGGTACAGATGCAAACGAAGGTAATATGACCTTTACGTTTGATGATTCTTTATTTGACCCTATAGGTGGATTTACAGCTGGAACGGTTCAGATAGAAGATTATGATAATAGCGGTTTTGCATCGTGGGATAATTGGTATACTCAGGCTGCGTGCTTTAATACAGATGGTGGTCAGGGTAATGCTTTTGCACGTATCGCTACAACTCAAGGTGGCTTACAGCATTTTGTACTTAACGGTATGCTAGACGAATGTAGTCAGGGAATAGGTGTAGGAACAATCTCTTTAAATCCACAAACAGCTCATGCTGAGATGAGTATAAAGATAACAGAAAGAAACCAACAATTTGTATTTGAAACAATACCTGGTAATGTTGACGGTGAACTATTCTATGACGCATCAGAGCTACTTGAGATAGAGCCACAGGCACCAGGACTACAACCATTCCATAAAGCAGGTAGGACATTTGACCCTACATCACAGGTTTTTTTACCTCAGGCTTTGAGCCAGGACCAGAATCAGACCTCACCAATGATTACTACATTAGATTTTTACAACTGCTATGCCTTTGGTAACGGTGTAGAAAGCTATAAGATATACGATAGCCCAGCAGGAAAAGGGTTTAACTTAGGGGAAAGGGTTCTCGCTGTATCTAACCAACAGTTTAAGGAGGCTGACAGGTATGCGTCTATTACGTATAGCGGTATATATAATAACCAGTCAAATGTTAATAACCTAAACGAGTTTAACCTAGGATTACTTAACTTTAAGGACTGTAACCAGGAGTTTGGTCCAATACAGGTATTACACTCAAGGGAGAGCAACCTATTAACCCTTCAGGAAGACAGGATAACATATGTAATGAACGACAAAAATATACTTAGTGATGCCGTAGGAGGTGGTGCTATAGTATCTATACCACAGGTTTTAGGGGAGCAGGTTGTACGTATTGAGGAGTATGGTATTAGCTTTAACCCAGAAAGCTTCGCTACATTTGGTTCAGACATGTATTTTACCGACACTAAAAGGGGTGCTGTTTTAAACCTTAGGTCTACTGGTAAGGGAGATGCACTTCAGGTTATTTCTGATTTTGGCATGAACTCTTGGTTTAGGGACTCGTTTAATATACAGCTTAACACCCAGAAGCTTGGTGGTTATGACCCCTACATGAATGAGTATGTATTAGGTACTAACCTTACACTCAGGCCTTTACAGTTAGACAAGGTGCCATGTGGTACTAGGTCTTCTTTTAATGAACAGCTTACTACTGTTTTATATGAGGTAGACTTAGGTCTTGTTATAGGTACTATTAATATACCATATATAGTAACCTCAGGGTCTATAGCTATTAGTATATCATGGAACGGTAGTGAGGTTGCGTCTATACCAGCCAGCTCCTCTTCAGGGACTTTAACGTTTAATAAAACATCAAACGCACCTAGTGTATGTACTGTTTTAATTACACCTAACACTACATCTACATTTGAGTTAACGGTAGGGTGTCCCCCAGAAAAAAATATAGAGGTTATACAGGTGGTTGTTAGTAGTAACAATGATGCTGGAAAATATATACATACAGACTATAGCTGGTCGGATGGGTTAAATACAAGCCCATTCACAGGGTTTTCATCTGCAGGGTTAACAGTGGCACAGCCGTCAGAGTATGATAGTGCTATAGGTGTTAGGTCTATAGGTGTATTCCCTTATTCAGGTACAGATATTACATTAAGGACTAGAAAGTTTGGTATTGATGACTTTAACTTTAACCCTTTACTACATAAATTTAAGATACTATCTTCTAACACTGAGTATACAAGCTCTATTGCAGATATCGATAGCCTACTTATAGCTAGCTCTACTGTGTCACCAATATCTGAGCCTCAGCCAAATGTTTTTCAGGCTACAGAGCTATCATTTAACCTTCCAGATAGTAATAACTACCTATATATTATATGGGATTTAAGGCAGACATCATCACAGGTGGTATGTTTCTGTAATGCATCACACACTGTAAATGATGTGTGCTGCAACTGTGTAGTTAGGTGTAAGGATATACTTATAGGGCCAAGGTCATTATCAGCTGAGGGTGCATGTACAACAGATGTAGACAGTCCTCAGGTAGGTAATAATCAAGTTTCATTTAATGGGGACTTTAGCCTACCTACGGTAGGAGATGTAGTTTATAGTACAACAAGTTGTAGCCTGCCCAATATAACAGCAGGGTTTTATATAGTAAGCCAAGTATCACCATCCATACCGCCTAAGAAGTGGATAGAGATTGGGAATGCTGGCCAGGTAATAAACGAAGGAAATTGTTAAAATAAAATAAAACATGGCGTGTAATAATTCAACACAGATATTCTGGTCGGGCATAAATTTTTCTACTGCTCCCCAGTTTTATACAGATAGCAGCCTTACCAACGTTGCAGATAATGGGTGGTACTCGTTTGGGGGTGTATATCGTCAGATGTATAATGGTCTACTCGGGGCTCCGACCTCATGCCCATCCTGTCTTTTTGACTGTACTAGCTTCCCTAATAAGTATGTTACTGGGGGTACATCACCAGGTAGGTATAGTATGGATATAGATTTAGGTAGCACTACAGGTGCGGTGATTATACATTTTGAGCCTAGTGTTAACCCTTCACAGGTAACATGGTCTCATGACGGTATCAGTGCCTCTGAGTATAGTAACCCTGCATGGGGTTATACAGAGGGATTAATAGGTAGACAGGACAGTTCGGTAGACGGGGGTACATTTACTTGTGGTGAAAACTACTCTGTAAGTAATAATTCAGGTAGCTCTAACCAGGTTGTTTCTGGTGGGATACTACAGTATGATTTTCAGGGGGGTACGTTTGTACAGTCGGGTCAGAATATATCACTAGGCCCATACAACGCATCATCAAGTTTAAGTGCACCTAATGTAAACCTAATAAATGGTTCACCTGGTTTTTTTACTATGGTTGTACCAAAACCAAACGCAGCAGCAACCTCTGTAAATATATTAATAGACGTTGTTTGCCCTAATACTGAGTTTAACATTAAGGTAAACTGCCCACAAAACCTGAACACTTTTGAGGCTGGCCCTAGGAGTGGTGCCTGTGGTACTGTAGGAAGTTTTCTATACACAGCCTCAGTGCTTGTACCTTCAGGGGTGTCAAGCAGTATATCTGTTTATGACTGGGCATTTGAAGATATAAACGGCTCTTCACCAATGCCTGCAGGGGTATACCCTGTAGTTATAGGGGGTGTAAATAATTTTGTAACGGTTGATGTTAATGGGGTGGTTACATCGGTAGCTCCTTGTTAAATAAAAAATAATATTATGGCAAGTAAAGATAAAGCATATACACTATCTTATAGTGAGGGGTCAAAAGGTTGGCCCTCGTTCTATTCCTACCTACCTGAGTACATGAAGGGTATGAATGGTTTTTTTTACACCTGGAATGGTGGTGACCTATACCGTCACAATACTAACCCTAAGCGTAACAACTATTATGAGGAGCAGTATACCTCACAGATTACATCGGTTTTTAACCAGCAGCCAACAAATATAAAACTTTTTAAGACAATGTCTTACGAGAGTGATGACAGGTGGGAGTGTACATCTTTATTTACAGACTTAAGTACTGGCTCTATGCTGTCCACATACTTCCAACAGAAGGAGGGTGAGTGGTTTACATTTCTTAGAGAGAATGCAGGTACAGTAAACTGGAGGGCTAGGTCAGCTAATGGTATTGGTGAAGCAGTAACGGTTACAGGTCCTACGCTTTCAGTAGTTGTTACGTTTGATGTAGACATAGACAGCATACTAAGTGTGGGGGATACAATATATGTAGGAACAATAGTGCAACCCACTGTACCTCAACCCTTAATACCCGTACCACCAAGTTTAATACAGCCTCCTTTATTTTCAGGAGTCGTATTAAGTGTTGTAAACCAGAGTACTACAGATGCAGCAGGCGTGGTAACACCATCGTCTATAACTATAGACTGTACACCTCCTTTGCCTATTATCCCTGTAAACGTACCTACAGTTGGTGAGTTTGTGTTTTTTATTAAGAATGCTGTAGCGGAGTCGCATGGTGCTCGTGGGTATTTTTTAAACTTTACCTTAGAGAATACAAACGACAAGGCGATTGAGCTTTTTTCAGTTGGTTCCAGTGTGATGCAAAGTTTTCCATAGATTTTATTATCTTTGTGGAAGAGAATTAATTAACAACAATATATATGATAGGTGTAATAGTAGGTGCGGTTTCTGGGCTAGCCCAGGCGGCTTATAACTTTTATCAGGCAGACAAACAAGATAAGGCTGCCTCAGCTGCTAGGGAAAAGTCAAAAAAATTGATGAAATCCGCTAGGAAAAGAGCAGAGATAGATATGTTTGCTGGGATGACACTCCCGTTCGATGCATATACGTCTAGTAATGATGAGTTTATACGTAACCAAACGACAACAACTCAAGCATTACAAGAGGCTGATGTAAGGATGCTCGGAGGTACAACCTTAGGTGCTCAAAATACAAAGTATTCAGAAGCACTAAGAAACCAAATGGGTCAGGACCTGATGAACTTGGATTATACTAAAAGACAGTCCCGTCAAAATATTAACGACACACTTCGTGACTTTGATATAGGTGAGGCAGAAGGTAAGGCTATGGAGCAAAGAGACCAACAGGAGTTAAGGGCTAACTCTGTGTCAGACGCCTTCAGTGGGCTTACTAGTGCTGCTACATCAATAGCTGATGGTATTGCTCTATACCCAGAGCAACCAGAGAAAATAACATCATCTACACCAAAAAAACTAGATATTGATGTAACTGGAGGTAATCAGGGTACACCAGTAGTTAACCCTCCTAAATCAAGATTTAATTTCAGTGCATTTGCAGCTAATCCAATAAAGAACCCTTTTAGATAATAAGATATGCCAAATCCATTTTCAAGACCAAACCCTACTAACGAGTTTAATATATACCAGAGGGAGGGTGATGCTCAACAGGTTGACTGGAAACAGATATCTGAGGATGTAACTACGACTGTTACAGATATTGAGAAAGACAGGGCCACACGAAAGGCTGAGATACTTAAAAACTTTCAGGACCAGCAGGTAACATTGAAGAGCCTTGCTAATAAGTATGATACCCGAACACTACAACAGGCAGTTATGAAGGGTACTAATAATATATCACTAGGATTAACCGCTATGTATAATGAGGTTAAGGCAGGCCGTCTGAAACCATCCGAATTTGCCCTAAACCAACATAATGTACAGGAGGGTTTTACGGCTATAAAATCATATGCAGACAACTTCGACCCTAAGTTTAAGGAAATGACACTAAGGAGTCAGGTGCAGGCGGATGGACAGCCTATAAACTCTGAGCTTGAGAGGAGCGATGCGGAGACATTACTGAGCTTTAATAATTTAAATAACAAAGGGTTTGCAGCTGACGAAAATGGAAATGTAAACATAGTAACATACAAACCTGACGGTAGTATTGATGAATCTCAAACTAGGCCTGTGTCAGTACTACACGCACTGTTATATCAGAAGACAGATAATATGAAGCTAACCCCTATACTAGAGGGAATAAATAGTGACCTGGGGTCACTATCTTTACAGGCGGTGTCAGACGCAAACCTTGGTAGCGGTATGAGGAGTTTAACAACGCAGGAGATATCTAGGGCGGAGACACAGTTTGCTCAGGACCTAGGGGATGAGAACAACACAGAGATGAAAGAGCTACTAGACCTGAAGGTAGACCAGGTTATTTTTTCAGATGAGGCTGCATCAATATTTGCCACAAGCTTTATGGGGTACAAATCCGATGTGGATGGGACTGAATCTAAAAAATGGTTAGCAGACCCAAAAAATAAAGGTAAGTCTAACCCTTATATACTAAGGGAGTTTAATAATAACAGTGGGATTTTCCAGTCTTTCCCTACACCAGACCAGATGATAGAAATTAAGAAAGGGGCAAGGAGGACTATCCTAGGCTCATTCACTACATCTGTAGCTGAGAAGGCTGAGAGGACTAATAATAAAAATAGACAAATCAACTGGAGCAATGCTGGCGGTACTACTACACCTGAAGATTCTATAATATATGACGCTTTAAATAAGAATTTTTATGCTACAGACCCAAATTCAATAACTGAAGCCACACGAAACCTAACCCAACTTATTAATAATAATACTAACCCTGAAGATGAACAGCTAGAGATTGAATTCTTGCCAGGTACTGGACTAAACAACGGTATTTTTGAGGAGGGAGACGGATGGGTTGTATTTAGACCAGGATATACAGACACTGACGGTAACGAAGTTCCTGCAGAAAAGATAGATTTTTATACTAACCCTAGCCAATTAAGTAACTATGCCTTTACCCAACAAACAGGTAAAGAAAATTTAACGCAGTATAGGAGACAAGAAGTAATTTCTAATAAGGGAAAGAAAATACAAAGAAGTATTGCACAGATTATGGAAGAAGATGGTGTAAATGCATCAGAGGCAGCTAAAACATTTAAGGCCGAAAATTAATATTTAATATATAATAAATATGTATGACGATTTATATGAATTAATGGTTGCAGGAGCGTTTGCAAACAAAGAAGAATTTAATTCTTTTGTAAAT
>TARA_R110002110_G_scaffold27592_9_pt1 | contig 11348 bp, 10 predicted proteins | sample TARA_R110002110 | Tara Oceans TARA_R110002110 (sample SAMEA4397330) | marine metagenome | biome: Polar Biome; feature: [SRF] surface water layer (ENVO:00010504); material: water (ENVO:00002006), including particulate matter (ENVO:01000060) such as... | depth 5 m
CCGTGCCGCGTTCCTTCATGTGGGGGACCAGCGCGCGTGCGGTCAGATAAACCGATTTCATGTTCACGTTGAACACACGGTCAAAATCATCTTCTGACACCTGATCCAAGGGGGTTGGCAGATGTGTCACCCCGGCGTTGTTGATCAGAATGTCAACCTGGCCCCATGCGTCAATCGCGGTGCGGGCCATGGCATTCACGGAAATGGCGTCACTGACGTCCACGGTTTGCGCCAAGGCGTGATCGCCCAGTTCCTGCGCAAATTCAGTGGCACCAGCGCCGTTGATATCTGCCACCATGACCCGCGCGCCTTCCTGCAGGAATCGCCGCACGATACCTGCGCCAAAACCCGATGCACCGCCTGTGACGATGGCTGTTTTCCCGGTAAGTCGCATGATGATGTCCTCCTTCAGGTCAGTGTGCCGCCTCGTGTCGGACTTGCCAAGCCTATCGTTGAACCCGAAACGAAAAGCTGCCGATTTGATTGGCCGTCCGTGCAGGGCCGGGTGCAATTTCGCAGACACCCTCGCAATCTTCGAGGCAACGCTGCCAAAACTGCATCGCACCCTGGGGGTGTCTGGAAACGCCCAGCACCCAATCGCCGCCCAGCGACTGAAAAATCAGCGCGGCGGCTTGTGTTCCGATCCCGAGGTGGCGGTGGGCCGTCTGTATCGTGAACTCTGTTAACTCGTGGGTCCCATCGGGATGGTTCCAGACCAGGGCAAAGCCCACGGGTGCCGCGTTTCGTTCGATCAGATAAGGGTGGCGGCCCGGTTCGATCCAGTACCGATCCAACGCGTTGGGAAAATAGGCGGGGCCTTGCGGCAGCACTTCGCTGAAATATCTTTTGGCCATGGCATCCAGCACCGTCCGATGCCTTTCTGCGACCGGGCTGATCGTGACCCTATCAATCATGCGCTGCCCACAAGGTCGGGCAGAACAGGTGCTGCGTCGATCAGCGATTTGGTATAGGGATGCTTGGGGTTTTCAAACGTTTCGTCCGTTGGGCCTTGTTCGACAATCTGACCTGATTTCATGACCATCACCCTGTCAGTGATGGTGCGCACCACCGACAGGTCATGCGAAATAAACACATAGGTCAGGTCATAGGCGCGACACAGATCTGCCAAAAGATCAAGGATCTGCGCCCTGACCGACACGTCCAGCGCGCTGACCGCTTCGTCAAAAAGGATCAGATCGGGGCGGATGATCAGCGCGCGTGCAATCGCGATGCGCTGGCGCTGTCCGCCGGAAAATTCGTGGATGTATTTGCGCGCGTCCTGTGGCGTCAGCCCCACAGCGGTGAGCGCCGCGTCAATCGCTTTGGTTCGTGCAGCGCCGGTTGGCGGGCTGGTCAGCAGGTGAAAAGGTTCGGTGATCAACCGGTCGACCCGGTGACGGGGATTGAAACTGCCAAAAGGGTCCTGAAACACCACTTGCATCTTGCGGCGGACCGCCAGGTTGGGCTGGTTCTTGACAAAAACAGGCGCGCCATCAAGCGTGATCGTACCGGCCTGCACAGGATCAAGCCCAAGAAGAGCACGTGTCAGCGTGGATTTACCGCACCCCGATTCACCGACAAGGCCCAATCTTTCGCCCCGCCTTAGGGTGAATGACACATCATTGACCGCGCGAAAATGACCGGGTGCGCCCAAAAGCGTCGTGCGTGGCAACCGATAGTCGCGGCTGACATTGCGGACCTCAAGCAGCGGGTCTTTTGCAGTGACCTTTGGCAGGTTCACGCGGTGGGTTGAGGCGGCGAACAGCATTTTTGTGTAAGGGTGTTGCATCTGGGTCAGCAGATGGTGTGTCGGGCCTTCCTCAACAGCCTCCCCATTGCGCATCACTATGATGCGGTCTGCCATATCGGCCACAACGGCAAGGTCATGGGTGATCATCAACAGGCCCATACCGTCTGCTCGGGCAAGCCGTTTCAGCAGATCAAGGATTTGCGCTTGGGTGGTCACGTCCAGCGCGGTTGTCGGTTCATCTGCGATCAACAGACGGGGCCGCAGGGCGATGGCCATGGCGATCACCACGCGCTGTCGCTGTCCGCCGGACAATTCATGCGGATAGCGGCCCAACGGGAAACTGTCTTGTGGCAGCCCCACGCGGGCCAGTGTCTCCGCGGCCCGTGCCTCGGCCACGGCGCGTGTGACGGTTGGTTCATGAATACGGATGGTTTCAGCCACCTGTGCACCGATGGTCTGCACCGGGTTCAGCGCAGTCATCGGTTCCTGAAACACCATGCCGACATCATTGCCCCGGATTGCGCACAGATCACGCTCTGACTGGTGGGTCAGGTCCGTTTTACCCAGTAAAATGCGCCCTTTGGTTTGCGTGCCCTTGGGCAGAAGTTGCATGATCGCCAGCGCGGTCATGGATTTCCCTGATCCGCTTTCCCCCGTCACCGCAACAATTTCACCAGCCGCAACTGACAAGGATACATCGTGCAAAATGCGCAATCCATGGATCGACAGCGATAGATTCTCGATGCAAAGCAGCGTCATACGCGGGCCACCCGCAAGCGGGGATCAAGATAATCGCGCAAACCGTCACCCATCAGGTTCAGGCCAAGTACCGTCAGAATGATCGCAAAGCCTGGCACCAGCGCCATATGCGGTGCGATGCTGACCAGCGTTTGCGCGTCGGCCAGCATCCGACCCCATGATGGCGTGGGTGGCTGCGCGCCAAGCCCGACATAACTCAGCCCGGCCTCGGCCAGAATACCCAGCGAAAACTGGATGGTGCCCTGCACGATCAGCAGGTTGGTAACGTTGGGCAGAATGTGCTCGACCGAGATGCGGGTGGCCGATTTGCCGGCGACCCGTGCAGCAAGAATGAATTCACGTTGCCACAGCGACAGCGCCGCACCCCTTGTGATGCGCGCAAAAACGGGGATGTTGAAAATACCGATGGCGATGATTGCATTGATTGCACCGGCGCCAAAAATTGCTGTGATCAGAATGGCGATGACAAGGCTGGGAAAAGCAAAGACCAGATCGTTGCCGCGCATGATCAGTTCGTCAATCCACGTGCCTTGGCGCGCAGCCGCCCACAGACCCAGCGGGATGCCCAACCCCATGCCAATGCCCACCGCCACCAGTGCCACCGCAATGGAAGTGCGCGCGCCGACCATGATCATGCTCAATATGTCACGCCCGAAATGATCCGTGCCCAGCAGATGTGCAGCGTAGGGCGATTTTAGCTTGTTGGGAATATCAAGGCTGGTGTGGTCATAGGGCGTCCATACAAAGCTGATCAGCGCGGCGGCCACAAAGACGGTGCACAGCAGCCCGCCAATGATCAAATTGCGCCTCATGTGCGGGCCCGCAGGCGCGGATCAACGGCAGCATAGGCCAGATCAACAAGGAAGTTCACAAGGATGACGGAAAACACCAGCAGCATCACCACTGATTCCACCACGATCAGATCGCGCGCCGAGATGGATTGAAACACCAGCCTTCCCAAGCCGGGCAGGTAGAACACCTGTTCAATGATGATCGAGCCCGCCAGCAGAAAGGAAAACTGCAACCCGATGATGGTCAGCACCGGGATCAGCGCATTGCGCAAACCGTGCCGCCATAGCGCTTGTCGCGCCGACAGGCCCTTGGCGCGCGCGGTGCGCATGAAATCTTCGCCCATCACATCCAGCAGGGATGACCGCATCACCCGCGCCAATATCGCGGCCTGCGGCAGCGCCAGCGCGATGGTGGGCAAGGTCAGCGCATGCAGCCCGGCCCAAAAACCCTTGTCCCAACCAACAAATCCACCGGCAGCGAACCAGCGCAAGTTAATTGCAAAAATCAGAACAAGCATCATCGCAAACCAGAAATTCGGCACCGCGACACCCAATTGCGTGGCGCCCATAATCCCGATGTCACCCGCTTGCCCCCGGCGCGATGCCGCATAAATTCCCGCCGGAAACGCGACCGCCGTGCTGAGCACAAGCGCATAAAGCGCAAGCGGAAGAGACACCCACAGCCTGTCCCCCACCATCCCGACCACGGGGGTGCGGTAGGTGTATGAGGTGCCAAGGTCCCCGGTCAACATTCCACCAACCCAAGACAGATACCGTTCGACCTTGGACTGGTCGAGGCCAAGTTCGGTGCGCAACGCTGCGAGGGTCTCGGGCTGTGCGTTGATGCCAAGCATAAACGATGCCGGATCACCGGGTGCAATTTCGATGACGATGAAAATCACCAGCGACGCGACCGCGAGGCTGATCAATAGGGAAAGCAACCTTTTGAGTGTGTACCTAATCATTTCAGCAAAGGTTATGCGCAGGCGCGCAGGGCGTCCAGAGGCCATGAACGCAGGTGTGAATCCCTCATCCGACTGACGCAAAGAGGCGCACATCTGTGTCATACGACATAGGTCAGGTTCAGAAATGCGCGGAAATTAGGCAATTCCGAGAATAATTATATCGAGCTAAATCAGGAAGTTAACTAGAGTATTCGTTGATTTTCCCCTGATTGGCTGAAATTGTCCGGAACAGGTTGGGCGGTTGTTCGTTGAGTAGGCAGCAAACGAATAGGAGTACGACAATGAACACCACGATTAAAACTCTCGCCATCGCTGGCCTGATGGGCACCCTTTCCGCACCTGCATTTGCTGCGGCACATATGGATATCAATTCAATGACGTGCGAAGAGTATAATCAGCTGGGTGGCGCGGACCGCGACAAAGTTGCGTTGATGGCTGTGGCAGACCTGAACACCAATGCCGAAGGCGGTTCAGCAAACCCCAAAGCAGTTGTAGATGACGGCACAAGCTCTGCAACCGAAAGCACGGATTCCGAATCTCTCGAAGGTTCCGCGACAGCGACAAGCATCGAAGGTGCGGGTGACGACATGACACGCATGGGCGAAGAAATTGCTCGGTTCAACCGTATTTGCTCACGCAACTGGGACGCAATGGTGACTGAAGCGGCGGCTGGTCTGATCGGTACACGCTAAACCAACCTTGCTGAACAAACTATGGGGTGCCTTTGGGTGCCCCATTTTTATTGGCATCCCCCTGATCGCGGCATAGGTCTGGGGGATGCAGCGGCCCCTGTTCATAGGACACGAAATATTTCGTCATTCCAGCTATGGGCGTTGGCACCCTCTGCGTGTGCCGCGTGTGTCAACGGTAATGGACCTAAGTCGTGCAATGGGGTGGCTGCCACAAGAGCAGTTTCTGACCTCTCCCCGTGCAAGGCCAGCTGCCTTGACCCATTGGCATACGCCTGCGTATATCAATGCGCTTCAGCGGATCGAAGCGGAGCAGATCGCAACCGACCATGACCGCAAACATCATGACATCGGCAGTGTTACGAACCCTGTGTTTTCGGAAATTTTTCGCAGACCGGCGACAGCGGCAGGGGGGTCCATCCTTGCCGGAGAACTGTTGAAAGACGGCGGTATCGTCTATAATCCGGCGGGTGGTACGCATCATGGCATGCCGGACCGGGCGAATGGGTTTTGTTTTCTTAATGACCCGGTATTGGCGATGCTGTCGCTGCGCCATCATGGGGTTCGGCGGATTGCCTATGTCGATATAGATGCCCATCACCCCGACGGCGTCGAGGTGGGGTTTGGCGGCGATCGTGATTGTCTTATGGTCTCCATTCACGAGGATCGGCTTTGGCCCCGGAGCGGCCCTATCGAGAACGATGGTGGGGGCAACGCATTGAACCTCCCGGTCCCACGCGGATTTAACGATACAGAAATGGCCTATGTGCGGGACGCATTGATCGTGCCTCGGGTTTCGGCTTTTTCGCCAGACGCAATTGTACTGCTATGCGGTGCTGACGGTGTCGAAGAAGATCCACTGTCCCACATGGCGCTCAGCAACAACGCGCACTGGAACATCCTGCAATCGCTGACCGGGCTGGCGCCGCGGCTGTTGGTTTTAGGCGGTGGGGGATATAATCCGTGGTCGGTGGGCCGCATGTGGACCGGGATCTGGGGCATTTTGAACAACCGTCAAATCCCCAGGATCCTACCACAGCACGCCCAAACTGTGTTACGGGCCCTGAAGTTTGATGGGAACAGGCGCGGCAAGAACCCGCCTGAACATTGGTTCACCACCCTGCGCGACACGCCGCGCCCCGGTGTGCTGCGCGACGATGTCCAGGCGGGTGTTGCTCAGCTGATGAAACGCAGGGCGCTTTGAAGCGTTAGGCGATCCGTTCAATTGCCAGGGCAATCCCCTGACCACCACCGATGCACATTGTGATCAATGCCAGCTTGCCGCCGATCCGCTCCAACTCGTACAGCGCTTTGATTGTGATGATTGCGCCAGTTGCACCCACGGGATGGCCCAAGGCAATAGCGCCACCGTTCGGGTTCACCTTGGCAGGGTCAAAGCCCAGCTTTTCCGACACCGCAATCGCCTGAGCGGCAAATGCCTCGTTGCTTTCGATCACGTCAAAGTCTTGCGCTTTCAGTCCTGTCCGCGCCAACAGGTTTTCAACAGCCGGAACGGGACCGATCCCCATCACTTCGGGACGGACCCCGGCATGGGCGTATCCGAGGATGCGCGCCCGCGGCGTCAGCCCTGATTTTTCCGCCGCATCAGCTGTTGCAAGAACGATGGCCGCCGCGCCATCATTGATGCCGCTGGCGTTGCCCGCCGTTACGCTGCCGTCTTTTTTGAAAACGGGCCGCAAACCGGCAAGCGCATCTGCGGTTGTGGGTTTGGGGTGCTCATCAACCTCAAAGGCAACAGTGTCACGCCTGACCTTTACATCGACGGGCGCGATCTGACCAGCAAAGTATCCCGCGTCAATGGCTGCCGCCGCACGCTGTTGGCTTTGCAATGCGAATTCATCCATGTCTGCACGGCTGACCTTGTGTTCCGCCCCTACGTTTTCGGCTGTGACACCCATGTGGCCGCTGCCAAACGGGCAAGTCAGCGTACCCACCAACATATCAAGCGACCGAACATCGCCCATCTTTTGCCCCCACCGCGCACTTGGCAAAATATACGGAGCCCGCGACATGTTTTCAGCGCCCCCGGCCAATCCAAAATCAGCGTCCCCCAGCATCAGCGACTGCGCAACTGACACAATCGCCTGAACGCCGGACCCGCACAGCCGGTTGACGTTCATGGCGGGCACGCTGTCTGGCAGGCCCGCCTGCATGGCAACGACCCGCGACAGATACATGTCGCGTGGTTCTGTGTTGATCACATGCCCAAAAGCGACATGACCGATCTGATCGGGATCCACCTGCGACCGTTCCAACGCGGCCTTGGCCGCCACGGTGCCCAGATCAATCGCCGGTGTGTCAGCCAGCGCGCCACCAAATGTGCCGATGGCGGTGCGGGCGCCGCCCAGAATGACGATTTCTTTGCTCATGATCTTACTCCGTTGATTTCGTGGCACTGTGCCGTGCCAGTAGACCAATGCCACCGACATGATTTGTCGGCAATGGGGTGTGCGCGAAACGTTGCGTGAAATGGCAGATCAGCTCAATTGGAAAAAGCACCTGAAATCGAATGGCGCGTTGGGTATGCTGGCAACCGAACAAAGGGAATCTGCCATGACACGTGCCTTTTCTGATCATATCAATGCTATACTTGCGCAAATCAAAGCTGACGGCATGATGAAGCAAGAGCGTCTGATCACATCGCCTCAAGGCGGGAAAATCACTGTTGGCGGGCGCGAGGTTATCAACTTGTGTGCCAACAATTATCTGGGTCTTGCAGATCATCCCGATTTGATCAACGCGGCGGAAATGGCCATGGGCCCAAAGGGGTTTGGCATGGCCTCTGTCCGGTTTATCTGCGGCACGCAGGACATTCACCGCGCGCTTGAGCAAAAGCTCGCTGCGTTTCTGAACAAGGATGACTCGATCCTTTTCGCGGCCTGTTTCGATGCCAACGGCGGTCTGTTTGAACCGCTGTTCGGACCAGAGGACGCAATCATATCCGACGCCTTGAACCATGCGTCAATTATTGACGGCATCCGCCTGTGCAAGGCCAAAAGGTATCGTTATGCCAACAGTGATATGGCTGATCTGGAAGCGCAGTTGCGTCAGGCCCGTGCAGAGGGCGCACGGTTTATTCTGATCGCGACGGATGGCGTTTTCAGCATGGATGGGTATCTGGCTAATCTGCCCCGGATCACCAGACTGGCCAATGAATATGAGGCCATGGTGATGGTTGATGATTGTCACGCCACCGGGTTCATGGGGCCCAGGGGCGCGGGTACGCCGGCCCACTTTGGTGTCGATGTTGACATCGTGACGGGCACCTTGGGCAAGGCGCTGGGCGGCGCCGTTGGGGGATATATCGCGGGCCCACAGGCGGTCGTCGACCTGCTGCGCCAACGTGCGCGGCCCTATTTGTTTTCCAATGCCCTGCCGCCGCCGATCGTCATGGCGGGGATCAAGGCGATTGATTTGGTCACAGAAGGCGACGAACTGCGCGCGCAATTGTTCGAAAATACAGCCTACTGGCGCTCGGGGCTTGCGCGGCTTGGCTTTGACCTGCTGCCGGGTCAACACCCGATTGTTCCGGTGATGCTGGGCGAGGCGCAGTTGGCCCAAGACATGGCCGCAAAACTGTTTGAAAACGGTGTCTATGTCAGCGGATTCTTTTTTCCGGTTGTGCCACGCGGACAGGCCCGGATCAGAACCCAGATGAATGCCACCTTGACCCGGAATGATCTGGATCATGCGCTGAATGCGTTTGAGGTCGCGGGTAAGGATTGCGGTGTTTTGCCGTGATGGTGCTGGCGGTTGGGGCAATTTGAGGGGGAAAGATGGCGATGCGATAGATATGATATCTATCAAGCTGTCGCCCCGAATGCGCCTGCGCCCGAAACTGGACCTGACGCCAAACCAGGCATTCAGCCACGTCCATTATCCCTGGCGCTTTAGCGTCAAATTTGCGGATCCAGTGGCAACCGACCATCCTGTGTCAGCGTCCAACTATTGCCATTTTCGAAGACGGCAGCTGTCAACGGCTTGCCGTAACCCGCACCGGTATCAAGGTTGACACGGTTGCCATGGTGGGTGGCCACATCCGTGGGCGTATGGCCGTGGATCACCAGCTTGGGGTGCTGTTGGGTGTAAATGTGAAACTCTTTACGGATCCACAACAGGTCTTCTTCGTCCTGCTCAGCCAGTGGCACGCCGGGGCGAATGCCTGCATGGGCAAAAAACAATGTGTCGGTTTCAAATGCCAACGGCAGATTGATCAAGAAATCGAGGTGGCTTTGCGGTACGGCGTTTAATGCCTCGGTGTGAACCGCAAGCATGCGATCACGTGCGGTAAATTCCAACCCATACGATTGAAGCGTCGTATCTCCGCCCAAACGCGGGTTGAGCCAACCCAGATCAATAGGCAGATATGCTTCATGCTTTGGATAGTCCTGCATGAACCATTCGAACATGCGATCATGGTTGCCCTTGATAAAGGTCCAAGGGCGCCTTGCATCACGCCCGGCAATCAATGTGTCAAGAACTCCGCGGGTGTCAGGCCCCCTGTCGGCGTAGTCCCCCAAAAACACGATGGAGGCATCGCGCCCGCCGTCAGCCTCAATGAGGTCAAGGACACGCTGAAGTTCGTGCATCTGGCCGTGGATGTCGCCAATGGCGTAAAGAGGATTTTTCATGATTTTTAATTAGCGCAGCCGGGTGCCAAAGAAAAGTCTTGCTGCAGCATGAAAAAATGGCGCACCCGGAAGGCGCGCCAGATTTGTCGGATTCGGTATTTTAGGGGGTCAGCTGACGTCAAATTCAAGCGGTTTGATTTGCTTGAACAGACCTGTCGCACGCAATTTCTCGATGACCGGCTCTGGCACCATTTCATCAACGTAAAGCAGCGCAATCGCCTCACTTTTGGTGGCAGAGCGGCCCAGGGTGAAATTGGCGATGTTCACATTGTTTTCGCCCATCGTCAGGCCCAGCGCACCGATGATACCCGGCACGTCTTCGTTTGTTGTGTAAAGCATGAAGTCACCGATTTCTGCGTCGATGTTGATGCCTTTGATCTGGATGAACCGGGGTTTGCCATCCGAAAATACCGTGCCTGCGATAGAACGCTCGCGCTTTTCCGTGACTACGGTGACTTTGACGTACCCATCAAAGACGCCGGATTTATCCTGGTTTGTGGTGCTGATCTGGATGCCTTTTTCACGGGCGACGACCGGGGCAGAAACCATGTTGACGTCAGGGTTTGCCCGCTTCATGATTCCGGCAACAACGCCGCAGTTCAACGCATCCAGGTTCATCTGCGCGACATTTCCGTCATACAGGATGTTGATCGCCTTGATGGGCTCGTCCGTCAATTGGCCGATAAACGCACCCAGATGACCCGCGAGTTTGAGCCATGGACCCATAACCTTTGCTTCTTCTGCTGTGACCGATGGCATGTTCAGCGCGTTGCTGACAGCGCCTGTCAGCAAGTAATCTGACATTTGCTCGGCAACTTGCAGGGCGACATTTTCCTGTGCCTCGCTTGTCGCCGCGCCAAGGTGAGGCGTGCAGACGACATTGGGCAGATCAAACAGCGGGTTTTCCGTCGCGGGTTCAACTTTGAACACATCAAATGCCGCACCAGCCACGTGGCCGGATTTCAGCATGTCGGCCAGCGCCTCTTCGTCAACCAGACCACCGCGCGCGCAGTTGATGATGCGAACACCCTTTTTGGTTTTGGCAAGGTTCTCACGGCTTAGGATATTTGCCGTTTGGTCGGTAAAGGGCACGTGGAGCGTGATGAAGTCTGCACGTTTCAGCAGTTCTTCCAGATCCACCTTTTCTACACCCATTTTTTGGGCTTTTTCATCGCCCAGGAAAGGGTCGTAGGCGACAACTTTCATTTTCAGGCCGCGCGCACGGTCGCAAACGATGCCGCCGATGTTGCCCGCGCCGATCACGCCGAGCGTTTTTCCGGTCAGTTCTACGCCCATAAATTTGGACTTTTCCCATTTGCCTGCGTGGGTGGATGCGGACGCTTCGGGGATCTGCCGCGCGACGGCAAACATCATTGCAATGGCGTGTTCCGCCGTTGTGATCATGTTGCCAAAAGGTGTGTTCATGACGATCACACCTTTTTTAGAGGCAGCGTCTTTATCGATGTTGTCTGTGCCAATGCCCGCGCGGCCAATCACCTTGAGGTTCGGTGCATTGGCGAGGATTTTTTCGGTGACCTTGGTGGCAGAACGAATGGCAAGGCCATCGTAGTTGCCGATGACTTCGGCCAGTTTGTCTTTGTCCTTGCCCAGATCTGGCTGAAAATCGACGTCAATGCCGCGGTCTTTGAAGATTTGAACAGCGGCGTCGCTGAGCTTGTCGGAAATGAGTACTTTGGGGGCCATGGTATGGTCCTTTTTGCGGGGGTGGACCAGGGGTCCAC